>Ga0302114_10000068_pt1 | contig 74513 bp, 46 predicted proteins | sample AG5_Surface_MG_FD_203107 | JGI IMG/M metagenome (GOLD analysis project Ga0302114, IMG submission 203107) | Marine microbial communities from Western Arctic Ocean, Canada - AG5_Surface | ecosystem: Environmental > Aquatic > Marine > Oceanic | place: Canada: Western Arctic Ocean | collected... | reverse complement strand
CGATCGTCGCGACCACCCCGGGAGCCGATACCTCCTCGAACGACACTCCCATCGCCCTCAGCTCGCGCTTCACCACCGCCGACGTCTTCGTCTCCGTCCACATCAGCTCCGGCTGCAGGTGGAGCTCCCGACGCACACGCACCACGTAGTCCGCCACGTCCTCGGAATCAGCGAGCACCTTACGGAGATCGTTCAGGTTGGACGCGCACGTCCCGTCGCGACACGCCTCATCGGCGCTCACCGCGACGTGCGACGCGGCGCAGATCGCGGCGAAGAGCAAGATCACGCGAAGTTTCATGTCGACCGTCGTGTGCTCGGTGTAGTGGAATAGAAAGCATCGCGGATCAACAGAGGTTTTGTGCGAGTCAGTCAAGTCAGTCCCTCACGCGCGGTCGAGATGGCGCCGCCGCCCGAGGCTTCGGATCCGGTGTATGTTTCGGGCGCCGCCACGCTGCGCTCGGCTAAGCACACGATGCGGTACAGCAAGGCTCGAAAGAAAGATCCCGGACCCGTGGCTCCCCGCGGCGCGTTCCCGGCGGAGGTTCGGGCAACGGCGGTGTTTGGCCACGACAGGTCGAAACACGACATGGGCCCGGCGGTGGCTCGGCTCCTGCGAAGGGCGGGCGCGGGGGTGGGAAGCTGGCCGGACCCGGACCGGTTCGGAGACCTGGAGGATTTCGTCGTCCCGGCCGAGTCCCTGAGGGACAGCAAGGCGGGCTCGTGCGACGAGGCGCAGTCGCACCTCGCCGACATGGTGGCGACGGACGAGGCTGACGGTGGACTGCTTCCAGCCTTTGACGCGTTCGTGCGCGAACACGTGCTGCCGTGGCTGAAACGCAGGCTGGTTGCGAGCGGGGCGCTGTCGGACGAGGCGAGTGAGACGCCGACACGGGTCTGGTACCAGCGGCCGCCCACCCTGAGGCTCCAGCCCGGTCCGTCCACGCGGTACGTGAAACCCCACGCGGATGCCGACTACGGACATCAGCCCGGTGAGCTTAACTTCTGGATGCCGCTGACGTGCCAGTCACGGACGGGCACCACGCTGTGGCTGGAGTCAGCGCCGGGTGTGGGGGATTACGTTCCGCTGGACATAAGCGTCGGCCAGGTGGCGTGTTTTCACGGGACGTCGCGGCGGCATCACGTTCCGGCCAACGCGAGCGAGTGCACCCGGGTCAGCTTGGACTTCAGGGTGGGCGTGGGTGGGTACTTCGACCCTGCTTGGTCCATGAAGGGAACCAGGGCGGACCACGGCTGGCGGGAGGTGGCGATGTGACCGCGATAGACGATAGGTAGCTACGTAGACGGATATATTTCGGGGTGCAATGATGTATTTCAACAAAGGTCACCCGCGAGTAACTGAAAGCAACTTCAACTCAACAACTCAACTCAACCATAATAAGACACCCAACTGAATGGTCCTCCCAATATCATATTAGTACACAGCCACCGCCGGAGTGAAGCCCGGGGTATTTTCGTTTGGCTGTGGTTTAGCGGGACGTGAATGAGAACTTGACGTCCTCGCCCGCGTTGGGGCCACCGGGCGCGCCGGTTTCCCCTTCTTCGTCGACTTTGTCGCACTTGAGCACGGTGGGTATCCGCTCCGACTCGACCCTCTCGGGGAAGTCGACGTTATAGTGCAAGCCCCTGGACTCCTTCCGCCTGCCCGCGCACTTGAGCACGGTCAGACCGACGGTGATGAGGTTCCTGAGCTCGTGCGAGTAGAGGCACTCGCCCCGCGCCTTCATCTCCGCGTTGCACCGATGGAGCATCGCGGTCAGTTCCTCTTCGGCCCGAGCGAGGGTGTCAGAGTCCCGGACGATGCCAGCCGCGGACCACATCACGCGCTGAACCTCATCGCGCATCAGACGAGCCCACTCGGCGTGGCCGTCGTAGTCCTCCGACTTGGCGGTTCCCTTGGTGACCACCGCGCGAATCTCCTCCACGGCGGCGTCCTCCTCGGCGCGTTCCAGAATCGGCTCGAGCGTCTCAAAGTCGTTGGCCAGTCTGTCCGCGCTGGCTCGAAACGCACGGGTGGCGAACACCACAGCCTCGAGCAGGGAGTTGGACGCGAGCCTGTTGGCGCCGTGAAGCCCCGTGCACGCCGTCTCACCGCACGCGAACAGTCCGTCCAAAGAAGTTTGGCCGTCGAGGTCGGTGCGAACGCCGCCGCAGAGGTAGTGCGCCGCCGGGACAACCGGGATGCGGTCGGTCGTCATGTCCAGCCCGCGCCCGCTCAGCTCGGCGGCGATGCCCGGGAAGTGCTCCAAGACGTCGTCCGCGGGGAGGTGGCTCACGTCGAGGTAGACGCACCTCGCCTCCTCCCCAGCCTCCGCCGCCGCCCTGATCTCGCAGTCGATGGCCCTCGCCACCACGTCGCGGGGCGCCAGCTCCAACCGGTCGTCGTACCGGGCCATGAACCTCTCACCCGCGTGGTTGAACAGCCGCCCGCCGTGGCCGCGGACAGCCTCGGTGATGAGGAAGGCGTTCTCGTTGGCTTTTTTCTTACCGACCGTGCTACCAGGGCCGGTGTAGAGGGACGTTGGGTGGAACTGGTAAAATTCCATGTTTGCCACGTCGGCACCCGCTCGCACCGCCATGGCGACGCCGTCCCCGGTGCTCACGCTCGGGTTGGTGGTGCTCGGGAAGAGCTGCCCCGCGCCGCCGGACGCGAGGAGGGTGCAGCACGACAGGAACGTGATCTTGGCGCCGTCCTCCCGTCGGATGATCTCGGCGCCCACGCACCGATCAGAGTCGTCTGCCTCGGATGACGACACCACCACGAGCTCCTGCGCCATGTGGTGCTCGAAGAAGGTGACGTTGGGGTGAGCCTTGGCGCTCTCGAGCAGCGCGCGCTCGATCTCCTTGCCGGTCATATCCGCCGCGTGCACGATGCGGTGCTTGGAGTGGCCGCCCTCCCTCGCCAGGTGCAACGAACCGCAGCTCTTCCTGGTAAACTCGCATCCAAACGCGATGAGCTTGTCAACCGCGTCTTTACCCTCGGCGCACACCACGTCCACCGCGTCCTGGTCACACAGGAAGTCTCCGGCGATCTGGGTATCCCTCGCGTGCTCCTCCGCGGTATCCTCGGGATCGATCACGGCGGAGATGCCGCCCTGGGCGTAGTGCGTGCTGCCCTCGTATGCGACGTCTTTGGTCACCACGGCGACTTTGCCAAACTCCGCAGCCTCCAGGGCGTAGGACAAGCCGGAGATGCCGCTGCCGATGACCAGGAAGTCGACGCGCGTGGAGGATCTGTGACCGCCCTTGCCGGTGGATTCAATCACCGTGTCACCCACCGGGTTCTCGATGACCGCGACGGGCGGCATCGGGCGGCGACGAGGCGACGCCCATCCCCCGGCGGCGGCGTTTCGGCGATTGAACGAGAAGCCCGCACGAAGGGACGCGCGGGCCGCGGGCGAACCCCTGGCCGCGCCGCATCGCCCGGAGCACGCCGCGGGTGAGCCACGTGCGATCGCCACTGCATGCGGCGCGTTGACCATCGCGCTCATCTCGGCTCAACGTCGCGCGATACGCCCTCCGACGACCGTTCAACCGCGAACGTTGGACGTCAGACGAAGGATCGCCCCGTTGCCCGTCAAAGCTTTGATTGTCCCCTCGGTGTGAGAGGTGGGCGACGTACTTGTACGGTCGAACGCGTGGGTTCGAGCGTTAAAACGGCCCGGTCGATATCGCACGAACGCGTGCTCGCCTTCCAACGCGCGAAGGACGAGAAGCGAGACGTGGGTCGGCTGGTGCGGGACGCTCTGACGGTCGGACGAGGCGACGTCACCTCGCGATCTCGTCTCGATGCGGCCACCTTTTTCGGTTTGCGGTGAAAATATCGCCCGAGCTTTTCATTTGTGGTGCATTTCTTTACATAAACACAAGACTAAATAAACGGGTATGGTCTGCGAGCTCGATTGCATCAATAATCTACCACACGCGCAGTGCGTTGGGCGCAGAGGAGGAGGGTAGCACTCGCCGCGATGATTGCCAAGCACCTGCAGCGGGCATCGGAGGTCATCGCCCTGTACCGCAGGTGTATGGAGCTCGCGCGGCTGTTTCCGGATCCGTGCGGGCGCAACTACTTGCACCACCACGTCGCCGAGAAGTTCCGCAAGCGACGCAGCGAGACGAGCCCGACGAAGATCGGACGGCACATCAAGCAGGGGAGGAACGCGGTGCGTCGGCTGCGTCGGTCGCTGCACTCGCGTGATGAGTACCAGCACGTCATCGAGCTCGCGTACGGACGCAAGGGACCGTTCAACCACCTGCTGAGGGAGGCGGCGATCGAGGCGAGTCAGCCGCCCAAGCTCGCGAGGCCGCCGAGGTTCATGTTGGAGCCGCTGCCCGGGGCGTCGGGGGAGACGTTCACGCTGGCGTCCCTCGAGAGGTTCCTCGATCCGAGCACCAGGGTGCCGGGTGACGAGGCGGGTAGGGAAGCGACGGAGGCGTCAGCCAGGTTGCAACTCGCGGTGCTCAGGGCGATGGTGCCGACGCGATGGGTGAGACGCGCGAAGTTTGCCTCAAAACCATCGGGAGACGACGACGAGGACGCGTCGGCGGCGTCAGAGACGGAATCGGACCCCAAGGACGGTGAACAAACGGGTAAACAAATGTGGAGACAGGACTGGCTCCCGCAGTCCTGGGACGTGGACAGGACGCCGCCGCACGAGGTGACCGGCACCTCCCCCGGCACCCACGCGCCACACCGACAGAACCGTCGGCACTGGATCCGATCCTCCCCAGTCGGCGGGTGGGCGGTGAACCACCTCGCGCTCATCGCGACGACGTTCAGACCCGCGGTGGAGACGATGTGCGATGACGGGACGATGGGCCGGATGTGGCGGCGGCTGTACGCGTCCACCTTCGGCGAGCCGAGGCGACGGGACACGTTGCGGATAGAGGGCGCGCCGGAGAGTTGGACGGATCCGAGCGTCCCGTTCGCGTCAACCGCTTCGGTCACGTTGAGGTTCAGGGACCGTGTCGTCGACACGATCGACGCGGCGGGGTTGGGCGCGCTCGGGACGGATGACGCTTAGACGCTCGTGTTGTGTGTAATGCGTAAATAATAGGTTAGGTTGGACTCCAGCGATGGCGCTTACTCGATCCCGAGGCGGAGGGTCACAGCCTGCCTGTGCGCCTCGAGCCCCTCCACCGCCGCCATCCTCGCCACGGACGGTCCGAGCCTGTCCAGACCCTCCTTCGTGAGCTCCTGCACCGTCATGTACTTCACGAACGAGTCCAGGGACACCCCCGAGTACATGCGGCTGTACCCGTAGGTGGGCAGCACGTGGTTCGTGCCACTCGCGTAGTCCCCGACGCTCTCCGGGGTGAACCGGCCGAGGAAGATGGAGCCGGCGTTGTCCAGTTGCGGAAGGAGGGACTCCGCATCCTCCACGTTGACGATGAGGTGCTCGGGCGCGTACGCGTTGCTGAACTCGCACGCGGCGGCGATGTCGGGGACGACGACGGCGTAGGAGTGGCCCAGCGCCTTGGCGGTGATGTCGGACCTCGGCAGCGCGGCGGCTTGTTTGGCGACGGCGGCGCAGATGTCGTCGAGGTTGACGTCGGGGGTGACGACGAGGACAACCTGGGAGTCCGGGCCGTGCTCAGCCTGGGAGAGTAGGTCCGCGGCGACGTGAGACGGGGGTGCGTCCTTGTCCGCGATGACCAGCACCTCCGAGGGACCCGCGGGCATGTCGATGGACACCATAGCCTCCGAGTTTTGGAGCGTCATCTTCGCCGCCGTCACGAATTGGTTCCCCGGGCCGAAGATCTTGTCAACCTTTGGGCAGGTCTCCGTCCCGTGGCCCATCGCCGCCACGGCCTGGGCACCGCCAGCCTGGAGAATGTGCGTCACCCCCGCCTTCTTGGCCACGTACAGCACCTCGGGGACCACGGACCCGTCCTTCTGCGGCGGCGTGGCGAGAACCACGTTTTTACACCCGGCGATCATGGCCGGGACGGCGAGCATGAGCGCGGTGGACGGGAGCACGGCGGTCCCCCCGGGCACGTACAGGCCCACGGCGCCGATGGGCCGGCTCACCCGTCTGCACCTCACGCCCGGCATGGTCTCCACGTCCACGTCCGCGACGTCCTTCTGCGCCTCGTGGAACTTTTTGATGTTTGCGAACGCCACGTCGAAGGCTTCTCGGACGTCATCGTCGAGGACCGGGTCGGGGAGGTCGGCCACCTTCACGACGACGGCGTCGAGGTCCACGCCGTCGAACTTGGACGTGTACTCCCTGACGGCGGCGTCACCCCTGGTGGCGACCGCGTCCACGATGGGCGCGACGGTGCCGAGGATGGAGGTGAAGTCCACCCTCGGGCGCTTGAGGATCTCGACGCGCTCCTCGGCGTCGAGGTTGTCGTAGACGTAGGTGCGGATGGACATCTGATCGGGCTCAGCGACGGCGGCGCGGACGTTGAGGTGGCCGCGGTTCGCTCGACGCGCGACTGGGGCGCGACGGGAACCGGAGGACGGCGAGGATCGCGCGCCGGGGAGAGCGGGAACGACCCTGGCGATTGCGGACGCCGCAATCATCGAGCTGACGGAGTCGGGTGGCGGAGGACTCGAGGGCCTGGGCTCCGAGGGGTCTCCTTCGCTGCGACGGGGCGTGGGGCGCGAGCGGGTTTGCGACTCGCGGGTAGCGCCGGTTACGTCCTGGACGACGTAGCGAGCGACGGTGTGAACGTCACGCTCGTCGGGTTGTGGCGCGATGAGGGGCCGCGCCAAGACCACGAATTGACGTGGTCTCACTCTCGCTCTCCTCGCTCTCGTCGCTCATGATGCGAGGTCGCCAGTTCCATCCGCACTGGATTTTCCTCAAAGAGTTGACTCAAGAAAACGACGGTTTGAGTGGATCTCTGTCGATCCCGAGCCGGCTTCTGATTGGCCGAAAAATCCGATCTTGCTTTCTTTCGATATCGACTCTTTTCCACTCGGGCTCGATTGGCCCGGGCACAGCAAGGTACGCGCCTCGTCTCGAGAGTTCGCGCCACCACACCGGATCCGCACAGACCCCGGGACAAACATGTCCGCCATGGCGTCTCTCCAGATGGCCGGCGCTCCGTTGGTCGCCCGCCGCGGCTCCGCCAAGAAGGCCTCCAAGGCTCTCAGAAGGGCGATGCGTTGCAACGCGGCCACCGCCGAGGAGACCGAGGCGAAGCTCATCACCTACCCCTTCGTCAAGCTCATCGGCCAGGACGAGCTCAAGCTCGCGCTCACTCTCAACGTCATCGTGAGTACTCCTCATCTCTCGCGGATGTCGCCAAGAAGGCCTCCAACGCCCGACCGCATCATTCATTATCCCCAACAAAAAGAACCTCATCCGATACTCCGAGGATCCATCCCCGTCGGTGGTCGAAGACCGAGCATCGCGCTGACCGTGCGTTTCCCCTTCACCCTTTAACCCTCGCAGGATTCCCGCATCGGTGGCTGCCTGATCATGGGCGACCGCGGCACCGGCAAGTCCGTCGCCGTCCGCGCGCTCTCCGATCTCCTCCCCGAGATTGACATTGTGGAGGGAGACGCCTTCAACTCCTCCCCGACGGACCCCCAGCTCATGGGCCCCGAGGCGCTCGAGGCGTACAGGAACGGCACCCCACTGAAGGCTGGCACCATGAAGGTTCCCATGATCGAGGTTCCTCTCGGTACCACCGAGGACAGGATCTGCGGTACCATCGACATCGAGAAGGCGCTGGCGGAGGGCATCAAGGCTTACGACGCCGGCCTCCTGGCGCGCGCCAACCGCGGTCTGCTCTACATCGACGAGGTGAACCTGCTGGATGACTCGTTGGTCGACGTGGTGCTGGATTCCGCGGCGGGCGGGTGGAACACCGTCGAGCGCGAGGGTATCTCCATCACCCACCCGGCTAGTTTTATCATGATTGGCTCGGGCAACCCCGAGGAGGGCGAGCTCCGCCCGCAGCTCCTGGACCGCTTCGGCATGGCGTGCAACATCGCCACCATCTTCGACCAGGCGCAGAGAATCCAGCTGGTGAAGAACCGCATGGCGTACGAAGAGAACCCCGAGGCGTTCGCCGCGTCCTGCAAGGCTGAGACGGACGAGCTCAAGGATAAGATCGCCGCCGCGCAGAAGATCCTTCCCGCAGTCCAGATGGACAGGGACCTGGCGCTCAAGATTTCCGGCGTGTGCGCGCTCGTGGACGTCGACGGACTCCGCGGTGACATCGTCGTGACCCGCGCGGCGAAGGCCCTCGTGGCGTACGAGGGACGCGATACGGTGACTGAGGACGACATCAAGCGCGTGATTGGCCCGTGCCTGAGCCACCGCCTTCGCAAGGATCCCATGGACACCATGGACGGATCTTTCAAGGTCATGCTGGGCTTCAACAAGGTGTTCAACGGCTCCGCGCTCAATAACTTCAGCGCCGCCATGGAGGAGGGTGTCAAGGACCCCGAGGAGGAAAAGCGCAAGGAGGAGGAGGAGGCCGCGAAGGAGGAGGAAGCCGCCGCGCCGAAGAAGGCGGGAGCGTGGGGAGGCATCCCCGGGTTTGGCCGCTAAGCATGTAATACTCATCGTCGATCTGTCGTGTTAATAAAAATCGTCGCGTAATATGCGTCGTATATGATAGTGTCAGGGCAAGGGCGCGGCGATGCCCTCCTTGATGAAGGGGTGCGTCAGCGCGTTTGTCACCGTGATGCGCTTCTCCGGGTCAAAGGTGAATATCTTGTCCAGCAGGTCCGCGAGCTGGGACACCTTGCGTCGCTCAGCCTCGCCCAGGTTCTTATCGTGCGCGGCGAGCACCGCGCTGAGCTCCTTGACCGGCTTAGCGTCGCGGATGAGCCGCCGGATCGCCTGGCGCGTCACCGGGTCGTCCTCGACCACGCTGAACACGCCCTCGTGGTTGTAGTGGTTGTCCCGGAAAACCGCCCGCCTCAGCAGCTTCCGCGGCACCGGGCCCTTCGCCTCGATGAACTTCTTCATCATCTCGTTGTTGGACCGGCCCTGGAACGCGATCTTGCCCATGTAAAGCTCGTACAGGCAGCACCCGATGCTCCAGAGGTCCATGGGGTGGGAGTAAGGCAGACCCAGGATGACCTCGGGGGCCCGGTAGAACCTGGACTGAAGGTACGGGGTGATCTCGTTGTCGCCGTCGAACATGGCGCTGCCAAAGTCGCAAATCTTGATGACGTTGTGGGACCCGTTGACCAGGATGTTATCCGGCTTGATGTCCGCGTGGACCACGCCGCAGTTCTTGAGGTGACGCAGGGAGATGAGCATCTGGGTGGCGAAGGACCTGACGCCGTGCACGTTGAGGCCCACGTCGCGGCCGTACTTTTTGATCACCTCCCTCAGGTTCATGTGCATGGACTCGAACACCATGAACACGTGGTCCCTGAACTCGAACGATCGAAGGAACCTGACGCAGTGCCTCTTGTTCTCCGGGTCCGCGTCCATCAGCTTCTTGCACACCGTGATCTCGAGCTGCGCCGCCTTGTACATGGTCTCGTTGGCGCGGATAACCTTCAGGGCAACCTCGGAGTACTCGCCGGCGCCGACGTTTTGGGTCTGCGTCTGTGGGTCCGCATCGGTGTTAAGAGGGACGACGCTTTGGAGGTCCTTCGCCTTGACCACGGTCGAGAACACGCCCCGCCCGTGGCTCTCCATCACCTGGTACCTCCCGTCGAGAACCTCGCCCATCCTCGCTCTGTAGTACCCCTCGGCGTCGTCCCAGTTATCGCTCAGACCCGCCGTCATGTCCGCCGCGCCCGTCTGTCCCGCGTCCGCGGTCCTGTCCACCCTCGCCGCCACCCGTTCCTCGGCCTCGTCGTCGAACACGTCGTCGGCGAACATGTCCGGAGCGTCGTCCAGAGACGCAGCCTCCGTCGGGGCGGGCGCGACTGACGGCTGCGCCGGGACTGACGGCTGCGCTGGGACTGACGGCTGCGCTGGGACGGGCGCGGCGGGTGCGCCGTTCTCTGCGGGTGCGTCCTTCTCTGCGGGTGCGCCGTTCTCTGTCTTGTGTTTGGCCACGATCGCCTCTCGTCGTTTCCTTCGTTCCTCCGCGAGCCTCTTCTCGCGTTGCTCCTCGTCCTCTTCGTCCTCCTCCGACTCGAGCAGTCCTGGTGCGGCATCCTTCAGCGCGGCTTCGACCCTCGCGCGGTACGCCTCCTCCTCCTCCGCGGCGATCTTGACCTGTCGCTCCTTCTCAGCCTTCTCGCGCTCGGCCCGCGTCTTATCCTCGCGTTCCCGCTCGGCCCTCCGCTTGCCGTCCCTCTCCCGGTCGCGATGATCCCTGTCGCGGTCGAGCCGATCCATGTGCGCCCCGCCGCCCATCCTGTCGCGGTCCCTACCGTCCCGTCGATCCCTCCCCGCGCGATGGTCCCTGTCCCTGTCCCTGTCCCTGTCCCGGTGGTGATCACGGTCCCTGCTGCGTTCGCGGCCGGAGTCCCTGGGCCTGCGCGAGTCCCGGTCGTCCCTGCCCCGATCGCGCGAATCATCCCTGCGCCTCTTGCGGTCCCGGTCGTCGTCACGCGCGCGGTGCCTATCCTGGCGCTCGGGCTCGGGTACCGCGTGGATCTCACCCTCCTCGTCGGAGCCCGCGTTGGGTGGAGCCATCTCACCTCCCCTGCGCGTCTCTGTCTGGACCGCGAGTGGAGCGCGCAAATTATTCGTCCAGCCCCCAGGTCAAACACGCCTGTGATCACGCCGAAAGTTCCACCTCGGTGACTCACACGCTCAGGCGCTCAAGTCGCAAGATGGGCGGACCCCCTTTCCAAGTCTTCGTCGGCAACGTCCCGTACGATGCCACGGAGGAGCGTCTGCGAGACATGTTCAGCGAGGTCGGGCCCGTGCACGACTTCAGGTGAGAACCCGTCCGCCCCCGTCCCGCCGATTCGAGATTTAGGGTAACTTCTTTGCCACCCGACCCGATCGCGACCGCGTCCGTTCCCTGACGACCCGACCACACATCATTCCCCAGGCTGGTCACCGATCGTGACACCGGTAAGCTCAAGGGCTACGGCTTCGCCGAGTACATGGACGTGGCGACCGCGGAGAGCGCCAAGAGGAACCTGAACGGCCGGGAGTACAACGGGCGGAACCTGAGGGTGGATTTCGCGGACGCCGCGGATCGCGAGGCGTTCGCCAAGAAGGCGGGCGGCGCGGGGGGAGGCGGCGGGGCGCCGATTAGCTACGACGCGCCCATCGGCGGGACGCACACCGCATCGGCCGGGGCGCAGATGTCCGCCGCGGGTATGGGCCAAGGGGGCGGCATGGACCAGATCACGAACAGGCTCTCGGAGATGTCCCCGGCGCAGCTGTTCTCGGTGATGAACCAGCTCAAGCAGCTCATCGGGCAGGACCAGACGGGAGCCAGGCAGCTGCTGGTGCAGAACCCCCAGCTCACGCTCGCGATGTTCCAGGCACAGCTCACGCTGGGTATGACCAAGGCGCCGGGGGCGGTTCAGAACGGCACGGGAGGAGGGGCGCCGCTGCCGGGACCGCCGCGGCCGATGGGCGGCTACCCCGGCGGAGCTCCCGGCTACGGAGCTCCGCCTCCTCCCCCTCCAGCCCAGCAGGGGTACGGTATGATGCGACCGGGTCCTCCCCCGGGACCGCCGGTGGGTGGCGGCGTGGCGCCCTTGCCGCCGCCGCAGCAGCAGATGGGGGGCATCCCGGACCAGCAGCAGATGCTGTTGCAGCAGGTGATGAGCATGACACCGGAGCAGATGGCGATGCTGTCGCCGGTTGAGAGGCAACAGGTGGAGATGCTTAGGCAAGCTGCGTACTCGCAGCAGATGATGTGAACCCGTCATTAGAGAACCAGCGATAGATAACGGCGTACGGGAACACAAACGCCAAACACATGTAACTTCCCGCGCTCGCAGGCGTTGTTCGGAGAGTGATGAAAAAGACAATTATGCACAAGTTCCATCTGAGATCTGTGATGCGATTGTCATTCTATTCTGACTCTGCAACGTCTCCGCGCGTACACTTATATTACAACACGTCACGAGTCGCTTATGAAGATCTCTGAACATCATATCAACAGGAACCGCACCACGTCCTCCTCTTTTAAAATTTCACGGGAAGCATGGCAGTCGTGCCACTGGACTGTGTATTGGTTGTTCACCTTGTCGTAGGCAACGATGTTTCCAACCATCGGATGTTCGAACAACTTAGCGATTACGTACCTGCCAATCACCGAGCGACCGAGCGGAAGGCCCAGGGAGAGAAGGTCCTTTCGGATGGCCATGTTGGTCTCAGTGGCAACATCAGAGGGCGCCTCGACCTCGACCTCGCACTTCGAACCGCTTGTATCGTCACCGGCCTCACCGGCCTCGCGCGCCTCCTCGTCCCGTTCAGCCAGCTGCCTCTTACGAATCATCCTTTTGGTCCCCCGCTCCACGGCTCCGACCACATCGGGCTGCGACCAGTCCTCCCGGACGAACCTCCTCGCGTCCGCTTCGATCGGGGCGGTGAAGTACGGGTGCGACAGCGCCTGCCTGGCCGTTATCCTCTTGCTCGGATCGAGGGTCATGAGCCGCCAGAGCAAGTCGGCGGAGAGCGGCCCGATGGCGTCCTCCGGAAAGACGTCGAGAAGCGACCGGGGCGTCCAATGCGGGTACGAGTCCCCGCTCCAGCCATCCCTGCCCTCGATGTCGTCCCAGTTGGTGCGGCTCGGGGTACCGAACAGCCGGAAGATGGACAAGAGCTGGTCCAACGTCCTCGCACCGTGCGCGTACGAAAACTTGTTGAAGAGCGAGTGGCCCAGGTGGAGCTCCGCGAAGATGCAACCGGCGCTCCATACGTCAACCTCGGGGCCGTATATATCCCCGTCATCGTCGCCGTCGTCGTCGGGCGGAGGGTCGTTGTCGGGCCCTCCGGCGAAATAGTCCTCCTCCGTCTTCTCATGGTGCAGCAGTCCCTCCGGCGCCACGTTGTACGGCACCGTGCACGTTCGAAGCGGCGACACGGGCGCGGGTGGGTAGCTGAGCCGGCGACTGCTCGACCAGCTCGCGATGGCGACCCGGCCCTCGCCTTCCGGGTCCAACAGGAGGTGCCCCGAGTGCAGGTTGCGGTGGCATATACCTCGCGAGTGCGCGTGCTCCAAGGCTTCCAGAACCTTTCGCATGACAAACCTGCTTCGCTCCCGTTTGAGCGTCTTCCGTGTCGGTTCGGTCCAGTGCACGGGGGGTCGGCACGACTCCGCGTACCCGTCCAACGCGTCACTACTTCCCAGGCAGAGTGAGTCACCGCCGGGCGTACCGCACAGCCGCGTCCACTGCGCCCGTAGGTTACACGGGAAGTAGTGATGCACCAAAAGTAGCTTCGCCCCCTGAGCGCCGTCGTCGGGGAGTCCCACGTCCTGGGAGTCCCACTCCAACGGAGGAATCGCCCACTCCTCCGTCTCACTCCTCCGCGGCAAAGGGAGGGCGGCGCTCGTCGTCATCGTCCGTTCGAGCGTCGCTATTCCCGGCGCGTCTCTCAGCGCCCGCAGATTGGCCACCTCCCTCAGTTTCCTGCAGGGTAGACCCTCGTTCGGTTTGTCTTCCATGTTGACCACCTTCACAGCCTTCGCCTCGCCCGTCAGTTTGTCCTCGCAGAGCCAGAGTCGTTCGTGCCTTCCCGTCCGAGGGAACACGAGCTCCCTGACGCCGAAGGAGTTGTAGTCCGCCAGACCGGCGCGATTCGTAGGCGCCTGACCCTCAGTGGGCGGCACGAACGAAAAACCCCCGTGCACCGCCGCGTGGCCCTGGGATACCTGCGGGAGGTCATTGTCCGAGACGTTGAGGCCCAGTGTTGGTATCCTCTTCACGAACCTGAATCTCTTCGCAGGGTCCCTCGCGAGCATCTTGAACGTCTCCCTGGCTCCTCCGTGCAGCGCCTCCATCTCGTCCACCGTCTTCTCATCCTCCAGCCTGAGGCTCAGCTCCCTCCAGACCATCCTCGACCTACCGGCCTCCGCCATCGCCTTGCACGTGCGCATGGCGTTGCAGATGTCAACTGGGAATTTCATGTGCGCAAGTATCCGGCCGAGACAGGAGCCGTCGAGGTGGGATATGTCCACGGTGGACCGCATCTCGGCCGGGGCGGACGATTGGACCCATCCACTCAGCCTGACGCTGCGTCGCGCACGCTTAGCCTCCCTGGAATCCTCTTTCATGCTCTGAGGCGGGGCGCGTGCCCCCCCCATTTTGCGCTTCCTCGTTTGAAACGAATGTTGGTCACCGAGCAACTCCACAGCAAAATTCAGCCGGCGCGCCAACCCTTTTCTCCAATTCACGACTTGGGAAGAGGGCTCGATCTCGCACGCACTGCGACCGGCGCCGAGACGCGACACCGAGCGACATTACATCGGTTGAGCCGAGGTAGATTGCGGCGCGTCGGGGGCGTACATCGTTCTTTGTGAGCCGTGGGCGGGTGGATTGCAGCCCGTCGGTGGAAACCCTCAAATCAGCGACGATGAGCGGGTCTCCCGGGATGGAGGTAGCCAAGACCGCCTCTGAGGTGGTGGATGTGGTGCGTGCCCTCCCCATCGACCGCCGCTCGATCGTGCTGTCCCGTGCCGTGGCGGAACACCGGAACCCAACCCAGATCCCACCCCGATACGCCCACCAACCACCTGACTCCCACCGGATCCCTCGAACTCCCACTCGATCCAGAATCTCACGGACCGCTCGGTGAATGTCGACGGCGGCACCGCGATCAGACTGGAGACCCAGACCCACGCCGTGGGCATCATCCAGCCACCGCCGGATATCCGCGCCATCGTGGACAAGACCGCCCAGTTCGTGGCGAGAAACGGACCGGACTTCGAGAAGCGCATCCTCGGAAGCGAGAAGAATAACCAAAAGTTCAACTTTTTGCTCCCGACTGATCCTTACAACGCGTACTATCAGAGCAAGATCGCCGCGTTCAAGGAGGAGGCTGCGGGCGGAGACGATGCGACGGTGCAGGCCAAGGCGGAGGAGGCTGCCCAGGCCGCGGCCGAGAAGTCCGGCATCACCGTCGTGGCGGGCACGGGTGCGGCGAGGGCGAAGGTTCTCCAGGCGCCCGCCAAGGCTGAGTACAGCGTGGACGTGCCGCCCGGGATCACGTCGCTCGATCTGGACGTGATCAAGCTCACGGCGCAGTTCGTGGCGAGGAACGGGAAGACCTTCCTGACTGGGCTGACGAGCAGGGAGCACAGCAACCCGCAGTTCAACTTTCTGAAGCCGACGCACTCCATGTTTGCGTTTTTCACCTCCCTCGCGGATGCGTACTCGAAGGTGTTGATGCCCCCCAAGGGTCTCGCCGAGCAGCTCAAGAAGGACGAGGACAAGTCCGCGCTACTCGAGCGTGCGCTGCAGCGGCTGGAGTGGGACAGGACGCAGGAGGCTGCCAAGAAGCAGGAGGATGACGAGCTCGAGAGGGAGCGCGACGCCATGGCTATGATCGACTGGCACGACTTCGTGGTTGTCGAATCCATCGACTTCTTCGACGAGGAGGACGAGGACCTGCCCATGCCCCTCACACTGCGCGACGTGGTGGCTCAGCTGCGCGATGCCGAGGCGGAGATGGGGGCGGAAGGGGCCGCGGCGGGTACCGCGGACGACGAGGGTGTAAAGGAGGGTGCCGCGGCGGGTATGGATGTGGACGAGGACGAGCGCGCTATGATCCAGGAGGGCGTCGCGGCGGGCGCGGCGCCGAGCGGCGTGTCGGGCCCGGAGCCGTCCATGAAGATCGTTCGCAACTACAAGAAGCCCGAGCAGATCGCCGCGGAGGCCAAGGCGAAGGCTTCGGGAGGGATGGACGCCACCAAGTTTGCGGTGTCGCCAATCACCGGCGAGCTCATCGCCGTGGACCAGATGGCGGAGCACATGAGGATCTCGCTCATCGACCCAAAGTGGAAGGTGCAGAAGGAAGCTATGTTGGCGAAGCTGAGGGACAGCACCATGGCGAACGACGAGGAGGTCGCGACGAACGTGCTGATGCTGGCGCGCACCAGGCCGGATATCTTCGGCACCACGGACGAGGAGGTGAGCACCGCCATCAAGGAGTCCATCGAGAAGAAGAAGCTGGGAACCGGGGGCGGCGCGGCGGAGACGGGAGCCGGTGGCGGTCTGCCTTCCGCCATCCCTCCCCCGCCTCCCCCCGTGCGCATGGCAGTACCCGCGCCCCCCGCGGCTCCGATGATGCCCCCGCCCGCGCCGCCGCCCGTGATGGGGGTGCTCCCATCATCCGTGATCACCCCGGCGGCGGCTACCGGTCCCGCGCTCAAGGCTGCGCCCGCGGTGCCGATGCCTCCGCCTGTCTCCGCGCTTCGGCCCTTGGGCCCCGGCATGGCCGCGCCTCCTCCGCCTGTTGCCCCTCCCGCTCCTCCCCCCGTCGCGCCGCCCGAAGACGACGACGCGCCGGCGTCAAAGAAGCGGAAGGTTGGAGAGATGGAGTTGGAAACCGAGGAGGATTTCTTGGCGCTCAACGGGGGCTCGGGAGTTATCAAGGTGACGTTCCCCAGCGTGGACGGCGACGACAACCTGGTCGGGCAGACGGTGGACCTCAACGTGACATCCCTGAGCTCACCGGTATCGGAGCTCAAGAAGCTCATCAAGGAAGCCGCCGGGGGTCTCGCGGCGAACAAGCAGAAGATCTCATTCCCCGGGTTGGGCTTCTTCACCGACAAAAACTCGCTGGCGTACTACAACATAAAGTACGGTACCACGCTGCAGCTTAGCCTCAAGGAGCGTGGCGGACGTAAAAAGTAAAGTAGCTCTCGTCGGTAAACAAAACATCAGACATTCATGACGGGTCAAAACGCGGATCCAGCCTTCCCCCGCGGCTCAAACTGCCTCAGGCCCGGCTTGGCGAACAGCACGGGCGTGCCTTTGGCGCACTTGACCTCCTTCTCCCGCGCCCTGGCCTGCTGGTCGGCCAGGCGCTTGCCGTCGCGCAGAGCACCCGACGCCGCGCGAGACGAAGGGTCGAAGCGCAGCGCGGTGGTAAAATCTTCGCACGCGGCGACGTAATCCTCGAGCTGCATCCGACACCTTCCCCTCGCCAACAGCGCAGAGCACGCGTCCACGCCCTCGGACTCCACGGATCCGCCCCGTTCCACCGCCGCCAGCGTTGCGGTGTGATCCTCGACGGCGGACCTCAGGTCGCCGAGCTGTTCCCTGGCGCGTGACCGCGCGGCGTGAAGCCTGGCGCACGTCCGAGGGTCGCCGTCATCGGTGACGAGCTCGAGACCTCGGCTGAAAAATACATCCGCTTCGGCGTGTTCACCCCGCGCCGCCAGCTCAAGGCCGGTGACGAGCGCCGCCGTCGGGTCGACGACCGCGTCGATGTCGGCCCGACGCGTGAGGGAGGTCCCATCATCGGCGGTGGCGGCGAGGAACTTGCGGTTGTTATCGCCGAACCAGGGGAGCTGGTTGGCGAGTTTCCCCTCGCGGCGCTCCAGGATCTGGCGTCTCAGCGCCGAGAGATCGGGGGGCGGCTGGTCGCTCGACGCGTCCTTATCACCGAGCGAGAGAGCCTCCCGAGCCTTGAGCGTCTTCCACCCGCCCCGGGATGACTCCGATTTGACCATGACCAGCTTGACCTCGTCTCGCGTCTTGACCATCGTCAACGAGTCCACGCCCCCCGCCAGCCGCAGGGTGAGCACGCTGGAGCCCGCGCCGTCGGCGTCGGGGATCACGAGCACGAGCGGCGCCCGGGGCTCATGCGTTGACCCGCTCGGTTCGGACGTCACCTGCGCGCCTTCCATGTTCGCGCGCACGCCCGGCTTGATATCGCCGGACCTGACCACGACCACCACCTCGTCGGTATCGTCCGCCCAGGCGTACCTCTCCACGGGTCGCGTCGCGTTGGTCTCCAACGTTTGGGCTCGTTCCGTGAGTGGCACCTCGTCCGGCTCGAGGAGGCGCGGGGGCATGCGTTTGATGCCCCGCGCGGCGTCGAGACGGGCCATCCTCGTGTCAACCTCAGGGTCCGGGCGCGTCAGCTCGTTCTGGACCAAATCGATCGCGCCCTGCGTCATGTGGTTACCCACGAAGTTCGTCGTCGCTCCCGAGTCTGGCTTCTCGTACCCCGGCGCGACGGTGAGCGCGGTGCCGTCGGGGTTCTGTTCGAGGGCGTCGTAGCCGGTCCTCGATCCCGGTCCGGTGGATATCTTGTACTTACCCCCGTGCGCCCCTTTGGTCCACACCCGCGGGTACCTCTTGCCGTACCGCTTCTCCGTCACCTCATCATCGTCGTCGGATCCGATGACATCGACCTCCTTGTCCTTGTCTTCGTCGCGGCCCAGGGTGCCGTGCTGCTTGTACTCCTTCCAGGCCTTGGAGTGCTGCGCGCCCAAGCTGACCTTGTCTATCCCGGAGTTGTACAGAGTCGGATCGGGCGCGTCGAACGCCATGGCCCGCGACTATGAGCGCCGCAGGTTCGACGCTCCGAGAGGAACCTGGATAACGCTCACCGAGCGTTTTTGGCGGGCGGGAAATCGGCGGGAAAAAGTCGCCAGAGTCAGCTGAATTCAAACTCCGGCAGAAGCCAAGCGCGCGTGAGCAGCCATGAGCGGTATCATGCGGGCCGCGGCGCGTGGAGCACGTCGCCTCGAGTCCTCTCGAGTCGCATCGCACGCCCGCGCGTCGATCGCCCCGTTTCACCGCACCGACGGCTCCGAGAAGGCGTGGAACCCGTCCGCCGCGCAGATCCCCGAGCCCACGGGCCTGCACATGACGTTCACGCCGTGGGGGGGAGTGAGCGACGGCGAGAAGATCAGCGCCCTGGAGGCGAAGGTGCGATGGATGGAACACACGATGGAGAAGAAGATAGGGTACCTGGAGAGGGAACTCAGGAGCGCGAGGGAGGAGGCGGCGACCTCGCGGCAGAGGGCGGTGCCCGAGGTGCCGGAGCTGTACTCGAGGACGACTCCCGAGTCCTTGCCCCAGTTTGAGGCGCTCAGACGGCTGAGGGTGGTGGACCTGAGGGCGCTTCTTAAGGTTCGAGGGTGCAGCACGGAGGGACGGAAGCACGACCTCGTCCTGCGACTGGACGAGAACAGGGACGCGCCCATCATAGCCGCGTCGGGACCCGCGGGTAAGGCGGCTTCGGCGGCGTCGGATGCGGCGTGGAGAAAGGTGCAACGGGACATCACGCCGCCCAAGTGCAAGGGACACGACGAGGTGTGTGCGGTTCGCGTGGTCAAGAAGAACGGGCCCAACTTTGGCAGGCTGTTCTTCGCCTGCCCACGGACCAAGGACGACAGCTGCGACTTCTTCCAGTGGACGCACCTGCCCAGACAGACGGACAAGCGAGGGGGCGTCTCCAGCAGGAAGGCGTCGAGGCGGGTGACGGAGGAGGAGGCGGATCTCTCGCGGCGTGCGACGATGCCCTCAAAGGTGAGCCAGGACGACCTGTTGTCGGTGAACCTGTCGGAGCTCATGGAGGAGTTCACGATCGTGGCGTCCGGTAGGTAGGTTGCGTGACGTTAGAATAGCTGCTCAACGATCTCACAAACTTAAAAGATGCTACTCGATGGGCGTCGACTTGGGGTCCTTTTCCGCCTCCGCCGGGGTCTTCGTCTTGAGACTCAGCGCGTGTACACCGTCCTTTATTTCCTGATCCAACACTCCGTACACCAGCCTGTGCCTCGCCACCATGTTCTTGCCAGCGAAGGACTCGCTCACCACCGTCACCTTGAAGTGCGTCTCCGCGTCGGGATCCCCGCTCGGGTTCCCCGAGTGACCCGCGTGCATGAAGCTCTCGTCCTTGATGGTCAAGGCCACGGGTGACAGCGATTCCGTGAGCTTGGCGTGGATCCTGCTGTAGATCGGCCTCATGGCAGTTGACATCGCCCGCCGGAGAAGCATCACCGTGCCGCCGTTTGTGAGCTCTCAACGCGTGCAGACGTGGCCTTTTCCGATGAAAAAACCTGGAGCTGGCCCACCGGACGCCACACGCGGTGGCGCCTTCGGGTAGCGCGGAGCGACACACGCGATGTCTCTCGTGGCACGCGGTCGAGTTACCCCGTGTCCGGCGCCTGCGCTCGGTCGATACGATCCCGGGACACGTCCACGGGCCAACCTTCTTCCGTGGTTGGAATCGCGAGAGGGCACCATCGTCGCGGCGGCTAAGCGGGTTCGAGCTGAGTTCCCTCCGTCCACCTCCGGAGGCTCCAACCCTCCCGCGGGTTCGAGGCAGAGAGGTCGCGGTCGCGGCCGCGGTCGCGGGGGTAAAGCAGATCGCGGCAGGGGCGGACGAGCCGGGTCGGCTGAGAGAGGCGGGGGCAGAGCCCGGCGTCGGGGCGCTCCCGCCCGAAGGGTGGACGCGGACGAAGCCATCGAGAGGGCGGTCGCGCTCGCTGCCACCCTCGGTGGCGAGGGCGGCGGCGACGACGTCGACATGCGCCTGGTGGGTCAGATCCTGGCGGACTGTAAGGATGCACGAACGGAGGCGGCGTCGGAGGCGGCGTGGTCGCTGTACGAGGCGGCGGTGCTCGCGGGCACGGCGGCCAAGTTCAACATTCGCCAGTACAACTTTGCGCTCGGGGCTGTGCAGCACGGGCCCGCGGGGGAGGGACGCGTGAAGGCCGTGTGGGACGCTCTCGTGACCGCCGTGGTGCCGCCCAACGCGGTCACGCTCTCACAGCTGGCGCACGGGCTATGTAAGGGCGCGAAGGATGTCCCGGGCACGCTCGCGGCGCTGAGGGAGTGCGCCAGCCGGGGCGCCGCGGTGGATGCGTACGTCCTCAACATCCTTCTCAACGCGTGCCTGCGGGAGATGGCCGCGGCTGGTGCGGACGCGGACGTGGACCTGCGGGCTAGTGTGCGCGAGTCGGCTCTCGCGGTGTGGGAAGCCGGCAAGGGCATTCACAACGAGCGCACGTTGACGAGCACGATCAAGGTGTTGGCGGATGCGGGCGACGTCGACGCGGCGGTGCGAACGTTTCGGTCGGCGTGGGAGGATAATGTTCCCCTGGACGTCGACGCGCTGGCCACCGCGCTGAGGATCATGTCCGTCACGGAACCCGCGGCTGTCCTGATCGGGGTCATGAACATGGCGCAGGAGCAGAGGGGTCTCGTGCCCAGCACCATGTGCGCTAACATCGTGCTCGCGGCGTGCTCAAAGGATGGAGAGTTTAGCACGGCGCTCACGCTCTGGCGGCACATGCTGGAGCGAAGGATGCCGCCGCCGGACAAGGCGAGCCTCGCGTCCGTGATCCTGGCGTGCGGACGCGAGGGCCGAGTGGACCTCGCGCTCGAGGCGTTCGAGGAAGGGAAGAAGAAGGGCGTGGAGTGCGACACGGTCACCGTGAACGTCCTTCTCGAGGCTTGTGCAAAGTCCGACGCGCCCCCGGGCGAGGCGCTCGGCATCCTCATGGACGCCATCGAGTCCCGCATACCGGTCGACGCGTACACGATCTCGTCGCTGCTCACCGCGTACTACTCCTCGCGCACCCCCACGGGCCTGGCCAACACCCCAGGCGCCCTCGACCAGGCCTTCGCCATCGTCGAGCTCGGCCGGTTCATGTCGGTTGAAACGTCGCCGAGGGTGACCAACGCTTTGCTCCGCGTATGCGTCGCCGCGGGTGACTTACCGAGGGCGTTGAGGACGTTCGAGACGACCGCCGCGACGCAAAAGGACGACCAACCTCCCGCGGTGGACGAACGATCCATCAGGGTTCTCATGGACGGCTACGCGGCGGCCGGGGACCTGGCCGGCGCGGCTGAGGTGCTCAAGTTTGCCCAAAGTTTGGGGGTTGAGTTCGGGGACGGAACTGCGGCTGCGCTGATACGCGCGTGCATCGACGCCGGGGACGTGGAGAGCGCGCTGGGGGCGTACGAATCGTGCGTGAATCACCACGGGGTCGGGCCGACCACCAGGATGGTCAACGCGCTGCTCGTCGGGCTGGCCAGGTCCGGGAGTTGGCGCGAGGCTATCCGGTTGGTGAGCGACGACGTCATCGGGAGCCGGACTTGCGAGGCTGACGACGAGACGGTGCGGCTCTTCTCCACCGCGTTTGAGATCGGAGGCGAGGAGGAGCAGGCGGAGGTTGCGAAGCAGATGGGCATGTGGCTCACGGGGTCCGACGACGCGCTGATCGCGCACCTGCTCGAGAGGGACAGCGACGAAGAGAGTTAGAAACATGCGTGTAAATCAGGAAATATTTAGTGTAAACAGAAAAGTCCAGCCGCCGCTTGAAGGTCACAGAATTTCAGTCGAGGGCGCATGACCGTCGAGACTGGGAAGCGATCGAGGGAGGATGACGGGCCAGACGTAGGACCCGCGCCGCCTCCTCCCGGCGCGATGGACTCCGACAACGACGACGACGCCCCGATGCCCGGCCCGGCGGGGCCGATGCCTCCCAAACCCAAGAAGCAGAAATCCCTCCCGTTCGAGCAGGTGTACCTCGACTCGCTGCCGAGCGCGCAGATGTACGAGAAGAGCTACATGCACCGCGACCACGTCACCTTCGTGGCGGTCACTCCGGGCACCGATTTCTTCATCACGGCGTCGCACGACGGTCACCTCAAGTTCTGGAAGAAGAGGTTCGAGGGCGTGGAGTTCGTGAAGCACTTCAGATCGCACGCGGGGCCGATCCTCGGCCTCAGCGTCAGCGCCGACGGCCTTTACTGCGCCACCATCGGCGCGGACAGGAGCGTGAAGGTCTACGACGTGGTCAACTTCGACATGACCCTCATGATTCGCACGCAGTTCGTGCCCACCGCGTGCGAGTTCGTGTACAGGAAGGGGGAGGCGCAGCAGAAGATCGCGGTTGGCGCGCCGGATGGAGCGATACACGTGTACGACGGAGCCAGCGGTGACCAGACCCCGGTGCACACGCTCGAGCTGCACAGGGCGGCGGTCAGGTGCATCAAGTACAACGCCGCCAAGAGGTGCGTCATCAGCTCCGACGACAAAGGCGTGATTGAGTACTGGTCCCCAGCCACGTACGAGGCCCCGACGCCCGATGAAGTTGACTTTAGGTTCAAGCTGGACACCGACCTGTACCACATGGCCAAGGCGAAGACCAAGGCGCTGTCCCTGGAGGTGAGCCACGACGGCGAGCAGTTCTCCACCATGGGTCCGGACAGGAGGGTGCGGGTGTTTCGCTTCGGCACCGGCAAGTTACGGTGCGTCATCGACGAGACGCTCGAGTCGGCCAACGACGTCCAGCGCGCGGGTGCCGACGCGTACAAGCTCGAAGATATCGACTTTGGCAGGAGGCTGGCGGTGGAACGGGAGATGGGCAACAACCCAGATTTGGAGATTGGGTTCCCAAACGCCGTGTTTGACCAATCCGGACACTTTTTGCTGTACTCCACGTTGCTCGGCGTGAAGGTTGTCAACCTGGTCACGAGCCGATGCGCCCGGATCATCGGCAAGGTTGAGAACACGGAGCGGTTCATGAGGCTGGCGATGTTCCAGGGGGTGCCGCAGAAGGACAAACGCGCGAGGGGCAGCGGCAAGGACACGAAGCAGACGGCCGAGAAGGACCCCACGCTGGTGTGCAGCGCGTTCCACAAGACCCGGCTGTACCTGTTCACCTCGCGGGAGCCCGAGGATGGCGACGACGCGGCGGGGGGACGGGACGTGTTCAACGAGAAGCCCCTCGCGGATGAGAGGGTGAGCGCCGCGTCCCTCGTGCCGACCGCATCGACGTCCCTGGCCCGCTCGGCGGTCATTCACACCACCGTCGGCGATATTCACGTCCAGATGTTCCCGGATGCGTGCCCAAAGACGTGCGAGAACTTCACCACGCACAGCAGAAACGGGTACTACGACAACATCATCTTCCACCGCATCATCAAGGGGTTCATGCTGCAGACCGGGGACCCGCTCGGGGACGGTACCGGGGGCGTCTCCATCTGGGGCGGGGAGTTCGAGGACGAGATCACGCGGGACCTGAGGCACGATCGCCCGTACACCGTCTCCATGGCCAACGCGGGACCAAACACAAACGGATCGCAGTTTTTCATCACCACAGTCGCCACCCCGTGGCTGGACGGGAAGCACACGGTGTTCGGTCGGGTGACCAAGGGCTCCGACGTGGTGCACGCCATCGAAAATTCAAAGACGGACAAGCAGGACAGACCGCACGTCGATATCAAGATGGTGAGCATCACCCTCGCGTACAAGTAATGCAAATGATTTATATCAAAAGTCGAGTTTATTTGAACTCCTCCAGGAGGGATCCCAACGCCCTGGCCCCTCTGCTAGCCATCTCTTTCGCGACCTGCATGTCCTGCTTGGCGTGGAGCGCCATCTTGTGCATGAGATCCCCCGCGGTCATGTCCACGGCCTCATCCATGGACCTCCTTCCGGACGAGGACGAGCGGCCGTGATAGTCATCCGACGAGATGGAGGAGGAGTTTGCAAACCTGCCGGCGTTGTTTCCGCCACCCCCGTACCCGTTGTCTCCCCGATCGTCGTCACCGTTGGAGAACGCGCTGGACGATATGGACCTGGCACCGCCGAACCTGTTCTGCGCCACGTCGTTGCTGGGAGGGGCCGCGGGCTTGGGCGCCATCCTCGGGTCGTTCTTGGCGCTCATGGACCTGAACCCCCGCGACCCAACCGCCGGCGCGAAATCCTCCTTTGCATCCTCCCACTCCTCCTCCTCCTTCTTCTCCTCGCCGAACCCACCCACGGTGTACGCGAACCTACCCTGGGACGGGGGCGCGATGTGCGCCGCGGGGGCGCCGACGGTCACCACCTTGGGCGACGGCGGCTTCACCTCGCGCTCCGGATTGGTCTCGCCGGGAGCCTGGTTGAAGAGGGAGTCATCCACCTTGACCGTCAGCTTCTTGGCGCCCAGCAGCCCGCCGGTCTTCTTAGCGCCCAGGGAGGTGGTGCGGGAGCGACCGGTCAGGGCGCTGCTCCTTCCCGCGGGCCTGGCAGCGGGGGATGTCGCGGCGGGGACGACGGGCTTGGGCACGATCTGCGGCTTCGGGGCCGCGGGCTGCGGCTTCGGGGGAGCGCGCGCGGCCTGGGGCGTGATGTCCTCGAACGGCTCGAAGAAGTCGACCGATCCCTTACCGGACGCCGCCGTCGGGCTCGTCACGGGGCTCACCACCGTCTTCTTCGCCGCCGCCTCCCTCGCCAGCAGCTGCTTGTACTGCTGCGCGGCGCGGCAGGTGTACTTCTGCGCGATCTGACCCCTCTGGTTCCCGTTCCAGCCGTGCTGCGCGAAGTAGAGCTCAGCCTTGCGGTTACCGCCCGAGGACCTGAAAACGTCGAGCTCCTCGGGCGTCCACTTGTCCATGTTCGCGGACTTGACCTGGGAGATGTGCACGCCCAAGGACCGATGGATGCCGGAGCAGTCGAGGCAGACGAAGACGCCAAAGTTCTTGCTCGTCCACCTCGGGTTCAGCGTCCCGCAGTCGAAGCAGTGCCTGTTCTCTTTCTTCGCCATGAGCTTATTGAACAGCTCATCGCGGTCAGCCTGGTGCGCCATGGCGGCGCGAGCGATCCCAGATTAACACGCGCCGTGCTCGGGACTCTGCTACGGTCCTCGGTCGGCGCCGATCCCAGATAAAAGCACCTGTGGTCGTCCGCGGCCCCTCGCCCGTCAAATCAGCCATCCGTTGGAGAGGAATCGACGCTCTGTGACTCAAGAAACTAGGGTCTACTCTGCCCAAATAAAGAGCCCATTCCAAATTCCAGTCAGTATTCAAACCTCAGACCTCCAGACAATTTCTTACAGTCAGTGCCTCTCCCCCGGTTCAAAGCACGGGCGCACATCCACTCGCGCGCCGTCGAGGAGTGACTCGTTCGCGCCTCGAATCTTCCCGCGGAGTTCACCCGCGGATCCGTGAGCGGCGAGTTCGCGATACACGCGCGGTCTTCGGGCTCCGATACGGCTCGGAGTCGGAGTCGTGGCTCGAGCAGGAGGGGCGAATCTGGCTCGAGCTCGACGCGATGGCGGAGCAGAAGTCCGAGCGCGAGTGCGCCATGGAGGCGGAGCGGCTCGGGAACAAGCTGAAGGGCGCCATGAACGGCGGGAAATCGCAGCTGGTCAAGATTCTGAAGGTACGCAACCCCGCCGAGCATCGAACGAGCGCTCCCGACCCCGTCTCACCCCGAGGAAATCTCGCCCCTGAACAACGACTGAATTTGAACTGAGCCGACCTCGCCCCTTCGCCAACAGGACATCTCCGATGCGCTGAGCCGCGTGGGTCAGGGCGAGGACGGCGGTGAGATCAAGGACCTTCCGAGGAAGCTCATCACCGCCACCTTGCTCAAGCACAAGGAGAAGGAGGTGCGCCTCTACGCCGCGCTCTGCCTCAGCGACGTCCTGCGCATCTTCGCCCCCGAGGACCCGTACCAGGACGACCTCGTTCTCAAGGGTGTCTACGTCGCGTTCCTGGACGCGCTCGCCCACCTTAAGGATCCGTCCAAGTCCGCGTTCGAGTGCGCGCACGCGCTGCTGCAGAACATCGCCGCCATCGGTCTGTGCGTGCCCATGCTCGACCTGGAGTGCGAGGGATCGGACGCGTTGGTGCCCCGGCTCTTCTCCACGCTGTTTGACGCGACGAACCCGTCCAACGCCAGTTTGGTGGAGGAGGACGTGACCAAGGTTCTCGCCATCATGATCGAGGAGGACGAGTCGACGTCCCCGGAGGTGTTGCACGCGGTGCTGGAGCGGCTCATCCAGCCGATGCGGGGCGAGAACTCGGCGGCGCACTCGCTCGCGTGTAACCTGGTGAGGAAGAGCGAGAACAACCTTCAGCTCGCCGTGCAGCACTTCCTCACCGACGCGCTCAACACGAGGGGCGCGGGAGACCACCCGCTGAGCAAGAGATACGCCGACGTGCTCGAAGCCGTGGCCGTGGTGGACTCCACCTCGCTCGTCACCGTCTGGCCGGTCATCATGGACGAGCTGCAGAACGACGACGAGGAGGCGAGGCTGCGGGCGGTTAAGCTCTTCGGCAAGATCCTGTCGGCGCCGGGAAGCGCGGTGGCGAGGGACTTTGGCAACTACCTCCAGCAGTTTCTGAAGCGGTTCAACGACAAGGCTACCGCGGTGAGGGTCGAGATGTGCAGGTGGGGGGCGTCCTTCCTCCTGTGCGGTAACAACTCGGACGCGTCGGTTGCCAGGGAGGTTGTCGAGAGTTTCGACCAGCGGCTGCTTGACTTTCACCAGGAGGTTCGGTGCGCCTCGGTGTCCGCCATCTGCGACGTGGCGGAGTCGTTCCCGAGGCTGATCGAGCCCGAGCTGCTGAAGGCTGTCGGTGACCGCATGTTCGACAAGAAGAGCTCGGTGAGGCAGCTGGTGGTCAAAAGGCTCAGCGCGGCGTACGGCGTCTACGCGGTGCGATTCACCGACACGGAGACGCCACCCGCGGAGGCTTCGAGGTTCGACTGGATCCCGTCGCTCCTGCTCAAGGGATGCTACCAGCCCGACATGAAACACCACGTCGTGGAGCCCATCCTGGCCGACCTTTTCCCCGCCAAGGTTTCCATGGAGCGCAGGTCCATGTACTGGCTGCAGGCGCTCTGCTCCATGGACGACGCCTCCTCCAGGGCGTTTACGCACGTGCTCTGCGCCAAGCTCAAGGCTCAGTGCGACATGCGCGAGTACCTCGCCATCAGGCAGAAGACGAAGGCATCGCAACAGTCCCAGGGTACGGATGAGGCGCCGGCGGAGGTTGACGCCGGCACCCTCGCCAGGCAGTTTGCCAAGGTTGGGAGCAACTTTCCCGACATCAAGAAGGCTGCGGGTCACATGGAGAAGATTCACGCGATGAAGGATGGGAACATCTTCAGGGGTCTCTCCGCGCTGATAAAGCCCGAGACGTCCTCGGCGGAGTGCCAGCAAATCACGGACGACGTCTTGAAGAGGATCGGGAGCAAGAACCCCGCCTACGAGTGGGCGAAGCTGCTCCTGGTGAAGCTCTCCCAGCAGCCGTTCGGCCGCGAGCACGTGGGCAGGGTGCTGGACGTGGCTGTATCGGCGGTGGACGACAAGGGAAAGCTCGCGTCCGTGACCGCGGCGCTGCAGCACCTGGTGAAACTCGCGGTCAGTGCGCCGCACGTGTTCGGGGGCGTCGCCAAGGATCTCACCGGCCTCGTGAACCACGGGAACGATAACGTGGTGGAGATGGCGTGCAGGATCACCGCCTCGGCGCCGAGCTGCCTCGACGGGTCCTCCGCGTTGCAGGGTGCGATCATCGATCGACTCAAGGTGCTGTGCGTGGAGGGTACCGCCGCGCAGGCAAAGCAGGCGACGAGGACCCTCGTGTGGCTCGCCTGCCACGGCAAGGAGGGACACGGTCACATCAAGGAGGTGTTTGAGGTCATCTCCGAAGCCGCCAGGGACGACGAGCTCCTCGACAGCAACCTGCCGGGGGTGCTCGCAACGGTGAGTGTCGTCGGGCAGAGGATGCCCTCACTCTTCATGCAGCACGTCGACGACATCGAGGCGTTCATCGTTACGGACCTGCTGGCGCGACCGCTGCCCCAGAACCCGAAATCCTCGCGCGTCAGCACCCTCGCGCAGATGCAGTCGAGCGGCTTGAAGACGCTGGCGATTGGCTGCACTCGGTCGCAGGATAAGTCTCAGGCGACGGTGAGGACGGCGTACATGAAGCGCGTCGTGGAGGTGATCCGGTCCATCATGTCGGCCGATGCGGACGACATGCACCGGTTCGGAAGCGCCGCGGACGCCACCCACCTTCGCGTCGCCGCGGGCAAGGCTTTCCTCGTCCTCGTCAGGTCGGCGCCATCGTTTGTGCCGCCGGATTTGTTCGTCTCCACCGCGCTGCTCGTGAAGGAGTCCCCCGCGGAGATGATCGGCAAGCTCGAGCACGGCATCACCAAGCACGGCCTGCCTCAGACATTCGCCGCACCGCTCGCCCTGTGCGCCGTCGGTCACGACTCGGTCACGCGAAAGACCGCCGCCGACGCTCTGGCCTCCATCTTCTCCAGCCTGCGAAGGCGCTCCGCCGAGTTCAGGGAGAGGTACGCCTCCACGATGGACGCCGCGGTTCTCAACAGGACCGCGCTGACCCAGTCCGCGGAGTACACGCTGCCGTACCTCGTCTTCCTCCTCGCGCACCACCCGGATCTGCCCAGCAAGGAGACCGGCGCGGCGAACAAAGGGGTCGCGTACCGCCCCTTCCAGCAGATGCTCAGCTTCCTCGTCGGCACTCTCACCGCCGGTTCCAAGCAGTGCCTGCCGGCTGCGATGAAGATGATGAGCCTGATGAAACGCACGGTGGATGCGACGAACGTGGATCTGAGCCATGGGCTGTACGTCATGGCTGACATCGCGCTCCTCGTGCTCAACAAGCTGGCCACGCAGAAGGGTTGGGAGACGGGTCAGTTTCCGGGGCAAATCTCCTGGCCCAAGGCTTTCTTCACGCTCCAGGAGCGTCGCGCGAAGGGTGAACCCCTCGAGGAGGGCGGGGCTCCCAGGGTCGGGGACTACAGCCACCTCCCCGTGGGCTTCGAACTCAAGTCCGCCGCGGCTCCCAAGCAGGCTGACGGTCACAGAAGCAAGGCGGCTCCCAGGCGCTCCAGGAAGAAGGATCCCAAGACGCCGCTGCGAAGGCAGTTGCCCGCGCCCTCCCGCAGGCTGCCCTCCCGCGCCGCGAGGAAGGCTGCCTTTGTGGACACGGACGGCGAAGAGGAGTACGACGAGGACGAGGATGCCATGATGGAGGTTGCCGGGGACGACGACGGCGTGGCGCACCTGGCCACCTTCGGTCTGCGCCCGGAGCCCACCCTGGAACTTCCCGCACCCTCGGGCTGGAAGGGCGAAGGCGAGGACGAGGACGAGGACGAGGACGAGGAGCAGGAATTCGAGGATGAGTCCGATGAGGATGATTCGGAGGATGAGAACGATGCTCTGGCGAACGAGGGCGACGATGCTCTGGACTCGCCCGTCGTCGGGAAGAGGAAGAAGGCGGCTCCGCTGTCCGTTCGAACCAACACGCCGCCCCCGAGGTCCAGGAGCGCGAGGACGGCGGCGAAGGTTGCGAGCCCCCTGGCGGACAAGCGCAGGGCGACCGCCGCGAGCGCCTACGATCCGGAGAACGTGGATGCGGCGACCGTCGGGAGGGTCAGCAAGCAGCGCAGGAGGTGAGACGCACGGGAACGCGTAACATACGTAACGGCACACACGGAGAGAGAGCGCCCACTGTACACATATACGAACCGTTGAACTGTTGAAATCCGAGCATATGAACGATCGCAAATATTTCTTCATCGAATGGTTCCAAGCCATGCGTGCTCAGAGTGGGCGGGCCGGGGGTCGGTGAACGCGTCATCGTCGCGATATTGCAGCGGTGATGTCGGATCATTTTCCGAGGATCACGACGGATGCGTCCGCCGCTGCGACGGACACGGGAGCGTTCCTCAAGGTATAGATCTTGCCGAGGCCGCACCACAACCTTTTTTCGACCGTCGCGACGCTCAACCGAGAGGCATGCCCACTGACGACCTCACCACTTTCATCGCAGGCTTTGAGAGAGCAGGAAGGTAAATCTGGGAATGGCGAGGATGCCGGACCGTCATTGGTGAGTACGCTTCCCGACATTCGATCCCCAAACGCGCGCGGCCGTCCTCGCGAGCTGAAAGGACGCCCCTCCCACTTTCAGGTAACTTCAAAGGGCGCGGTGAAGGTAATCTTGCTCGGCGACTCGGCGGTCGGGAAGTCAAAGCTGGTCGAGAGGTTTCTCATGGATGGATACCAGCCACAGCAGCTGTCGACGTTCGCTCTGACGCTGTTCAGATACGAGTTCAAGCACCCGGACGGAAGGGAGGTGGCTGTGGACTTTTGGGACACAGCCGGGCAGGAGCGCTTCAACAATCTGCACCCGTCTTACTTCTACAAGGCGCACGCGTGCGTGCTGGCGTTCGACGTGACCAGGAAGGTGACGTACAAGAACTTGGACAGGTGGTATCAGGAACTGAGGGAGTACTGCCCGGGGATTCCGACGATATGCGTGGCGAACAAGATAGACGTCGACTACAGGGTGACGGAGAGGAGCTTCGCATTCCCGACGAAGCACAAGCTCCCGTTCTTCTTCGTCTCGGCGTCGGACGGGACGAACGTCGTGAAGGTGTTCCAGCAGGCGATCATGACGGGGCTGGAACACAAGGAGAACCCGAGCGACGATTTCATGACCATGGCGCTTGAATTACTCGGGGAATAATTGTGAGATGAGATTAGCTAGAACTAAACGTAATAGGAAGGAAAGGCCGCGCAAGCTCTTCTTGTCCACCGCACTCGTTCAGCTGGCTGCTACAGCCCCATCACGTGCACTGAGAGGAAACAAGTAGGAGTGGCGTCAATATTCGACCGTTTCGACAGGGACAAGGCGGGCTACTAATACAAGGCGGGGGTCATTGGGCGCCGGTGAAAAAATCCATGACCTTCCCGACAACCCCGGAGAGGAGGTACGCCAGCACGAGTAGCATCAGCGGATACGACGCCGCACCGAACATACCCCCACCCCCTCCTTCCCCGGTGCTCACCTTTTCTTCCTCGAGAGGAATAGGCGGGGGACCATCCTTGTACAACACGCTGACTGAGTTCACGCAGTGCCTCTCCATAGTGGGCGAGAAGCCCTCGTTCTCAAACACGTGCCCGAGGTGACCGTCGCACGCCCCGCACATGATCTCCACACGCTTCATGCCGAAGGTCACGTCGGTCTCGGTGATGAGCGCGCCCTTATAGCACTTGTCGAACGCGGGCCAGCCGCAGCCTGAGTTGAACTTAGACTCCGCCGAGTACAGGGGGTTGCCACATCCCTTGCAGACGAAATGCCCCTCCTTGGGGAAGAACTTATCGTACTCTCCGGTACCCGCGGGCTCGGTGCCCTTCTTGCGAAGAACCTGGAAAGACGTCTTGTCCAGCTGCGAGTTGAATATCGAGGAGAGTTCGAGTCAGCGACGGGGTTCAGATCGAGACGGACGGTGCGCACGAGTTGGATCTTGGTTCTGGTTTCTCACCTCCTTCGCCCACTCGGTGTCGCTCTTCTCGACGCGCTGAACCATCACGATAGTGGAGCTCCCCCGAAATTTACGGGACTGGACGAGTCCAGGTAGCTTAATGCTCTTGGAGACAGAACAACGAGAGTTGATCTGACGCGAGAGAGCGTTCGTGGCTACTACGGCGCGGACGGCAGCCATAGCGATTGAACTGTGAGGATAACGAGAACACGTGTCCCAGTAAAAATCCAACTGCCGAAGTCGGGAAAATCGAAAAATCAAAATCGGAAGTCGCGCGAAACAGACAAGATAGACCGAGCTTTGCGGGTTCAAGGGCCTACAATGCCAGTATCGGCGGGATTGACGGGCAAGGTTGTCGAAACCGCGCTACAAACCAGGATTTTTCTCGTGGGAATTGGGATTTCACGAAAGCTGCTCGACGGCTCCTGACTGAGATGACATACGAAATCTAGGCGGGATGAGTGAATCGGTGCCGGAGGCAACATCTGGCCAGTCGACAAGCGAGAAAAAGAGTAGATTACACAGTTTCGAAGCAGAGACATACCCGTCAAAAGTAGTATTTCGTCCAGCGTGCCGCGACAAAGAAAACGAAAGTTCTGTGGTGATTAAAGCAGTGATGAGAGATAAATTGGCGCTTGCGGACTGAAAGCGGGCCCCGGCCCTCAATCGGATGTGCTCGGTAGTAAACAATACTGCGCGGATAAAGTAAAAGCAGGTACGACGGTAATCAATCGGCATAAGAAGTATCGAAGCGAGCAAATACGATGAAGTGTGATTTGTTCGATTGCAGGAGTAGTTTCAAAACGCGCGTACACAACCGTTGTTCAACGCACTTCACGTCAAAAGTAGAAGAACATGCAAGAAAAACGTATCACACGGTACCTCGGTGATCGTTAAACGAAAAATCCCTGAACAACGTCCGGCAAAGCAACTTTTCACTGTTAACATGTTCAAGAAGCACATCAGTACTCGGATCTGAAACGCCGACTTCTTTTTGTCGCGTAGCGCGAGCATTTGCAGTAAAGAACGACGAAATGCGTATGTGTATGTATGGCGACGCATTACGGTACTTCTTGCTTGTCTCGGCACGTTCAAACCGCGGCTCTCATCATCGAAAAAGCGTGTCTTTGTTTCGTAAAAACAACACATCTCAAAGAAGAAGCCCAATGGAAATATTCCGCCAAATATAAGCGCGACGCGTTTCGCATTGAACCATCAAACATAATACAGTATCGCAGCGTCGCTTTCCTTTCTTGCCGGCATACGATGATGCCGAGCCCTTCAAGGAAGAACGACGAGCGGTGAGAAGACTTTTGCCTCCTTTCATACACTTCTGGTAATCTGAATTCCACGAGAAAAGTCTAAAGAACCCGCCGTTTCTCAATGCTTCGTTCTCATTCGTACGCGCAATGCGTAAACCGGACAGGCCAGTCGGAAGCACTCGCAAAGAAAAGTTGTATACCGCAATGAAGGCGACAATTCGGCAAAAAACTTTGCGGAAACGACAAAAGCGCATAAGTACTCGAATAATGGTTGTTGTTCACATTTTCTGATACATACGATGTTTCTTGAGTTTATCGGTAACTCGTCTAGAGAGTTAGGCCCGCTTTTGCGTGCTGATGGATGCCTTGCTTGAGCTTCCTGCGCAAACGCAAAATGAATTGGCCGTATTTCACGATATGGCGTGTATTTACATTCGAATACGTTTTCAGAGAGAGACTGTTCCATGCAATATGCCAGCTTATCCGTGTTTCCCGCTCGATACAGTGTTTTTGCATCCCATTTTATGCGGGCGGCCTTACCGGGAACGCAAGACTATTCGAGTGTATTTTGAACATCAATCAACGTTTACCGCGTGCAACATGGCTCCTTTATTGATGGATTGCGATCAGTCCGTTTTACAAATCATCGCGGCTTTTACTCGGACCAGCCGGGGTGAAACCGTATGTTCCGTGCCATTTTATCAGTATTTGTAAGGTATCCCGTCGTTCCCGAAATATGGTGTGCCTGTACGCCTGCATCTGATCGGAATTTGCGCCGAATTCGGCTATGGTGTTCAGGCTGAGAATTCTGTGTTTGCGACATCGATCACCATTTTTCTTGATGGAGCTTGGCTATTTCGTTCGTTCTCTTGTGAATTTGGGGAGGATCCGTCAGCCCGGAGCCTGGTTTCACTCCCTTCGATCGACTTCGGTCTGTTTGATTTTGCGGATTTTTTGTGGTTTTCTTCACCTTCGATCAGGAGTTTGGATGAGTTGTGGATCCTCACAAGGGCGGTGCGCCGGCGAGAAGCCAACAGGTCTGGCTGGCACCATGAAGTGCACTATCCGGCGGCTACTTGTGTATACCGTACTGATCACCCTGATCTCCTACACGGGGTTCCGACTGACGACGCCGGTGAGCTTCCCGGCCAGCATCCCCGCGGCAAATGTCGGCATCACGAGATCGGAAGGTGTTCAAGCGGCAGGCGAGACGCGGGCGAGCACTTCGGAGCTCAAGGTTGACGATACCAGTATCGTGTCGACTATATCGACGGAAACGCGGACAGATGTTGAGGCGAAAGAACCTCCCTCGTCACCTCCTCCTCCCCAACCCGCCAAGCCACTCGCTCCTCCTCCTCCCACTCCTCCTCTCGAGTCGGCCGAGAAGATCGTCGTGAAGGCTGATGTCAACGTCACCGATCAGGCTGATGTCAACGTCACCGCGAAGCCTGATGTCAACGTCACCGCGAAGCCTGAGGTCAACTCTACGAGAACCCGCGCCGGCGGTAAGCCCGGGAAGTACGTCGCGCCAAAGTCGAAGCTCGCGCAGGACAATCAGCTCACCGAGGAGCTCGTGGGCAGGTACGCCGAAGACAACGTCGTGATGGTCACTTGGGCGAACCACCACTACCACGACTTCGTCAGGAACTGGGTGAGGAACGTTCGGAATTGCGGCGTGCGGAACTTCATGGTCGGCGCGATGGACAACGAGCTGCTGGAGAAGCTCATCGAAGACGAGGTGCCCACGTTTGCCATGCAGAGCGGGCTCACGACGGAGGACTTTGGCTGGGGCACGGAGAACTTCCACAAGATGGGTCGCAAGAAGATCGAGCTGATCTACCTGTTCACGAAGATGGGCTTTGACATCCTCGTGTCCGACGTGGACACCGTTTGGCTGCGTAATCCACTCCCGTACATGGCCAAGTACCCCAACGCGGACGTGTTGACGTCGAGCGACCACCTGTCCAACACCGCGGAGGGTGAGGGACTCGAAAATCCGAACAAGGCGCACTCCGCCGCCAACATCGGAATCATGCTGCTTCGCCACACCGCGAAGGAGCTCGCGAAGGAGTGGGTCGACGTGCTGGAGAAGGATGACAAGGTGTGGGATCAGAACGTGTTCAACGACCTGTACAGGCGCGGCGGGGGACCGTCGGTGAAGGATGATAAAAACTTAGTCACGGGCTACGACGGCAAGTTGAAAGTGGGCGTCCTTCCGGTCAGCATGTTCGCGAGCGGCCACACCTACTTCGTCCAGAGGATGCACGAGAAGGTCGGTCTCGACCCGTACGTCGTGCACGCCACGTTTCAGTACTCCGGTACCGAGGGTAAGCGCCACAGGATGCGCGAGGCGCTGCTCTGGGAGGATGCCCCCGAGTACTACGATCCCCCAGCCGGGCTGCTGGCGTTCGCACCCGACGTCCCGAAGACGCTCCTCGATAACTCGCAGAGCGTGGAGGGTCACTTCGACCTCGTGAACCACCAGATCCTACAGGTCAGGAGCGCGCTTCAGGTTGCGCAGAAGCTCGGCAGGGTCCTGGTCATGCCCAAGCTCTACTGCGGCTTTGACCGGTGGTGGGCTCCGCACAAGGGAACAATCCCGGGCTCGGACACCACGCTGCCCTACCTGTGCCCGATGGACCACGTTTTCGAGGTGGAGACGTGGATCAGGGAGCAGCCCGTCGAGGAGGCTGGACCGCACATCGATTTCAGGGAGTACAGCTTCTTCCAAAATCACCTGGTGCCGTCTAGCGTGAAGGACTCGACCGTGACGGTGAGCCTGGTGGACGAGTGCGGCCGCGACGAGTGCACCCAGGCGATGGGCAAGGCCGCGCCCGGCGGTAAGGACACCATCGTCGCCGCCAAGAATTTCACCGACGTCCAGGTGGCGACGCTCCTCGAGGAGTACAAGGACGTCAAGGTGCTCAACTTCACCTCGATGGTTGGGGCGTTTGGTCGGTTTGAAGATGCGGCGGATGCTAAAAAGTTCTCCAACCGCATCAAGAGGTACGCGGCGATATGGTGCTGCAAGCACAAGAACCCGGGCCACATCTGGTATGACATGGAGTACGACATCGTACCCCACGTGGACCGGCATAACAGGAAGTGGGACGATACGGAACGGGGGAAGTGGAGGCTCACCACGGGGCCTTGACGAGTTGTTTTATTAAAACGTTTTGGATCACTTGGCGGGCTCAGGGGCTACCAGCCCCAAATAGGTCAGAACCAAGCCGTCCTCGTTCGCCTGGATCTCGTGGGGCTCCTCCGGTCCAACCGTACAGCACACGCCCGTCCTCAGCTCGAACACCTCGCGCGGTTCGTCGCTCTCGCTGGCTCCCACGGGCCACACCTTGAACACACCCGAGCCCGCTCCAACCAGAAAAATCTCGTACTGTTACAAAAGGTCGGGTCGTCAGGTCGAGCGCGGTGAGGGAGTGCGTGACGAGATTTTCTCACCTTGCTCGGATGTACGTGGCGCTCGATTCGGAATCCCGCCGGGAGGTTCGCGGTCGAGCAGTTGGTCACCCCCGGGACCTCGTCGTACTTGAGGTAGTCCTTCACCATCGATTGCGTCTCCTGGTGGTACAGCGATCGCTCCGGAAGCAGGTCCGCGGCTGCTGCTCGCACCTTGACGGGAGGGTAGCCCGCGGGACCGGGCTTGACGGACGCCGGCAGTAAGCGTTCCGAGGGGATGCTCGCGGGTCCGGACATCACGAAACCGGTATCAAACCCACCGGTCGTGTCGGCGCCGGTGAAAATAGTTTCGCTGTCGGCACGGTGACTCGTATCCGTTGGAATTTCACGAAACGCTCTCATCACAGCGGCTGCGCGGAGGCGCAGGAGGTGGGTGAAGGTCGCGTTCTCTCATGTCGACGATATGAGACGAAAGCAGATGGACGCGGAAGGCTACGACGCCGCGGTCGAAGCCGCCGACCGCCGGATAGCGCAGCTCATGGGGGATCTCGGGCGACTGGTGGACAAGCAGGCGAGCAAGTCGGGTAGCACGGGCGCGGGTCACCACGCCGAGCGAGCCAAGCGTGAGTCCAATGCCGCCGTTCATAAGGGATACACCGGTGCGACGAAGGAGTGGGACGAGCTGTTCGGCACCGGCGGTGACAGCGACGAGGAGGTGGAGCGGCCGTCGTCCCGTCTTCCGAGGCCCACGGCAAGAAGGACCACGACGTCCGTGTTCCCGCCGCCCAGCATCGCGGCGCCGTCCGCCGGGGGAGACACGGAGGTGGCGACGCGGTTCAGGTCCACCGTCGAGGTGGAACATCCGTGGCGTGACGCGTCATCCACGCGCGTGTCGACGTTTCCCGTGCTGCGTCGGGCCATAGAGACCATCCTTGCATCCGAGTCGTCGTCATCATCGCGCGACGAATCGCTGGAGAAGGAGCGCCGGGCCACCTTTGCGATGCGCCGGGGATTCGCCGAGCTGGTGGAACGGAGGCGGGTGGCGCAGATGGAGGCGTTGCCGGACCCACCCGCGCCGCGTGTGGAGGTTGTCTTCCACCGCGGCGTGCAGACGGATCCTGACTTCAGCGCCCGCGCAGAGCCGACGACTACGCCGGACGTACACATCGATCCCGCGGCACTCGAGGACAAGCCGAGGTCGCGAGGAGGACGCGGGACGTCAACCGCCGAGACGCAGCGGCCACCGTGGGGCGGTGGGGGTGGGCGTAAGCCACGGAAGGAGTCGGTTAACGGCGGGTGGAAAAGAGCCGACCCGGACCCGGCTGCTGAGAAGGAGCAGAATCGTTTTGAGCCCATCGAAACGGTCGATGCGCCGAGGAAACTCACACGGTTCGAAGCGAGGTGCGCATTCGCGGTGAGCCGTCACCTCGCGGGTCTCGTGGAGGCTCGGCGGAGTGAGGTTCTCGACGACTGGGGCTGCGAACACGGCTACGGGTTTGAGGGTGTGGAACTGTTCTTGCGAACAGAGGCGCGGGAGCTGACGGACCGGGACGAGGCGGAAAAGGCGCGAAGACGAGGAGTGTTCGTGAGCGCGGGCGAACGAGTATTCGTCCCGCTGGAAGGGCATCACGTGCGGCGGGTGAGGCTGTACCTGGGTAACCCGATGAGCTGCCTCGGCGTGGGCGAGCCCGGTCACGTGTTCCTAGGAAGCGTCAGGGTGGACTACGACAACCGGGGACGGGGCGAGCTGCCGGAGCTGTGCAGGGCGTGCGTGTGCCGTCGGAGGGTGGAAGGATCCGATGCGTTCAAGTACTTCGCGCAGTACTCAATCAGAGAGCACGGGGACATCTTCCGGCACGCCGTGAGGCTCTTGAACGAACCCGGGCCGCCCTGAGTCATGTCAGGTCTAAGTCCTCTCCTAAGTAGCAAACTAATAATCTAAGTAGCAAAATAGCATCACTCCATCGCGAAATGGCCCGGGTGGTCCTCGTCGTCGTGCCCCGCCTTTTCGTCCTCCTTCTCGGCCGCCGGCAGGAAGAATCGCGGGTGAAACGCCGCCGTCGGCGAGGTCGGCGCGTCCCTCGAGTTTGGTTCCCGGCTCGGCGTGGAGTGAAGCATCGACACCCGCTTCATGATGGCCTGTTTGCGAAGGTCGGTCCTCGGTGAGGGATCCGCCGACGGTGACGACGGCAGCACCATGCTCACGTCGGCCGGGAGCACGAAGCTCGGCGCGACGAACGTGTTCAACGTGTTCAACGGCGGCAACGGTTTGGCCAACTGCTGCGAGAGCGCCGATCTTCGGCGGAGGAGGAGCGAGTCCGGCGCCGCGAGCTTCTCCGACGCCGGGGCCCACGCCGCCCCACGCGCCGTTTCGTCTCCAGTCGCGGAATGGAACGACCCGAACACGCGCTCCGTCGGAGTCGTGGGCACCCTCCTCTCTGTGGGTACCCTCCTCTCTACCGACTCGCCGTCATCGCCGTCCTTGTCGTCGCCGTCCTTGTCGCTCTCGCTCCGACCCGTGCTCATCGCCGACATGCTCGTGTCCATCGTCGCCGCGGCCGTTCCCCCGAACGGCAGGGTATGCGACGGCGACGCCGCACCGTCGGATACCCGCGGGCTGCGCGTGCCCTGCCACGGGAACCTGAACCCGCCGCGGTCATCCGGGGAGACCGACATGGCCACCGGAGAGACGTTCAACTTCTGCAGGTTGTTGGCCATCAGCTCGCTCAGAGCGCGCTTCGGAGACGCCCCGAACGCCCGCGTGGGCTGCACGTCGTCGTCCGGTCCCAGGAACGACTCTGAACGCTGCCGCTTCGGAGGGATCCTCACCACACCCCGGCTCGTGTTGGCGAACTGATAGCCGTCCTGCGCGAACGGGTTGGCGTGGTGCCACGCGTGCGGGTTGGCGAACGTGGGAGACGCGAACGAATCGTCCGGCGTTTGCGCCCCGGCCCGGCCGGTGGCTCCCCCATCTCCCGACAGGACGGTCCCCGCGTCCGCGTCCTTGGGACCCGCGACCCCGTCCCCGTTGGCGCCAAAATCAGACGCCCCGGTTGGTCGTTCCATGACCGTGGCGCCCTTGTGATCGCCCTCCGCGCGAGTCCACGCGGACTATCGTGTTAACATCGCGCGGGCGGCGATTGATGCTTCAGAGGTATCGGCCGTTCGCGCCCACCGACCGTCCCTGTCTGTGACCGGGGCTCGTCGAACGCGGGAGCTTGTGCGTCAAAAGCGAGAGGGCGTGACATCTATAATGGCCCTTCTTATTTCTAAAAATGCGAAAACAGGACCCGTATGAGCAGTAGTCTAATTAGCAGTCAGGTTTCCATGGTGTAGTTGGTTATCACGTTCGCCTTACACGCGAAAGGTCTTCGGTTCGAACCCGGATGGAAACAAATTTCTATTTTTTTGTTTTTGTCTGTCTGTTTGCCCATACGCGATCCCTCGGAAAGCGTCGTCGATCCGCAGCATTCAAAATATTTCAAACAGCGCTGTTTTTGCCCTGCCATCACTATCGGCGTCGAGCGAGGCCGATACGAAGAGATGGCTGCGTTAGACGCGGACAACGCGGCTGGATCTAAGCGGGAGAGAGCACCCCGGCGCGCCGCTGCCCGACGATGCGCGTACCACACCGAGCAGAAGAGCCTGGAGCGCACGTTCGACCAGATCGACCCGACCGTCATCGCCGAGGTGCTCGCCTCGCACGCGGGCAACATGGACCTCGCCGCGATGGAGCTCGTGGAGTACGACCAGGAGGCTGCCGTGGCGAGGCTTGTTTTGAATACCGGCGGGTCATCATCCCCGACCCAAGGAGCGAGCGACAACGAGACCAAGGCGAACGCGGAGGCGTCGTTCTGGGACGACGTGCTCGGCGACTGCGACGTCGATCCCGACGGACCGTCCGACGGCGTCGTCGCGGTGCCTGGCGCCGGGGGGACGGTCCCGCCGACGCAGACGATGGCGGAGGATACCACGCCGTACTCAGCGTGGCCCGCCGACCAGTGGCCCACCGTGGAGATCAACGTCCTCGGCACCATGACCGAGGACGCCACCGCCGCGGAGAAGCTCCTCGGATGGCGAGAGAGCGCCGCGACGGACGACGCCGACGCCATGGAGACGGACGATGAGGATATCCCGGTGGATATCCTGGTCAAGTGGAAGGGACGCGCGTTGGCGCGATGCTCCTGGGTGCCCCTCCCGATCCTCACCGCCGCGATGAACCCCGGCGTGGCGTCGCAGAGGCTCGCCAGGTTCTGGGAGAGGCACCCGAGATCGACGGGGCCGTGCGTCGAAGTGCGCCGCGCGTGCCTCGAGGTCTCATCCGTCGTCGCGATGCGTGACCGACCTACGGTACCCGCCGACGGTGACGATGACGACGTCGTCCCCGTCGATGCCGTTCCCGTGTCCTCACCCGTGTCCTCGCCAGACGACCGGGAGGCGCTCGTCAAGTGGGGCGGCGGCCTCGGGTACGAGGATGCCACCTGGGAGCCGGTTGGATGGGTCGCGTCCGCGCCCGGCGGTGACGCGGCGATGCGCGCCTATCGGGCGGTGCAGGCCAGGCGGGAGATCAAGGCAGCCGCCACTCGCGGTGTGAAGGATGGGTCCACGATTCAGAGCGTCGAGGACGACGCCGATCTCGCGCCGAGCAGGGAGTTGTACGGGAACGACGGCGACGTGCTGCGAGGGTACCAGAGGGATGGCGTGCGTTGGATGGCGCACAATCTCGTGGTTCGCGAGCGCGGCTGCATCCTGGCCGACGAGATGGGCCTGGGGAAGACGGCGCAGTCACTCGCGCTCGTCGATTACGTGCTCCGGGCGCAGCGCGAGTCCCGCCTGCGCACGCGGGGTCCGGCGCTCGTCGTCGTCCCCTTGTCCACGCTGGTGAACTGGGAGCGGGAGGCGGCTCGGTGGGTGCCGGGCGCGCACGTCGTCGCCTACGTCGGTCCCCCCGCCGCGCGCGCGTGCATACGCCGCCACGAGATCTCCTACGGTGACGGATCGTCCCCCACGAGTGTGGGTTCGGACTCGGACGTTCCCGTGGGTGGCGAGGACGCGGACCGCGGGGTGCGCGTGGAGGATGTCGTGTACAGGGCGGATGTCGTGTACAGGGCGGATGTCGTGCTGACCACGTACGAGACGGTGCAGGCGGATCGATCGGCGCTGGCGAAGATCCCGTGGTCGTGCCTGGTGGTTGACGAGGCTCACAGGCTCAAGAACAGCGGCGGGAAGGCGCAGCGGGACCTGCGCACGCTCGACTTTGCCGGGAGGGTGGTGCTGCTCACCGGTACCCCGCTCCAGAACGACACCGCCGAGCTTTGGTCGCTGCTCAACTTTGTCGACGCCAAGCGGTTCGCGTCCAGGGATGAGTTCGAGGCTGCTTTCGGGGCCATGACCGCGGCGAGGCAGGTGGAAACCCTGCACAAGGTGCTCGCGCCGTACCTGCTGCGTCGGTTGAAGCAGGACGTCGAGCACAAGCTGCCGCCGAGGGTGGAGACCCTCGTGGAGTGCGAGCTGATGCCGCTGCAGAAGAAGTGCTACAGGGCGCTGTTCGAGCGCAACTTTTCGTTCCTACGCCAAGGGAGCAAGGACGACAGAGCCCTCGCGAACTTCAGCAATATCATGATGGAGGTGCGCAAGTGCTGCCAGCATCCCTTCCTCCTGGACGGCGTCGAGGAGGCGTTCGTGTCGCAGCAGGTGTCGAAGAGGGGCGGTAAGAGGCTTGCTAAAACGGCCACCGCGGCGGAGCTCGTCGCGTGCTCCGGCAAGCTTCAGCTCCTCGATAAGCTCCTGCCGCGCCTCAAGGCTGGTGGACATCGCGCGCTCATCTTCAGCCAGATGACGCGCGTGCTGGACGTTCTCGAGGACTACTGCCGCAACAGGGCGCACTCCTACGAGAGGCTCGACGGCGGCGTCACGGGCCGAGCGCGCCAGGCTGCCATCGACCGATTCTGCGGCGGCGGCGACGCAAACGACGCCGCGAACGCCGACGACGGCGCCTTTCTCTTTCTTCTGTCCACGCGCGCGGGCGGTCAGGGGATCAACCTCGTCGCCGCGGACACCGTCATCGTGTTTGACAGCGACTGGAACCCCCAGAACGACGCCCAGGCGCTGGCTCGCGCGCACCGCATCGGTCAGACCAAGCCCGTGCAGGTGTACAGGCTGGTCATGCGCGCCACGTACGAGCGCGACATGCTCGATCGCGCCGCCATGAAGCTCGGCCTCGAGCAGGCCATCTTCAGCCATCTTCAGCAGCAACCCGCACTGGACAACCCGGGCGGGATGGGCGGAGCGGTGAGGACCGATAAGGAGAGGCGCGGCGCGGCGGCGGAGATTGAGAGGCTTCTCAAGCACGGGGCGTACGGTGCCCTCGCCGAGGATTCCGCGGAGGGCGACGCGCGAACCAAGGCGTTCGCGGGCGAGGGGATCGACGATATCCTCGCGAGGTCGGAGCGCAGGGTGGTCGAGGCTTCCGACGACGAGGCTAAGAGATCAAAAGAGGCTAAGAAATCCATGTTTGCCACGGCGACGTTCACCGGCGGCGGCGGCGGCTCGGACGAGATCGCGCTGGACGACCCGGACTTTTGGCAGAAGCTCATGCCGGAGGCTGCGGAGGCGACGAAGCTGAGGGAGACGCAGGAGGCTGCCGAGGAGGCGGAGCGGCTCCGGCGGGAGGAGGCGGCGTTTGTCAGGATGAAAAACGGCAAGCCCGAGGTTTTCGTGTGGACGTGGACCGAGCGCAAGCGCGTCCTCTCGCAGCTCGCGTCGTTCGGCTACGGGCGTTGGGACAGGATCCACGGTGGGTCGAAAGCCGCGCTCGCCGAGGACAAGACGCTGTCCGCCATCGCCGCGTTCTGCCGACGTTTCGTCCTCGAGGCGTCGCAGGTCATGACGGATGGCTCGTGCCCCCTCCTGCTCGCAGCCGCTTCCTCCGGCCCGTGCGTCGGCGCCGGGGTGCACGAGGCCGGGATCGAGCCGGACAAGGGCGGCGACGCGACCCTTTGCGCCCTCTTCGGCGAGGTGAAGTTCGCCTCGCACGTTCGCCAACGTGCCCTCGAGGAGATGCCGAAGCTCGAGCTCCTGCGAGCGGCGGCGGAGGCTGTCGAAAGAGCGGGCGGCGAGTCCGCGGCGCTGGCACCCGACGCCGCCGACTGGCTCGAGGGTATCCCCGAGGTCAAGGACGTGTTCAAGTACTCGGAGCCACCCGCGCCGTGGTGGTCGGAGATGGAGGACAGGGCGCTGGTCGTGGGCACCCTCCGCCACGGCTGGGGCAGATACGACGCCATCCGCGCCGACGAGACTCTCGGGCTGGAGCTGGCGTTGGAGCGCGCCGTCCAGGATCACGCCGACGAAGGAGATGACGCCGACGAAGGAGATGACGCCGACGAAGGAGATGACGCCGACGAAGGAGATGACGCCGACGAAGGATCACGAGAGCGTCCAACGGGCACGCCGCGGTCCAATGGAAAGTCCAAGCGGAAGAGATCGTCCCTGGACCCCGACGGCAAGGAAAACACGCCCCAAAACGCGGCCGGCGCCTCCAAACGGGGACCGGGAGCGACGAAGGTCAACGGCGAGGTTGAATCCGGCGACAAGGTGGCCATCCCGGAGTGGCCTCTCGGCCGGGTTCTGAGCCTTCGTCTGCGTCGTCTGTGCACGGCACTCGGCGGGAAGGTCGCCGTGGCGCCTCCCGCGCCGAAGCAGGCCAGGCCGGCCAGGGGACCACGGCTTACGAGGGAGAAGGGAAACAGGGGCGGCGGGGCGAGGGCTACCGCCGCGGTGGGCAGCATGGACAAGAACGCGCGCGCGGTGCATCAGATATCGACGCTGCCCCGAGGCGAGGATGGGAAGGTGGTGCTGCCCGTGGGACCGATCCACGGCGTCACCCTGGAGCACCTGGGGTTGGTCCAGCCCCCGAACGCGCCGGGGTTCCACTCCGCGGCGTACGTCCTGCCCGTGGGGTACCGCACCACCCGCCAGTACATGCGCTGCGACGACCCGAACGGTCCCCGCACGAGGTGGGTCCAAGAGATTTGCCGCGGCGAGGGGGACGACGAAGGCAAGCCGCTGTTCAGGCTGTCCGCGGACGAGGGCCTGGACGAGCCCATCGTCGCCAAGTCGGCCACTGCGGCTTGGGCGGAGGTGCTCGGGCGCGTCGCGGCGGTCCGGAGGGCCAGCGGGGAGACGCCGAAGAAGACGGCCATCAGCGGGCCCGAGTTCTTCGGTTACTCCCTCCCTCACATCCGTCTTCTCATCGAAGAACTGCCGGGGGTGAAGCAGTGCGTCGAATACAAGCCTCTCCTCGAGCGAAGCGTCACCGTCGGCGCGGCGGCACCCGCGGAGGAAGGGGTCGAGACGAAGTGACCAATCTCGGACGGCGCGAAGCATCGGGCGACGAGGGGAACACGACGAGCTATCGCTTACGCTTTGTAGTAATACGTGATACCCGTGAATGAATGATGTGTCGCAAAGAATTGACTATTTTGAGGCGTGCTTTCGCGTCCGCGTTGTCGCCGCCTCCCCTTCACAACATGGCCCAGAACATGTTATCGTCCTTGTCCCCAACCATGTGCGCTCCCTCCGACTCCAGGGACCTCATCATCAGGGCCCCGTCGTTGATGCATTCGGGCATGGCGACGCAAAGAGAATCGTCGGAGTCCTTCGTGTCGACGCTGAAATCCTCGGAATCGTTCGTCTCCTGCTTGACGTCAACCTCCGAGTCGCTCGCCTCGCACTTGACGACGGGCAGCTCCCCCTTTTGGCACTGCTTGCCCGCGTGCGACAGCTTTTTCTTCTTCTCGCTGAGAACCTTCGCGTGGCGTTTCTTGTAGATGGTCTGACGAATCTTGAGAATCTGATCCGGCCACGCCTTTTTGCCGTTGTAGAACTGGTTAAGAAGGCTGAGGTCGGACTCGAGCCTGATGCTGTACGCCTTGATGACGGCCATGTCGTTGCAGTAATGGTGACGCTTCGCCGAGTCTTTCTCGCACCGGTCCATGTGCGCCTTGAGGTCCACGTACAGGTTGCTCAGGCTCTGAAGCTTGCGGTGGGGCCACCGATCGATGCCGAGGTCGCGGCACCTGAGGAAGGGGCGAAGAGGGGTCGCGGATCGGTCAGACGAGCGTGTCTGTTGGTTTCCAAAAATGAAAAAAAAGGTCCAAAAGTATGCTCGAATCTGGAAAACCTGCGGACGTTTGCGGAGACGACCGGGCGGACTCACTTGGCCTTGAAGCGGGTGGTTCCCATGTTGAAGACCTTGGCCGCGGCGGCCTCGGTGAGCATCGCAACCTGCGACAGCGTGTTCTTCGTCATACCCTGTCGAAAGAGCGCGTAATGCCGGGTCAGTGATGGCGAAGGGCCTCGTCTTGGACGCATGCGCGGGGATTGAGGCGTCTCTCGGTTATCGGTTCGGGGACGGAAACGGGTTGGTTCGGGACGCGCGCGGGAGACGAGGAGGTTGACAGGGATGGGAATCGCACCACGGACGAGACTGCGCTGAGGGATACCGAGACCTCCGAATCGCTGGCGGCATCGAGCTCGATCTCGGAGTCGCTAGACTCGTAGGAGGACTCGCGCTCGATGGCCGAGCGCACCACATCCTGCGTGTTCTGTTTCGAGGTAAAATGCGGGCCGATCCAGCGGGGCTGTTTCGACGCGGTGTGGTTGGAAGGTCGCGCGGGCATTGTCTCGTTCTGTGCGGTGGTCGATGTATCCGAGTGTGTCCACTGCGGCTCGCGGTGTCCGTGTTGGTCTACGGGTCGTTCTCTGCGGTGTCGCGCGCTGGGAAGTGGCGCCTCTCCCGGAACGGGCACGACGGTTTGTTTATTTTCCGCACACTTTTGACGAACACAAGTCCAATTGATGGAGCGTGCATTCTGGCCTTTGGTGGTCAACCTGGCAACTGGCGATTGGTCAATTTCGATTCTGGTGATTGGACGATAACGATATCTGGACGACCGAGCGACGACGTTCAATCTGGTGAGTTACATTTTTATTTCCGTATGGGCAACGTGACTGACAGTTCGCCAATCAAATAACCGACGGGAAACGATCCACTTGGACAAATATCAAAGGACGTCTCTCCGATTCACGAAAAGGCACGACAATTTCACGGTTTCTGCTGACTGGAAGTGATAAGGTTATGACAAATCCAGAAATACGCCGTCAAAAGATCGGTCTCTGGAGCCCTTTCCACCACGATCACGTCTTCTTTCCGTTTCCAAAGAGAAAGACGGGCGCTTTTGGCCTTTGATCTTCGTGCATTCATTTGGACACTTCGTCGTGAGGTCCCGCCTCGTCGCGCGGACATCATGCCGGGTGAGTACTCTTCGATCCCAACAACCTCCTTCTCGACACTCGCGACGCTCCACGGACCTCGATGGCCTCCGCTCGACACGTCTGCACTCCCGTTCTACCCACATCCCCGCCAAAAAAAAACCAGGCGAACGTCGAGAAACTGATCGTCAGGAGATCTGTTGCACATCCCTCACTCACCCGAACCATCCCCCGCGCAGGATTCCATGACGCGGGCCAATTCTCCGTCGCTGACCCTCAGTCGATCATGGAGCTATACTGCGCGGACGAGATCGCCCCGATAGACCGCGACCAGACCTGCCGCGGAGCCCCCAGGGCGCGCCCCGCACCGTCGATAACCCAGGTGGTCCTTGGGTCACATTACCCAATTATCGCCGACGCGCGCGCGGGGCGCCGCGACGGAGGCGCGAGGCGCGAGGGCGGACCGATGACGGACCCCACGACCGCGATAACGGTCGTGTCGGATATCAAGAACGATCCAGCGGATTCACGGAAGGCCAAAGTGAAAGCAGGTGCGCCGTCCCTCACCCGCGCCCGCCGTGCCAGAGCTCGCGGGCCAAAGCAGCAAAGCAGGCGCGCGGCAGTTTTTTTTCCGTTATGCAATTTTTTATTTTCTCCCGTCGCGACGCTGACGCGGGTCACCCTCTCTCGCATCGCAGCGTGTCAAAAGTTCGTCAACCTCTCGGGCACCCACGGCGCGGCTGACACTAACGGGACCGCGCGCAAGCGGGCGAGCCCGCACTCCGCCGGCCACGTCGGTCGGCGCGTGAAGGCTTCGGGCCGCCGGGGGCGTTGGTCGGGCGACGGGGACGGAGGCGGAGGCGACGCCGCTCGGGTTGAACCCGGGTTGAACCGTTCCTGGCACGGATCCGACTCCGCCCACGCCGTGCGTCGTGTGACCGACGTTCGAAGCGCGCCGGACCTCGGTGAGAACGTCGTGGACCACGAAGCGCAACGCGCGGCGGCGGCGCCCAGCAGCATCCTCGCCGTGCTGGACTGCATCGACGGGGGCTTCACGCCCAAGGAGCTCGCGAGCGGAGACGGCGCCGGGACCCTGAAGCGCGAGAGTCAGGTGGACGACTCCACGGAGCCCGCGCGGAGACCGACGAAACCTTCGCCGCCCATCGGGATACTGTGCAACATCGAAGCACCCGACGGATCCTCCCACCCCGCCTCCCCGGCGGAGGCGAAGAAGGTGAAGGAAAGGACAAAATCGAACCTCGGCCAGGCAAAGGCGGATGACGCTCCCGAGAACCCCCGTGACGCTCCCGAGAACCCCCCCACCTGCCCCTTGGCCGCTTCCTCCCCGGCCGCCTTCCTCGACATCGACCTTCCCGCGGACCCACGTGCGCCGTTCAGGGACGTGCGGGTCGAGCTCAAGGGCACCTGTCTCGACGAGGTGGGCGTGTACTTGACCGAGAAGGAGAAGGCGCTCTCGATGAAACACGCGCGACAGATGGGGATCTTGCTCGCCAATCGAACCTTCGACGGAACCCTCCACCAGGCGGAGGACATTCACAGGCAGACTGCCGAGATGTGGAAGGATGTCGCCTTTGTCATCCACGAACACAACGTGAAAAGAACCCCGGGGTTGCAACCTTCGCCTCCGCCCGCGTTTGAGCCGCCGCGTATCCAGGTGAGCTTCGAGACGCACGGCCCGGACGACGAGTTCGAGGTCCTCGATGACGAATACATCGACGCGTGCGATGACGCGGCGGTGCCTTTCCTCGAGAAGGACCAGTGTCGGGGCGACGTACGGAACGTGACCACTCGTGCATCGCAGAACGCACGCGACGGCGACGCTCCCGATCCGAACAACACGGGGGCCCGGGGTACTGTCCGCCCCGTCATCCAGCCGACGAACGTCCACCTTCCCGGCCAGTTGATGACCTTCAAGGACGCGATGGACACGCTCGAGTTCCTCTCGTCCGACGATCTCATCGAAGCCGCACTGGATCATCACGAGCGGGAGGTATACTTCTCGTGATGGGGGGGGTCGTTCCCGTTATTTGTAGAATCAATTGTTTGGGGGCGGGTTCCCCCCTTGCCTGTGTTGCCTGTATTAATGACTAAACGTATTGGATATGGAGCCGACGCGTCGATCGTGTTTTACTGGTACAACGTATCCAATGCTACTAGCTAGTACAATTCGCGGGGTTCCGTTCGGTTCCGATCCTCGGCTCCGATTCTCGGCTCCCCGCGCCCCTCTCACACCCTCCGTTTACGTCTCTCACTGGTGAGATGAACGCGTTCATCGTCGTCTTCCTCGCGTTTCACGCCACCTCCCAATCACCGAACGTATTCTCGCCGCTGTATGCGATGTAGAGGAAGCCGTCATCCTCTTTGTGCTCTTCGTAGATTGACGACATGAGCGCCGCGGTTGGGGGCAGGACGTTGTTGACAAAGACGAATATTGCCTTCTCCGGTGAGAGCTTGATGCGCTTGCGGATGACGTAGACGAACTGGCCCACCGTGAGGTCGGCGGGGACGAGATACCTGGGCACGTGGGGACGGGGTGGGACGGGTGAGGTCGGGACGGGTGAGGTCGGGACGGGTGAGGGTGGGACGGGTGAGGTCGGGACGGGTGAGGTCGGGACGGGTGAGGTCGGGACGGGTCACGGAAGTTCGCCTCGAAAGAAACGCACACCCTCGGGGGTTTGGACGGGACACCCATCGGTGCGACGGGTTCGACGGGTTCTCACTTCTTCTTGTCGAGGTCGGGGATGTCGCTCTTCTCGGCCTTCTCCACGATGACCTGAACGGCGGAGGGGATCGGTGTGGGGTGAGATTCGACACGACCTCCGGGTGCGCTTCGCGGAAAATAAATCGATCGTTGGAGGCGACGTCGGGGGAATATTCAAATTCGACGCACCGGGATCCTATCCGGATACTTGGTGCGGATGCGCGCAGCCTCGGCCTGACGCTTGTCTGCGACGGGGAAGACGTGAGACGGGAGTTCAGCGGATGCTCGGATCGATGCGGTCGCCCCGGAAGGCGAATCAGCGGGTCGGACGGGACGGCGGATCTGGGGGGTCCCGGAGGCCGACTCGGCAGGCGGAGCCCCCTCGCGCGGCTCGACGGGCCGACCCGCGGGCGGAACCCGCGCGCGGAACGCGAGGGATCCGGAACGCGAGGGGTACGAGACGGGCGTGAAGGTTCGATGACAGGCGGGTGCCGCGTCGTGTCCGTCTCGGATCCGCGCCGGGCGGCGATGTTCGAGCCCCGCGGCCCGCGGGCGAACCGAGGGGTCGCTTTGTTGCCTCGTCAGGACCGAGGCCTATCTAGGTTCGGTGGACGCGTCGGGGCACGCACCTAAGGGGTGCTCCTGCTTGAACGTGGAGCGGGCGGACATCGTGGGTCGTGCGTGCGCCGTGCGGTCGGTTTTCTATTTCGTTCTCGCGTAGCCTCGCGTCGCTCAGTGGCCGGAGGTCTGAAGAAATGGGTGGGTGAGGCGACCTCCAACGTGTGTTTCCCGGGAATTTGTTTGGATTTGTCCAATCATCGTCGGTGATTGATGTGTGAGAGGGGATGAACCGCGATCGGGGATCTATTTCCCGCCGAATTTCAAACAAAAGATTCCGCGACCCCCATCTCGTTCGACACCCGCGTGTAGAATTTCCGCGTCTCGCGACGAGGCGACGAAGATGGAAAACTGAAAGTCACCTTGTTGCACCACTTTTGAGATCCGTCGGTCGGAGCATCCATCCCCCGGGACGGGAACGGGTAGTTTCGTTGCGTCGCGATGGACGACGAGTTCGCGCTCTTCGCGGCGGAGATCACCGCGCTGGATGAGGAGGCGGCGCCCGCCGAGGGCGCGGCACCGGCGGGGCCCGGCGACGCCCCTCAAAAAGTCGAGGCTCCTCCTCCGCCGCCCGCTCCCGCTCCCGCTCCCGCTCCTCGCCCGAAGGTCATAGCCAAGGCCCCGGAACACGTCCCCGCGGGACCGGCGGCGAGGCCCGGTCGGGTATCGGCCGGTCCCACGGCTCCGCACGCGTACCACCAACCGCCCGGCGCGGCGGCCGGCACCCAACTGCAGCGGGGATTCGCGGGCGTGGAGGCGGTGCACCTCGCGCCGTCTTCGTACCCGCCTCCCCCCGGGGTGGGATACCACGGCGATGCCAGGTCGGTTCCCCCGCCCGGGCCACCGCAGCCGGTGAAGAAGATCGGCAAGCCCGTGTTCCGCAACGCGGGCGGGGACAGGTGGGAGGACAAGAGTCTGGCGGATTGGCCCGAGAATGATTACAGGATCTTCGTAGGCGACCTGGGCACGGAGTGCACGGACGAGACGTTGGCGCGCGCGTTCGCCAAGTACTCCAGCTTCCAGAAGGCGCGGGTGGTGAAGGACAGGCACAGCGGCAAGTCCAAGGGCTTCGGTTTCGTGTCCCTGATGGACGGGGGCGACTACGCCCGGGCGATGAAGGAGATGAACGGAAAGTACGTCGGCAACCGGCCGTGCAAGCTGCGGAAGAGCGACTGGACCACGCGGAACGACACCAGGTCGGGGCCGAAGGTGGCGCCCAGGCGGAAGCCGCTGGATAAGAGGAGGCACATACCCATCGGACCGAGCATCAAGCGATGAGCCGAGCATCAAGCGATGAGCGGCTGTGAAATAATAGACCTAATCGATAACCGAGTGATTACGCGGCGACGGCCTCACCGTCTCGGCGGCGGCACGACTCGCTCGAGGTTGGACGCCGCTCGCTCCAACTGCGCCGCCGCGTCCCTCAGCTGCGCCTTCTCCCTCTCGAGCGCGGCACGCTCCTGCGCGAGCTTCGCCGTGTCCGGGTGCTGCGCCGCCAACGCCGCCGCCGAGGAAGCAACCGCCGCGGACGCGCTCACCGCCGCCCCAACCTGGTTCTCCATCACCTCCACGCGCTCCACCGCGTCAGCCACAGCGGACTCCGACGCGTCGATCCGCGCGGTGAGCGTCTGGATGGCACGTGACGACTCCTGCACGAACACCCCGATGCGTTCGAGCACCGTGGCCTGCGCGGCGGCCAGCGCCGTCATCTGTTTCCTCAGCGCCGCAACCTCCCCGGCGTCAATCGTCGAGTCCCCCGCCGCCATCGCGATATCCACCGGCGATGACGACTCGTCGTTCGCCGCGACGACGACGTTCGGGTCCACGCGGGTTTTCAGCCGGGGTTTGGCGCCGCTCTCAATCTCCTTGGCGAGGGACATCCACCCCGGCGCGGCGCCGTCGGACGGATCGTCGTCATCCGGAGAGCCATCCGGAGCCATCCGGTGGGAGGTGTCGAACGTGAACGGCTCAGTCTCGGTGAGCGAGCGCGACGCCAGGGGCGGCTGTTTCGAGGGTGGAAGCACGGGTGGACGCTGTCGCGACGGTGACACCGGTTGTGGCCGGTGGGGAGGTACGTTTTCGTCGCCGTCCGTCGAGGTTCCGTCGGCGGCGCCGTCCCATCCCCCGCGGGTGCTCTTCTCGCTCGCGCCCTCCGTTACGTCCGCCGCCTGCGCCGGTACCTCCGTGGCGTCGACGACGTGCGCGGGCGGGGGGTTCTTGGGCACGGCCACCTCCACCACGTCCCCTTCCGTCGGCAGTTCCTTGGGCGCGTGCGCCTCCATGAACGCCTCGGAGAGCTCCCGCCTGGCGGTGCCCGCGCCGGCGCCCCTCGGCCGCCGCGGCGACGCCACCCCAGGCTTCAGACCCGCCGCACCGTTTGAACCCACGTGCTCGCCCACGTCCGCGATCCCCTCGCCCAGCTCCTCCCGCGCCCAGTTCCTCCACGCCCCCAGGTCGTCCCCGCCCGGTCCTTTGTCGCGAAAGTTCTTGAGCTCCGCGACGAGCGCCGCCGCCGCCGCCACCGCGTCCCTCGCCGGTTTCACCTTGTCGTGCCGGTGGACATCGAGCGCGCGTTCGATGGCGTCCAACAGCGGCGTGAGCGTCACGTTCGCGTTGTCCAGCATCGGGCCCAGCGCGTACACGAGCGCGGTGATCGCCTGCGCCGCCGCCCGCCGCGTCGGCCACTCCTCCGACGCCAGCGCCCCGAGGACGCCGCCGTTTGTTCCTCCACTCGACCCGTGACTCGTCACCGCGTTCCACTCCGCCACGTTAGCTGAACCGTCCCGTGAGCCCTCCGGCGGGGGCACGCCCAGCACGACGGGTAGGTGCGACCCGCACTGCCCCCCCGCGGCGGCGAACAGCGCGGTGATGGCGTGCAGCAACGCCGGTTTGGCGTGGAAGTTTGGCAGCTCCAGCGCCCGGGCCAGTCGGACAGCCAGTTTGCCGACGCCGCCGTCGGGGTACCAGTTGTTCCCTGCCGGGACGTTGGCGTTGCCCGCGCCCGGTCCGCATCGACGGATCACCCTCGCCATGGCCCTGCACGCGGTGTCCTGCGCCTGTTTGCTGTTGGTCTCGTGGAGGACGTCCAGGATCGGCCGTAGGAAGTTGACGCCGATGGAGTCCGGTCCGGTGGCGACGGTCTTGTCGATGCGGGGTGGAAGTGAGCACGTGAACTCGGCCAGCGCGCCCATGGTGTCGACGCACGCGTCGGACACGTTGCTGTCCGGGTCCTTGAACCTGCGGCAGACGGACGACACCATCCGCGGCAGGTGAACGAGCGCGCTCTCCCCCCGCAGCGCGCACACGCGGTCAAACAACCGCAGGATCTCTCGCCTGGCGCTCGCCTTTGGGGCGGCGACCAGCTCCTCGCACAGGCACAGGACGATGGTGGTGACGTGGTCGGGCTCCTGCGCGTTCGCCGCCAGCCGCTCGAGCTCCTTCACCGCCACGCGCTGGGTGTCCCTGTCCCCGAGCCGCGTCAACGCCTGCAGCGTTTTGTTCTTGAGGACCGCATCTTCGCGCGGCATCTTTGGCGACGTCGGTCGAACCCAAAGAGCTCTATCGGACCCCGGTAGGCCTATCGGAACCTCCGTATCGGACCGCCGATGGAGCACGGGAAGCCAAGGTAGCGACCGCGCCCACCAACCGGTCACCGAGGTCACCCAACCCTCCCGGTCGTCGCGTGCGCCCCGGTGTGGACACCTCGGAAAGTTCAAACGGCACAGCTACACTGGCTACACTGAAAAGTCAACCGACCAAACACGACCCCGCGATCGCACCGCTCTCACTCCACTCAGCACCCACCCGTCGACCCGTAAGAGGTAAGATGCTCTACCGCCAGGTGATGCGCCAGGTGGCTCGCGCCGCCAGGGCGTCCGAGCGCGCGCTCTTCTCCACCGCGCGCGCCTACGAGGCCCGCGCGCCCCTCCTCGCCGCCGAGGGACACGCGCCGATGACCAACCGCACCGCTCCGGGCGCGGCGCGGGGCTTCGGCTTCGCCGCGGCCGGTGCTTTCGCCACCGCTGCGGCGTTCACCCCCACCGCCGTCGCGCTGTGCGCCGAGGGCGAGGACGCCGCCCCCGCCGGCGCCGAGGGCGTCGCCCAGGGCGCCACCGCATCGACGAACAGCCCGACGGTCGTGTTCGTCCTGGGCGGCCCCGGCGCGGGCAAAGGCACGCAGTGCTCCAACATCGTCAACGACTTTGGCTTCGTCCACCTCTCCGCCGGCGACCTCCTTCGGGCGCACATGAAGAGCGGAAGCGAGGACGGCAACATGGTGGCGGAGATGATCAAGAACGGGCAGATCGTCCCGTCCGTGGTCACCGTCCGCCTGTTGCTCGACGCGATGGCTGACTCGGGCAAGTCGAGGTTCCTCATCGACGGCTTCCCGCGCAACAAGGAGAACCGCGACGCGTGGGAAGTCACCGCCGGGTACGACTGCGACTTTGTGCTGTTCTTCGACTGCCCGGAGGACGTGATGGAGCGCAGGCTGCTGGGCCGCGGCGAGACGTCGGGGCGGACGGATGACAACATCGAATCAATCAAAAAGAGGTTCAAGACGTTCGTGGAGTCGTCCATGCCGGTCGTGAACTACTACGAGGGACTTCGAAAGTTGAGGAGCGTGAACAGCGACCAGTCACCGACGGACGTCTACGCGCAGACCAAGGGACACTTCGCAGCCTTCGCGTAGACGTCCGTGAACACCGCGGCGGGTCATCATCGCGCGCGTCAATTTAATAAGAATCTCACACTTAAAGTATAGACAAACGCTTGCTCTCGTGTTTTACATGTTCGACTCTACGGAACACGCGGCCGCGGATGGTGGCGGCGCGATGAACAACAATTAAAATGAAACTTACGGAAAGACAAGGTGATGATGACACCTCGGCCGCGTTGTCCCGTCTTTGATATTTCGCATCCTTTTTTTTGGTTCCTCGACTCTCGGGTCCCTCACGCCTCGATGACGCCCTCGTCGGGGGCGTACTTGTCCATGCCCTGGGTGACCTTACCCAGTCTGCGGGGGTTGAAGCTCAGGCTCTGCTTGTTCCTGTTCTCCATGTCCACGTCCCAGGTCATGGCGGGGATCTCGGGCACGATCTTCTTCTTCTTCTGGTCGCGGTCGTGGTCGTCGTCGGACCACGGGAAACTCACTTGGTTTCCAGTTTGGTTCTGGCCGTGGTTCCTGGCGGGCGGCTTGAACTCCCTCACGTACTTGTCCACGCGGGTGTAGTCCCCGACGATGGGCGCGCCCAGACCCACCGCGTCCAGCTCCTTGGTCACGGTTGGGTCACGGTCGGGCTCGATGCGCGGGCCCGTCGTGACGAACGAGCGGAGGTCCTTGCCGGTGGCAAAGGCGGCGCGGGTGAGTCGACCAAACGGCACCATGGAGTTGGCCCCCGGCAGCTCCAGACCCGACTGCGCATCCTCATCGGAGTCCTTCTTGGAGCCCTTCTTGGAGTCCTTCTTGGAGCCCTTCTTCGCGTCGTCCGTTCCATCGAGCTCGAGACCCTGAGCACCGCGAACGGCGCGGTCGGTCTCCTCCCTCATCGCCGACATCTCCGACCCGGCGCGTTCCGCCCGTTCGCGCCAGAGCTGCGCGGCGAAGGACGAGGCGGAGAGCGCCCGGCGGAGTGCGTCGACGTTCCTGGTCGCCTCGTACACCTTGTAGTCCGCGGCGCTGTTGATGGCGTCGAGCTGGGAGTCCACGGCGTGGGCGACAGCCTGCTCGTCGGCGACGCCCGCGCAGACGTACTGCGACTCCTCGATGATCCGCTGCTTCTCCTTGGCGGATTCCTCAGCCTTCTTGGCGACATCCTCGGCGACGGACGCGCGCTGCTCAACCTTGGCGGCGGCGGCGATAGCCTTACCCTCCCACTCGACGGCAGCCTCGCGCGCGGTCTTGGCCTCGGCGGCGAGTCGCTCAATCTCGCGGGCCTGCGCGTCGGCTTGTTCCGAGAGGGCGACCACCTGCGACTCCGCAGTTTCCTTCTCCGCGGCCATCTCAGCCATCTCGTCGAGGAGCTCCGTCTGTTTCTTGAGCAGGCTCTCCGCGTGTTCCGCGCGTGCCACCGCGGAGGTCACCTGGACCTTCCACGATACCGCGTTCTCCTCAGCCTCCGACAGCTCCCGGAGTCGAAGCTCGAGCTCGGTGCGCGCCGTCACCGCCTTGCCTTCCCAATCCGCGGAGTATTTTTTGGCAACCGCGAGATCCTCGGTGAGAACGGCGATGGCGTCAGTCATCTTGACCGTCTCCCGGGTGAGCTCCTCGACGTCCTGGTCCACGCTCTCCTTGAGCACGGCGATCGCCGTCATCTCCTCGAGCTTGGAGTTGGACGACGCCAAGTTCGTCTCGGCTGCTTCGTACCGCGCCGTGGCGGCTGCGAGGTTGTCGGCGGCGAGCTGCGCATCCGTCTCGGCGCTCTTCTCAACCTCCTGGCGGACGCGCTCGGCGGTGGTGACGCACACCTCCGCAGCCTCCAGGGTCTGGGTCACCTTGTCAGCCACCGCCGCCTCCGCCGCCTCCGCCTCGGCCTGCTTCTTGATCGCCAACGACGCCGCCTCGTCCGCCATCAGCCTCAGCGTGGTCGTCTCCTTTTGGAGCGCCTCGACGGATTCGTCGCGCTGCGCCACCGTCTTCTTCACGTCCCCGTTCTCCCGGATCAGCTCATCGACGCGGGTGAGGAGCTCGTTCTGGTTCTTGAGCTGCCTCTCGGCGTCGGCGGCGAGTTTCTTGGCCGCGTCCCTCGCCTCGTGCGCAGCCTTGATCTCCTTCTCAGCCTTGACGAGCGCAGACTCGGCGGCGGCTTTCTTGTCGGCGTCCAGAGCGTTCCTAGCCTCCATCTCGATCGCCTTGGCGGATGCGAGCGCGTCGGCAGCCTCCTGGACCATGCGGTCGATCTCAGCCTTGGCGACGCGCTCAGCCTCCTCGACCGCCTTCTTGTGCCCCTTGGTCGCGAGTCGTTCCTCCACTTTCTTCTCGGCGGAGGCGGCGGTGACGCCCAGTCGCTTCACCGCGGCGGCGGCTTCGTCTCGCGTCGCCTGGAGCTGCGATTTGTACGACGTCACCTCAGCCTTGACGGACTTGAGCTCCTCGGCCACCTCCAGCAGGGTCTTCTGCTGTTTGGCGAGCTCCGCGTCGGCGGCGGCCTTCTCTTTCGCCATCTCATCCTCGAGCTCTTTTTGCCGCGACTCGAGTTGTTTCGCCGCAGCCTCCGTCGCCTTCTCCGACTCCGCTAGCTTTTGCTTGTAAGACGCCACCTCCTCGCGGACTTGGGCGAGCTGCGAGGAGAGCTCGCCGATCGTCGCGGACTGGCCCTCGTCCTTCTTGGCGGCGGCGGTCTTGAACGACTCGAGCTCCGCCTCCAACGCGGCTCTGCGCTTCTCGAGCGACGCCTCCGCCGCGTTCTTGTCAGCCTTGGTCTTCGCGAGGGACTTTTTGTGCGAGGTCTGATCCGCGACGATCGCCTCGATGTTCTCCTTGAGGATCTTGATCTTCTCGCCCTGCTTCTGTTCCTTGGCGGCGGCGGCGGTGCGCTCCGTCTCGAGGTCCGTCTCGAGGTCGTCCCGCCGCGTCACCGCCTCGTCGAGGAGCTTGGCGAGCGAGCCCATGCGCTTCTTGAGGTCCCGCACCGTCGACGTGAGCTCAGCCGTCTCGGAGGAATCCGAGTTTGAGTTCTCACCGCCGGGACCCTTACCGGGCGGCTGCGACGGGAGGGCGGAATCGGACGATCCCCCGGAATCGGACGATCCCCCGGAATTGGACGATCCCCCGGCGGCCACCTTGCCGAACACGTTCGCCGCGGCGGTGACGGCTTTCTCAACCACGTTGTTGACCGCCTTCTCGACGTTGGGCGTGAGTGCCTTCGTCTCGGCGACTGTGAGATCCTCCTCCTCTTCGAGGTCCTCCTCTTCGACCAGGTCCTCTTCCTCGACCAGGTCCTCCTCGACAACCTCCTCGACGACGGCCTCGATAGCCTCCTCGATGACGGGGACGGCGGCTCCGGCGATCGCGGCCATCTCTTCGAGTTTGGCTCGAGCCTCCTGAGCCTCGGCTGCGGCGGCGGTGTCTCCGAGTGCAGCATCAGCGGCGGCGGCGAGCCAGATCGCCTTGGCGTCTTCGAACTCGGCCATGGCGTCGACGAGGGCGGTGCGCTCTTCGACCTCCTCCTCATTTACCTCCTCCTCTTCCTCGACCAGGTCCTCCTCCTCCTCCTCGGCGGCGGTGGCGACTGTCTCGATCACTTCCTCCTCCTCCTCGGCGGCGGCGGCGGCTGGCCCCTCGACCAGCTCCTCCTCCTCCTCGGCGGCGGCGACTGTCTCGATCACTTCCTCCTCCTCCTCGGCGGCGGCGGCGGCTGGCCCCTCGACCAGCTCCTCCTCCTCCTCCTCGGCGGCGGCAGCGGCGACTGTCTCGGTCACTTCCTCCTCCTCTTCCTCTTCTTCTTCTTCTTCCTCAACGGCGGTGGCCTCATCCTCCTCTTTCTTGGCGACGGGGACGGGGAAGCCGCGACCGGCCTCCTCCTCCTCCTCGGCCATCAGGTCCTCCTCGGCCATCAGGTCCTCCTCTGAGAAGATGAGGTGCTCATCCTCGACGACGTCCGCCTCGGCGACAATGTCCGCGTCCTGCTCGGCTTCGTCCTCAATCTGCGCAGCCTTGGCCCGCGCCTCCACCAGCCGCCGGGCCGCTTCAGCCTTCTCAGCCTCGAGCGCGGCTTCCAGTTCCTCCGCCGTCACCGGTTCCACCTGATCGTCAAACTCAAAGTAGTCGTCGTCGTCTTCGACGTTGAACTCGTCGTCGAAGAACTCGGACTCGTCGGCGGCTTCGGCTTCGTGCTGCTCCGACGCGTTCACGGACCTCCACCTGGTGGTGGTGAGGACGACGAGGGGGCGGCGACGTGTGCTGCGCTCGATGATGGAGCGCAGGGAGAGGCGGCGTCGCGCGTTGCGGATCAGACTCGGGTTCTGCATGCCGTGCCCGTCTCCCGTGAAGTGGTAGAGGGGGAGCGCCTGCAGGCGGCTGCCGCAGCCGTCGGGGCGCGGGCGCATGCGGTCCGCGGTGGTGACGCCGGTGAAGGTGCGCGCGGAGAACATGTCGCGTGTGTTTTGAACGCACGCACCACCGGTCAATCGACGTGTTCGATCGGTCGCGTGAGGGCGCGGTCGCGATCGAGCCGAGGGAGCCGAGTGTTATTTAATAACCTCGCTCCGACGAGTTTCGAACCTTTTCGGCCGCTTCCGCTGCCGAGGTGAGTGCGTGTTTCGTCGACACCTGGCGCTCTGTCGCGAATGCCACGGGACGGGAGGGACGATACGTCAGGACCGAGGCGTCGGACGGAAGAGGCACGCGGTGGGAGCTTCCGCGCGGCGACGGGGCGTCGAGGCGGAGCGCCCCGTCGGTTCGAAAACAAAAAGAAGATGCGGGCGAGTGCCAAAACAACAAAGTTTTTTCCACCGAGCGGGGACGAACGGCTATCGCGCGCGTCGCGACGGGACACGGGAAAGGTTCGCGACTCACCTCGATGCGCGGTACGAATGTCGTGGAAGGTTGCGCGGGTGACACGAGGCGGGATGAGGTCGCTCTCGTGCGTGTGCGCGTGCGTTTGTGCCGCCTCACCGGACGCCACCTCTTTTTTTCAATCTCGCCCCGCCAAAGACACTCGAGTAAAGAACCCTCAAATTTACCTCCGCCTTTCGTTGTGCTGACTTGGCTCTTTTTGTGTCTCGTAAATAGACCGTCGATCCTCGGTTCGCGCTGGTATCGGCTGCGAAAAACGACGATTCGAGGCTTCATTGGCCGGGATATTTTGCAAATAATATCTCCCGTGATGTGAGAGCCTGAGTTTTTAGACTAATACCAACGGCACGGAAAAACGCGATAATAATTTCTGACTGTTCGCCAGTACTCGTAGATATTTTGGAGGTGGGGCCAGGAGAGTGATAAAAACTGTGTGTGTTCATACAAGCGTAAAACGCTGGGTTGGCTACTTAGTGGTGGATCGAGCGCGCGGCTCGGGGCGCGATCGATCGGTTTTTTCCTCCTCGATCGATCATCTCGCGGCTTGCATGCGCACGATCCCGCGGCTCTGGCACACGTGTATGCACTCCGCGAGGTCAGAGTCCCCGTTCAGTGCGCACCACTCGTCCACCTCGTCTTGGTACCTCAGCCGCAGGTCCCCGACCTGGCCCCCGATGCTCTCCTTCAGACGGGACTGCACGTCGACGTACGACATCCCGGGTAAGAGCTTGAACCGGACGTTATCGCCCGTGTTCACCGACACCTTCACCGTCAACCCCGCGGCACCGATCCCGTTGAGCCCCGCGCCGTTGCCGTTGACGGCGAGAAAATCCTCAGCCATCGACCCGCCTTGCGACGCCTGCGCGCTGCTCGACTGCCTGAGCAGCGACCCGGCCGCGCTCCCGCCGTGGGACCTTCCGCCGTTCTCCGCCCCCCGGCCCCCGTTCTCTGTCGCTCCATCCGCGCCAGTCATCAGCGTCGTCCCGGCGCTCTCGAACGAGTTCCAATTCACCGCGAACTCGTTGGGCCCACCGCCCGCGGCGCCCGGGGACCCGACAGGCTGGTTACCGAAGGAACCCTGCCTGTGTAGACCGCCGGGTCCGTTGTTGAACGCGTTGTTCGTCGGCGAGTTTGGACCAAAGTTCGTCGGGGAGTTTGGACCGAAGTTCCCGGGCATGCCGCCGTGGAAAGAGTTACCCCTCAACGGGTTCGTCGTGGCGTTCGGGATGTTGATGGGATCGACGGGCGCGGCTCCGTTCATGTACCCGTTGCGAGCCATGGATCGCATGGCGCCGTCGCCGCCGTGCCAGGACACCCCGCGCGCCTTCGATCCGCCCGGCTGGTCGAAGCCCCGTAGCCCGTTCGCCGCGCCGCTGTCCCGCTTCAGACCCGTGAGGTTACTCCCGTTGCGGGTGCTACCGCCAGGTCCGCCCATGGCGCCGCCGGGGAACATCGCGCCGGCGTGCGCGGATCCCCCGAACGTCGCGGCGCCCCCTGGCGTGAAGTGAACCCCGGCGTGCAGGGACCCGCCGTAGGAAGAGCCGCCGTGGATGGACCCGCCGAAGGAGGAGCCGTCGTGCATGGACCCCCCGGGGGAGTCCATGTCGTGGCCACCGTACCGCCCCTCCTGACCCATGTACGTCCCCGAGGCGTGTATGCCGAACTGTCCGGGCGGCAGCGCGCCGTCCGCGGCGAGCGTCTTGAGCGCGTTCTGCAAACGGCCCTGCTTGGACTTGAGGCTGCGTCTCGGCCACCGCGAGATGCCGAAGTGGCGGCAGATTCGCTTCAGGGTGGTGGAACCCACGCCGAGGTCCTTCGCGGCTTCCTTGAGGTGTTTCGAGAAGTGCATCTGGAGCATCTCGAGCGTGATGCCCCACGGGGGAGCCACCTCGCCCGCCTTGGCGCCGGCGGCGGGCGCGACGATACCGGGCGCGACGGCATCCAGGTCGGGGATGCTCCCGCTGAAGGGGTCGAGGTGGTTGATGTCCGTGGGGATGGGCTGGACGTTCACGGCCGATGAGCCCAGGGCATCGACGCCCGGTCCGCCGGCAGCCATCGTGAACGTCGATCCGTTCTGCAGGTGCGTCCAGAAGGCGTCCACGCTCGCCTGCTGCTGCTCCGCGGTGGTCAGGTTGCCCGGGAGGTAGAGCTCGATCACCGCCTCGGTTTTACTGCCGTCCTTGTTGGCGAGCATCACCTTGCACGCGCACATCCCGTGCAACCCGAGCAGCGCGGTGGCGTGGTGCAGCGGCCACTCAACCTGCGAACCATTCTGCACGTCGTCCACCCAGATCATCGTTCCCTTCTCGCACGCCTGACCCACCGGACCTTGCCCCCGGCGCAGCGCGATCTGCTCGGAGATCTGGCGGTAAGGCAGCGTCATCACGTCGCCGATGCAGAACGGCGCGCCGGACGTGATGAGCCACTCGCCGTCCGACTTTGGCATCCAGCACTGCGCGTAGGGGGTACCGAGCGCCCGGCACATCTGAACCAGCGCCTGCGAGTTCGATTCGCAAAGCGCGTCCACCGCGTCAGCCACCACCCGCCGCATCGTCGTGGGCGAGCCCAACGATCCGTTGTCGCAGGTGTGGAACCCGTGCTTCGCCATGCACGCCGACACCGTCTCGAACAACGTGCCGGGTAACATGGTCTGGCGGTCCATCACGATCTCCATCACCGCGAAGGGCATCGTCTCCCTCTCCGAAGATGCCGGCGCCAGGAGAAGCGGGACGACCACGGTGGAGTTCACCTGGCACTCGATGGCGCACTGCAGCCGCGGGTACTCCATCGGCCTGTAGCAGCACACGCTCGGGGTCCACTCCGACCTACCGTAGAGGAAGCATCGCCCGGGTAACCCCAGCAAACCTTCCGATGAGTTGGGCGAGAGGTTGAAGAAGAACGACTCGGAAACCTGGTGGTACTTCCAGAACTTTTCGTCGTGCACCGTGCTCACCCGCGCCAACGCCCTGTGCGTGATGAGCGTCACCGCGCCCGAGGTGGCGTCCAGCTTGGGGATGAACATCTGCACCAGGCTCCCGAGCTCCACGCGCTCGCTCACCGCCTCCAGCATGTTCTGCAGCCTGATCAGCATCGCGGGCGCGTCGTCGGCGGCGCTCAGGTCGGGAACTTCGCCCACCGAAGTGTTGCCGGCTCCGATCTGCTGGGCGCGGACCGTGGCGAGCGCCGCGGAGAGGTTGGCGAGGCCGTCGAGCGCGGCGTTCTCGGCGTTGCCGTCCGCGCTTCCGACGTAGCCGCTGCCGCTGCCGCCCGACCCCGTGCTCTTGCTCGCGTTCTTGCTCCCCCCGCTCCGTCTGTCGCGGTCCCGATGTCTTGGGGAATCCCCCCCGAAGCCGTTCGCGTCGCCGTTCGCGGTGTGGCCCATCGGCGTGTCCGGGCGAAGATCGGAGGAGGGTGGGGACTTTTTCTTTCCCGCCGCGACGAGCGCGGGCGCGGAGGACGTCGCGATGTCCGCGCTGAGCGCCTCGTCGAGCACGTCCCAATTGGCCAGCCCGCCCCCCTTATTGGATTTTTCCCCGCCCCCCAGCGCGCTCACCTCGTCGCCGTCGGGGATGGTGGACAGGAACTCGTCCAGGCCGCCCTCCTCCGCCATGTTCCACAGATCATCGCGGATGGGCCCGGGCCCAGGGTCCACCGCGGACGTGTCCTTCATCGGGTCGGTACACCCCGCGTTCTATCGCAGTCGTCTCTCCCGAACCCTCCTCCGTACACGAATCGGACGTTGCCCGAACCGCCCGGGATTGACGCGCGTTCAAAAACTTCAGAGCGCCGCGAACGCCGAAGCTCGCGGCCGTTCACGTGGACGATCGGTCGTGTGAGCCCGCGCCGATGACGACGGGTGACTCGGCGCGCGGATATACCGACGCGCGACGCCTTCTGAGCGCGCGAACCGCGAACAAAAGGTAGGTAAGATTGGACTGGACGGCCGAAACACCAAAAAGTTCACGGGTGTTGGCTCATGAGAATCTGCAAGTCCCTTCCCCGAAACTCGGAAATGCAACAAAAAAGAAGACTGATCACCAGCACGATCGACACAACCACGCCCGAAATACTCGGCTGTGTTTTGCTAATTCTCATGGATATCTTTCGGAAAACAGAAAAAGCCATAGGGTTTTTTGGCTTTTTTTTAACGTTGGGTTTCAGACCGTGCTTTCGTTTCAGTCACAAAAAAATCTACGAATGAGAACGGTACACACGACGAAGACGGCATTGTGAGTTTATTCTGCTCGCCATGGGCTGAACCTCATAATTGCCATATAAAATTATGCGCAGTCGTCACGGTCTCTTGACCCCGCCTCTCGGGTTCTTCAAAAGGTGCGGTCGGTTTCAACATCGGTCGGCGATCTGAAAACAAACGTGTTTCAACGCCGATGCAGAAGAGGGCACCTCCTTCACCCACCAACGAAGGTAACAAACCCGGCGACGCGCGACCGTGGCGATGGAGCCGCCGCCGCTCCTGGTCCTGTACGGATCCGAGACTGGGAACGCGCGAGATGTCGCCGAGCGCATCGCGCGCGAGGCGGCGCGGGATGGCGGCGGGCACACGATGACGCGCCGTCCCCGTCGGCGGGTGCACTGCCTTCCCATGGACTCGTTCGAGGTGACCCAGCTGCCCACCGCGCCGCTCATCGTGTGCGTGTGCAGCACCACGGGCCAGGGCGACCCGCCGGCGAACATGCGACAGTTCTGGAGGTTCCTGCTGCGCAAGTCCCTGCCGCCGGACTCCCTCGCGGACGTCAAGTTCGCGGTCTTCGGCCTCGGGGATTCGCACTACCAAAAGTACAACGTCGCCGCCAAGAAGCTCCACCGGCGGATGCGCGCGCTGGGCGCGGTGGAACTCGTGGGACTGGGACTCGGGGACGATCAGCACCCGACGGGGTACGAGGCGACGCTGGATCCGTGGTTGGACGAGCTGTGGCGATCACTGGGACACGGCACCGACGCCGAGGGAGGACACGGAGGAAAGACGGATCTCGTGGAGGATCTCGTGCTCGATCCCTGCCGAGTCGCCGTGGACGTAGTCGCGCCGCCGCCCGTGGGTAGCACGCAGCACGAATCGCACGACAACGTCGAGGACAGGGTACGCGAGCTGTGCGACGCCGCCCGCGAGCTGGACCGCGCGCTGGAGGCTGCGGCGGCGATACCACCGCGACTCCTCCGAGGTACCCACGGGACGGTGGGACCCGACGGAGATCCGATGACCGTCTCGTCGTCGAGTGGACACGCGTTCGGCGAGTATCACCCGGCGGTGGCGACCGTGACCGTCAACACCCCGCTCACCGCCGCGGACGCCGACGCGGAGGTTCGGCACCTAGAGGTGGCCACCGCCGACCTACGACGGGCACCCACGAACTCAGAGTCGACGACCGGGGTGCCAGACGTCCTCCAAGCCGACGAACTCCCGCCGCTGTATACCCCGGGCGACTGCCTCGCCGTTCTTCCCCTTCCCCTCGCGGAATGCGACGTCGCACGCGCGCGTGACGCGACGGGTACGGTGCTGGAACGCGCGGGTCTCGCGCCGGACGCGTGGGTGACGCTGAGAGCCCCGGGTGGGCATCTCGGCGGTCGATCTGAATTCATATCCAAGCCGGTCCGCGCCGCGTCGCTCGTGGAGGGCGCGTTGGACCTCACCTCGGCGTCCGCGCGTCGATACTTTTTTGAAGTCGCGTCAACATTCGCGTCACACCCGCAAGAGGCGGAGCGGCTGCGTCACTTCGCGGGTAAAGACGGGAGGGACGAGCTGTGGTACTACAACGAACGCGAGCGGCGGAGCGTGGCTGAGTTTTTATCCGATTTTCCATCCGTCGCGATGCCCCTGGAGTGGATGCTGACCACGGCGCCGCGGCTCCGTCACCGGTTGTTCTCCATATCATCCTCACCACTACCGCACCCGCACGCGCTCCACCTGACGGTCACCGCGGCTCGGTGGAAGACACACTACGGCCGCATACGCGAAGGTTTATGTTCCAACTCGTTGGCACGGTGCGTTTCTACTTTTATTTTCATACGGGCAATTAGACTGACGGTACGTGTGTTTTGTGTACAGCGCCGAAGTCAGCGCCGCGCTGGCGTGCTGGCTCGTCCCGACCTTCATGGCTCAACCGAAGGATACCACGCCCCTGTTATTAGTGTGCACCGGGTCGGGGGTGGCGCCGCTCAGGGCGTTCGTGCAGGCACGGGTCCACAGGGCACGGGCGGGTCAAACCAAGATCGCGCCGTCGTTGGTATTCTTCGGTTGCCGGAGAAAAGCGGGTGACTTTTTGTACCGACGCGAGTGGGAGGAGTTGGCGGGTGACCCGGTGGCGTTGGTGGGGGATGCGAGTACACGGCAAGGCCCGGGGGGTCAGTCATTGGAGGGTGGGTTCATCCCCGCGTTCTCCAGGGATGGCGACGCGAAGGACTACGTGCAGCACAGAGTCGCGTCGCACGCGGCGCGGGTGTGGAACATGTTGGAGGCCGGCGCGGCTGTGTACGTGGCCGGGAGCAGCGCGTCGATGCCTCAGGACGTTCGGGACACGTTGAGTCAGGTGGTGGAGGCGTGCGGTCGGATGTCGAGGGACGACGCGGGAGTGTACCTGCGCCGGATGGAGGCGAGTGGACGGTACGTTGTGGAGGCGTGGTGATGTGTCGACTTTTAGCCTCGATAGACTCTTTATTTAGCTTCGTCAGCATGCATGATGACACACCGCGATGTATTTGTCACACACGGGCGTCGCACGCACACTAGTACCGCGCGTTCACACGTTCCGCGTGCGTACTCGAAGGCATCCGCGCCGATATACGCCACGATGATCGGAACGATGACGAACCCCACGACGTGCCGCGTCCCATGCGGCCACACCCACGCGCGACGAAGCGCCGGAGGGATAACGGCCGGGGTGCGACCTCCAAGAAACGCATCCCGCGTCTCGGTCAAGACCGGCGCATCGACCGGGCTGTACGACGACGAGACGTTCGCAACGTCGGTGCTTCGCAAGTACCCAACGAGCCACGACCCCGCGGACACCGAGGAGGCGCGCGTGCTGTGGGAACACGGGTACGTCGCGCTCGATGTCCGCGCGTCGTCGGAGATCGACTTTGAGGGCAAGGTGAGTTTATTTTAATCATCGTATGGGCAATTAAACTGATGACGTCGTGTTTGGTTTACAGGTTCCAGATCCGCCGCGGCCGGGCCACTCCGTCGGGGACAGGGTACGCGCGGTTCCATTGATCCACGCCTCCCGCGTCTACGACTCTACCGCGGGTAAGAAGGTGTATAAGCAGGAACCGTTCGATGCGGCCGCGTTCGTCAACGCGGTAGTGGCGGGATGCGGCGGCGACATCGACGCAGCCGGCGCCAAGCTCCTGGTCATGGACGGCGACGGGGGTACGCGCGCCGTACACGCCGCGCGGTTGCTGACCGAACGCGGGTTCACGCACGTGGTCACGGTGAAGGGCGGGGCGAACGCGTGGAAGGCTTCGTGGGATAACCAGATGCGTCGCCGGCAGTTACCCGGAACGTTCAGCCGCGGATTCGACAGCGCCATGTTCGCGGAGAGCAACGTGACCGCCGAGACGTTCGGGGCGTCGGGCGACGACACGCATTGGGTGCTCTGATCAGTGAGTGTCGTTTAAGTACTTGTTCGCCTGTGCCCATCGTGACGTCATCATTCGGACGCCGCGCCGTCGTCGTCGGCGGCGCGAATATTCCAAAATCAACCAACAGTTTTTCTCGGACGGCGCCAGCGTTTGGTCTTCTCACATCATCACAACCCGTCGCGGCTCGGCACGCTGCTAGGAGCGAGATGGGGAAGCAGGAGCCGAAGAGTGAGCGCCCCACGCCCGTCCATACATCCCTGTTCGTCGATCGCCACCCCACGGTCGCGCGTCGATCCCGCCCCGACGTCCCGACGCGCGCCGAAGAGACCCGCGCCGAAGACCGAGCCACTCACACCCACCCGTCTCCCCCGCCCCATCTCCGCCTCCGCAGACTCGCGCTTCACGCAGCAGCAGCTGCCCGCGTGGCGCCCGACGCTCACCCCGATGGCGGTACGTCCATCCTTCGTCGCCCACGCGATGAAAGCGACGCGGACCGTCCGGTCCATCGCCGGACCAACCGCCGATCTCACCCGCGTCCCTACGTTTCCACCCGCCCCCATCCCAAACCCGTCCGCGCGTTCCCACCTCTCCGCCTCCCACCCCCGACTGACACGCGCGTCGTCGTCCCACCCCTTCCACACGAAACGCAGGTGTCCGGGATGTTATTCGCCGTCGCGGTGGTGTTCATCCCACTCGGCGCGGTGTGCCTCGGCGCGTCCAACTCAGTCCAAGAGGTCCGAAGACGGTACGACGACGAACCATCTTGTCGCGACGGATTCTTCCCGACAGCCGCCGAGGAAACCAGGAAACTCAGCGAAGACGGCGCAGGGACGCGATGCGAGTTGACGCTGGAGGTGAAGAAGACGATGAAGGCGCCGGTGTACGTGTACTACGAGATGACCAACTACCTACAGAACCACAGACGGTTCGTCAAGAGCAGAAGCGACGAACAACTCGCGGGGAAAGACCCGGCCAACACGTTTTGCGACCCCCGGTTGGAGGTTCTCAACGAGACAACCGGTGAGAAATCCAGAGTGGACCCGTGCGGGCTGATGGCATGGTCACTGTTCAACGACACGTACGCGTTCGAAGTGGACGGCGTGGATGTCCCGGTGAATTCCACGGACATCGCGTGGAAGTCGGACGCGAAGTTCAAGTTTGCAAAGTACGAACCAAAAAACATGAACACGGCCGCGTCGACCCGGGGTGGCGGTACCATCGACGGAAGTGTGGGCACGGACGAGCACTTCATCGTGTGGATGCGAACCGCCGCGCTGCCCAAGTTCCGTAAGCTCTGGGGCCGCATCGAACGCGACATACCCGCGGGTTCCACGGTCCGCGTCGGCGTGGACAACAGGTACAACACGTACAAATTCGACGGGCGAAAGAGTTTAGTGCTCTCCACGTCTTCGTTTCTCGGCGGTAAGAATGCGTTTTTAGGCGCGGCGTACCTCGCGGTGGGTTTGTTGTGCGCCGGTTGCAGTGGCGTGTTTTTGTACTTTCACTTCAGGCCGCCGAGGCGGATCGGGGACATGTCGGAGCTGTCCTGGGCCAAGACGAGCGGCGTCGACGCGCGGGTCAACGCACCCTATTGAGACTGTCGAGTGACGTTAATTTATCATATGATAAAAGTTTTAAGATCTTAAGATTAGTCATCATCGCTTCTTTCCCTTGCCCGTGGGCCTGCGCGCGACCCTCATGTTATCCGTCCGCTTGCTGTTCCGTGTCCGGTGCCCCTTGGTGTGCACCCCCCACGGCGTCACGCTCGGCCTGCCCCCACTCGTTCGCCCCTCGCCGCCTCCGTGCGGGTGATCGATGGGGTTCATAGCCACCCCGCGCGTCGTCGGCCTGACGCCGAGCCACCTCACCGCTCCAGCCTTACCGAGCACCCTGTTCGCGTGCTGCGCGTTGGACAGCGTCCCGATCGTCGCCATGCACGCCAGCAGCACCAGCCTCTGTTCCCCCGAGGGTAACCGCACGGTGGCGTACCCATCCTCTCCTTTCTTGACCAGCACCGCGGAGGTACCGGCGGCTCGTACCATCTTGCCCCCTTGGCCGGGTCGCAGCTCGATGTTGTGGACGTTGGTGCCGACCGGGATCTCCTTCAGGGGCATGGCGTTCCCGGGTCGGATGTCGACGCCGCCGTCGGTGGACGCGACGATCGTGCTCCCCGCGCGCATGCCTTCCGCGGCGAGGACGTAGGACGGTTTGGTACCCTTGGCGTCGTCGAGGAAATCTGTAAACAAAACACACACCGTCAGTCTATTTGCCCATATGTGAAAATAAAAATAGACTCACCGACGAGTGCGATTCGCGTGGATCTGTTTGGATCGTACTCGATCCTTCGCACGGTCCCTGCGGCGGTGGTGGCGCGTCGCTTCATGTCGATGACGCGGTACAGTTGCTTGTGCCCGCCACCCTTGTGCCAGACTGATATCCGTCCTTGGTTGTTCCGCCCGCCCTTCTTCCGTAGGCCGACGGTGAGAGCTTTGAACGGCTTGCCCTTCCAGAGGTGATCTCGGGTGGTGGTGATGCGGCCGCGCTGGCCTGGGCTGGTGGGTTTGTACACCTTCAGGGAGCCAGCCTCCGCGGCGAAGCCCTTGGTGAATACGCCCTGGGGACGATGAAGAAGATTCTGGACCGCGGCGGACTTGAGTGCGATGAGAACGTCATCCACCCGTGTGGTCCAGGGTAGGGTTCCGCGCCCCGCGTGGGTGGTGAAGGCGCGCGCGGTGCCGAGGGATCGGATCGGCGCGGCGGCGCGGGGGAGGAGCGTGTCGCGCGCGGCGCCGAGCGCATTCGTGAAGCCGCGGACGGCCGAAAACGCGCGTCCCATCCGTGCCCGTCGCCCAAAGTGACGCGGCGCGTCACTCACATCCATCGGGATATCTTCAGCCCGCTCGCGTGTGAGCAAAAACCAAACTGCCAAAAGCCGGCTTCTTCAAATTTCAAGCGCAGAGCTCAAGGCGCGGGGGAGCGCCTCTCGGACAGCGGGGAGCATCGCACGGCGGCTCACGCGTCAGAGGACATAGACAGAGAGAGAGAGGGAGATGACCGAGGCGGAGAAGAAGGACGTCGACGAGGTGCGTGGAACCCCGTCCACCGACCCCGACCATCTGCTCGCACCCGTTTTGGCTTTGAAAAACACCCCCGCCGAGGTGACTCTTCCCATGGGTCTAACCAAAATCCATCCCATCCTCCATCCTCAGGCGGTGTTCGTCCCCGACGACGTCAACGACATCATCAAGGAGACCGTCGACGGCGTCCTCCAGAGCCAGGACTACTCCCATCCCTTGGTGGGTCAGTGGACGAACGATGTGGTCGCCACGTGCGTCAGGAGGCTGACCTCACTGGGGAAGCCATTCAAGTACGTGGTGACGTGCGTGATCATGCAGCGCACGGGCGCGGGTCTGCACACCGCCAGCAGCTGCTACTGGGATACGGAGACGGACGGCAGCAGGACGGTGCGGTGGGAAAACAAGACCATGTACTGCATAGTCTCCGTGTTCGGCCTCGCGATATAGAAGAATTTCCGCTGTCGTGTTGAAATAAACAGAACCTCGTTGTCACCACGTACCGTCGCACACAGTAAGGGGCGCGGGGGGAGGCCGGGTCGATGAGTCGACTGGTCCGATCCCTCGCGCAGCTCGGGTCGCGGCCTCGGACCAACCCACGGCTCGGTTCGCCCGCCCCTCGGCCTAATTGCCCATACGACGTATCGGCGTCGACACGTGCGTCCACCTCATCGTCCCGCGCCGATGACGCCTCATCCCCGGCGGACGTTTCCGTCCCGGTGCTCATCGTCGGCGCCGGACCGACGGGCCTGACCCTCTCCGCGCTGCTATCGCGGTTCGGGATCGACCATCTGGTGTGCGAACGACGCGCACGGCCGACGATGCACCCGCAGGCGCACTTCGTCAACAACCGCAGCATGGAGATCTTCCGGCCGCTCATGGGACTCGGCGGGTCCATCGCTCGGTCGCAGCCGCCGCTTGAGGACTGGCGGCGGTTCGTGTACTGCACCAACATGGTCGGCGGCGTGGAACTCGGCCGTGTGGACCACTTCCACGACGGGGGACCCAGCGCGGAATCGAACCCACGACGCGTGGGTTCCGTCGACGGCGACCGTACCGACTCATCGATGAGCCCGGCGTCGGTGGCGCACTTCGGGCAGCACAAACTCGTGCCCGCGCTGCTGCAGCGGGCGTACGCGCTGCACCCGCGCGGCCGCGACGGGTTCATCACCAGCGCGAACCTACTCAGCATCGACCTAGGTGGCACATCAGATACCAACGGCGGAAAAGTCACGGCTGTGTTGGAGAGTAAAGGGTTCGTGCGTGCGTCGGACCCGACAGATTCCACGGTGCGCGTCGCGTGTGAGCAAATAGTCGCCGCGGACGGCGCCGACTCCACCGTGCGACAGTTAGTGAACATCCCGATGACTGGCACGCCGGCCATGCAGCACCTCGTCAACGTGCACTTCACGTCCAAGGAACTGGCGAGTAGACTTCGAAATGAAGGTCGGGCGGCGATGTTATATTTTGTCTTCAACCCTGACGTCGTCGCGGTTGTCGTGGCGCACGACTTACGGACGGGGGAGTTTGTGGCGCAGGTTCCATTCTTTCCCCCGCACCAGAGCCTCGAGAAGGATTTTTCGCCGGACGTGCTCAAGGCGCTGATCGAACGCGCGGCGTGTGGGAGGGGAACGAAGGGGGACGGGTTGGGTGATTTGGAGGTGAGGAGCGCGCGGTCGTGGACGATGTCGGCGGAGGTGGCGGACTCTTTCGTGACGGGAAACGGGAGGGTGGTGCTGTGCGGTGACGCCGCGCACAGGTTCCCGCCCGCGGGTGGGTTCGGGATGAACACCGGGGTGCAGGACGCGCACGCGTTGGCGTGGAGAATAGCCACCGCGAACGCGATGAAGTCGATGAAGTCGGGGGAGACGACATCGACTTCATCGTCTTCGTCGATCGATCCCGACGACGTCCTCACGCGCCTGATGGGGTCGTACGAACGCGAACGTCGACCGGTGGCGGTGGGTAACACGCGCCTGAGCGTCGCGAACTTTCACCAGGTGCTCAAGATACCCACCGCGCTGGGTTTACCTCCAGCCGCGGCGAACCTTTTGTCCGACATCGCCGGGTTCGCGCCCTCGGTCCCGGGATTCGGCGATCGGATAGCGGGGTCGGTCCTGTCGCTCGGTCTGGCGGTGGGACGCGCGCAGTGCGGGGATTTACTCCTGGGTAACAACCCCGTGGGTGCCGCGCGTCGCGCGGCTGTGAAAAAGATGTGCGCCGACGTCAAAGGCACGTTGCGACTGCAGTTCCCCGTGGAGGACCTAGGCTTCGGGTACGATGAGAACGCGGGTGGACCCACGGTGACGTCCAGAGCGTCCACGACGGACGCCGGGGTCGTGGGTACCTCCGCGCCGCTGCACCCGCCCAACGCGCTCGTGCTCGGTGCCCGGGTACCACACGCGTGGCTTCAGGTCATCGACCACAGTAGTGTGAACGGGGGTGAACCGTGCGGCGTGGTGACTACTTTGGACGTGAGCGAGCCGAGGCTCTGGGACGGCCCGGACGGTGACTTCAACCGCGTGGTTCGCAAGGGGCGCAGACCTGGCGAGACTGTGGACCTTGGTAAAAGTGCGCCCGTGGTGTTCGCGCTCATCGTTCACGTGCCGGGACGTGAAGCGGGTGTAAGTGAAGCGGTTGGGTTGGCTCGGTCTTTGAGGTCGGCGGCGCCCCCCGGCGTGGCGGTTCGGCTGTGCATCGTATCGTGTTCCGCCGGGTCGTTGTCTGTTGAGGACGTTGAGGATGATGTGGAAGAAGACATGTGGACCGTGCGTGGGGTGGACACGGAGGGTGTTTGGAGGGATGCGCTGGTAGACGCGGGCGTGGGTGAGTCGGGTGCGGTGCTGGTGCGTCCCGACGGTCACGTGGCTTGGGTCGGTTCGGTCGGGTCATCATGCGATGAGAGCGGTGACTCACCGGGCGGGGGTGTGTTGGGGTCGTCGGGGCGGGTCGGGGCGTCGCGTGGGGGGTATAGGGGATGCGTGGACGCGATGATGCGGTGCCTGGGTGCGGTGTGATGGGATGTTCGTGCGGTGGTGACGCATCGGGGGACTTGGTTTTTGATGAACAATATTCATAGCCGTTTCTCCGAGACTCGATTTTGTGTCGCGGTCACTGTCGGAGGCGCCGGTACCATGGTGGGACGGGCCGACGATTCGTGCGGCGCCGCGCTGCACGTGCGCGTGATATCCGCGCGGGATATCAATGTGTGTGCCCCGTCTTCTTCCCGGCACCGGCCCTATCTGACCGCCCTTCCATCCCGTTCCGTTGTTCGTATCGGCACCTCCGAGTCTAAGATTCTTCCCCCTCCCCTCTTGTCCACAGGTGTCTCGCGTGAGGATCGCGCGGCTCTTCGCGACCGTCGAGGCGTGCGGCGCGCGGTTCAGGAGTACCGGTCGGGTCAGCACCTCGTCGCCCGTGTGGGACGAGGCCGGGGTCGTGCCTCTGACCCGCGACTGGCGAGATGGCTGCGCGCGCGTGATAATCTGGGATCGCACGTTAACGTCGAGGCCCGTCCGGCTGGGACGATGCGACGTGCCGCTGGACCGCATCGGGATTAACGACGGAATGGGTGAGATGGACCTGAGTCTGGTGATACGCGGCGCGAAGGGAGGTGGGGTACACGCACGCGGGACGGTGCGCGTGGCGATGGAGGTGAGGACGGCGACGGATGGAGGTCAAGACGATGAAACAACGAGCGAGGAATGCGTAGAGGACGGCGTCAAGGACGAGACCTCGGAGCACGTGAACACGATATCCGGCGCGAACATCGATGCTGACGCACACACGCCATCGATGGAGAACGCGACGGCGGAGGACGAGGTCGCCGGGGATGACGCGGCGAACGAGCCCGAGCCGTGCACACCTGCGAATCAATCAATGATGCAGTCGACGACTCAGTCGATGATATCTCCGGTGGCTGCATCCTTAGCCCAGTCCACCGCATCTTTACGCGCGTACGTGCTGGCATCGGGTAAGTTGGCGGACGCGGTGGAGTCGACGCCGACGTTCAGCGCGGTTCGAGGGGGTCGACGCGGGTGGTCGGCGCGGACGCCGCCGAGGCATCCGAATACATCCGACGCTGACAATCGACAATCGATCCCGCTCTCGCCCGTGCCCGTGACTGAG
>Ga0302114_10000067_pt1 | contig 75327 bp, 60 predicted proteins | sample AG5_Surface_MG_FD_203107 | JGI IMG/M metagenome (GOLD analysis project Ga0302114, IMG submission 203107) | Marine microbial communities from Western Arctic Ocean, Canada - AG5_Surface | ecosystem: Environmental > Aquatic > Marine > Oceanic | place: Canada: Western Arctic Ocean | collected... | reverse complement strand
CCCAACGGTCACTTTCCCTATGGGCAATTAGTCAGACCCCCCGGGCACGAAAGGATGCGCACACATGCCGGTGGGCCTGGACCGAGAAGAGGGCGGTTTTGGGCGTTTCACGGCGAGGAGATCAATGCATCCTGTTTGCATTGCCCGTGCGCGCGCGGCAAGTTGCCGAACCTGACCTCGAGGGTCGGTCAACAGGCCGGTCGGACACCTCTTTCGCGGCCGCCGACGCTCGGTACGGCCGCGGCCGGCCCTGTGACGCCCGCGGGGCGTGTTGGGGGGGCGCGACGGACTCCTCGAGACTTTTTTCCCGGCGAAAAACGATGGTCGGTTGACGCAGTGGCAGTCAGCGACAAATCGGGGAAAGGCCCAGTCTAACCAGCCTCGTAACACTTATTATTACGAAGATATGACAATATAATATTATATGAAGGTGTATCATCACTACTCATGCAATTTGCTTATGATTACTTGCTTTGCTTATTTAATATTACCTATTGAATTTCATCAGGGTGGCACTTTTATTATTTAACTTGATAATAGTTAAGGATAAGTCGCTTACGTGAACATAAGCGGAATCTTTATACTGTTTGCCCACTGGAGTGATTGTGTGGATCGTAATGATAAAGTCTTTCCGTTAATATATGAAGATCAGAATATCATATGATATAATATAAATAAGATCGGCATATAGCCGATCTTACGTTTCACGAAAAAAATCTCCACCTCACCTGGTATCGTTAATCAAGGCCGAAGGTTTATTTTCCCCATACATTGTACCTTCGAAGGTAACACATTTTGACATCGTTAACTCAGAATCGTTGGTTTAGCGTTACATATATTTGAAGCCTTCATTGGACGAAATAAACCAATTTTGTTGAGTCACGTATGAAAAATTTGTCCCATGGTGTTTGCCATACGTGAGGGCATTTATATACTATAAAAAACCATTAATTTCACATTTGTTAAATTACACACATACCTTCGAAGGAACGAAGGTACCTTCGTCCATAATAATAATTGACATGAACGTGTACGTACGTAATAACGTTACGTATCCGCAATAATTCTATCATGATTTAATAACCATGCGGGGGGCTATGCCGACACACCTGGGATCGAACCCACGCAATCACGTTAATCACGACTCCTGTTCCTCCCTGGAGAATTTTTTTTATTATTATCAATATATATAAATATTGATATTCTGGAGTTCAATCAAGTACGAAGGTATTTATAAATAAGCAAGTGTTGACTTTAAATTTTAGTTAAATGAGCTAAAAAGATCTGATAATTTAAAATAATATAATCATCCATACGACTTTTATTCCTGCGTACGAAATCGTCATGCACCATACGATGGGTTAAACACGTCTTTTTTGAACTTACCGATGATGTTTGTGATCGAGGTGTCGAGCAGGAGGGTTGTGGAGTTGGCGCGTAGGCCGTCGGCGCGGATGTCGACTCTCAGCTCGTGTGCTTTGCCTTTCGCGTCGATGTGCGGCTCCAGCTCTCCGACGGGCTCGGAGACCGTGGTGCAGCCGGCTCGGCGGAGGATCTTCTCGACGGTCAAATTATAATATGTGGATTAATTGAGTTATTCGGCATAGCCGTAAATTACAGGACTCAATGTCATCAACAACATATTGAAAAATGTGCAGTCACCTGGTATCGTTAATCAAACACCACGGTCTATTCGCTCATACATTGTCGACATTTTTACACCCAATCCAACGTTTTTTTAACTCTTTTAATTCGTAAATCTTGGTTTACCTCTTGACACACGTCACTGAATCCAAGGGTATTAACAGTAAAATGACCCATTTCTCGTATGGGCATTCAAGTTGGTGATAATTCGCTACCTTCGTTCGTAAAATATTAATATAAATAATATTAAACATGGGGTTGTAATGCCTATCTATTGCCCCCGTGGTCGAGGGTTAGTTCAATTGGAGTTTGCAACAGGGTTCGGCTGGGTGTAACATTCGTTTGCACCGTATATCCCGCGTCGGGCCCCATGGTGTCGGTCGCTGGTGACGACAGATCCGGCGATCCTTTGCATGAGCGATGTGATGAGAGCGACGTGTATGAGGGCGAGGTTTCGCAGGCGGACGTGGTTCCGGAGCTCGTTGGGTGGTTCGATGGAGTCATAGATGGCTTGCGTTCGCTCGTTGACGTTGCCCGAGGCTCGGTCGGCGGTGTGACCGGCAACGTCTTTGATTAATACCTTCGAAGTAATAAGGTATTAAATACCTTCGAAGGTACCAATTAGCAAGTAATAATAAGTAAGGAAGCGAGCAAGGTAATAATGAGACTTTTAAAGGTATTTAATATTCTTTGATTATTAGATCATACAGTAATAATATGTACGAAGCTAATATGTAAGATATAATACGAATGAAGATAATACGTAGCTATCTATTATTATTCCTGTATTAATACTTTAATATATGTGTATATATGTGTTACCTTCGAAAACTTACGAATGAAGGTACGTACCATTTTTTTTTAGCCCCGCCACAAGGTGGGACTTTTAAAAATAATATTAATACACTTCCCTTCACCTCCAACGCAATATGAACTCGGTTGCGCGTGCCCATGAAAAGTTGTCTATATATTGATCAGTGGGGTGTGATAGCCAATGCCAGCGAAATAAATTCCCGAGATTACATGTAGTCATCTACTCAGTGTACGTAGATCACGAAACCGAAAAATTAATATTACCCCTGAGGTTTGTGCGCTACTTCGTTTCCGATTTCAGAGTCGAAGTTGACAGTGGCTTCAAAGGCACATCAACACTCTCAGTGAAATTGCTTTAAGAAAAGTGACCTCGTATATATAGCTGCGAGTGTTCTTAGTGTGACGTATGTGTGCGCGCAGATAGTATAGCGCGGAGGGGGTTCGAGTGATTGGTGGTCTCAACAGAAGTCTGCGTGACAATATAGGCAAAAAAACATTTTCATCCTTCTACCCCCATGACGGGGAGTTGTATCCGTGATTCGGGTCACAGATTAATGAAAAGATAAACACCGCACACATGTGATTTTTCAAGCGCGTTAGTACACATACAGCCCAACCTTTTCTATCTTTGCGAATTCCCACTCTTTGTTCTGTGGGATGATATGATGCGTCAGAATCAAAAGGCTTTCGACGGTGCAACAAAAAAACATACACAAAGCGGACAGTTGCTTCGAGTTCGAAGCCATTTCGAAATACAATCGAGGTGAAAGACGTGTCCACAGTTTCCCCAGGCAATGCTTAAACCTTCTTCTGACGCCGAAGATGGGTTGGCCTGATATTCGATACTTGGTTCATGCAAACTGTTACGGCAAATGGCGCAGGTATCGGTGCATATTGACCAAGACCACACGGCAACTGCATTCCACTGTGCCAGGAAGCGCAAAGTCACGAATCGAATAGTTGCCTGCGTGTAGTTCTGCTCTTACCTTTTTGACTTCAAAGTGCTTTTTGTTTGTCGTCATCTGAATGGTCTGTTCGGCCCGACTCACTCCTTTTCCTCGAGGAGTTCGTCGAAAATAAAGAGACGGATGCATATCGCACCGAAAATATACAAATAGTTACCGAATAATGAAGGTATCATATTTAATAACTCGTAAGCGTAGTAAGATAAGATTTATATAAAGACTTACGAAGGTAATTATTATTAAAATTGTATAAACGAACGAACGAAGCTAATAAGGTAAAATAAAGGGCAAACAATTGTAAAACAATATAGTACTTATGTACTTGTAGAGTCAATCGCTTAAAAAATCATTTTTAGAATTTTACCGCAAATAGATTTTGCTCTCACGTGCTGTCATTTTTGGGACCCAGCTGGTCCTGAACTGCTGAATAGAGAGATTTCCTTTGAGGAAAATCATGGGCGCGTCAGCACGGGGGCTTAGCAACATGCTTGTTGAAGATTTGAAAGATGAGAGCGAGCTTTGCCTGGCCACTCGGGAGATGTGCTACTTATGCTTTGACGCATTGATCGCTCATCTTCAAGGAGACGCGGTATCGGAGTATCATGTGAAATTTCCCAACCACTTCTGGTGAGTGTCGACCGGATGTGTTCGCTACTTGTGGCAACCGGCATTATTGTTTCCCCACTTCTTGCAGTCCATTGTTTGTTTGTTGGGAAATGTTGTCGAAAAAGAATTCACCTAAACTTCGAGGCTGCATTGGCTCTTTGACGCCAAGATATTTACACGACGCACTCGAAGAATACGCTTTACACAGCAGTTTAAGAGACACAAGATTTGAACCTATTCAAAACTCAGAGCTTCCGCTCTTGATGTGCAAGGTATCCCTGCTGCACTCTACAGAACTTTCAAGACACTGTTTCGACTGGAATATAGGGAAGCACGGAATCATAGTTCAGTTCGAAGACCGCTCGGGTATGTTAAATCTTGACAAAACATGGAGTGCCACATACCTGCCTGATGTTGCCATGCAGGAAGGATGGTCCAAAGTGAAAACGATCGATTCTCTCATAAGAAAAACTGGATATGAGGGCTGCATAACTGATGATCTGAGGAACTCCCTTGAAGTCACGCGATATGAGAGTTCCGTAACCAAAATGACCTTCCAGGAGTATTCAAGTGAGCAGGATCGGAAACTGTTGAGAAAGTTCTAGAAATTCTTGCCGATGGATTTCCCCGAGTCCGCCAGCGACTCGCACGCCTTCCCACACAAGAGCCTCCAGCGCGTGCTGTCCCACCTGATCCACGCCCGAAACTTCAACGACGTGTACGTGCATGCTTCCGACGAGGTCGCCGCGGCAATGTACTCCCTCAAAAGCCGACACGCACTCACCTGGCGCCTAATCTCTGCCCATTCGAGCCGTCCCTCCAAGCCCGAACCGTTTTTTGCAGGAATGCGTCAGGCCAGCCTCCCCATGCCAAACCTCAAACACGCCTACAACAACGAGATCACCACGACCTGCTGCACGAAGCACCGCCTCGCGCTCTAACCACGTAACGCGTTCGACCACCGCATGTACACTGCCAAAGGCAACGCAGGAGGCAGCACGTACGCCACCCACAACGCCGGTGAGAGGCACCGTCGAGAAATTCCTTAGCCGGGCGGGCTGCATCACAGCCTCCGAGCCCGTCGGAGAGATGAAACCGCACATCGATTCGAATGGCAAAGGACACGAGCTGAGGGCCGACATCCATGCAGATGACCTGCGTGCCAACTCAACCACCCTCCTACTCGACACCTCGATCACACAGATCACCGGCAACTCTCGGGACCCGACGCATCGACCTCAGGCACGCCAAGGCAAACGCCACCCCAACGCAGACCCCATGGAGCGCGCCAAGAAGGATATGTATGAATGGCCCGCATCCAGCCAGCACAACGAGTTCATTCCACTCGTGATGGACACTTACGGACGCATAGGGAAACCATTCCTCGAGCTGCTAAAGGACGTCGCCGATCACCAGGCACGTCGCATATCCGGAGCCATCGACGACGCCGACACACAAAGGCGTTTATACACCGGAGACCCCCGCCTCTCGAGTTCCGAACAAAGCACACCTCCACGAGATCACCCTCGTCCACGGCTCCCTCATCAACCATCACGAGGAGGGTCATAGGACACACCGTCACATCCGCCGCCCCGCGACAGGGAGCAAGATACTTATGTAAAAGTCGATCCAGTTGGCGCCTGTACCCCTTCGCACGGGAAGCCGCACATGCCCGCTATCGATCGGATTCGTGCTCCGTAAAGAGCACGACCTCGCCTTTCGGACCATGCACGAAGAATTTGTCAATTCTCACCCCGCGTGCTTTGGGCGTCCCTGGCCTCGACGCCCGCGCGAAGAAGCGACAAGAGCGGCCTCGACCTGTGGAATATACCCGAAACGACACTCCATGTATGCATGTATGATTGCAGTTCTGACATGACACCGCAAGGCGAAGAATAATTCTACACTGTTTAAGTGCACGCTCCTTCTGATCTTCCGATCATTGGCATGGCCGCTGTGCACTTCACGCCCTCGAAGGCAGAACTGCACAGAGCACATATGCGCGGGTCCTTCGCGCGAAAGTCGTTTTCCAAAAAACCGCGTCTACGTCTTGCCCCAAAACCTGCAGTCTCTGGCCGCAGGAAAGGGGACCAGGTTTGACACGGCCGGGTCCTTAAACGACTGCGTTGCACCTCATGTAATCAACACGCCAAATACTCCCTCTCCGAAAGTCCAGGGCTGTTCCAGGGAAATTCCACGAGCTGGACCCACTTGCTTCCAAGCTGGCTTCATGAACTTCTTGGCGGGCATGTACTATACTACTGTTTGTGTCGCCACTGCTTCAGCATATGAAGGTGCGGGGTGCCAAATGATCAGGCGACGCCATTACAGAATGCATTCGGCCTTACTTTCACCGTTTTCTCTGCGTGGTACTTCCTTCGTGTGGTAAAAAAACGTGGGGACGCAGCGAAGAAGTTCCGTGTGGCAAACTCTCTCTCCGTGAGTCTGCATGGACGCGAACATCCTTCTCTTTCAGTCATACTTCCTTTTTCACACATGCTAACAATCGGTTACTTGACAAAATTTTGCAGGAAGAAGAGCGAGAAAGACGCGATTCAGAGCAGCTAACACGTGCAAGAAATCTGCAGTCCTTCGTTGGAGGGATCACTGCAGTTGGCATTTCTTTGGTTTTGTATTCATTTGCCCAGAGCATCCAGGCATCGCTCGACAATCGACCCGTCCCTGAGTTATATCAGATTCGACAGATCTCAAGTACAGTGCGCACGATTATAGAAGGTTTGGCTTACCTCGCGACATTTGTTTATGCGGCGAATGGAACAGGGCTTGTTGCTCTTTCAATAAAGAAAAAAATGGATGCGTCCATCCCACGCGATACGGAGACTACTGTAGAAAGTCAGCGAAGAAGTGATACAGATCTCCATCGCAGCGAAAAAGGCACAGATGGCGAGTGATCCGAAGCGGTAAATCACATGCATACTCTATCCAGCAAGAAGTGAGCTATCTTTCTGAAGAAGGCAAATGTGCTCAGCAAAAACTGCCAGGTGCTTGTTGTATGCTTGTCGTATTGTATTTCAGAATCAATGGATAGATACGTGTCATGCTGATATTTATTTCGTTTCATCGGAATGCGTTGCTTCCAGTAGACATTTTGCCATTTCTTTGCTATCCTGCCCATTTCCCAGTCCTAACATGCTTGAAATTTCGTGGATCCGAGCTTCTTCATTCAGAGTGTCAACATTTATTTCAACACACTGCAACACTGAAGCATGGTCTTTTAGTCCGAAAGGTATTTGTTTGCTGACTCGCAAGTGCAAATCGCCACATGCCGCGACCTGTGGAAGGTGCGTGACACAAATCACCTGGGTGCCACTTTTCGTAAGTTGGCGCAATGCTTCGCCTATTTGAGTCCCAATACGTCCACCTACTCCACTATCTAGCTCATCAAAAACTGAAATCATCCCAACTTGCGAAGATTCACGTGCAATCCTGGAACATCCATGAAAATTTTGGTAAGTGAAGATCATCGTCGCAAGAAAGTTGGAGGTGTGGTTCGTGTTGTCACTGACCCTTTCATTTTCAGATGTTCTCTCTGCTCTTTCGCTGATTTTCTTGTGAGTGGAGACAGTTTGATTGCAAGAAGCAGCCGGCACATTTCACCACCAGATGCAATTGAACCTATGGATCTCAACACTTCGTTTGGGCCAGTAGCCAAAAGGAATTCAACGCGATCCAGTCCTCCTTTTTGTAACTTGCACATGGATTTCTCTCCCACAAGAGAACCTGTTGCAGAACACATTGGCACAGAATGCGTTTGATCCAACACGCCGTTCAGTTGCATTTCGGCTTTCTCCCTGTAAATAGATATATCCAGTCGGCTCCCTTCCATTCCTAAAGAAGTGATGAGAGACGTCACACTCCTACCAACAGCAGCTGCGGTACTTTTCCGAGCCTCCGAAAGTTCAAGTCCGGTTGCAAAAATCAGTGCTTCTGTTTCTGCAATCTCCTTTTCCAGTTTTGCACGCTTCTCTTTTACGCAATCTGCATCTTTGATGACCCCAGCAGCTACCTGTTGAACCAAATAATGTATGAAGTGTGGAAAGATATATTAGTATGATTGGGTTTTCTTGAGAAGCACAGAGTTTTTAGAAGGACGCTACCTTGGCTGCCTCTTGCGCCTCTGTCGAACTCTGAACTCCAATTGTATAGCATAACTTTTCGAGCTCGCGCAGACGTTTGACGCAGGCTTTTCGCTTTTCTTGATCAACTCTGATCAAATTTGCATAGTCGAGCAAGCAAGTTTGTGCATCCCCAATCAAGAGTTCAGCCTCTCGACTCATGGATAGTGCACCCTCCAAACGCAGAAATGCTTGTTCTGTGGAAGTGTCTGCCTCTGTGAAGTTTGTTTGCAGACCCGTGTCGTTCTTCTGTACTTCGTCCATCACATTATTGAGTTTTATACCTAGATCTGCGTTACTTTTTGTGACGCGGCGAGCGTTTGCCAGTAAGGCTGTAAGCTGTGATGTGAGAACCCTCAGGGAGTATTTGACTCCTGCATCCACACCCTTGTCACCGCCTTTAATCACACTTGACAACCTTGCAATGTCTTCGAGTGTCGCATCTATCCCTTCAAGGCGACTTAACTCAGTTCTGAGGGCCTTGTCCTCGTCAACTTCTGGTCCCACCAGGTTGATATCGTGAATAAGACTTTCCAATTTTTCTTGTTCGTTGGAAGTGATACTAACTAAGTTAGAGGCTTCATGCTTTTTGGCGAGGAGGTGCTCAGAGAGCTCATCAAAACGATGGCGCAAATCGAAAGTACCTCCCAGTTCGTCTACGATCCTCAGCTGAAATTGTTCTTCTGCTAAATGAGATGCAGCGCTTTGCCCGTTGAAGTCGACAAGGACTTTGCCCAACTTTCGCAGTGCTTTCAGAGGTACTCGTGTTCCGTTTATGCGGCAAGCACTTCGCACCCGGCGCTTTAGTGGAGTTGACATCATTCGCGAGGATGCCAACGAGTCGACGGGCGGTTCGTCACCTTCGTTAAAGTGTACAAAAGAAAGGCGCCGCTCGACAAGCAACTGATCAGATAGACCCGCTGGCTCACTTTTAGCCCCTACTGCATTTTCAGGAAGATGATGATTCGCAATAGAAGTCGTGCTGAATGTGTCAGTTGGAACGTTGTGATGCCTCAATATATTACAGACAGCAGACATCTTATCCGATCCAATATTGAATTTACCATGGACGAGCGCGCTCTCTGCGCCGAATCGTATCAACTCCTCACCTGCAACTGCGCCGCAGAGCTGTGCAACCACTTCCAGGAATATAGATTTTCCACTACCAGATTGTCCCGTTATGATATTTAGTCCCGGGTCCAGGCGTATGGTTTGTTCTTTCATGATGGCGAAGTCCTGAACGATAAGCTCGCACAGATGCGTATTTCGTTCGAGCGCACGTGTGGCCCAGAAGCGTCGTCCAAATGTTAGTCGCGCGAATTGTTTTCTGGAAGCGGCGACAACGCAACCGCTGGAGTATTTTCTCGAGGCAAACGCCAGAGGAGCGAACTTCTCCTCAAATCTCTCGCATCCGCCTCGTTCTTTACGTGCCTCTGCGCCAGGAATGTGCAAATGTGATGACAGTCTCGACGTCATTACCGCTTTCGAAAGTCCCGCTGTTTAAAGTCATACGAAGGTATTACCTTCGAACGAACGAAGGTATTGCTGTATTTTAATAAGGAGTTATTTTTTTAGACTTATTCATACCATCCGACCAAGCAACCGATAAATAAATAAACGTACGTATGTAGTAACGTTACGTACGTACCCTCATCAGTCTCATCATCGCATGTTTTAATTAATAAGTCCGCACATGCACGGCGGCTTTGCCGATACACCTGGGAACGGACCCACGCAATCACGCCTAACGCTGTTTGCTCGGTCCCTGGAATTTTTTTTTATTAGTCTATTATTATTCGGCTTATCCGCATCATTATCCGCATCTACACATTTCGGAAAAGTCTATTCGTTCCATACATTGTCGACATTTTTACACCCAATCCAACGTTTCTTTTAACTCGTAAATCTTGGTTTACCTCTTCTCACACGTCACCGAATCCAAGGGTATTTTTTCCTCATACATGTTACTCGATCCAATGGTTCCTTCATCTGGTATCGTGTTAAAACTAAATACGCAGTTCCGACGCTTACTGCTTCATACCTTCGTAATAAACACGGTTGTTAAGCGCTTCAACCACACTGACTACTCACGGTTTTCTTTTCGTATTAGCCGTTAACCGCATCGCCTGCGCCGGACGCGCGTGCGCCGGACGCGCCCCGGTCTCGTCCCGCGCGCCGCGCCGCGTGGCTATGCCGACACACCTGGGAGCGAACCCACGCAATCACGTTAAACACGACTCCTGTTCCTCCCTGGAAAATTTTTATTATTATTATTATTAGGCAAGCAAGATGAATTATTACTCATTTGGATCGAGAGGGAAAAATCACATAAATAAATCAGAAATCTGAAACAGAAACTTTTTTTTTATTGCTCAAGCAATATTATAATATATAATTGTTATGATTTGATATCCTCGGCCCATATTGATATACCCAGACTGGTTAAGAGTATCATATCTATCTATCAGACAGGAGTTACGAATAATAAGACGTTCAGGGAGGCGTTCAGGGAGCCCAAAAGACACAACACACGACACGGAGTAACAGAAGATAGTTACTTGCAGTGGAGAACAGTCCTGAGTCACTGAGAGCAAGGTCGCACAGACCGCCTTAGTAGACCTCCTTTCTCATTATAGCAAATATCCTTGTTTATCTAAGTGTCTGCCTGATATAGCGTTCCCTCCAGAACCTGTCAACAAGTCGTCTTTCTAAGCAGAGATCATTGGGAGTATTCTACACTCCTTGACCTAATCCAATTATGTTTTAACAAAGTAGACCGCGACAATAATATTATATAATATTAATATTCTAATAATTAGATCTGATAATTATTGGTTAAAAATATATTGGAAAACCTGCTGGCACCCAGCGCCAGATAAAACTTTTAGAAATCATAATATAAGATTATGATATCAATTTATTTTATTATTATTATTACCTTGCTTCGAAAACTTATTACGCATACGAAGGTATTATTTATCTTCGTTCGTACACTTCACTTTACAGATTAGCGATCGGTTCTTCTCTGTCTTCGTCGCGGTTGGCTAGCCCGAATGTTCACGAACTGGTTCACGGAGGAAGACCATCCTTTGGAGCCTTCGATCACAGGGTACGACGTTCTGGATATTTCATTGCACATCTGTTTTGCTAGCACTTTCCACCCCACCCATTATCATGTCGGCTGAAACAACTTTCTCCCTTTGCTCTCGGCAGAGGTTTTCATGAGTATCCACACCCGGGCAACTGGAAAGATCTAGTCGACGAGCTTTACTCTCGGTTTGGGTCAGACGGGGATGAGATTCCAATAGAATTGTGTCCTTGTGGCAAGCGCAAGGCCACAGTTCGTCGATTCCTCATTGCTAGGAAGTACAAGCTTGACGAAGCTGAAAAAATGCTTCGTGATACTATAGAATGGCGCCAGACAGTCACCATAGGTGGAATCAGCGGTGTTCGCAACATCATTTTATCTAAGCCTCGTTGGGACCTGTTAAGTATGAATCGCAAGATTATTCCGGCAACCCCGTTTCTATGCTACACAAAGCAGGGCTTCCCTGTTTATGCCTTGCGTTTGGGTAAAGGTGACGGGTCTCTGGCAACTTCGGCGCCTGAGGAGTGCCACATATACTGCTCGTTAATCCGCGGCGAACATCTTGTGAGCAAAATTTTACCGGACGCACAGAAGCGTCACGAAGCAAGATTTTTTCGACGCGGGCCTGACTCTACTGTTGAGCAAACGACAGCTGTGACCATCCTTGGACAAGAACTCACTTCAGACTGTGACCATGACATAATAGACAAGCAGGTAGTTATTGTTGACTTGGATGGCATTAGTATGTCAGCTCTCCGTTGCCTGTACGTGTTCAAATTGATCAACTCGGTTGCATCCTACAACTACCCAGAGCTTTCCAAAGCAATTTATGTATTGAATTCTCCACCTGTTTTTGATTATATATGGTCGGCTATCAAGCCACTCCTTGCGGCGCACACGCGAAACAAAGTACGTATCTTCCAGACGGGTTCAGAGCAATACCGTGCTCTGCAAGAAATCCTTGAAGATGACGATATTCCTGATTACCTCACTCCTCAACTTGATGGAGAGAATTTTAAAGGCAGAGTTGGTTGTGTTTTTATCGCTGACGACTCTGATTTTAGACCAGAGGGAGTGCGAGACTTGGACAATTGGCTTTTGAATTTGTCTGAAGCCCAGGACAAAACTTGCCCGTTTCCATAGCTCGCCTGCAAGTAGCTTGACTACTTTCAGTTGTCTATTGCTGGTTGTATTTTCGGTACGTATGTAGATACAGTGTTCCACTGTGCACCAAGCAGACAACGACATCACAGCAGGCCACTACGAATGTATTTTCGCACTCTCGGCACAGATATATAAGAATAGATAGACATAATAAGATTTTCTCCCACGCGCACGCACTGTGCGAACGACTTTGGGGAAAAGCTAGGGGAAGTTTCCCCACATTTTCTCCATCTATGGGGAAACGAAATAAAAATGATCTCATATTTTATCGTATGACAACCTAACGGAACGAAGTGAAAGGAGTACTTGTATGATATTTAATACAATCAAGTATATATATATATATGTTACAACTATATATTATTGTACTCGTGAACGAAAGTACACTGCATTATTATATTAAGATATATAGCGATATATAGATGGTCATAAAAAAACTTACAAAAATATCGAATTACGATCAAAAGTGCGTGAGCGTAGCCACGGGCACTTCCTTGTACGAAGGTGTTAACACTAGTGATATCATCAGATAGGTCGAATGGTGCAAGACCGAACGCCGGCGCCCAGCTCACCTCCCCGCCGAGACCGCCACCAACGAGCACGGCACATACAATCCCGAGGCCATCAAGAAGTACCACTACAACATCGCCGAAGCCCAACTCCAACTCCACAGACAGAACATGGAGTGGTGCATCGGAACCATCGCGAAAGCGCCGCGCAACAAACACGTCAATGTCGAGCCCGCGCTCGACCTCAGACCGGACATGATCTGGTAGTCCCCGAGAGGCTACCACGAATCAATTTGTATATCCCGGATTACAAGAACCCTACGTCTAATTATGTGTAATATAAAAGAGAAGATGTGAATAAGTGTTACCGTACGCTTGTACCTTCGTATTTGACCGTCCCGTCTTCCACGGATTCCGGGGAACTGGTTATTTTTCTTCTGGCCAGGCGACACCATACAGGGGCTCAGCTTTTAGAACTTCACGCGAGGCAGAGAAGTCGGCATCGTTTCCATTGAATTTGTCTTGAGGCTGCGTGTTTTGATTTCCCAGCAGTGTCGAAATGGATCGGAGTACTGGTCTAAGAGCAGAGTCAATGCCAAACATCGCTGCTGGGCTTAAATCAGACTGTCCGACAGCCTCTTCTGCGCGCTGCTGCACACACAAGTTTCTGAGTTCACTTGCACGAATGTCGTTGCCTTGCTTTTCTTCCATAAGTGCCCAAGTAAGCCAGGTGATTTCACTCGATGCGTCTGATTTTATCCCACATTTGTACAACTGACGGGCCAACGCAATATTACCCTCTCGCTCTTCAAGAATACCCCAGGCATGGAAAAGTTTGCAGGCATTGCGGGAGAGTGGAGCCACCCAGACACCACGTTGCAGCAGCTGCCTGGCGCGGTGGACATTCCCAACCTTCCATTCAGCTAAAGCCCAGGCCTGCCAATTGGCCTGGTGAAATGGATCAAGTTTTGTTCCCTGCTCAAACAGCTGCCTAGCAGCAGTCATATCTCCTTCGGAAGCCTCCAACCTGGCCAACGCTTGTAAAAGAGGTGGATCGCTAGGATTCATTTCACATCCCTTGCGCAACAGTCCCCTCGCACGATCTACAAAACCTTCTTTAGCTTCGTAAACCGCCCATGACAGCCAGACGTACCTGTTTTCTGGATCTACAGCCAAGCCCCGTTGGAACAGTTTACGTGCCTGATCACTGTTGCCTTCACGAGACTCAAGAATAGCCCAAGCCTGCCACAGAGCAGCTGACTGGGCACCCAACTCAGTTTTTGTGCCTTCCTTGAAATGCTCCCGGGCTTCCTGGATTCGCCCTCTCTCCATCGCCATTACCCCAAGTGATTGAAACAAATGGGGATTGGCACATGATGCTGGTACCAGTCGAACTCCTTTGAGAAAGAGGTCCCTTGCGCGCTGAAAATTTCCCTGTGATTTTTCAAACATCCCCCACGCATGCCACGCAGCTGCGTGTGTTTTATCAGCGGCCGTGGCAGCATCAAAGAGCTGGCGTGCTTTTGCTACATTGCCTTCTGTTGCCTCAAGCGTCGCCCATGACTGCCAAATATATGCATTATCGCCACCTGTCGCATCACAACCATCTTGATAGCACTGCCTTGCAGCGATGTTGTCATCCATCTGGCGAAGGACGTATCCAATTCCGACATAAGCGCGACCGTCGCAAGGATTAATGGCTTTTGCGCGCTCATATATTCTGATTGCACTGAGTCTCAACTTCACACGGTCTTCCCTTTTCCGGGTCTTGCGTGCTGTGTTGCGCAACTTAGTGGCCTGAAATATGAGAATATCTTGATTTATCTTCAACGGCGAGCTTGCCGAGTCAGAGAAAGACGGAATAGACACATCGATGGCGCCACGAGCACGTAAATCATCGTCATCAACCGAGGAAACTACTTCACGAAATGCGCTGTAGAGAGGATCTCCTGTTCCGAAAGAGCTCGCACCCCGTTTGAGAAACGTACCCCTTAAGTATCCACCTCGTCTCCGCCCGTGCCAAGTGTTCGAGTGATGGGTAACACTGTTGCGGTACTGATCGAAGCTGTCTGAATTGATCGAAAAGGGAGACTGAAACATGGAGGCGGCGAGGCACCGCCCTCTTAGCTGTTGACTCTTCAGAAATCGTTCCGGAGGAGTGTAGCTGGGTGTCACAGCGCTGTGGCGAGGCGAATACCGAGCGCGCTTCCGAGCTGCGGTGCACCGTCTCATGCTGTGCGAGTGCACTGATGCATGGTGATAGCTAAACATCTTCGTGTGGTCTCTAAACTTACGTTATCCGACTGCGATCTTGGGAGTCTCGCGATGCGTATTAGCATTTATATTAAACATGGGGTTAGGCCTTACTATTGCCCATGTGTGACTCCCCAGGGGTTAGTTTAATAAATATGTACGCGATTTAATTTAAGGATACGCGTTTCGTTGGCCTATGAATTCCAGTCAGAAATCGATGTACGTTTATTTACCTTGGTGACTAAAAAACATTAAAAAACCATTGGAATAAACGCGCTAATACCAATTGGACCAATCACGTGACGGTATTACCTAAGTGACACTTACCTCAAATATTTCAACGCGGTGACCATTAAAAATCAATGCGGTGACCAGTGACCCCCTGTCCTCTTATATCAGAGTTTATTTGATGAGGTCAACTTATTAATACCACGTAGTGCTACGACTCAAAAAAATAATATCTGTAGATTTATAAATATACATACATACATGATACCAAATAAATATATTATTACCTTCGAAGGTTACGAAGCAAGGTACCTTATTATTATTACATATTATTACTTCGCGATATTATATCTAACCATATCACCTGAGACTTTGCAGTAACAAATGCTGTAGGTCGAGGATGTATCCCGTGGTCCTCTTGCGCGGTTTAAGTGTGTTTTGTTATTCATATCTCTAGGTCCTTTGGGACCAGCAGTTGCTAGATTGGGTTCCACAGTTCCTTCCTAGCTAGGTTTTTAGAAATTTGACTATGGGCCTTATACTTATATACGCTTCGAAATAAACTTATAATTAGACTACATATACGTACGAAGATAGAATATATATATACTATTATTAAATACCTTCGAAGGTAATAGAACTAGACTATATTAACACCGAGTGTTGCGTTGGCATCTGTCGTCTGCCTGAAAGCTGGTAGTATCAGAGGTCAGGGCATACATGCGCATGAAAATCCGCATGCATGAAAGTGAATCCACTCGTGTCGAAAGCAACTAATCCGATCAGATCGATAGTGGATGACCTCGTCGGCAAGCAGAATCCTGCAAAAGAGCTAATTTCTCTCGCGCAGGGTGACCCCACCGCTTACGGGCACTTAAAGCCTCCCGAAGAGGCAGTTGCTGCCGTAGTTCGCGCTTTCCTTAGTGGTAATCACAATGGATATACCGCGTCGTCTGGTTCGGCAGCCTGCCGCGCTGCTATTGCGACAAGTCATTCTTGTGAAAATCGCCCCCCCTTGAGCCGTGATGATGTCTTTGTTACGGTCGGTTGTTCGGAAGCCCTTGAGCACTGCATTACTGTTCTAGCGGCACCTGGGGCAAATGTATTGCTTCCTCGTCCTGGTTTCCCGCTGTATGAGACAATATGTCGACGGCATGGAGTTTCTTGTCACTTTTACGACCTTCTGCCAGAAAACGGCTGGGAAGTGGACCTCGAGAGTGTAGGGCGTGCATTCGATGATTCAACGGTCGCTTTACTCATCAACAATCCTTCTAACCCTTGCGGTGCTGTGTATTCAAGAGAGCACCTGAAAAACCTGGTTGCACTGGCACGAAGTTTTGAACTGCCAATAATTGCCGATGAAGTGTATGAAGGCATAACATTTGGCAAACCTTTCATTCCCGTTGCAGAAGTAGCTGGCAAAGTACCAGTCCTTTCTGTCAGTGCTCTCTCAAAACGATGGCTGGTCCCCGGGTGGCGCTTAGGTTGGTTGTGCATCCATGAAATTGGCACTACTTTCAATGACTCAGGTGTGCGAGCGGCAATCAACCGTCTATGTCAGATATCATTAGGTCCAAGCACTCCTTTGCAAGCCGCGACACCAACAATTTTGGCGCTTGATGACAGCTTCTGGCTAAAAAATGTATTGAATAAGCTCATGAGTGCAGCTGCATATTCGGCCGATCGTGTGGCTAGAATACACGGACTATCAATTCTATCACCACCGCATGGGGCGATGTACGTGTTGGTTCACGTAGATCGCGATGCGTTTCGGGATTGCCCATCAGACCTTCAATTCGCGGAAAAATTACTTGAAGAAGAATCAGTTTTGGTTCTTCCTGGGACATGCTTTCGAGCTCCGGGCTTTGTGCGCATAGTCACCACTGTACCGGAGCATGTATTACAAGCAGCTTGGGACCGAGTTGAGTCTTTTTGTGTGCAAAGGTATATCAGGGCAATACAAAATGCAGATGGATCTACCTCTCCTGTGAATGCAGGACGAAGCACACTGGTAAGTTTGCCTCGAGTAGCATCATATCTTGGTGGTCACGAAGGGTTGCTCCTCAAGCCCCCTTTTCGACGTATCCCTAAAGGAGAATTCTGAATGACATGAAGGCACTAATCTGTTAGAAAATGGGTGCCCTCGTTCCCTGTATTCCTTAATCCATTTAGAGAGTAATCTAGTCATCACTTTCTCTTTTAAGCACACGTCCCCGCCTCAAATTTGCACACGCAATCATAAATCTTTCCCTGAAACAGTTTCTGAGCAAGGCGGGAATTCTTTATCATGGCGAGTTTCAATGTGTCACAACTAAATTTAGCTTTCCAATTTGTGTGAACAGCGCGGCCCATTCCTTCAAGTATGATAAGATCAACTCCTCGAGTCGCCTCACAGAGATCATGGGAAACGCGCCGAAAGTCCAGACATGGAGACCCACTACCGCTTGCACAGACTGTTAACTTGCCAACGTTCGATTTGTTTCCAGGGTCCTGGCCACACCCTCTCGCAATAGCATGTGATATGAGTTCACACTTCTGTGCTGCATGCCTTACTACATCTCCCATCTCATCAGCGGTGACGTCATTTATGGCCGGTAAGGAGTTTGCTACAAGACACACATCGGTTCCTTGCCTTAGTAGCTCGCGAGCAAATGGAATAATCCCAAGCACAACATCAGCGCCACTATTATCACAAAAAAACAATGCTTTGTTGTATCTCCTATGATGTGCAGACGAGGCACATTCATTTTGCTTTTGTCGCGCCAGATAAGTGCTCTGTTGCTTGACCATCCCTAGCCAAGCTTTACGAAAATCATCGAAGTAATCTACAGCCCAAGGTCGAGCGATGGAAGACCTTACATTTCTGTAAATTTCGAGAATGGTGCCATTTTTATACAAATCTACGCAGCTCTGACTACCCCAGTCGAATATATTACCAGCGAGGACACCTTCGATCAAAGCAAGGGCTCGTTGTTCTTCGTGCAGCTCATCTAACTCGGCGAGTAAATCAGGTAAAACTGCGAGCGCTGCAGCGTTTTCTTGCTGCTTTATTCCAGAGTACACATCTTTGAATCCGAATGCCCGAAGACACTCTTCCCTCATTTCAAGAAGTTCCGAAAGCCCAATACGACCGTAAGCAGCAGGTTCATCTCGAAGCCTATTGAGATGTGTCGAAAACGCGAAGCAGAATGCCTTTGCTCGTTTATGGGCATCAGATTTTTTTGTATTATGAGCGCCTGGGGAAACAGATTCTGATGCAACTGCTTTTTCTAGTAATCCAGGGTTGAGCTTGTGCAAGGCGTCAAGCCAGTATTCACGCTCCTCACGTGATTCGAGAATGTCAAGAACATTGGGCTCATAGCGCTCAGGCACTTTTAATAACGGGAACAACTGAAGAGTTGGCACGAGGTGTAAAACTCCAACTTGGAGTCCAGCTTTGCTTAGAAGTTGGTTACTTCCGAAATCAAGGGCGAAGCTCTCTTGACCTGATTGATCATCACCGAAACAATCACTACTTGGTGCACCTAGATGATCGCTCTCACGCGGAATATTACTGCTTCTGGCAGTAACATCTGCCGGCTTATTTTCCTGGAAAAGTGCCATATCAGCTTCTGATTGGTTTTGTTGATCTCTACAGGAGCTTGCGTGTGAAGGACTTTCGCCAGAACCCCTCGAGTTGTAATATTTTTTCATTGTTCCCTGAAACGGCTTAGCTTCACATCGAGCATCTGAAGACATAGGCATCGAACACCTTATGAATTTCTCTATCCATGCACCTTGCAGCGGAGATGTCTTCAGTGCTTGTGCTTGCCCGTCTTGAAGAAATGCTCCCAGTGCACCGAGGAATCCTTCATGGCGCAAAAACATGGCTCTTAGATTTCCCTTACTCCAGTAGTCAACAGCGAATGAAATTGTGTTCATCGTGTATGCATGCCCTCTGATAAAGTACCCGCCGAAATATATTCGCTTCAAACCATGCTTTACCGCAGTCATCGTAGCAATGTGGGATATGTTGTAACTGATCATCCGTAACAAAGAAAGGGTAATGTCTGCTTTATTGTAATCAGCCAAAGATCCTTCGTCCATCACTACACGACCAAATGAAGATGCGATCGTGGTGCTAGAAAGTCCAACCTTCGCATAATCCCTGCCACCATATATATCTCCAACAAGCATGTCTACTTTACTATTATCACCTATTGCGCTGCATGCCAGCATTTGATCGAAATCACGCATCCCTGTTAGTAGACGGCAGAGACCCCAAAACGTCCCGCCACCGATATTCGTACCACCAACCCTCTCAAAACCGCCACTGTCAACCTTGATTATACTTACGCCGGACCCGATATTGACAAGGAGATATGGAAATAAATCGTCAGCATGCAAACCAAATTTGTGTGCGACGAAATTTTTTCGACCTTCAGTGAAAGTGAAAGCTTCATCCCTAATGGCTTGAAGAAGAAAGTTTGCACCGGCAACGGCACATTTCATTTCGTCTTCTTTTTGAAGTTGGATTCCAAACTGATCAAGAAAGAGTCTAGAATTTCTGGATATGCAGTTTTGAGGAAGCACACTTAGAATTAGAAACCCAATCAGATGAAAAGAAACGGATAAGGGATTTCGGAACTTCAAGATGGATCTAGCCTTAATAGCTGGGTTGAAAATCCGGAAGTTGTACTCACTTAAAGGCGCCACCTCCTGTGGCCTTCACAACAGCTTTTCCACCTTCCGCGCCCAGGTGAAGACGCTTCTGCTCGATAAACCTCATGCATTGCTCAAGTTTTGTTGCCTCAAACTTACGAAAGTGTAGCCTGCCACCCCCAATCAAAGATGGTTTTAAAGAACTTATGCTCTCATTTTCGGCATCTGGCGAAAAATAAACGAGCTTCACAAGTGAGCCCCCCATATCTAAGAAGGGTAGAGAAATTTTATAAAGTTCGACCTTGGAAATGAAAAATCACACGAGGCTTACCCATTGCGAAGTGCCGCACATCTGCACTCTGTCGTGGGAGAGATATTGACGGAACTGCCTCGCGTTTAGCTTCGGAGGGATGCTCGCCACTGTTTTCCGACTGGCTTGCCTCGCCCGTGGCAATCGCTGCATCCGTGAGGTCCAGCACGTTCTTGCTTTGCGCCTTTGATGCGGCTAGCGCTGTCGCTGTCAACCCTGCTGTTTCGGGCGGCGCATCGATAAGTTGCATGCGCCTATATCGTTGTTTTTGTTCGGTTGTCACAAATTTCGAGCCCGTGGAACGACTAAGTGAACTGCGCTGCACTTTATTTATTTATATGAACACTTGAAAAACTCTTGAAAAACACTTGGAAAAACACTTTAATGTTTTTAAACTGTATATATATATATATATATTATATCATATATATCATACATATTATCATATATATATAATATAAATATTATTGTAATACAATATGATTTTGACGTGCGTGTTTATGAATATTTTTAACTAATATGTAAGGGACTCCGGAGAAACATTTCAGTTTTGTCCAGCTCCTGCGGTACACAGTCAAAAGTGCCATAATCCGGATGCTTCAGAGAACTAGCTAACAGTTTTTTCTGAAGGTGTCAAAAAGCGAACCGCCGTGGTGTGGGCGTGCATGCTTGTTTAGAGTTTCAAACGTGCAATGACTTTCCTCGTAACTGATCTCCTTCGAATATTGTGCTTATTATATCTAGCGAATATTCTACTCCACGCGAAAGCGTTCGCAAAACGAAACCCAGTAAGAAGACCACGCAGGCAAAATGTTGTGCTTCTACTCTTCCGCATATTATTCGGTATGCCGGTCAACGTTGTCGTTGGTTGCTGGCTTTCAGTTTGGATCGGGGTCTGGGAGTGCTTCCGGCAGCCTTTGTGGAAACCAACAAATCTGACTACAGCTGACAACTGCAGTGCAAGTGTCTCACTATGCGGTGGTGGCTTCCGCACTTGGTATCATTTGGGAATATATTGGGGTTTGTATGAATACCTTGGTCTTGACGTTTTGCAGAGGCTCAAGCTTTCTGGCGCAAGCATTGGAGCGTTGGTTGCAACTGTAGCAGCTTGTGGTATTCATCCGGCAGATATCTGGGCGCATATTCCTGCCATAGCGGAGGCATATCGCAATGCATTTTTCGGGCATGCCACTACAGTCGGTCAATTCTGTCGTTATCTACTTCATGCAACACTGCCTGAAGACGCACACTTGAGTGTGAGGGGCAGACTATACATTTCAATCTCTTCACTGCTGCCAGTGCCCCATAACACTCTCATATCTGAATTTGCATCGCGCGAAGATCTCATAAACGCTGTGATTGCTGCACAGTACATACCAACTTGGACGTTTCCCGGGTTGTGCATTTACCGTAAGCAAATTTGTGTCGATGGAGGAGTAACAAATAATTTGCCAGCACTGTCTAAAGAATCACTTAGGATCGGTCTAGATATAGACGACATTCGTTCTTGGAAAGCGGATTTAGTCCCTTCACAACCACTTGCGCGTATTAACACTTTCCTTCCTGCAAATGGGACTGATCTAAAACGAATGCTTGACTGTGGTAAGATGGACATCATTGCTTGGTTCAAAACCACACGTGGGCGTAAATTCATCGAGGCTTCTCGCACGTAACGAACGTACTTCCTTGCGTGTGAATATCAGCTTGTTTATCGTTCGCCCGGTGTGCTTGTTTATCGTTCACCGGGTGTGCGTGTGTGTCTTGGAGATGTAGAAGAGTGCACATTTGTATCGCTCGATCTTTACACAACTTTTACTTTTTTACATAGGCATTTATTCCCATCAAAACAAGTTGTTGTCTGCACCAGCTCAGGTCCCCTGCTGCCATCAGTAATGGTTCGCCATTCATTTAGCCGTCGGTGTCCTTAGAGTTCACATCCGATGAACACCCAAAAGGAAATTAATAGATTCGAGCGTGTACGCCATTTGTGCATAAATCAAAGGCTCATGTTGTAAACATGAGCGCAACTTCGTCTTGATGGAAACATTTTGTGATTGTGATTGTGCATGAAGATAATGACTCTCGTTGTCAACCGTCAACCCTCTCTTAACAGTGTTTACAGCGTCGTGCACGACATATCACTTTTCTGAGCCCCCCCAGCTTCACAACAAAAATAAATATGACGAAACTTGCCTGGTTTAACGACACGAAAGCATTGAAAACTGTGCCGCAGGGGAAAGTTCATGAGAAGGAGAAAATTCATGAGAATTTTCCAGCAGCCAACGCGCCACAGCAGATCCAAATAATCCACACCAGTCAGATAGGTTGTGCATTCCCTCCTGGAAACTGTTCCACCCGCTTATCCCGAAATCACACAGTGGCCAATAAATCCAGAAGTATAGTACGAAAGAAGTAAAGTACAGATAGAGGTTAAAAATGTCAGTATGGCTTGACAAGAACTACTGTCACGTATTTGGACCGATATCTATGAGTCGTGCCCATTACTTGTGCACCCGCCAATGTCATGATTTTATCCTTATAAATGTGATTAAGAATCACGTGTTGAGGTCGAGGCAGCAAGTTTGGTGCATCAGGAATCTGTGGCATATTCAGTAGTGTCAAATGCAAATGTGGGGGGCATGCAGGAGGGTCCTTGGCAAAGTCGTCCGGGCTGAACAGCACATTATTATAACTCTCTGGTGGGCTCGAGGGCGCAAGGAACGAGTCCAATGAATCCAGAATTTCTGGAACATACTCTTGGACCTCCAGAACGTTGTTCACGTTCCCCATTTCATCATACATCGCTGGCTGTTCTGGAGCATATTTCCACTCCCCGTCCACGATAAACTTGTACTGATATACGCCCGGAGGTAACATCTTAACTATCGCAAACTCACGGGTACCGCTGCGATGAAGTGCCTGACGCGACTGCCAGTTATCGAAGCTCCCTTCCACCTCAACTATGCTGCCACCCTGAGTCCAATTTATCGCAACGGGAACAAGAGTTGGTGTTTCAGGCCAGCCGAACAAATCCGGCACGAGTCCGACTTGACCCGCTGACTGAATAGCAGGCGGTACGTTCGGCACCATGGAAATCTGTGGCCTGCGGGTAAATGGTGAAGGGGTTGAATACGTCAACTAACAAGCTCGAGCTATCCTCGGAGAGTTTCACACACCCGTAAGACAAAGGTGCCAGTGGAGACTTCGTTTCAGGCGGGGCATGCAAATGTTCATCTCCATGGCGCGTGTTTCCTGCACCGCCGAGCGCGGCCGATGCCATGCGGTGTGCCTGCTGGTTTCCCATCAAACAGTAAAACTTCAATATTCGCACGGCGACTAAGTGCCGGTGTCGTAAAGCAAAAGGTAAGAGTACATACATGTAGTATGGATTCGGAGGTTTTATTTGCGCAGCTTTGAGTTTTGCATTATTTTATTTGGGTTTATTGGGTCTTGTGCACGTTTATCGGGTTGAAAGGTAAATCAAATATCGAAAGGAGAACTCCCTTTCAAATTGGTCTACGTCAGCTCGCGGCGCTGGAAACAATCAGGATTTCATCGAGGAGGATATCATGGTCTTGATCGTGGAGCTATTTATTAATTGTCAGCGTAAATAAGGTATAATTCATCCTCGATCAACTTTCCTTCTAAGCCGCATTTTTCAAAGAGATCGGTTGAAAGCAAAACTTTCACAAAAAAATAATTGCGATTAAATTCCCTTTCAAGCACGATATTTTCAAACTGATCAAGATTGGTACTGCATCTATTTAATGCCCTTTATTGTCATTATTTATAATCCGGACAATTAAATCCTGCGGCAGGTTTTTGGCGTTTTTTTTGTCGATTTTTCATACGCACAATTCTACCGAATCAGATGGCACGAACCAGACGGCGTGCTAGTTGCGGAAGCTGTTCTCATACCGACAAAGCAGGAAATGGTGGCGAAGACGCATGCTTAGCTCTCGAGTACCACGGAGCCTTTGGAATCATGGATGGCGTGGAGGCTGGGCTGATGAAGGATTGGACTCCGCTGCACATTCCAGTACTTTTGCAGAGAACTTGGCAGTATCCATTCTGGCCGGCGAAAAATACCCTCGCGTGATCATGGCATATGCTCATGCAAAAACCTTCGTGAGGGTAGCAGCACTGCTTGCTTAGCCATGATTGTGCCTCAGGTTGGTTTAACGCGTGAGCTGTGCATAGGAAACATAGACGATGCATGTGTAATAGGCAGTAGAGACAAAGACAAGTCGTGTTTTCCACTGAGACAAGTCGTGTTTTCCACTGAGACAAGTGGTGATTTCCACTGAGACAAGTGGTGTTTTCCACTGAGACAAGTGGTGTTTTCCACTGCTGCCCAGCAGCACCAGTTCAACTGTCCGTTCCAACTTTGCTGTTCAAAGCTTAATCCAGAAACTGATTCAGTGAACGAAATCCAGCGATATGACGTGAGCATATTCCGAGGTGACGCACTCATTATAGGATCTGATGGACTATGTGATTACGTGTTTCTCCCTGAGATAGGTAAAACATGTGAGGAGCTGTTGACAACTGGAGGTAGCGCGCAAGAGCTCGCCGAACGAATAGCAGGCAAAGCATATGAACACTCAAAGGATGAAGATACGACAGTCCATTTCCACTGGAGGCATTGGTCATTTGGAGCGTGCACAGGGTAAAATGCCCCTTGTTGGCGAGATGGATGACATCGCCGTTCTTGCTGTCATATTCATCAAGTGACTATGGCTGCGAACAACTTGAAAGGAGCATGACGCACAGATACCCCTTCGCTTGCTCTAGATAGAATCGGCTACCTATTCTCGAGTAAAAGCGTAGGAAAAGTTGCAGCCAGTTCAATCCCGGTTCGTCCCACAATGCCATTTCAGGTCGGGTCACCCCCAATTAACGTACGTTTTTTGGTAGCCACAAGGGACAAATGTGTTAGAAGCATTGATCTCGCAGCTGAATACAAGCCACCAAACTGTGCTCCTTGAAATCTTGGACAGGAGCAATCTGTTAACATGGTTCTAACAGACTACATGCTTTACAATCATCGACCACAGTCTTCACTTATAACTTTCATGTGACACATATAATAAACTGCCGTATGTTCGCCCAAGCAGCTATGCCAAGTCTCGGCAATATAAAGATTCGAGATACATCATACCTTTATTTGTAGCTAATATGCCCTTCACATTATGTTCATCCAAATCTCAAAAGAGGACTCTTTCCTCTAATACAGGAGGGACCACCAAAAAAAAGTTCCAACAGAATATCAGAGAAAACGTTCAAGCCATTCGTGACGTGGTTCCATGTAACATATTTGTATATCGTGCCGGAAATCCCCTCGAAAAGTATCTTGCTTCGATATACAGGCCGTGGCCGGTGTTCATCAATTTGAAAGCCAAAAAAGTTCACCATGCGACTTGCTACTATCAAAGAAAACCTCAAGAGAAGCCCAAGGGTTTTTCCTGGACTCGTAATAGTACATTCCGATGAGCCTCCGATGGACGACAAAGACAGCGTGGTTCGTAAGAAGGAGGAACTTCTCACTTCCAACGCCTTGCTAGCCAACGATGATGAAAAAATGCCGACAATCTTCTTCGCACCCGAGATATTTCGAGCGCATAGATGTGCTACGAAGCATGAAGTTGGGATTCCGAGCACCCAAACTGTCGAGATTGTCAAAAAGCGGCCGAAGTGAGGCAACAAATTGAAAAAGAAGTGCAGCGCCCATTCCCACCGCAGTGATGCGCCCATACCAAGACCCCAAGATTCCGGAATCGAAAACCAACCCTGTCGCAAACCTGCAGGAACCCAACAAAGATAAAGCGCAATCGGCACGAATCTTAAGTGCCGTGCTAACTTGACAGACAGTCGCGTGGGCGGCAGCCAGCCATCAGAAGAAAACATCTTGATGAAGATCGTTTCGGGCACACATTCATTTCATATATGAGCGAGCGCCCTGAAATATCCAGCTCCCAGTAGAATAATCTGTTGCGCTACGTATGTAGGTGCCTCCCTGGTGACTGAAAAATGATAAAATCCCCATGCATGTTTTAATATGAATATATATATTGTTTAATACGAACGAAACGAAGCAAGCAAGCAAGCAAGCAATTATCGCGCAAGTAATAATAAGGTATATATATATATTAATGTATATATATATAATATCTATATTTTATTAAATGCGAACGAACGAAGGAATCATCTGATGATTGAGTTATCATCAGTGTATGTGCTTCATGTATTCCCGATTTATAAAATCAAGTCACAGTTCGCTCAACAACTTTGTTTCGAGCGACGTGTGTTCATGCGACACCATCATGATCTGGATGCGACGGTTGCGAAATTGCGCAACATCGTTGAGGACTGCCTGGAAAAGCATCTCACCTCATCTGCAATCTTCTTTTCCGACAAGCTTGTGACAATGAGTGGCGGTGCGATTGGCGACATCTTCCTCCACGCTAAAGCGCTTTTTTTGGGCACGCACTACCGTCGTGCGTTTGCGACGTTGCATCGTGGTGGGCTCATTCCGGGAAACGTTTCCTCGGAATTCGATAATGGAGGTTTTAAGATGCGAAGCGTAGACCCTCGCCGCTTGCCTTATTCAAAAAAGTGTAGACTTCTCGCCGCACAATGCCTCGCCGCCGTGAAAGACTGGGAAGGTTGCCTCGTCGTTCTTGGAGAAGGCGATGATGACAAACGCTACCCTTACATGGAAGATTCAGATGGACGAGGTAATTTAGCCGCAAATCTAATGGACAGCGTAACTTTCTCTCGCTCCAGGAGCGGAGGGGTCAGACAAAAGACTATACACTATCAAGATTGGCAACACAACTGCCAAAAAGGACACGATTCAAGAGAAGTTGACCGCAAGCTTCAGGACGGTTCTGTCTCGACAGGAGCGTCGTTATGCCTAATGCGAGGGAAAGTTTACAGTGCACTGGAAAACTGGAAATCGGCAAAGCACTGGTGTAAAGAAGCGCTTAAATTGGACCCATTTTGCTTTGATGCTTTTGAGATGTTGATTTCAAAACATTTACTCACCACCGACGAAGAGAGTTGTTTTCTATCTTCATTGCAAATCAGGCCAGAGGATAAATGGATCACATCTCTGTACAGCACAATGTGCAGATATTACAAGGGAAACTTGATTCCTACCAAAGGAGCCTCACATGTGACTTTGAGCCTTCAAGACAACGACCAGGTGACTCTAGGACCAGTACATATTACTAACGTGACAGCAGATTCGAAGCATGCTGTCAACAATCAGTTTTCTGCGACAAGCGCGGATGCATATTGCAACATCAGAACCACACAGCCCGAACTCGATGCCCTGAAGCACAATGGTGAGGTTATACTTGCTCGCGCTGAACAGCACTTCAGTTGTGGTGATTATCAGAAATGCTATGATACTATCCAGGGGTTGCTTTCGAGCGAGCCAATGAAGCTTACTGCCCTCACTTGCTACCTAGCAGTTGCTGCTGAGCTCCGCTTGAAAAGCAAGTTGTATCTCTGTGCACACGAACTTGTCGAGGAGTACCCGGAGAACGCAATCAGTTGGTTTGCAGTGGCCTGCTACTACTACTGCACAAGACAATTTGATTCCGCTCGCCGTTATTTCGGCAAAGCAACGATGATGGAAAGCGCATTCGTTCCTGCATGGATTGGCTTCGGGCATGCATTCGCGGCTCAGGACGAGAGCGACCAGGCGATGGCAGCATACCGCACAGCCACTCGCATATTTCCTGGCTGCCACTTATCTTTGATGTGCATTGGAATGGAATATCACCGTACTAACAACTTAAAGTTAGCCGGACAGTTTCTTTGTAGGGCACTTGACTTATGTCCCAGTGATTTTCTTGTGCATAATGAGTTAGGCGCACTTGCGTATTATGATGGTGATCATGTCGCGGCAACTTCCCACCTCGAGAGGGCAATTTCTCTCATCCCGCAACCATATGTAGCAAGATGGGAAGCGATACTTGTTAACCTGGCACACTCATACCGAAAGCTGAACAACTTTGATGAGGCAATAAATTGGTATGAGCAGGCGCTGCGTCTTGCGCCCAAGAGTGCAAGTATATACACTGCACTTGGTTTTACATACCAGCTGAAGGGAAACTTTCAGAGTCGGATGGAGAAGGCAATAGAATGCTATCACAAAGCTCTGAGTCTAAAGCCGAATGATACTTTTGCGCAAGAGATGTTAACACTAGCACTCATCGACCAGTGCGCCGTGACAATGCCACCATATAATTTCGTTGCGTACGATGCACAGCAGCCTTTCCCTGCTAGAAGTAAAAGGTTGGCTAGCTAGCTAGCTTATTATTATGATATATATATATATATAATACGTATATATAATATATATATATTATTATTATATATTAGTATAGATATATAGCTACAAGTATATATATTATATATATATGCATGCTAGTCTACATATATATACGTACTATATACATATGTTTACGAAGGTACTTTCTTCGATGGTACGAAACGTACGAAGTAAGGGAGTTTTTTTGGCAAGTAAGCTTCATTCGTAAATAAGTTCCTTGTCAGGTACCTTCGAAGAATAAGCAAGGTACCTTCGTAACGTTTCGTTCGTATATATTATAAGGGTTTTTAACTCTATAGAGAAAAGTTCTCGACTCGCTGGCCTTACGAACGAAGCTAACAAATTGATCTGTATGGGTTCTTGGTCGGCTTATAAGCGACTTTATCCGTTTACCGTTGTGCCCTAAATGCCTTTGACCACTGCATATGGGTTCTTATTGCGTTGATTCTCGGCTGGCAAGAACAAAAGGTGCCAGTTTAGACATTCACCTCAAACCGTGTTCCACTCTTTTTGTTATCTAGATATTCTGAGTGAAGGAACGGACATCAGAGTTCCCGTCCTGCATGTGCTAAACCAATTGGCGAACACGTCGGCATACTAGTACTCCGCTTAGAAAGAGTAAGCCCGATGTGAGGTAAGTCAGTATGATCGGGGCCACATGGATCAAGAGCATCCCTCTTCCAAAGTGTCACGATTTGGCAGCGCGAGGCTGCTCTGAGCGAACCATTCATGGGCAAACATTTTACCAAAACTGGATTTCCGATGAAACGTGTTCGATTTGGGGGTCAAGAATAATAAAGTAATGGGATCAGATCATCGACTAGCTTTCTCTGTTAACCTTGTCGCAGGCATCGATCCAGTCACTAAAAACATCAATTGGCTCGCTGAGATGCGAAATATTGCAAGTATATCGCTGCCCACATACTGTGCATTCTACCATGCCTTTCCCTGTGAGCTGATCCATCTTAGCGAACACGGTCTTTTCATGGTTGCAGAAAGGACAAGTAAACGCGGTGTCCACTTTCGGGACGACCTTTTTGGGTGGCGGTTTACTGGACTTCCGTTTCCCCTTAAAGGAAGGAAAGGGAGCGCTCAAGGCAGATAATGTCAGGTATCAAAAAGGTGTCAAGTATGAAGACTATTTGGGGATCTGCGATGTGATGAATATAAGGAGGACTTACCATGTGCGGCGTGCAGGTCGACGAAGCAAGACAGCCGAAAAATACAAACTTTTTTCGATTTTGTTTCCTGGCGACTCGCAACGGAATTCGATTTCGGTCGTTGCAATAAAGTAATAAAATAATATATCTATCTTCATTCGTTCATATATCTTCGTAACAATTAATTAAATATAAATAATACCTTTATCTGCATATATACAGCATCTTAATATTTCATTATTATTACATATTATTACATATTATTACGTACGTATATATATATAATTATATATATTGTTGTGATCATCAAGTCAGAGACCCTACTCCAATTTCCAATTCCTAATTCCTAATTGACTAACTACAGTTAATTCCCGTTAGCGTGATTTACTAGATAAGTCACCTCAGAGAAGACAGAAGAGACAGAGAGTTACACAGTGCCATATTGCTATATTGGTTCTTGTGGAGACAAGGCAGAGTGTCTAAGTCAGAGGTTGCAGAACCTCCTTAGAAGCCTACTCGTCTCAAACATACATAGCATCCTTCCTGGTTTTATACCAAACCTAGTCTCTCCAAACAACTTCCTTCTTTCACAGTGTTCTCAAATCTCCCCAAAGTTCTACTTCTACCGAAGGTAATAATTTGGGCCCCCAGAACTGATACACATCTAGTTCTAAATACATATATACAGCTAATAAACCGTAACACATGCATACATAATTATATATATCATAAATATCTCAAGCAAGATCGAAGATGATCTATCATTTCGGGATGTCATTTGTTTTGAAGTTTAGCGCGAAGCGCATGTTAGTATTTGCAACCGACCGGCGTTCATGGTAAAGAACATAAGTGTTACAGAAGATCTACCGGCAGCAGTTTGTTATTAATAAGATGATTGTTACTGATGATCGATAATAACATTCTAATATCATATATATTATTATACCGAAGATATATTATTAGATATATGTTTCGTAATAATAAAAATTCTCCAGGGAGGAACAGGAGTCGTGATTAACGTGATTTCGTGGGTTCGCTCCCAGGTGTGTCGGCATAGCCCCCCGCATGGTTATTAAATCATGATAGAATTGTGGGTACGTGCTATTCGCAGCAAATGATGACAAGACATGTATGTATGTGTGTGACTTAACAAATAAATGTGCAATTAATCGTTTTTATAGTATATAAATGCCCACTCGTATGGCAAACACGATGGGACAAATTTTTCATACGTGACTCAAGAAAATTGGTTTATTCCGTCCAATGAAGGCTTCAAATATATGTAACGCTAAACCAACGATTCTGAGTTAACGATGTCAAAATGTGTGACAATGTATGGGGAAAATAAACCTTCGACCTTGATTAACGATGTCCAGGAACGACTGAATTTTTTTCGTGCAATCCTTGCTTGTAAGATCGGCTATGCCGAATAATAATAATAAGATTCATATTTACATATTTAATAATAATAAGCTTCGTTCGAAATCTTATGTTTTTCAAGTATTCCATATATAAATTATTATTAGAATAATATCATATTATATTATTGTATAATTAGCAAGCAACAAGTATATATCTAAATAATAATAATATAACGTTCGTAATATATCTTCGAAGAAGATACGAAACCTAACCAGTTTACCTTCGAAACTTACCTTCGAAGGTAATATTACACTCAAGTGTAACACTTTGTGGAATCTGTCTGACTCCTGCCGGACGGGCACAACGATGCGTCTCTTGACGCACAACATGCTCGCTTCTAATGTCAAGGCATGCTTAAAATCTTCAATACTTGACTACATCGTCAAGATATAAGCTAACATCTGCATGTGCAACAACAGGGCGCCAAAACTGGCTTTCCGCTGAAAATACAGGTTTTTGTTCAAGAAGAACACGAAACGCCTTTCAACAAAGGTAATCTCCACACTAAAACGCGAATTCTTGCATACCTCTGACGAACAAATCAAGACTTCATCCTAGCAACTCTGAGGAAGATCAACTGGGCAGCATTTCGTGAGGCTGCGGTGTGTCCCTTCACATATCCCTTATGCTCTCTGAAATAAACACCTTCTCTTGAGTGCAGGTCAGTCTGGGTGTTTCCGACCTGCCAGAACTGCTCACAGATCTAGACAAATGTGACGACTCACTATTACGTTCCTTTCACTACGCTCTGTTGGATTTGCACGTCAAGGAAGGTTACTTGATATGTCCAGATACAGGAAGGCGCTTTCCTATCACGTGAGTATATGTTCGTGTTCAACTGCGGTTTCAACTTATCTTCAAAAACATATGCCAGGAAGGGGATACCAAATATGCTCTTGAATGAAGATGAGGTGTGCTGAAAATTCGCGTCATGTCTTCGTTTTTAAATTGTGGGAAAGTACGAGCTTTATTAATAAGGACATCTATTAGTATTTCTATTCAGTAATAAGTGTGTTCTCTCAAGGTGAAGCGCTGCCGAGTCATGCAAGTCACTTCAGAGCTTCAACTTCTTTTTCTCGCATTATGTCCTCTTCAGACAGGGAAGATGCAAAGGCGCGTCGCAAGTCCAACATACGGCTCTTGTGCATCCGACAGATATCGCTCGGGTCTCTTATTTCCTTTTCGGTGAGAAGATGGTTCACAGAACTTAAAAAGTTGAAAGAATGAACAAACCTTCATACTGCCGTCAACCCAGAGTCCAGAAACTGATATACCCCAAGCCCTCTCAAGATGTACCTTATTTTAGGGTTCGAATGTAGATGTGCATGTTGGACTTATCCAGTACGATCGTCAAGAAGTTGCCGAGGCGACTCCTTACCATGATGTCATCTATCTCCACAGTGTCGGATCTTCTGTGAGCGGCCAATTTGCAAGCGAACGAAGTGACACTGTCTATGAAGTCATCCGCTAGATCAAGCAAGAAGTCTTCAACGGCGGGTTCAATATTTTCTCCCGGAGCAGCTTTCAGAAGGAGCTCCTGTTTTGCAAAAGGATCACGAGATGTTGTTATCAAAAGCCGCCAAGAGCACTCACTCGCAAGCTGTTCCTTGGAATAGCCTGGACGGCACCATTCTCCGCGTGAGCTGAGCAAGCCCTACTAGTATGATCACTCTGTCGCGGTAGAGGAAATATCTGTTTGAGTTTATCGTTTGAAACGAAAATGTCCTCGACGCATACCATCTGTGTTTTGAGAGGTTCGTTTCCAGGTCTCCTCTCCCTGAGCCAAGAATCTTGTGGTTCGACAGAAAGAAAATCTACGAAACCTTACGAGACGAGAATATATGATGTGATATATATATCGACATGTCTAATTATCGTAACATTGATGAATGTGTTTATTACCTCGTACGTACATGGGATGTAGTTTAGTCTAATTAGATTACGCAGTAAATATCGAATTTTCGTACCTGAAACCTGAAAGCCACTGTGGTCATCGATTGGAACTTATCCTCGTCAGGATTAGAACTCGTCGCTGGTCACGGCTGTGGGGTTGCGGTAGAACTCGGCCGCATGCGTGGCGTGTCCAGCTCCATTCCAGCGCGTGGAAGTGACTGTGTGTCCCAGGACCCTTCGCATGATGGTGTTGATAAGAGTGGCGTGGACGAGGGCGATGTTGTGGAGGTACGCCTTGTTCCGGAATTCGAGGGGTGGAGGCTCCTCGGTGTGCACGCCCTGTGTGTGTGCATTGACAGCTCCGGATGTGCGGTGGGCTTGGTGGTCGGCGATGTGATGAATTAATTGAGTTATTACATAAATGCCCTCACGTATGAATAAACATATATACTTGACTTCAAATATATATGTAACGCTGAACCGACGTTCCTGAGTTAACGATGTCGAAATTGGAGACAATGTAAGGGGCAAATAGACCTTCGGCCTTGATTAACGATACCAGGTGAGAACGACATTGTTTTCCAAAGGATCCCGTAAAAGATCGGCAATGCCGATTATAAGTGTAATAAGGTTTCGAACGAATGAAGGTATAATAATAAGGCACGTGTCTGGGAATTTGGACTTGTGCGCCACTGCTTAACTACAAGCACAAATAAATAAATGGGACCACACGTGTACGTGTATCTATCTATTTCAGGCTCAAAGGTTTCCCAAGGCGGTTTGAAGGGCATCGGTATGCTTCGGTTTTCCGACAGAAATCCGCAGACATCCCGATATACTCGGAGGATTTGAGTAATGCCTGACGATAATACCCTGTGATGCCAGCTGTTCCTTCAATTGAAATGCGTCTCTTCCTTCCACCCTGAGGAACAACATGGGAGAAATATAAGACCGGGTAAGTGGAATCCAACTGGAAAATGCGCATTACCGGCAAAGTATAAAATTTGCATCAGATGGATACGGAGTCAGGTAAGGACAGTCCGCCAGGACAGAGAATAGCCTATCCCTTTCTTCGACAATTAGATTTTTAACCCTCTGCAAATTAACAACGTCAAATCCGAATATTATTCGTAAACAGTTATGAGGGAACACTTACAGTCAGGTATTCGTTGTTACCAAGTGCTGCACATGCTGCTACTTCCGCAGCGACAGATACATTATAAGGCTGTTTTGCGCGCCATATATACTGTATGAGGCTGGTAGGAAAAGCTCCGTATCCAATTCTCAAGCCTGAAAAAAACACGTGAAAAAATAGTGATGAACTTGCTTGTGGTTTGCACAGGTGAAACGCAATCGTGTGCTGCTTGTGGATAGCGAGAATCGCACCCGCAAGAGCCGCGCGCTTGCTGAAAGTTCGTAGGACGACAAGGTTGTCTTGGCTTGGAACATCAGAGATTCTGCTGACAGCGCTACTGCTAAACTCAATGTACGCTTCATCCAGGACAACCAGAACAGGCAACTGCAACAGCCTATCTATGTCAGCGTCAGAAATTATTCCACCATCTGGATTGTTCGGAGATGTGAGAAATAACACTTTCGCCTCGTGCTGGAGCACAGCTTTCTCAATTTCTTGAACATCGATTGAGAAAGGGTGTGAAGACAGCCTCGGGACGTCAACAACTCTGCCACCAAGAAGAAGGGTACGCGCAATAGTATACAGTAGTCCGTCTGAATAAGCCCGATCGGATCTTTGGATGCGAGAATCAGTGAGAACAACGAACCATTGACTGCACAATCAAAAGAATACATTCCGAATGTAGGAGGAGTGTTGACGACCACATCATCAGGATCAAGGACCACGCGCAACAAAAGGTCAATCAGCTGTACAAAAAACATCTTAGAAGAACGACGAGAAGCAGTCAGATTAGGTTTACCTCGTCGGCGCCACATCCAACAAGAATGTTCTCGATGGGCACGTTACAGTCAGCTGCCTGCGTCAAATGATAATTAGCTTTTGACTGTTGCTTTAGAAGGGCCCAAATGTGTCCCACCAGCGCTTTTCTCAGTTTACGAGATTCGGGATCAGGATATATGTGAGGGAATTGAAGATTCGACATGGCAATTTCTACTTCTGTAAATATATAAAGAACGGTTAGGCGCACAACAAAAGGGGAAAGACCTCTGAGAAACCTGGCGGTGGGCCATACGGGTTCTCGTTCGCGTCCAGTTTGACGATATTCTCTGGTGCAATACCGAGTTCCTCTGTGAATGCACAAAAACGATTAACGCACGATGGAAATGGTGTTAAATCGAAAGGCAAAATGGCAGGCCTGCCGGGTACCTGATAAGATTTCAAAAGGCACGATAGGTTTGTACGGCGCAAGCTGTAAGATGTGTTTACGAACAAAACGAGCACTGGTGGGCGTGGCATTGCAGCACAGTCGACAAGTAGACCGGGCGTTAATGTTGGAGGGCAAGCCAGTTATCGACCGGAGCACCGAAGAGCTTGCCAACGACATCCTGAGGGTATCCGGCGAACTCTTCTGGCCCAGGGATCCCCGTGTGGTACTACGTACTGTTTTACCACCTGATGGCTCAAACAAATAAGACTAATTTATTTTTGAATGAACACACACATATCATATAATTATTAATCAAATCATCACATAATAAAATGACATCAACAATGTATATGGAACGAATAGTCCGTGATAATAATGTTTGATGAACGATACCAGGTCAGTGCGACATTTTTTACAGTCAAATATTTTCTGATCCGTGTAGATGGGGCTTTTTGCAGAATCACCATCGAATAATAATCATAGGGTTTGATCGATAATAGTCTAATAATAATGATTTAAGATTAAGACAAGATCTTGCTTATTATTCGGCATAGCCGTTCTCACAAGACTCAATGTCAGAAAAATGTCACATTCACCTGGTAACGTTAATCAAACATCATGGTCTATTCGTTCCATACATTGTGTACATTTTTGCTTTCGAGAATCTTGATTTAGCGCTTCATACATGTCAGCCGCCAAGGTGGTGTCGACGAGAACCACCTGGTATCAAACATGCCAAGACTTGCCATATGTTCATTTGCTGGAACGGACGCACCACGCAAACTCCGCCAACATCACACACCCACTTCACCCTCCGGACACTGGAGCCTTATTCGGCATAGCCGCAACTACACGATTCAGAAAATTTTTGACTATAAAAAATGTCCGGTTCACCTGGCACCTTCGTATCGTTTATCAAACATCACGGTCTATTCGTTCCATACATTGTCGCCAATTTTTTTTTTCATTCGAAAATCTTGGTAAAGCCCTTCGTTCGAACATCTCACCCAATCCAAGTGTTATAATTTTTTTAGCTCGTAAATCATGGTTCAGCCCTCCCACTATCACCGAATCCAACATTACAATTAACCATCCCTCTCAGGCTAGGCTAATATGCCGACCCACATGGAGCGAACCACCGTCACTCATTCGATCCTGTAGAATTATTATTATTATTACCTTCGTTCGTAAATATAAAATAAGATCTTATTTATATTAACTAATATTATTAATAAAAATCTTCCAGGGACCGAGCAAACATTGTTAAAGTGATTGCGTGGGTCCGTTCCCAGGTGTATCGGCATATTAGCCCCCTGGCATGTACGCACGGACTTATTATTAGTTAAAACATGCATGATGAGACTGATGACGATGAGGGTACGTACGTACTTTTATTTATCGGTTGCTTGGTCGGATGTATGGTATATATTATTATATGATATTTACATATATTTATTACATGTCTAATTATAACTAATTATCTTATTATATCAAATGTTAATTAATTGAGTTATATTTCATATAGATGCCCTCACGTATGAGTAAACACAATCGGACAAAATTTCAACACGTGACTCAAGAAAATTGGTTTATTTCGTCCTATGAAGGAACCAACTATAAGTAGCGCTGAACTGACGTTCCTGAGTTAACGATGTCGAAAATGGAGACAATGTACGGAGCAAATAAACCTTCGACCTTGATTAACGATACCAGGTGCGGACTGAATTTTTTTCGACTGAATTTTTTTCCAAAAGAATCCAGTAATAAGATGTAATAAGATCGGCTATGCCGAATAAATAATAATATTATTAATTTACCTTCGTAAAGTCTTACTGAACACTCTGCAGAGCAGGAACTTCGACGCACGACTGACTACAAACTGGCCTTCTTCAGTCTTCCGATTTCCTTGACGCGTTAATAACGCAAAATACCATGTCGAAAGACAACGACGAGTACGGTTTGCTGCGTGTTGCCCCCCCCCCATTTTTTGTGGACTCGCTCACATATTTTTGTCAATCCGTTGCTCACACCTCTGAATGCAGCTACGACTATCTATTTAAAGTAGTCCTGATCGGCGATTCCGGAGTTGGAAAATCTAATTTGCTCTCACGTTTCACGAGAAACGAGTTTTGCTCGGAATCGAAGTCAACTATCGGCGTAGAGTTTGCGACGAGGAGCATCGAAGTAAGCGTTGAAACATAACTTTCTTTTGTAGTTGACTTATTTGCACCTGTGTAGATCGAAGGGAAAACGGTCAAAGCACAAATATGGGACACTGCTGGCCAAGAAAGATATAGAGCCATAACAAGCGCGTACTACAGAGGGGCCGTTGGCGCACTCCTGGTGTACGACATCACGAAGTCAGGTAACGCATTGTGACCATGCTTTGAAAACTCGCTCTGCTATTTTCCAAATTTCAGAGTCCTACGAAAACGTCCAAAAATGGTTAAAAGAACTAAGAGATCATGCAGACTCAAATATTGTGATAACGCTCGTTGGAAACAAATCGGATTTGAAGCATCTGCGATCTGTGCAGGCCGAAACTGCTACCGAGTTCGCTTCTATTGAAGGTGAACCCAACGCATGTTATTTATTTCAAAAACTTATTCCGAAGAGAAACCGATGTGTTCTCTGCAGGTTTGTCGTTTGTCGAAACGTCTGCATGTGAATCTACAAATGTCGAGGTCGCCTTCGAGCAGAACTTGACCGATGTGTATCATATTGTTGCAAAGGTAATTTTGTTTTTGACTGCAATTCCCTTGGTGGTCCATCTTTGAGGGGCTTGTCTTGTAACAGAAAGCTTGTAGTGACGAGCTAGATGACAAGGATGCCGGTGCTGGCATTATAGAAGTACGAGCCATCGGCGAAAGCCTAAAAAAAAGACCCTCGAAGTGTTGTAACGCTTGACCCTTCGAATGATTCGTGACGCGATTATCAAGTGACTCACTGGGTCACCCGGGAGCTACCCAGGAATACAGATCTACCTGTGAAGGTACCTTCGGAGGTAACTATCAAGCTTCGAGATCAATTGGAGTAAGATTCGTGAAGGCGGCTATTAATAAGATTATCAACGACGAGTAAATAATAAAGTGAGCTAGATAGGCTAACGACGATAGTCTTGAATTTCACTGGCTCCCAGAGTTGGCGGTAACTTATCAGATCATAAGTTATAATCGTTAGGGTGGGCCAACCTGCTGAAATCCAGAATATGTATGGTATTCTGAATTTCATAAGGGTGAGAAATTTTTTTATGCAGAACGATTTTATATAATAAGAACGTAAAGACTTTATCATTACGATCCACACAATCACTCCAGTGGGCAAACAGTATAAAGATTCCGCTTATGTTCACGTAAGCGACTTATCCTTAACTATAATCAAGTTAAGTTACGTTAAAAGTGTCTCACCCTGATGAAAATCAGATAGAATACGAAGATACTTATTACTTGCTTTTTACCTTCGAAGGTATTAATTACTTGCTGCTTCATTCGTTCGAATATTCTGGGACATTCTGGATTTCAACCAGCGTGTGAGCACCTACACTATCGATTTAAAAAGATATTAATCGTTATATAAAAAATTGTCACACCCTGATGAAATTCAGATATCCTTTATTTATTTATTATTCCGTTTGCAAGTTTCGAAACTTATTAATAATCTTACCTTCGAGGTATTAATTTTCGATATGCGGGGGCAGTTGGAGGTTCCCAACAGGATCACTTGGAAAAAAACAACGATTTAGCTGAACAACATCAAGCGGCATATATCTATCTATCTATCTATATATATATATATCATTAAGATGTTGTCGAACGACAAAGCTCTCGATAGAAGCGCCCCTGGACGTTACGGTGTGCAGAGCTTTGGTCACATGTCGGCGTTCGAGCTAATTTTAGTTCCTATGTGCAGGTCTCGTGCAATTTCTTTCCTGGTGTCAGCGTACGACTGTCAGAAGTTGTTTTTGACACCTTGCGTTCTGACAAAAACTGTCTACGTGGTCAGCTCGTTGTTCGCCAAAAAGCTCGAAAGACTTGAAAAGAATTTATATGAAGTTCAAGGTAATCCTAACTTAAGTGGTCAGGGTCTGTTGTGTTTTGTCGACATCCAAACGATCCGCTTCCTTGCACTTTTCACAATACACTTCGATGTCTTAATTTCTCAAGTCGACATTTCTACAGGAGCGCTCTTGTTCTCGTACTGACTTCCTGCACTCGGCGGCAGATGTGATCGAAACACCTTGGCTTATGAATGCAATGGTTGCAAATAGAATACATGCAATGCAGGTGAGAGAGTCGCACCGTAACACTCTGACTCTTGTGATCGATAATATTGCGGTATTCATGGTCTTAATTTCATTTTATACTTCTGACTAGCATTTGTCACTGCAGAGCGACATTTCGATGCAAAATGCTGCGAGTATGAAGCTTTATCAGATCCTTCGCGTGCGCGTCAGTAATTTAAAACAACTCCTCAGGCGAGCACGCTCATAGTAAAAGCAATGCCTTTGACCATCACACTGTTGAAGATCTCTTAATTTTCTCAAAGCAAGAAAAAAACTTCCCGGTGCGTTGTATTATCTGACGCAAAAGCCGGCTGTTTCTTTCAACGCATAGCACAAGCAAGTGTGTCTCACGTGTAAGACAACTTATAATATTCCTGCACTCCTGTTTTTCAGGAAGCTGATGACATATTGACAATTGCTGGCGTTGATCCGAATGATGAAGCAAAGCTCATGCTTGCACAAGAGTCACATTATAACAAAAGCTGTAAGCATCGAAACTGTCATTCTTTGAAGACTTGACTGATGTCAATATAATCCTCGGCGCATCTCACCTAAACCCTATACCCTAAACCCTTGGTTCCAGCGCAAGGAAGAAGTACTGAGGCGGGCCTGCGCTATAATATAAATGAGTCACAAAATCGTTCGATCAATGCACGTTTATCCGAGAAGAACTCATCCAGGAAAATGACCGAGTTGTGTATATTTGCGCGAGTCGCTGGTCGACCTGGTATATTGCCATCTGCTGGAATATGCAGAGTCGAAAACAAGGTAAGACTTAGATATCCTTGCATCCACTGCTTTGATCCTCATCTGTTTTTTAGCTGAACTAAATCGCATAAAACATTTGAATCACTTTTGTTTCAGGTGTACAGCTTACTTGAAGAAGCACTGCAAGTTCACATGAGGAACCTGATTATGAAAATTGTTGATCGTGCCTTTCAAAGAAACGACTCGAAAAAGATTGTACATGGCCAATACAACATTCACTCTGAACCAAAGCAGAGAGTGCGTTAAAGCATATGCGTTGTTCATTCCTTGAGTCCCCTAACATTCTCCCTCAGATTCGTCAGATAAATGTTGATGCGGAAACTCGGAAGCGAGAACGTGTCGAGAATGAACGAAAGGTGAGCCACCCAACATGACTGTTTAGCAGCTTTCTCTGCAGGATGAATATGGCACAATATCTCAATCCAATAAATATCATCTCAAATCGATGATCTGATCCATAGGCTTTGCTGAGAGTTGGGGAGTCCATTCTGAGCAAGAGGAAGTCATATTTTGAAGAGGACAGTCACCTGAAGGAAAAGGTCGCTAAAATTCGTCAAGAGGAGGAAGAACGAATTCGTGCGACCATCGCGAATGAAGCAGCGCGCAGTGCACTTGGTCCGTTAACATGCATGATTGAAATCATCCATTCAAACCATCAAACCAGGCTTTCTGATGTACCACTTCACAATGTGTTTCAGGCAGTGCAAAATACTTGAAGTGGTTTATACCTACAGGGGAGGATGAAGCAGACGAAGCAGGCCTTGATACACAGAAGAAAGATGCTCAAGATCCGATCATTGATCAGTTCGGCGGTTCGAAACAAGATGTTGATTCGAAAGGTCCCACTTGCAGTTTAAAAGTATAATCACACGGACCTAAGATACTCGTCTGCTTAACAATTTCAGAGAATCGCCATGCCAAAAGACCAAAAGATGGACGAGGAGCCATGCCCAGTTGGACAATTTCCCTTAAAGTAAGTTAGATCCAAAAGAAATGTGTTTTACACTATATAACTTTGGGTTGCATTATCCTAGGATTGCCGCGATGTGATGGTCGACGAGTATAAGCGATTTGAGGTTGCCTAATTTTCCTCTAAATAGTCGTTATGAATTCGTGAGCGAAACGCAATTGAGCGCAATTGAATTGTTTAACTTCAAAAAAAGCAATTTCAAATTTGCCTTCGTTCACATTCTAAACTGCCAACTTGTCTGAGGCTCAACAGACGTTCCCGTGGTGCAGCAACCCGCGGTATACAGTCCGTGAAGTAGCCTAGATGACAGTGCCGTCGGGGATAGTTGCATTCCGAAGTATTGTCACGATTCCTGAACGGATGTATATTCCATTTTCTTCATCTTCAAGGTCTTCAACACCAGCGGAATTTGTAATAATACAATGTTTTCCGATTCGCGCATTCTTGTCGATAATTGCGTTGGATATAGTGCATCCTTCACCAATACCGACGGGGACACCTCCGGCTTCTTCGATCGTAGCTTTCTGCTCATCTGTCTCGTAGTAGTCTGCTCCGATGATCATCGCATGCTTGATGGTGCAACCTTTTCCAATCTGAGATCGAAGTCCGACAATAGCGTCTTCCACTGAACAATCTGCAAGGGAGCATCCATGAGAGATGATGGCATCTTTCACGTGACATTTTTCAACTTTCGCCGGTGGCAGAAAACGAGGAGATGTGTATATTGGCGCGCGCGCATCGTAGAACTCGAACTGAGGAGGGTTCTTTGCCAAAGCGAGGTTTGCCTCGAAAAATGACTTGATTGTTCCAATATCTTCCCAGTAGTCGTTGAATAGATATGCCTGCACGTGGTATCCGTCAGTTGCAGCTTTGGGAATGATTTCACCGCCGAAATCATTATCTTTGGGATATTCCGAGTTCAGGAATTTTAGCAGAGCCGATTTCTTGAAGACATATATGCCCATTGAAGCAATGTATGGAGATGATATCGCCTCCTCTGGTGTCAAACCGAGGATAGTAGTATCCACTTCCATTGCTTTGAGCGCACTTCCTTCAGGTTTCTCTGCAAATTCAGTGATGCGCCCGGTGTCATCGATCTTCATGAGCCCAAAGTCCGAGGCCCTCTTGTCGTCCATGGGAAGACATCCTATTGTTATATCTGCATTGACTTCCCGGTGTCTTGCAACGAAGGCCATGTAGTCCTGCAAAAAAGTTGGAATAAGCGCGACATGATAAACAATGTATATTTGCATCACACCATACGGTACAGGTGGTCACCAGAAAGAATTACGATATCTTGGACGTCTTTGTTCTTGATGTCCTCGAAAAGCCACGAGTACTGACGCACGGCGTCAGCTGTTCCTTGAAACCACTCCTTGCCACCAAGACCAGGCGTTTGAGTGGCTGCAAGAACTTCTACGAAGCCATTTCCACCGTACATTATACCATTCCCAAAGTTATAAGTTCGGGCGAGATGACGGTTCAGGGATACTGAATTGAACTGTGTTAGAATATACATCTTCGAAATGCCTGAATTTAAGCAGTTGGACATGGGAACATCTATGAGACGATAAGCTCCACCTATGGGAACAGCAGGCTTTGCGCGGGACTTCGTTAGCGGATACAAACGTGTTCCGGCACCTCCTCCAAGAATGACCGCGGCTACTGATTTCGAGTTAGAGATCGCGCTTTGCGCAGGAGTTTCATCCGTCTGATACGCAGCGGCGCATGCCGCGACTTTCTTTGAGAGACGTACAAGAACGTTCCCTCGCCTAACGGTAATGAATAGGTAGATGGTGGTCAGGCAATTGAAGGACAGGGATTATACTTGAAAGGAGCATCACAAATCGATTGCGTTACCTTGCGCGGATCACTGGTGTGCCATTGATGCGCCCTTTGCTGGTAATACAACCGCGAGACGAAATAGTTCTGCTCAAAGATCGTCTTTTAGATATGTGGGTGACATTTGATTTGTGAGGAAACGCCGCACATACCCGGCTGCATAACTAATGTGCGCGGCTTCCATATTTAGGTAGCGGGAATACGCCGCAGAATAGTCCAAACAGTTGAAGATTTTGGTGATCACACGGGTGCGATCTTGATGTGAAAGGGATGTTTACCTGGACCGCACAGGATAAGATCACAAAATGTTTCGAAGATATTTTGATTTTCACAGCACTAAGGTTGGGACAAATTTTCATCGACAACTGTGAACTTAAATACCTCACTTATCATTACGATCCACACGATCACTCCACTGCGCAAAACAGTTCCTATTTGTGTTAACACTTAAGTTAAATTCGGGACGAGTCACCGTTTGTCACTTGTAAACATTAATAATACTTAAGTTAATAATGTTTAATTCTACAACGCTTTGTGACAGCTTCCCGGTTTTTGGACTACGACTGTTCCGCGGCACGTCCTTATCGTTGCACTTGGCGTGCACGTAAGCGTCGTCCTCACACGCACACCACTTCTGAACTGAGCAACGACGCTAACGTGTCTTCCTAGGAGGCGGTGGTCGACGTCGAAGTTGACCGAGCATCGTTGAAAATTCAGCTTCAAATCTAAACTATGTGCACTTCTTCGTCGTCATTTCTGAGTCATAAATTGTGAGTCATTCAAAAGGGAGGCTTACGCAAAAGGGAGGCTTACGCAATTTCCATGTAAAAGCCATCAAATCAAATCCTTATTTCTATTTAATCTGTCTGATGACTGCCCAGCTGCCGCACGAGCCTCGTTCTTTATTTGCAAGATTCTTCGCGTCCACAGCTCGCGTCCAGACTAACAAAAGGGGACTTGGCAATTCGCAGTTCAGCAAAGCCGGAGCCGGAAAAAATGGACAAGCCGCACTAAATCGCTCGCTGATGACATCGACGCGGCCTGCCAGTCCGCTCATTCTTCTGCTCCGCAAAGTTGACCGCAGAAGCTTTCGAAACGAGAATGTCCTACTCAGGCGGACTTCAGTGCACATGACGCGGTCGCTTCCTCTTGTGGTTCAGGGATGTGGGCTGAATAAAACACTGAATCTCTATCCGCAATTTTATATACATCAGTATCGTTGCACCAGTTCTGATCGGCGTCCCTTCCACTGCAAGGCGTACATAGATCCTGGAAGTGCGCAACAACCTGGCGTTGACCTGGGCAAGTACTCTTTGGTCATGAAATTTGGTGGATCATCGGTGGCAACATCTCAGCGCATGCGAGAGGTTGCAGAAATCGTCCTCGCCTTTCACGATGATTTACCAATATTGGTTCTTTCGGCGATGGGAAGAACCACTAACAATCTTCTTGATGCTGGGGAGCTTGCGCTGAAATGTGACAACTCTGATGAAGTAGCAAAATTGGTGCCAATTGTTGAAATTCGAGCCCGTCACATGGCTGCCATGCGTGAGTTGCACGTGGACTCTGACACCATTCAGGAAATTAACAAACTTTTGGATAAGATGGAGCAACTTTGCATTGGAATCGCTCTGATGCAAGAGTGCACAGACCGAACACGTGCAACCTTAGTTTCTTTTGGTGAGCGTATGAGCACCCGTATCTTCTCTTCGTATCTTCGGTCCCTCGGGCTTCAATCAAGACATTTTGATGCTTTCGACGAACTTGGGCTCATTACTAGCGATCAGTTTGAAAATGGAGAGATTCGCGACCAAACTTACTCCAACATAAAAGCTGCTTTGCATCTGGAAAAGGACGAGCCTGCATCAATTGCCGTGGTCACAGGCTTTCTTGGGCGTGGGGAAAAAACTGGCGCAATAACAACCCTGGGTCGTGGAGGTTCGGACCTCACCGCGACAGTCATTGGGGCTGCACTTAACTTACCAGAGGTACAGGTCTGGAAGGATGTGGATGGCGTCCTATCCGCTGATCCGCGTGAAGTCCAAGGAACAATCCCAATGTCTTTTTTGTCATTTCAAGAGGCAACGGAGTTGGCTTATTTTGGGGCTCAGGTCTTGCATCCCCAGTCAATGCGGCCCGCGATGGAATCGGACAGTCTGTGCGTTCGTGTGAAAAATTCTTACAACATAGATGCTCCTGGAACTCTGATAGGTCACGCGCGTTCCAAGCGAGACGACTGGCTTCTGACTTCAATTGTGCGCAAGAAAAATGTTACATTACTGGACATTGTCTCTACTCGAATGCTAGGACAATATGGTTTCCTAGCCCGAGTTTTCGCTGTGATGGAGAAAGCAGGAATATCTGTGGACTGCATCGCGACATCGGAGGTTAGTGTATCTCTAACGCTTGACCCAGCGAAGCTGTGGAGTCGTGACCTTGTGAAAGAAGAGCTTGATGCTTTGGTGAGAGATTTTGAAGAGAACGGTATTGCACGGGTGAGCTATTCTACTGGGAATTCGCTAATCTCACTCATAGGAAATGTAGAGCGAAACACCGAGATAATGGAAAGGTCATTTCGTGCGCTCGGACATGCAAGAATATCTGTTAAAATGATCAGCCAGGGTGCAAGTAAGACCAACATATCACTTCTCGTCAATGAAAGCCAAGGTGTGGGAGCAGTACGCGCTATTCATGCTGAGTTTTTCGCACCACATCAGCATTCAGAGCGGAGCAAGTGAATACATTTTCTAGCAGCCGTCCAAAGAATCGAACCCCTAAATTCGTCACTCTCTTTTAGGTGTGCTATACTGGCCTACAAGTTGAGGCGTTGGGTCACTCAGTGATTTTTTTATTTTAAGCGTTACCTTCGTTCGTACCTTACTTGGTGTTTAAAATCAAGACAGCTAATAAAAGTGTTCCGAAGGTAATTTTCGAAGGTAAAAAATTTCCCCTTGATTGCTTTAGATATTTATTTGATTTTACGCAGCTTGTTGCGCTTCCACTTCCAGCGCCGCTCAAGATCATGTAGATTTAAGTTGATACAAGTGTCACGGTGACCCTCAGGTCTCCCGCGAAGGTTTGACTGTAGTCTTTTGCTTTGACGTTCGGCCATGGCGAAGCGACAGAGTGGAGGCTGCCGGTTTTCAAAGTTTTTTGTATGAGCAACTTGTAATAAGAATGTGTTTCTGGACCCCCCAAAACAACCAAGCTGCACAAAAAATCAACGGCAAATGCATTCGTCACAGTGACGCATTCGTATGAAATGGAGTTTGAGGTTTTGCTCATATGCATGATGTCTAACTGATTGGTATATACCTACGAACGAAGGTGACACTTAATCATATGTTACTTGTACAATATATAAATAAGCAAGGTTACCCTCGAAACTTACCATATATATAAATGACGATTAAATGAATGATGATACATATTTATTAAATACAGCAGTAGTATTGAATATAATGATAATAATACACCACTTTCCATATCGTTGACTCGCGGTCGGACTTGATTTCGGTCGGTTGTACTATATTTTGGGCCTGTATTTTGGGTCGCGCTGGACCGCTTGCAAAGAAGCTGCTGGGCGTTTTATTTGGTTGCTTGCTCAATTATTCATTACTTCGTATTATTTTAATAACTCTTAACACTTTTACCTTTATTTATTTATTTGTGATCGGATAGCTTCGTCTGCATATTACAGTATTATTATTTCCACCGGATATATAAAACATGGGGTTGTGTAAATGCCCAACTCTTGCCCCGTGGTCGAGGGTTAGTTCAATTGGAGTTTGCAACTACAATTATTATCCTCGAAGATATTCTATACAGAACCTGGTTAACTAGCTAGCTAGCTAGCTAGCTAGAAACTGCTAGCTAGCTAGCTAGCGCTAGCTAACTCCTTAGAGTTAACTGAACCAACAATTATGTTTTTTGTGTCGACCGAGGCTTCGTTGCAACAGCTTGACGGCGCGCGTGCTCCTGAACTGCTGTGTCAGTAGGGCGCCGTCTACGACCGTCTCTTGCCGATGTCACTTCTTCGGTTGTTGTGCCAATTGGTCCTGTTAGCCGTATCTCTTTGTTCCACGGCGCAAGCAGTTCAGGTCACGCGAAAGCCCGAACAAGCGCACACAGCCACCCCGCTATTCGTCGACGGCAAGGACGTTTTCGGGCGCACCCCACGATGCCGAACCTGCCATGTTTTGATGGATAACCTCAATGCCCGGCTTCTGCCGTTGTTGAAGAATTTGAAGGCAATAGAGAGCAGGCGGGTGAGGGGAAACGATGCAGCATCGCGGCGTTACGACTATGGGCTCTACGAGGATGTCATAGAGTCGCATGTGCAAAGCGCGTGCAGGATGAACGAACTCTGGCATAAGAGAGATTCTCGAAGAGAATGTGAAATAATCCTTGACAACCACGGCGAAGATCTCGTGTTCGCTTTTACAAGATGGCTCAGAAGGGGGATGCCTGACGAAGGCAGGGCCGAAACAACAGACTGGTCGTGGAATTGGGAAGTCTGCTACAAAGCCACGCACAGCTGTAGTGAAGAGCTATCCATGCACATTCTCGCAGAGTTTTCCGACGATGGGAGTGGCCAAGCAGAGCGTAAATACAGGAGTGAACCAAATCCTCCGAAAAACAGCAAGAAACACGGCCTTTTCAATGCCGTCGCGAGTAACTTTTATGAGGTTTTCATCGATGACGCTGATGTAGACGCCATTGCGTACGTTGCCTTTCCAGAGTCTAGACATGCCTTCCACCAATCGCTGATGCCAGCTTTGAGGAAGGTACAGGAAAGTTTTGATAAGAATCCAAAGGGCCAAGGATGGTTAAGGATCGGAGTTGTTGACGCAGAACTTAATGATATCCCCCCTCCTTATGGCACCGGCAAGTCTCAACCAACCCTATGTGTGTACGCAGCAGGTGTCAAGAACTGGCCAAGATATATAACCGATGACAATGAAGGAATGTTGACTGTGCATGACTTGCTGTACTTCATAATGAACACTTGTTCAAAACGCGTCAGCGAAACAGCTCGCGAGCTATTGAGAGACCTTTCTTATGAGTTCCTACATCACAGAGTGTGGGAACACGACGAAATGTGAGATTTTAAGCTAACAGTCGTAAATCATTATACCCATCAGGATTATTAGATACCATGACACCCTCCGTTTTCACCCGTCGATAGCACCAGAACGGTGGAGCACAGCCGCATTTCTCGCCCCGCGCAGTACCCGAGCTTTGGAAGTCCACGTCCGATGTCTGGAAGTCCCCAACCTGCACGGGCAAAATCTAGTTCAAGGTTGTGGGTCAGATGGCAAAGATATATCACTGATAACATCATAATACCGAAGGCAGCTGTGAAGCAAGCCGCATATATAGCTGTGGAGTGACTCATGAATGCTAAAGTAGAGCAGCCGTGAACTGTCGAGCCTGAAACTTCACAAACTTGCTATCTACGATGATAGGTGCAATCCACAGCAAGTTCTCAACACGGACTGTCGGAAAAACGTTCACGCTCACATGTCGGTCTTCGACTGGCTTCGTGCTGATGCAACAAGTGTCTCCTAGAAGAGTTTTCGACTTTATCATTTCCGCGTGGGCAGACGTCTTGTCAACTGTGAAGTTGCCCGCGTTTGGATCCAAGTTTTACACCCACACGCAAGCTTGAGTTGTGATTACTCCACTCCGTCGCAGCTGAGTAAATATTGATCCCATATTGCACATTTTCAGTGAATGCGAATCCCAATCCTACACGAAGCCAAGATAAACTACGATCCTTGGGTTACTCACTGGCGTAAAGCAGCCAACCTTAGGACCCCAGCATCGTGTAAACCAGTAGTTATATTCTAGCAAGGGTCCTTTGAGAGTGTCTGCACTACCGTATCTATGCTCAAGTGATTGCCTTGAGGTCCTCGTGGTAAGGGTGTTTGACGTCACTCCTGAGGAAGTTGAACGAGACGGATAATACCTCGCTAGACCGAAGTACTGTTTTAAAAGGCAAAACCACTAAGTTTCACGTACAACTTGTGAAAAGTAAGGAGCAGGAGTGAATAAGGAGTAGGAGTCCCTACCTTTGCAGGTTCCTCTGCTAGACTAGCACAAAAAAAGGCTACCGCAAACGCTGCAGCTAAAGTCGTATTCTCGAGCTCATCTTCTCGATCCTGCATATGGTGATCTTCCGCGTTTGGAAGAAAATGCGCGACGTTCGACCTTTTGCCAAACATCATTACCTTTTGCCGGGCTAAGGATGCTGAGCTAGGCACGAAAGCAATGAATGATCCGAACGTCACCCTGACCACATATGCCCCGACGGGACACACAACTGCGCCGACCCAGAACGTTTGCAGTACGTTGGTGAAAGGTAGTTCTTGGTGCACTTTTTTGTGAGACTCACTACCGATCAGAAGGAATAAGCAATGCCACCCTAGCTGTGTAACGAGGGACGCGAGGAGGACGTAAGTTGCGACTGCGGAGGTTGTGCATATGGCCACAGTCACCCATATTTTTTGTCAGACAGGTCGTTGAAAAACACCCCCACAACGATTCTCTGTCATCTCTGCAAAGCCAGCCGATCGGCCGGGCATACAAGGGCGGTGGTTGAGCCGTGGAGAGTCGTATCCGTTGACCCCAAGGCCTGGTTCCATTCCTGGCTTATTCCTTGAAGAATGTTACGGAGGTACCTTCGAAGGTAGCATCGAGGTGTGGCACTTCGACGTAGCCGGAACGATCGACGATCATTTCGAGACAACGAGGCGTTCCGACGACCGCGTTGTTGAGGAGTACCGACGACCGCGTTGTCGAGGAGTACCGACACCGCGTTCCGACGACCGCGTTGTCTGTCGAGGAGTACCGCAAAGGAGTTGCGAAAGTGTGTCGAGGGTTACTTACGACAAAGTGAGAGTGGGCCCATAACCTTGCGGAATCGTCATAAAATCAGCTAATATATTTTGAAAATCGGCATATTACATTCAAGGGACATCGGTATCAGATAGATTCGGTTCGCAATGGGACATTGGTCTAGTGGTATGATACCTTCTTAGGGTGGAGGTGGTCGAGGGTTCGATTCCCTCATGTCCCCCAATTTTTAAAAAACAATTATTTGCCCAACATTGGCTCTTTTATTTTTCGCGGCTTCCCATGCTTTTCAGCAAGCCTTCTCGCGTTGCTCCGCGAATCTCATCCGATTCCAAAGATGAAGGTGGGCTGAGAATGGAAAACGACACTTGCCGAATAGCTTCGGATTATCCGCGGCGGTACGCGTTGTGTGAGACACGGTCGCTTATCGCTTGCTTTCCGGAAGAATGCACTGACGATGCAACCTGTTTGGTGGCCTTGAAGGAAGGACCCGGATTGTTTTTGACACAGTCCGTGGAGAAGGCAAGGGGCGAGTGCTGTTTCTCGTTGTTGTGTTTGACGTATACTTCGTTTATACTCATTTTAAAATTCAAATCGCAGGCCGCATCAAGCTTCAGAGCAGCTCAGAAAACATCAGTAGGAAAACGGTGTTTGGTTGCATCGGCACGATACGTCTTCTTGCAGGACATTACCTGATTGTTCTGACATCTTATGAGGTTGTGGACCAAATTCAAGGATATCGTGTTTACAGAGCAACTGGTTTCGACACTGTGCGTTGTTTTGCTCCTGAAACGTATGGTTCCCTCTCAAAAGTACAGAAAAGAGACGAAAGTCGGTACCTGCACATTTTGCACGCCTCCCTTCAATGCGGATCCCGTCGACTTTATTTTTCATCGGGGTACGATCTGACACTGAATCGCCAACGACAACATTTATTCAGAAGTAGCTCCCGTGCGCCATGCTTTCCAAAGTACCAAGGAGATATGATGGTGAATGACGAGCAGACAGTTTCCGAGGTCAGATTTTGTACGGCGCATGAAAGAAGTGATCCAAATACTGATGGGTGCCACGTGGAAGAGCCTGGAGCTGCTGAATATCCGATTACTTGCTGGCAAACAGCTGACAAACGATTTTGCTGGAATCAGCTACCCGGTAAAACTCTTGCTGCAGCAGTTAAAGCAAAGGGAAATGTTGGTCATCACGACATACAGTCCGTCATTTTGCCCTTGGTGTGTGGCAGCTTCGAGTCAATGCAAGAGTCAATCATGAACACCACTGTGAAGGTTACCCTCATAGCGCGAACCTCAATCGGGCGGGTTGGCATCAGAAATCATTGCCGCGGCTTAGATTCAGGAGGTGAGGCAGCTAACTTCATTGAAACTGAGCAAGTGTTGGAAATTCCGGGATGCAGAGCCATGTATTCTTTCGTCATCATCCGCGGCTCAGTGCCTCTAAGATGGTCGCAGCCCTTGGTAAATCTCGCATGGAACCAGCGAATCCAAGTGAATGAGCCCACTGATATTACCCCAGTACATAGGCATTTCGCTCGTTTACTGTCGCGGTATGGAATCATAACAGTGGTTGATCTTCTTGGTACAAGCGGAGATGAAGGTCGCTTGAAAGCTTGTTTTAAGAAGGCATTGGCCTCACTCCCGCTTCCGCGGGTGTGTGGTGAGAAGGGCGTGCGCTATTTCCAATATGATGTCCGCACAGAATCTCAAAGAGGATTTCCTGCCCAACTGGAAGAGTTGCGAACTTGGTCTAAATCGGAAGTCTGTCAACAAGGTTACTTTGCTAACATGCTCGACGACAGAGCTGTGAATGCTGCGATAAGAATGCAGAAGGGCGTCTTTAGAGTGAATTGTAAAGACTGCCTTGACCGCACAAATATCATTCAGTGTTTGCTTGCTCAAATTGCTTTACAACAGCAAATTCGCACAGCAAAAGCCCAGTATGGTGACAGCATGAGTCCGAGGGTAGTCAGGATGCACCGCAAGCTATGGGCCAATCATGGCGATCGAATAAGTCTGCAGTATGCGGGAACTGGTGCTTTAAGGCGAGATGTAGTGCGGGTTGGGAAGCGCACTCTCACAGGTTTACTTCGAGATGGCCGAGTCGCACTTACTCGGTATGTCAGGGCAAAGTTTTCTGATGGCTGGGCACAAGATGGCCTGAGTTTATGGACTCTAAATAATGATGAGCTGCCCGTCCGAAATGCAAGGTATGGGTGGAGTTTTTCTTTTCGATTTGCCTGCTGTGTTTTGAACCGATTTCTGCAGGAGGGGGTTATGTTTGAATCACCCGTCCTTTCCTGAATGAAGTAGACAGGAAAAACAGTAGAGTATCCAACGAAATATGCTGACACGCTTTTTGCACAACGATAAGGTATGGGTTCCTTGCATCGGCGAAAACAAGTTCGCGAATAGCCTAAGTTTAGATTGAAAGATACCGAAGTCCTTAAAGGCCACTTGCTCAGGAGGGAAGTAAAAGGCGGAAATCGATGAATTTTTCTAAGCATGCGGGGCAGCTTTACGAGACATCTTGCGAAGTAGGTTGCCCATCTCTTCACGCTTCTTTTTGCCTCGAAGATGAGTTCCAAGCTGCGAAGGAAGGAACGAAAACAGTTGGTAAGAGGTTGTCGTTTATCCAGGCAGAATCGTCCGAGATACGAAGTCCTTTCGTACTTGGTTTGAGTTCGGCAACGAGTCAGCTGCAAGGCAACTCGGACCGTAACTTCTTGTAATGGTGCAACCGCGACGCGAACGCGAGAAAAACACGCAAGCGATTCCTCGGCAGGCGGAAAATTAGGGTAAACCCTATCGGGAAAGTAGGAAAACCCTAGAACCGACGCACCTTTCTCTTTGCCAGCTTGAGCGCACGTTTGTCTCTGCCCACCTTCAAAAGCTCCATGAGACGTTTTTCGTAAGGAGCGCTACCGACGACATCCCGGATAAGGTCGCGGATCACCTTAACACGCTTCCCAAGTTTCTGTAAAGCAGACAGCTGAGCAAACCAAGAAAAAACCTCGACAGCTTGACTCGACGTACCCCCTTTCGCTGTGAAGGGCGCGCAGCAAGCTTGCGCTTGGACACGACGTGTCCTTTGCTGAGACCGACTGCAATGCCGTCCATGTTGATGCCGCGTATTTCTAACACGTGCGGTCGCTTATACGGTTCTCCCGCACAATGGCACGGCGGCTCCAAATCCGCTTTTATTTTATTATTCGTGCGTGAGTGGTGATCCATCCACCAAGCGGAAGCGGATTGCATTTTGGTAATCCTATTAAGAGTATTGTACGCCCGGTTTTGGTAATCTACGTACATATATTTGTACGAACGAAGATATATTTCCTACTCGTAATTAATATGTCATATCATATCTTATTAATAATGTTTATTAATATATGTGGTTATAAATAAAAGTTCATACAAGCAAACAAGCATAGACTAATCTTATGTAAAAAGCTCAATATATTAAATACATAATAATCTTACGAACGAACGAATGAAGATATCTTCCTATTCTGATATGCATAAGGGTGAGACATTTTTTTATGCATAACGATTTTATATAATAATAAGAACGTAAAAAGACTTCATCATTACGATCCACACAATCGCTCCAGTGGGCAAACAGTATAAAGATTCCGCTTATGTTCTCGTAAGCGACTTATCCTTAAACTGTTACGAAGGTATTCTTCAGAATATAAGTTTATTTCGTAGACTAATAATACCTGCCTTCGTTCGTTCGTTCGTTCGTATTTAATACGTTTCGTAAGGTTTCGTATTATTACCTTCGTTCGTACGTAAAATACTTGATAATTATTATTATTGCGGATTGTATCGATTATAATATTTCGTTTTCGTGCTATTTTTCCCGATGGCGCCTCGTCATCAGTATGATAATTCGTATGTCGTATGATAATCCCCTGTCGATGTACATTCCAGCACCAGCGGGAATACCTTTTTTCTTACTTTTTTTTTTGTGGCGCACTCTCTATGAGTATTCAATTTGGGACGTGTCGCACACAGGCAATCAGTCACAACCACACAAACAGCATTACAGAATGAGGGCATATAAATGTACTATACTGTAGCGCTCTATCTGTTAACCTTCGTAAGCTTCGTACGTAGACAACATATGTATGGAAGTGGTTTCGTTCGAATGAAACTCGTACGTTATTTACGAAGTTACTTGTATTACATCTCAGGGGTTTTTAGGGAGACCGCCTTTCAAATGGAATTAAGATGTGAAGTGAATTCTGGTAACGAAACATTATATGGGGGATTTAACTCAAGGATTGACGGTTGATTCAATCAGGCCGATTAGTGTGGCAGGTGTGACAGGGTTGACGACAGGGTTTGGTTTTGATAAGAGCGCTTTGAAAGCGGAAACTGTCGGTTTGATACGAGCGCTTTTTACACGAGCAAGATGCGCGCTCATGTAGCCGCTGACGCGCGAGTAACGAGCGGTGCGCTGTATCTTTAGGGTCCGCACCGTGTCCTTAGGGGGTTGGGGTTGGGTTTTCAGGGTTTAGAGTTTAAACAGCCGCGAAGCGGCTCTTCGGCCACTCCCTTTGAGCCAGATCCCCTTCAATCATGAGATCTTCTTTCAAAATGCGCGATGCTTTCAACCGTGAGGGGGCGAGGGCGCCTTCCTGCGGCGCAAAAAACCCTATACGCTAACCCCCAAACCCCCCAACAGTGGTTTGCATGACACTAAAGACCGAGCGCGCCGATCGCACGTAGCGCGCGGTCACGCGCTCTTGCCGCGCGCTGACACATGCTGCGCGCTGGTCTTTCAAAACATAGACCGTCAAATCCCTGAGTTAAATCCACCGTATAATGTTTCGTTAAATAAGGTATAATTCATCAGCTTAATTCATCCTCCATCAACTTTCCTTCTAAGCCGCATTTTTCAAAGCGATCGGTTGAAAGCAAAACATTTCACAAAAAAAAAATTGCGATTAAATTCCCTTTCAAGCACGATATTTTCAAACTGATCAAGATTGGTACTGCATCTATTTAATGCCCTATATTATTACCTTCGAAGGTAGTTTATGACGTCCTGCAGATTTCGATTCTGAGAAGAGATCACGTCCACCTCTCAATTCTTTATCTGATCCAAAACAAGCCCTAGACCAGATCGTTGCACGCTTACGGGTCATTGTTGCACCCCATATCGTGTCAATATGGCTACGATATGCGCCGTTCAATGTCATGTTCATACCGGGACTAAGATCATGTGCGCTCGTAGGGATGTTCGCGTCCGTGCGACCATCCCAAAGAGCCCTCAGGCCGCGTTCGGGTAAGGATGGCGGGCAAGATGTTAGCCGGCAGCTCCCCACGGAAATCCCTCTGCCAAATTCAGCGCGACTGTTATCATGCGACCTGCTGCAGCATCTCACATATAGCATGTGATATACGTTGTATTTCTCGTGTACAATATTTCCTCCGGCTCACTCTAGATTGACCATGACGCTGAGCGTGAACTCACCATGCCTCCCTCCCTCAACAGCAAAAAACACGAGCTTTCGAAGGTCGTGAAACCAACCGTTGCCACTATGTTCACGAACGCTGTCATCGCGCTACCCTCTCTCGCGGGCGAGCCCGGGAAGATATTCGATTTCAACCTTACGCTTCCCATAATTGCCTCGGAGTTTCTTCTCCTGATGGTTATTCTTGACAAAACTGTATTTGGCCCCGTCGGCAAGGCACTCGATGACCGGGATGCGCTCATCCGATCCCAGCTCGCAGCAGTTGGTGATAATTCGACTGAAGTTGCCAATTTGATCGTAAGTAATTTATTTGCACTGCCCCATCGCCCGAATACCTTTGGTCGTGTGGTATGGGAGGACACCACAAGTTCTTGTCTTTTTGTTTATTGGTGACGCCAGGCACGTTTTCCGATTGGGTGTTGTCTGCTTACTTACTGACTCCCACTCAATTCCCGACATTTGCAGGCCGAGAAAGAGCAGGTTATCTCTAGTGCCCGCGCTGAAGTTGCAAAGGAAGTCGCATCCACAAAGGCGAAGATTGATGCTGACATTGCTGAGGCGCAAGCCAAGGCCAAAGCTGACGTCGATAAGCAAATTGCCGCTGCTCTTGCCAAGCTTGAAGCAGCAAAGGCAGAGTCCGCCGCGCAGGTCGAGACAAAGGCCAAGGAACTGTCTGATCAGATCATCAAGAAGGTGGTTGAGGTATGAGGACCTCTAGAGAAACTTTCGCTTGGGTTATCACTGCTGCAACTCGACCCGCTTGTGCTGTTTTATCATCATGCTTTGCACATGCCCTAGTGTAGATCTGAACTGCTGGATAGAATGGTGGTGTTGAGTCGCCTCTAATTGGCTTATTTAAATATGCGAATATATACATAATAAGCGATAATGCCTTTCATGAAGTCTCGCTCCCCATGAGCTGCTGCAGAGCATCCCTGTCATTCTAACCGACAAAAAATCCGCTGTGGTCGTGATCACTGCTGCGAGATTGTGGTGAAACGACATTCTGACTAAAGTTAAGGCCTTCCAAGTGCTTATCGAACTGAAATTGATGGGATTCCTTGGCAGATCCGTTCGAAGAATTTCTTGGTATAATCACTTGCTTCATGCGTTCCAGGAACACCATCGGTGGCACCGCCGTGAAAATTGCCTGAAGAATATTTGCAGCAAGATTTGCAGCCGTCATCCTTTTCCCCCTGACATTTCCTTGAATATCCAGATCATTAAGGACGGTGGGGGTGTCATTCGGATCAACACGGCCGTCCTGCTGGATTATGGTGCCCTTCATGTATTGCGACCTGTGCACTTCCATATCACGCGAACAGCTTTTCACCGTCATCGCTGAAATTGAGGTGGCTGCTTTGAAATGTTCAGATTTTACCTCGGAAATGAGCTCCTCTAGAGCACCACCATGCGAAAGAAGTACAGTATATACAGGCGTAGACATGGCCGCACAGACATGTTGATCCTTTTCTGAAACGAGAAAAGGAAATCGCCGACTTCGTTGTGAAAGAACATGAAGAAGTTCAGCTTGAGCACAGACGAGCTCGAAAATTGTTGCATGATAATGTCGAGGGCCAGCGGTATGGTGCAATGATCCAAGAGACAAGGCTACTTCAGCTGCGCCGACTCCACCATCGGGGTCTACAAACTGTGATATCATTTCTTTCTCAGAGAGCAAAAATGATGATGCCCATCTCAAGATGATGGATGCGTAATCTTGCATCAAGAATCGATCGCCTCCTCTTGTTACTGCAGTTGCTGTCCACTTCACGATAGTCAAGATAGATTTGGCAATAGCTATCGTAGTTTGCATGGCTCGAACAGGTCCGGCAACCAATATGTCTTTCCGCATTACACCTAAAGTATTGACGATGATATCCAAGACTGTTGAGTTCACCATGTCCGCAAGCTTGGGGTCTGATGACATCTTGTCCACACTATCCACGGCCATGCATAGCTCCATCAATTCGGATACGTCAAAAACTTCAACGCGGCGATTGGAGAGCTGCTTTGCCAAACTTGCATGAAATTTAAGAGCTGGAAGTAACATAGCGCAAAATGCAGATGAATTTGCATTTCCTTTCAAGTACAAATGATTGTGCTCAGCAGTAATTGAAGACAAACAGATCATTCGGATGATGCGAAGTGCCGCGAGTGAATCAGCAGCTGTTCCCGTGGGCCCACCATAAATTGCACCTCTTACTGACACCACTTCAGTTAGCGCGGTCGTCACTGCTGCAGCATTGGCAGCGCTGATATTACTATTTTTAGTTGATAAACAAGTAGGATGACATGCGTTTTTTGCTGTTGCTGCCAGCCATGGGATCAGGGCGCTGCCTTCTATGAGCGGCTTTGTCATCAAAGATACGTGTGCAGCTTTCGTCACTACATGGAAAACGAGATTTTTAGCGTAGGGATCTGTGAAAAGTGCGGCAAACATATGCGACATCAGCACTTCAATGGCAAAGGACTTTCGAAACAGATGCGTGTCGGATGCATCAGATAGACTGCTTATCAGCAAGCGAAGCAACCAGATGCGGATCATGCGAGAATTGTTCCGTGAAACTGTACTGTCGTCCCTCACAACGCCGCCGTTGAGAAAATTAAGGAATCCTATAGGAAAAGATTCAGTGTCAAGTGTTGCGCGCCTGATCATCGCACGCTGAAGAGGAATGTATATTTCATTTGCAGGGTGCAAACTCATGAAAGCTGTCTCGGCTGCGAACATTGCTGTTATCGCAGATATTCGCTGCAGAGGTTCCTGCTTCGTAATAGTGTTTTGAAAGATACTAAAAAGTGCCACAAGCTGAGTTCGTTCCTGAAAAGGCCTTCCAGTGTTTGCAGCGTCAGCTGCTGCTGAAATTACGGCATATGCGACGCATCGTATATGTTCATCAGTTGAAGATGTTGCAGCAAGTGCCAATGATATTAGACCCCACGCAACGCAATCCCGGAGCTCGACTGCCCGACTTTTAAGCGCGCGAAGCGCGAAAGGAAGCACCCATGCAGGATTGTAGCCCGTTGCGCTTTTCGAAACTGGTTGTCCAACTTGATTTAAATTTGATATTGACTTGCATGAAAAAAGGTGATGCCAACATGCAAAATGCAACGCGCTAATGGCGCATCGACGAGGGTCTGGAAATCCGGTAGCTCGTAACGCCGATGCGATGGAATCTGCCTGTGTTTTGGTGTGTTCAATATTATCGAGTTGGGCATAACCGTTTCTTGAAAGCTCAAGATTTCTTGCACCCGGCCCTTGCCATGCAGCTCGTGAGCGGGAAAAATGTTCTGCCGCACTTCCCCACAAGTAACCAAGCTCCGCCAGTTTCCCACGGCCAGATGCAACATCTAGCGACACGAGCATGGCTGACGCGTGTCGATCAAACGGGGTCATAGAAGCATCGTGTGCAGCTGCGAGCAGGGGGATGATCCGAGCCTGTCTGGCTCTCCAAACTGTTTGAGATGTATGACTGGTGACATGTGTAGCGCCACAACCAGCATCACCTGCTGTCCGCACGCTATCGCCCACTTTCGAGACGCCCGCGGCTAATTGCATAGACCAAAGTGAACGCATAAGCTTTATGAGCTGAAGCTTTAGTCGTTCATGGGGCAAGCGAAATTTAGATGTCGTATATGCCGTCAACAAGTTCGTATTCAGCTTTGGGGGGGCAATCTCTTCAAGGGCATCCCCATACCTTTCATAACCATCGCACATTGCAAGTGAAAGGAAAGTGTCAGCAGATGTCGAGGCACGTTCAACATCAGTAGTCAATTCTTCATCGTGATTGCCCATCAGAATTCCTGAGGTTGCAGAGTGAGACACTACTCGCTCAAAAACATCTTGCGCAAATGTTGAAAGCACCAACTTCATAGCTTGAATGGTGACAGCATCTGTCCGTGAAGTTACGAAATCTTCAGCAGGCGTGTGTAGATAATCGATCAAGTGTCTGAAAAACGACAGTGATAGTGCCGAAGCAAATCTTCGGCAAAATATCGCTCGAGCAAGGGCATGCACAGCTGGAACAAAAGATGGGCGAAAATGCACGGTGTCATTTACGGACATTGCAAGCACGTACTGGACATCTTCAATCAGTTGAATTTGAATTGAACGTGCATTTATTCCAGATGGCGCACGGTTTATGAATGACAACAACCCATACTCAGCATCAGGGATGGAAATGAGCATCAGCATCCTCAAAGTCGATATTAGACAGGTAAGATATGTGCGACGTGTTCCAGCATCCATTAAACCATTCATTCTTGCCATCATACGCGCCACGTTGGCACGCTCAGCGAGAAATTGACCGAGCAAGTGAGCCTTTTCCGCTGAAAAGCGAGATGTGCTATTTACTTCAGTGAAACACCACCCCGTCAAAGGCATGATAATATTAATTTGAGCGCATCGTGTAACATCATCGTATGGCGTGATTGCATGTGTAGCGGCTAAAACAATAGCAGCATGTGGTCGAACTGCTTCGTGTAGTATCGCGTCCGTAGTGCCGAATACGAAAGCATCGTCCTCACTCTTCAGGGACGATAGATTACCCTTGAAGTATTCCAAAGCCAATTGGCGAAATGCTCTAGAAATGAACTGCAAATCCTTCGACACCATAGGAGAATTTTCGTGTGTATAATTTTCTAAGTTTGAGCCACAGAACGCACAGTGATTCTCAACAATATTTCTCATAAGAGGAAATAGCAGAGCGATATTTGCACTGGGTCCGCGATTTCTTTCAATCTCAGTAGTAAGAACAGAAATCAGCTCATCTAAATATGCGGTGCTCACAGAAGTTAGTGCACATGCCAATCGCATTAATGGTGATTTTGGTGTGGCGATAGCACGTTGGATGATGCCATGGACAGCAGGTAACGTAGAAGGCTCGCTGAAGATGATTGCCGCGGACGTCGATAGTTTTACTGTAGCAAGTGCAGAAATTGCTACTTGGCATGCTCGTATTATTGTTCCTTCAAGATCTTTTGAAAAGTCCTTTGACATGTCCAACTCGAGAACAATGCTGAGGGCACGGGACAAAAGAACATGCGAATCAACAATTGACAGTTTGTTGTCTGACATCGATAACGATATCTCAGGCAACATCGCCGATATGGTCTCTACAGCAAGCACACAAGCCAGACGGTCCGTTCCATCAGTTATTGAGCTCATCGCGTCAATTGAAGCAATTATATTCTTCTGCTCAGCAGACCCAGCTTTGCGCAGCAAGTGTATGAAAAATAAAGCCTGTGTAGCCCCTCTGTCACATTTACCTGCGATAAAATTTCCTACTATACGGGCCGCTCGGTCTATAATGCTCTTCGTCTCACATCCAGGGACAACCTCGTAATGGCTTGTGTAGTCCATCACGACAAGATTGACATATGCTGCCAGTAAAAAGTAGTTTGAAGAGAAGCATCCCTCTGAAAACGCAGATAAATCAAGAAGTATACGGCGTGTACTCGCTGCCACGAGCGGAAACGAGGCAACCAAAGCATTTACGCGATCGTGTAAAGCGGCAGACACACAGAATACTGACCACGATCTGTGTCTGTTTTGATCTGTCCTCATGTTTTGAGTTATTTTGGGCACAGACGAGTCATATTTGAGTTGGCGCGTTGAGTTTGCCACAGCAATGTTGCACCATAACTTAAGAATCCGAGCTGCTGATGGCAGCTCATTAACTGGAATCTGCTTGATTACATAGTAACAAACTTCCTTGAAAGTTGAAATGGCAACTTCACCTAGCGACGGGATTATGAGATGGTCTGGACCAACTGCTGCACCGATAAGTGCTGAAAATGGGACCAAATGGTGAGATTTGTGCACGGACAGTAGAAGTGCAACTGGAAGTAATGGGCCATGCGCATTGATCGCAAGTCCTGCTATTTCTTTTCGATAGTCATTTTTGGGCAAGAGCTCAATGGCAGTTGCAAGAACTGGCCGAGAAGCACTCATGAACTGCTCAAACACTAATGCCAATCTGTTGTCATCATAATCGTGGAATGCAGTTTGCGAGAGAAGATCCGCAGCCTTTGAACGAACACTCGTTGCGTCACAGCAATCCTTTCGGAGTCCGGACATGAAAGTGCCTGCTTTATCATTGTGATCGTGAATTCCAAATGGATAATTTTGTTTTCCATTTTTGGTGTATTTGATTAGCTCTTTTGTAAAAAAAGCGAGAGAATCAAGGGATGGGAATTGTGCAACATGGTTGAGTTTAAATGACTCACGGAATGAAGATATCGTTCCTAGCACAAACACTGCCATGGGGAGCGGATTCTCTTGCCGTGGTAGAAGATCAAAAAGTACCGAAGAAACGTAGGCTGCAATTGCCAGGCGATGTATGCGTGGTTTATTGGGACTCTGTAAAACCTTCAAACTCATAGTGAGAGTCAGAGAGACCAGGGGATTCAAGCACAGACTGCCAAGATGTCGATTAGGATTATCTATCTGACGCGAAATATCCTCGTTGACATCTTCCTCCTCAAATATAGAACATTCAAAACCTTTGCCGGCGGATACTCCAGATTTTCTGGGCGTTTTGCTTGAAATTGTGCGATCATGATTTGACGTCAATTCACGGCCATAACTCCCCCTCTGCGAGCGTTCGAGTGCACTAATTGCGTCTGCGAGGAACAAACATACTGTATTAGCTACGGCAAGAGGCCGCGCCGGCAAATGTCTCAGCCATATCCAAGTTTCTTGGCCAAAAGGCTCTGAATTCTCAAATCCCCCGCACACTTGAAGGTGTGCAGCTGCCAGATACATAGCTTCACGTCGCACACGTTTTATCTTAGTACATGCCGCAACGCTGAGCAAATCATACAGTTGACCCTGACCCATTTTAATAGAATGACCGGTAGCATCCGAACACGGTTCATTACACAATTTTGCTGCCATGGATTCAGCCGCCATTGAATCTTGGGGTGAATCAAAATATTGAGCACCATGTTTCTGTATGTTATAGAAAGCCGAGATCAATCTGATCCGGGCAGCAAGCTCAGTTGGGGGCTTGCTCAATGGTGAAATTAGATGACACTTTGTTAAGTCAAGATTTGCCTTGGCCAATCTGTTAACTCCTACGAAATCTACATATTCAGCCAATGCGTTGATTGTATGCGTGCGACGCAATACCATCTTATTCATGTGCCCCGTGGCCTTTGTCTTGAGACTAAGAGCCGCAACATTACCAATGATCCTATCATGGATGCCATATTCTGTCGCTCGAGAATCCTTTTGCTTCTCAACTGTACAAACGGTTTCAACAGATGCAATTGAACTACGTGTAGCATATTTTGCAGAAAACATCCGCGGATCTGGAAGAGCTGATACTGCATCTCGGCGCATACATGCAATAAATGCCCTGTATGTAGCAATATGCTCCCCCTTCTGGACTGCCATGATCTCTATTGACTCTTCCAAGTTAGCAATTCGTGTCTGCAATGCTCGAATGACATGTAGTAGCAAAGATAATGTGGCATGTCGTACCAATCCTGATTCATGTTGCATTCCTCTCGTGAGCATTGCCTTGTCTAGGCAAGGGGGAAGTATTACATGCAAAAATGGCATGCCTTCCTGTTTCTGGATGACGCTGTGATGTGGAAGTGTGATGGTCTCCTTGCTTGCAGCTAGCGCGATCTTACCCATGTGCGAAGCAGCAGTGAGCCAGCTCACCGATGGCCGTGGCTCCATAGATGCCGAGGCATCGCGCATATACATTGACGCTATTTGCGGAAAGATAGCACAAACCTTAAGGAGCAGCTCTGCGTGGTTAGGCGACTCAACCGGCCTCAGCTTTCGAAGTAAACGCAGCATGGCAGCGGCCTTTTTATCATCTCCCTTGGTCTTAGTATGCGTGCCAAAATGTTTCATATCTGCATGATCGTTTGGCCCAGCCACAGTCTCCTTTACATCCACTTTCCAATTGGTTGTGTTATTCTGCTTAGCCATTGTAATCATCTGTGTTGTGTTTAAACCACTCCCTATACCCTGCTTTCCTAAAGTTATTTGCGGGCATACACCAATCGAAGGGTCAGTACATATCTTTATTATGATGTCCTGAGCAAGTCCTGCAGCGATTAATACACTAGTGTGTATTTCTTTCCTCGCTTCCAGCTGTTCCTCGCTCTTCCCACTTCCCGCATGTCGATCATTCGATGAACCACAAATGACTGTGAGCTGTTCGAGTGAGCAGTCCCCGCACAATGCAGCCCGAAGTCTAAATGGGACTCTACCCTCGGTACAAACTACGGTCTTCCAGAATAGCCGCAAGGTACGACATATCAAGTGTCTTGGATCACTGGCCACATGTCTCATAACGTTCCCGAGGAGCGCTTTCTGTGCGAGCAAAGGGCGGAGAAGAGTTTTGTCTCTCCCTTCCAAGAACGTTAGTACAAAATGTACAAACATGTGTCGTGTCGGAAGCATAGATGGGTCCATCCAAGCCCATGGCTTTTGGAGCCTATTGCTTGACACATATTGCTGTGAGCGAGCTACTGAGCGCGGAACAGCTAACTTGTTCAGCGATGGCATTGAGAAGTCAAAATTACGGTACAACTCGAATGCCAACGAGCGGTTTCGGGCCACTATGGAGGTACAGAGTGCGAGGGCGCAGTTTTGCCTGACTCTGATACCACTAGACAGATGTGTATATATGGCCCGCATTCGATGCTGAATGATGTTACGAGCAAGACCATCGAGTTGAAGATGTATGAAGCTTTCCGCATCGGTGATATTTTCAGGGGAGAATAGCACCATATCAGCAAGAAGACACAGCAGTGGCACACACACCTTCTCAGCATTGTTGAGGTGATGCGAGTCCCAGATTGCGAAGACGTCGAAGAAGCCGGGAGACATTCGAGTGTAGACCTGTTATCGATTCGACACATGCGTTACACGAGTCATCATAAAAGTTACGCTTCGTGTTGCTCCCCGTGAAGACCGGGATGCACGGGTAGAAAACGAGCGGCGGCGAAAGCACATACCTGTAGCGCCCGTGTGGCTCGTTCCTTGGAAGTGCGCAACTCTTTGCGAATCTTCGTGATAGCAACGGCGATGTCGTTTGCATCACGACCATCGTCGCTCAACACTTGAATATTTTCTCGAAGATTAACTTCGTAATCCGCCATCTGTTTGCTCTGCGTTGTGGGTGGCATTGCTCAACCTCAGTGGCCGTTAAGCGTTGCCGGTGTGGACTTAAAAGTCACCTCTTTGAGTTATTAATAGACGGGCTCATATATAGGTGGTACAAAAAAGGCGGGACGAGTTATCCTTGAGTTAATTCTTCCCCTATATATCCTGAAGCGCGCCACGCGCTTACAGAAGCGGTTTTTCATGAGCAAGATGTGCGCTCATGTAGCCGCTGACGTGCGAGTAACGAGCGGCGCGCTGTATCTTTAGGGTCCGCGCCCTGTCTTTAGGGGGTCGGGGATGTGTTTTCAGGGTTTAGAGTTTAAACAGCCGCGAAGCGGCTCTTCGGCCGCTCCCTTTTGACATCCTGAAGCGTGCCACGCGCTGCCGTGCCAAAAAAAAAAAAACCGGAACACAGATAAAAAATACCTTCGAAGGTAACATAACACACACGAAAATTCCTGCGGCAATGTTTTTCTTCATCGACTGGCGGAGTAAAATAAGATCTTACAAATAATAGATACATATATATATTAATTACCTTCGAAACCTTACGAATGAAGGTACCTTCGTTCGTAATACAGCAAATCATATTACCGAAGCAAATCATATTGATGTAGTTGCAAGGCTTTTAAAGGCGCTTCCGGCCACTTGCCATGTTTCAGTCTCGTCATATAAAGTTGCTCCTGGAAAACACACAAAATCTGACGCATGCTTCGTATGTTTCCACGCCTATCAACAGCAGTACTTTTCAGAAGGCGTACTGTTTTCAAATATGAAGCGTGCGCGATCTCATTTGGTTTGAATTCTTCACGCTCAGATTACCGGTTCAACGTTTCGTGTTTTCACACCTCAACGTATGCGATGGCGAGCTCATATGCCAACAGATTTTCGTTGCCTGCTCCTTCTTTCTCGAAACCTGCTTCCCTCGAGGTGGCGCGCGGTAAAAACGAATCTAAGGACGTCGGAACGGTACTTCGTGCCGCACTGAGTATTGGTGGCTTTTACAGGTGAGTTTCATCGCCATGAATCTGAACATCAATCTGCACTTGGGTGCTGCACGAGATTTGAATTCTCCTTTGCAAATCTGATGACAGTGAGGAATCTGTACTTCAACGTGCTGCAGATAGACTATATCATTCAATAGTTTGTCAAACAGAAGACTCTGATGTTTTGGATACTTTTAGCGTGGAGCAAAACTTTCAAGGCTTGTTCGGTTTGATTGTGCTCCATGTTTGGATGTTACTCAGTAGACTGCGGTCTGAAGGAGCCGCGGGGAAGGAACTCAGCCAAGCTATTTATCATGTTTTCCTAGATGACGTAGAGCGCCGCTTGCATTCAGATGGGCTGAGAGTAAAGGTGCAAAATATGCTCCGGGAATTGGAGCAATCTTTCTTTGGTAGTGTGGTAAGTTGCTCCTTGTTTTTCCTCATTTTATACCAACTTGAGTTTGACTGTTATCGTGGCCCTCGCGAAGCTTGCATATGATGAAGCGCTGCGAGGGACGCGTGGTAACCTTGCTACAGCATTTCATCGAAATGTATTTCAAGAACGAAGGGATGTGGAGAGATCCAAACTGCTTGAGCGATATGTTCGCCGTGAGCTTGATTGTCTAAGTTTGACGAAGAGTGCTGCAATATTCGAGGGCCGGATACAATTTTCAGACGTCAGAATCTTCCAGAAACTCAGTGCTTCTTGCTGAATCGCACTTATTGGCGAGGTATTGATCGCGCAAAGCCGACGTGTAACACTCAACGACATCGTTTGGAGAGCAATAATACAACTTTTTATCGCTGGGTTTGACTGAATATAAACAACGAGACTGGTTGCTTTGTCTGCCCCTATCCCGTTTACCAATAGACGGCTTTACGTCTATTTTTTTCCAGCTTCAATCGGCGCGCTGACCGAACTTTTGCTTACAGCATTCTTTCCGTTGATTTCCACGGCTCACGGACTGCCATAATCTTCGGTCCAGCACTCTTGGTCTCACAGGCTTAGTAAGAAATCCCGATGCATCAAGGTCGGCAAGAACCATTCGGCGAAGCATTGAACTCGAAGTTCTCGTCATTAAGTTTTTATGTTCTTTGATACGCTGTGTTTCACGCCAAGAGTTGGTTCGCGAAAGGCAATTTGTAATTGAAGAGTGCAAGAAATGTTGCCGCCGACAAAACGAAACTACAGCGGCGTTGTACCTTTCTTCTTTTCGAGATACCGGGTCTTCGTCATCACAATCAGTTCGGCGCCCTGATAGTCAAGGGCTTTTGAGTTTCGCAACAGTGTCGCGCAGCTCGTCGCACTTTCAAGCTCAACAAAAATGCTTCCCTTTCAGGAGAGTCAAGTATATCATTTCATCACGTTTGAGCACAACAGAACTAGAACTTGAGGGCGTTGCGTTACCTTAAAGTCTTTCGACACAGCATGTCGGCGAAGACGGATAGAAAGAACCTCGACGTGCTGGGAGAAAAACGCGCGGAGTTCGTCGATAGTCACATCCATCGGAAATGGCGAGACGTATAAGCTGCGTTGCTCCACCTCGGCGTCGACTTCCGCTCTTGGGCGCAACTCAGAGTTACGGCGCACGCGTTTTTTGTCGCAACTTACAGTAAGTTGTGTCGATGCATCCAAAGCCACGGCTACAGCGGCGACCAAGTCACCGTCAATGCGACGTTCCGAAGAGCCAAGCAACGAGCGCACACGGGTGAACGTCACGAGCAACGCGATATCAACGAATCCTTCGGGATCGTTCTCGACAGTTTCCCGCAGGAACTTATCACGAGGAAGATTTGAATCGGAAAAATAAAATTCAATCTGATTTACAAGCTTGACCTTGGTGACGTCATTGAGGGGTCGTGAAGGACAGTCAGAGCAGATCATCTGCGCAGGTTTTCTGTCGGCGGCCGCTGTTTCGGAGACTCTTACTTTTTCAGTGGATCGCTCGAAAGTTTATTTATGCTTCGTGAATCTGTGACAATTTTTTTTCCCCGGGGGCGGGGAACTGCTATCAGGGAGTGGCCGAAGAGCCGCTTCGCGGCTGTTTAAACTCTAAACCCTGAAAACACATCCCCGACCCCCTAAAGACAGGGCGCGGACCCTAAAGATACAGCGCACCGCTCGTTACTGCGCGTCAGCGGCTACATGAGCGCACATCTTGCTCATGTAAAAAGCGCTCCTGTCAGCGCGAGGCACGCTTCAGGGTATATACGGGAAGAATTAACTCAAGGATTACTCGTCCCGCCCTGGGCCAAAAAAAATTAAACAGAAACACAGCAGCACTTTCATTCGCTCGCTAGCTATATATTAGTCTAGTGGCCCGAGGTTTTGTGATTGAATAGTCACCGATAGTCAGACCTTCCGACATTAGTGCATGCCCGATGGATTAGTCTGCGCCTGATCTATCTATGATTAGAGCTGGAACAGGTCTCATAGAAAATGTTATTTTTTGGGCATCTCTTGGTTCGATCGCTTGCATGCACAAAGGCGCGCTCCCATGTCCATTCCATCGCGCGAAGGATTAACTCAAGAAGTTCCATATAGAATCGATGGTCTAAATGTATCGGTCTCTCGCGAGGCGCGCGTCGGCCGCTCGGGCGATTCTGCTCGTAAACGCCGCGTCGCTTCACTCCTCGCGACCTGCGGCGCAGGTTGTACCGTCAAAGTTTGTCGCGAAACGCGGCGAGCGCGACGGCAGCGGCGCGCGCACGCGGAACCACAACCAGACTATTTGCCTATTGTGCTACGCGAGGCCAGAAAATGACGGTTAAATCTTGAGTTATTTCTGTCTATCGGTGACTATTTAATAGTCACGAAAATCCAATAGTCAATAACCTCGGGCCACTAGCTAGCTAAGGCGCGATTTAATTCTTTTTGGGCGTCTTCCTATCAAATATCGATCGTGATTTCAAAGCGAATTTCTCCTAGCTAGCTAGTAATATTAGCCGCTTATTATTTTAGATCTTACCTTCGAAGGTATTTAATATATATTACGAAGCTTTTACATTCGAACGAAGATATAATAAATACATATGATATATACTATATTATTTAATATATTATGGCTTACAGGTTATTATTAACCTACGAAAGTTCGATTTTACTGTACGTAGTTGGCCAAAACTTCTTCACTCTTACGAAGATAGAATATGATAGAATACTACTATTACCTTCGAAGAATCCTTCGAACGAAGGTACTTTTTTTAATGTTATTAATAAGATCATATATTTATTTAATCAATATAATACAGCGCAGAGACTATTATTCGAAAGAACTTCACTCGTGTTGTTTAGATCATACAGCTGCTGGGCCATGATCTCGTACCTTCGAAACGTACTTTTCACTTCATCAACGATGGTGTTCGTCTAAGAGTTATTAGGAATACACGTAATATTTAATACGAAGGTAATATTTATGATTAATTATTATTAAGATTATTACAAGTAATTATATTTTATAATATATCTATACACGCCCAGCAGCGTACATATGTACATGTAACACTTACATAAAATATCAACAAAAAGCAGGTTGTTTCTCGTTCTCGTTTGGTTGCTACACTTTTCAAAAATGTTGAAGAACAAGTCGCCAGCCATGCTCCCGAAAACTATCATGAAATTAACTGCATTCTAATCCTAGTAGGCGGAAACACCATAAATGGGACCTCGAATACGCCGAGCGAGCTGGAGATCTTTAGGCATAATGGTTACACGTTTTGCATGAATTGCGCACAAGTTACAATCTTCAAAAAGATGCACGAGGAAATCCTCAGTAGCTTCTTGAATCGCAAGGAGGCTCTCGGCCGTATATCGGAAGGGCTCTGGGGAAACTTCATTGGAAATTTCCCGAACCTATGTCAATAAATAATAGGTTTGAAAAAGAACAAAGGTATGGAGACGGAGAAGGGCAAAACTGCTGCGGGTGGTAATGTCTGCATGTAAATAACTCACAAGGCGACAAAACGGTGCTTTTCGTATTAAGAGTTCGGTGCTCTTCTGAAATTTCCGTATTTCTTTCAGAGCAAGCGTTCCCGGCTTGTATCTGCGCCGCTTCCTGTCTGCTCAGGATTATGTTTTGTAGCGCGAGGTTAGTAAGAAGAAGAGGGGTGAACGAGGTATCTTCAATTCGAGATTCATCGTATCTGCCGCGCCACACGCGAGACGAGTTGACGAAAGCATACCTGGCGAGCCGTCCGCATCGACAAACTTCGCAGACTCTTTTCTGGGCTTTTTTTTCCCCTGCTGATTTAGAGTTAGAATGGCGGGAACGAGAATTCCGAAGGAGACACCACCTTCCGTTGATGCTTTCCTTGCAATTTCCGTGACATTTGCACCGATATGCTTTCTGAAGGGCGGTACAAATATTATCGTTACCTTCGGCGATTTGGAGCCGTTCGTGAAGTGCGCGCAGCGATAGGCGAGTAAACGAGCTCTGACGGCAATTAACACGCCCTGGTTTTAGAATTGCCAGAATGCCCAATTTTTTTTTCCAAACCTTCGTTCGCAGTGCTATATATTTTACGCGCTCAGGTTTATGGATACAATAATAATAGTGATATCGATCGATATATCTTCATCATTATTATTATTCGTAATAAGATTAAGATCTTATATATATTACGAAAGTATTCTAAATTTCATAAGGGTTTATTACGCTTAAGATCTTATTATGAAATTCAGAATACATATAATATTATTAATACAAATCTAATTATAATAATAAAATTCTTCCAGCACGGACAAACAGTTGTACCTTCGTAGTGTTTAACGTGATTGCGTGGGTTTGTTCCATTTTGTTCCCAGGTGTATCGGCATTGCCATGACTTATTATTTATCGGTTGCTTGGTCGGATGGTATGTGTGATATTGACATGTCAAATACACCATTCCCCATATCGTTGACTTTCGGTCGGCATGGTGTTACCAAACGAACACTAGTCGGTTGCAAATATCGACACGCGCTCCGCGCCAAGCATTTTGGGTCGCGAGCCTTTTGGCGGGGTCGACCTCGAGCCGTCCTTTCTTTTGTTTTTTATGCAATCTGAGAAGCCTACATGATGCTCAAGGCACCGACGCACGTCCCTGCGAAGTTTCACATCGATACGTGAAACGCCCCATCAGCCCCTCCGGTTCGACGTCGAGGAAGGCGCGACCCTAAATGATTACAACCGACCGAAAGTCAACGATATAGGTGTCCGACCGCGAGTCAACGATATAGGGGGAATGGTGTATTATCATATGTGAATTAATTGAGTCATATTACATATAAATGCCCTCACGTATGAGCAAACCAAGTCGGACAAATTTTCAACACGTGACTCAATAAAATTGGTTTAATTTGTTCAATGAAGTACTTTCCCAAGTTGTCACGTGATTGTGATCGTACATTAAATGGATTAATCCTACGGCAGGTTTTTGGCGAGTTTTCTTCATTGACTCGCGAAATCGGTCATGTAATATGACAACGGAAATGAAAGTAGTACATTCCAAAGTTGTTTTCAAGTTGTTTTCAAGTTGTTTTCAAGTATTATTATAAATAGTTTACTCGTGAACGATGGTTTAAATTCGGTAATATAATATAATATGTAATAATCGAAAATTCGGTTTTAGGGCCAAAAAAAATCGATAAGGGGGGGGATGACATGGGATGACCTTATATGCTTTATTTTGATGCAAAATATATAATCAAGTTATTCGATGAAAGTATTCGAGAAATCTAGAACCAGAATCAGAGCATAAGGCGCGGCCCGCACTCTGTGATCACTTCCAGTACGCCATCTGGTCCACTCAGCACCTGCGCAAACCAGGCCTGATCAAAACGGAATTCTTCGCAGCGCGCCACCTTGGGTTAGACGTTGTTGCCGCCCGCGTTTTAAAACGGCAAGCCTCCAAAAACCCCAAAACCGAGATCTCCAGCACCTTGGAACGCAATAAGAATATGGGAGACATGCCAAACTCCACGGCTGGGTCTGCAGGTAGCAAAATCTTTGTCGGCGGGTTAGACAGAAGCGTGGATGAAGGTTTGTGCCGTTTCCTTCTCCGATATTTTCAAGCTTTTTCGCACTTCCGTTCCCAGTTTTGCGTTATTTGTGCGGGCGGTTATTTTCCGTCAGCTCCTAATCCGACCCACGTGATCCCTCAGGAGTTGTCCGCAGCTTTTTTCAACAGTTTGGGCCAGTCGTCGAGGTACGCATAGAATGATGGTGCCCAGGGCACTGCCCCTCGGCGACTTTATTCGCAGAAAAACTCACTATCTCGATAACCAGGTTCTTGTGATGCGCGATCCACATAATCACCAGTCTCGGGGCTTTGGTTTCATTACCTTCCAGAGGGACGACTCTGCCGAGCAGGTCCTTCAAAACCGCTATCATGATATGATGGGGAAGCGGGTGAGCTGATGCACTTTAATTATCTTTTCAACCTTGACGCGTTCCGGTTCTACAGGTTGAAGTGAAGTCTGCAGTTCCCCGTGGGCAGGCTCCTCCTCCACAGCGCGGTCCCCCTCGCAGCTCGCAGGGATATGGATACGGACAACCCAGGGGGGGTCCTGGGCAGGGAGGTCCTGGCGCGGGATATGGTTATGGTGGAAGCTACGCCAACCCGCAAGCCTATTCCGGCAACAATAATCCTTGGGGAACCAACTCTGGTTTCGGTGATCCAAGCAGCTTGCCAAATGGTCAGAATTCCAACGGTGCACCTCAGAAAGCTGCGTTTGGTTACAGTAAAGATTCCAGCCCGACTCCACGCCAGGAGCAGGTTGCTGCGAGCAGCGCTGCTTCTCCTGCACATGGCTGGACAGAGCACACTGCGCCAGAAGGCTACGTGTACTACTACAACAGCAAGTCTGGAGTTAGCCAGTGGGAACGCCCTGTGGAACTTGACTACCCATTGTCAAACTGAGTGCGTAGATAAATCCTATGCGCGCCGATGCAAGACAAACCCCTGTGACATCGGTCAAGTGGGCTAAATTTTGCGTGTGCATCTCACCGCACACCAACGTGCAAACTTGACCTAGCGAGTAGTTGTAGGTCTGTGGAGATTTAGTTTCACACCTAGCTTCCACTGAGGGTGACTTTAGTTAGAAGTAGCGCTTGCAATTAGACGACCAACTCTTTCAGTCAACTCAAGAAAAATATATTACGGCAAAGCACACGGCAAGGTATATTTTATTTCAAGTAAATTTCTCTTTGAAAATACTTTGTGCGCGCATACAGTAGATGGTCATCTACGCGACGAGGGCGATGTACGGAAGTCATATGCAGCTGCTGCTGTTGATCTATCTTAAGAACCCATCTACTGACGATGGCAGAGTATCTGAGCTTGCTAAAGCGCACTGCCCAAGAAGCTTTCGCTTTTTCTTATGGAGCTTATTTTCGCGGCTCATGACTTTCTCGATCTGCGTGTCCTGAATACTATTCAATGGTGAACGCGAGACGTTGCTCAGAGGAAAGTTAGAGCCGTCTGAGACAGTCGGTACTTTGATTTGTTTTGAGCTCGAAGAATCCTGAATGCCAAGAGAGGGGGCAACATTTGCAGAGACGTGGTCATCTGGCGGTACACAAGCACTCCCTAGGCGAGACTCTTCACCGTTGATGGGGCCGCCAAAGTGACTGACAGGAGATACGTATCCTCTTGCGCTCAAATCATCGATAACGTTGTGGATGGTGACTTTCGTCAGCTCTACTTCACCACTTCGTCGTACTTTCCCCTGTTCTTTTCTTTTCCGTATTATTGGTGACTCGTCCGTTTGGATATGAACTTCAATTTTGCTATCTGCGTTACCATCCCGAGCACGAGGCAGATGATTGTTAGCTGGCAACAAATTAACTGAGTCTAAAAAACGTGGCTCAGCAGGAAGTTTCATAATGTTGTCACATGTGTCGTGTGTTCCCCTGCCAATGTGATTTACGCCTTGCACTAAGGAGTCATCTTGTCTGTGAAGATGTCCCTGTACTGTGATTACAGGTTCTGATTCATTGGCGACTTTCGTCCCAAGCTTCTGGATGCATCGAAGATTTTGGTGTAGAGCACTTTGCAAGTCTTCATGTCTTTTATCAGCCTCGAGCTTTGTACCATTTTTGCCCCTTGTTCGTTGTTTCAGTGGCTGGATTCCGTGCTGCTCGACAGATTTGTGCCGGAGTTTCTTTGCGGCCCGGTGCTCAACAAACGGTTTTTCCTGCACACCAGCGTGCTGAGGTCGACTTTTCCTTTCTTCCGGGAGTTGTGCGAAATTGCAAGGTGTATTGATCCTATACTTGGTTCCGAAAGCTGAGGATGCCTCAAGTTCTCGCCTTGCATTGCGCTCACTTGACAACAATTGTTCCAAGGACGCTTCTCTTCTCGTTGCAGCTACGAGTCCCGCCTCTGCTTTTGCAAGTCTTTTGAATATATTGGTGTCTTGTGCTTCCATTGATAGATCGGCAGTTTGTTCAGTGGACCTCGTGCAAACCATTAATTGCTTGACTTTATGATCTGCTTGAGTCAAAGCTCGCGCTGCACCCACGAGTGCTTTCTGCACAGTGGCGAGTTCAAGCTTCAGCAAGTCACACGATTCTTGCTCTTCTTTCAGCTGTGCAGCTAAAATCGCTGACTCGCCGCATGCCCTTTGAAAATCATCACTCAAAACATTTCTTTGGAACTGCAGGACTTTGTTGTGCCTTCTGGCATCTGCAAGTTGCAGCTGTGCAGAGGCGAGACTATATTCCCTCTCGGCAACTTCGCTGTTGTATGCGCGTGCCATCTGAGTTGGAAAGTGTACTAAGTTGGTTTTTACTGGGTGGAACCTTGTTGCAGCAGACATTAGACGACATTGCGACGAGTAAGAGAAAAATGGCCAGAATGAACAGCGTGCTCTCAGCAGTTGTAGTGGGGTGCGGGGTCGTTGTATCATACCGTTTTCAACTCGTTTTCATGCTTCTGTATCTCAGTATTAAACGCGCTTACGACCACGGAAAGCTTCTTCCTCAACAAAGCTATCTCAGTTTGCTCGAACTTCTCATGGGTCAGACTTGTCTTGAAATCATGCTCCGACAGTACGGTTTGCTTAGTCGGCGGCGGGCTGATCGATGCCACTCGCTCGGTCGTTCTCCTCGCCATGCTGAAGAGACGTGTTGGTTTCTTTGGAAGATGTCATCAACTCGATTCATCAAATCTATCTGCAGGAAAATCCCAACGGTAATAATTTAGTACCTTCGTTCGTTCGTTCGTTCGTTCATAATAATATAATATATATACGAACGAACGGACGAAGCGTACGTAATAATAAGGTAATAATATTAAATATATTATTATTTTCGGCATAGCCGATCTTACGAGGATTGCACGAAAAAAATTCCGCCATTCCTGGACATCGTTAATCAAGGTCGAAGGTTTATTTTCCTCATACATTGTAACACATTTTGACATCGTTAACTCAGAATCGTTGGTTTAGCGTTACATATATTTGAAGCATTCATTGGACGGAATAAACCAATTTT
>Ga0302114_10000064_pt1 | contig 76049 bp, 53 predicted proteins | sample AG5_Surface_MG_FD_203107 | JGI IMG/M metagenome (GOLD analysis project Ga0302114, IMG submission 203107) | Marine microbial communities from Western Arctic Ocean, Canada - AG5_Surface | ecosystem: Environmental > Aquatic > Marine > Oceanic | place: Canada: Western Arctic Ocean | collected... | reverse complement strand
TTCTCCAAGACCACCGTCGACTCCATCTACGCCGTCGGGGACGTGACCAACAGGGTTAACCTCACCCCCGTGGCGCTCATGGAGGGCATGGCGTTCAAGGACACCGTGGTGCTGGGCAAGCCCACCAAGCCCGATTACGAAAACATTCCATCCGCGGTTTTCTGCCAGCCCCCGGTGGCCACCGTGGGCGTGACCGAGGACGAGGCCGTGGCCGCCGGTATGACCGTCGACGTCTACACCAGCACGTTCACCCCGATGAAGATCTCCCTCGCGGGGCGGGTCGAGAAGGCGTTCATGAAGCTCATCGTGGACACCGCCACGGATAAGGTTGTCGGCGCGCACATGGTCGGACCCGACTCCGCGGAGATCATGCAGGGCATCGGCATCGCGCTCAAGTGCGGCGCCACGAAGGCCCAGTTCGACTCCACGGTGGGCATCCACCCCTCATCCGCGGAGGAGTTCGTCACCATGCGAACCCTGACCCGCACCGTGGGGCCCAAGGTTGAGGCGGCGGTTGGCGCGAAGGCGTAAGCGACGGCGGGACGATGACACCGGAAAATAGGTGAACGCTTCCTTTAAAAGTTACACGATGCTTGCGAACTCTTAACTCTTAATACACCGTCACTCGTCTCACTTCGCCACGACTCCCTCGGCGAGGTCGTACTGCGCCTCGCTGTCTCGTAGCCCGTCTTCCCTGAACTTCCCGGACGCCACCGCGGACGCGAAAGGTCCCCACCGCTCCGTCGCGGCCTCCGCCTTCATGTCGATTCTCACCCTGAACCGCATCTCGATCGAACATCTCGCGCGGTGGAACGGTTGCCTTCCCTTGACGTCGATCCGCCTGAGCTCGTCCGTGAAGGACTTATCCTCCTCCCACCTCGCGGCGCCGTGCCACAGGTCGAACGAGTCGAACACCATCGCCGGACCCGTCACGAACACGTGCGCGTCCTCGGAGGTGAGCTCGGGAAATTCGAATTTGGCGATTTCCTCCGCGGTGAGTTCCCCTTCGCCGCCGCCGAACCCATCGCCGCTGGTGCCTTTACCCGATGCGTTCCCCTCGGCACTGCCCTGCCACAGCGGCCTTAACAGGCGGTTAGTACCCGGGATCCATGTTTTCGGGTTTAGCGTGATGCCTTTCACGTTGTACTCCTTCTCGGCTTCCGAGTCGTCCATCGAGATTTTCCGCTTCTCGAACTTCCACTCGCGTTCACCCCCGTCCTTGGGCAGGCACACCACCAAGGGCGACTGCCACACCTGCCCCGTCGGGTCGATCGCGCTCCGTGCGATCCAGATGTTGACGAACCTGTACTGGTACCGACCCCGGTCCGGCATGGCGAGGTCCGTCCAGCCGTCCTTCGGCCGCTGCGGCGTCTTGGGGTTGGTCCAGCTGTCGGGGTCCCTGTGCAGCCGCGTGGCGAAGTGGATCTTGGAGCTCACCACGTGCCCCTCCGGCCGGCGCATCACCCAGTCGATGGCGTCGTCTTCTAAACTCGGGTCGAGCCACCCCGTGCCCGGTAGCACCTTCACGCACGATTCATCGCCCAAGTGTTTAAACTGCGACTTGATGAGCTCGGCGCCGGCGTCGAAGAGCTCCGGCCAGAGCCCCGCGTGGCCGCTGCCCTGCGGTTCCATTCGCCGCCATCCACTCTCGAGGACGTCCCTCAAGTGCACCAGCGCGGGATCCTCACGCGTGGGCAGGGCGATGAAGTCCTTCGCATTGACGGATGCGATGGCGCCCCTCGCGGCGTCGTTGATGAGCACGGGTCGATCGACGCCGCCGTCGTAGTACGGGACCGTGGCGACGCGCTCGCCGCATGTGAGGAGCGCGGGAGGTTTCTCGATGACCTTGGTCAGGTCTCTCGGTTTCTCGCCGGTGGGTTTGTCCGTGGCCACCGCGCGCGTGTGCGGGACGCATCGCGCGGTCCTCAATCCGGGTGTCCTCGATCGGGTGCTGACGCGGAGGGAGGAAGTCGCGCGGGGGCGCGATGCGGGGCTCGATGCGGCGCGTGTGGCGACCGCGGATGGAGTACACGAGGCCGCGAGGGACATGACGCGATGTGAGTGACCGGGGTCACGCTCGCGTCGTCCTGAGTGGCGTCGAACGAGCTCGGTCGAGGAGGAAGGTGCCAACTCTGAAACGGCTTCTGATTGGCCGAGCCAGATCTCTGAGAGAGTGTTCTCGGAAGACGCGAAAGACCGGCTCGGAGGTGTCGAGAAGACCGTCTCCACCCCGCGCCCCTCTCTTCACAACCCTCACCGCGCGACACGCATGCAGCATCCTCGCACGATGCCCGCCACCGTCAAGCCCCGATCCCTCCGAGCCGCGCGCTGCGTCCCGGGTTGGACGCCCCTCTTCGCCTTCCTCGCCTGGTTCGTCCTCGGCTCGCCGTTCGCCTGGTTTTCTCCCTGCCACGCCGCGAGCTCGAACCCGATGGACCACGACGACCCGGCCGACACCATCGCCTCGTTCTCGGAGTCCATGATGCGCGACGCCATGTGGGACATGTACGACGCGGACACGGGCGCCATGCTCAACAACAGCAAGGCGGAGGTGGTCAACGTCGACACGGAGGACCCCGACGACCTCGACGTCGCCCTCTTCGTGGACGCCGATGATATGGGCGGAACGATGGAGCCGAACACCACACAAATCGTCCAGATGTGCGAGTTTATGTTCCCGGAGAACTGCGAGAAGGAGACGCCCTACGTCTGGGCCCCCGAGACGTACGACTGCGGCGAATCCGACGAGGCAAACGCCGACACCGGCTTCGTGTGCTCCAACATAACGGCAAACACCGACAAAGACGGCGACCTCGCCGTCATCGCCGAAACTCGAGCCCCGGGCGCCATGTGCATGCCCGAGAACCCTGAAGATGCCGACATCGAGACGGACGTCGAAGCCGCGCAGGAAGACCCTTCACCCACGGACAGGAGGAGGAAGCTGTCGCAGGCGAGCGCGAGGGGGCGCAGACGCAGCGGCAACAGATCCCGACACATCCGCGCCGGCCGAGCCCGCGGGACCCGCAGCAGCACCCGCGGGCGTCGGGGTTGAGACACACACACGAGATGATACACGAGATGATACGTCAGACGACACGTGACGATACGACGGACAAGATTGAATACGAACCAAAAAAGTACAAGAACCTCGCTCACTCCTCGCCGTCGTCGAAGTAGTCAAAATCCATCAGCGCCGGTAGCGTCGGGAACACCGAGTCCCTTTTCTCGTCCCTTTCCTCGTCCCTGTACCGGCACCTGCGCACCCACGGCGGACACTTACTCACAAAGTACAGAGGAGCCCCGCGTCGACCCCCGTCTCCGGTGTCGACGTCCGACTCACTCAGGTCCACGTCGCCGGAGCCCGCCAAAACCACTGTCCTCCCCGGCGGCCCGGGGGGACCGGGGGGACCCCGCGGCGAGTTCGGTGCCGGCGGTGACGGCCGCGCGGGTCTCGGCGGCCTCGGCGGAGGAGGCGGAGGAGGCACATCGGCCCTGTCCACGACCACCGGCGCGCACGTGCCCTCCTCATCCAGGGCGAACACGTCGAACCCGCACGCGTCGGGAGCCGCTTGAAACAGCGGAGTGGCACGGAAGCGCAGTTGTTCGATCAGGCTCGAGTAGGACGGATCGCACAGGCACAGGGCCGAGTTGAGGAGTCCCAGCCCCTCGCAGCACGCGTCCGCGTCGTCGGCATCGAGTGATGCGATCAGGTCGCACCGTTGCGCGTCGAGAAGAGCGGCGAATGCCCCGGGATCGTCGCACACGCGTACCACGTCAATCCGGCTTTCATCGATCCCGCCGGCCTCTGCCGCCTCGCCTCCCTCTGCGCGCGTGAGATCCCGTGAACCGACCGTCCCCGGCGGCGGCGGCGAGTTTGGAGCGTCCGGTGGATACGGCGGGTAAGGAGGGAACGGAGCGGGCGGGGACTGAGCGGGTGATGCCGCCGGGAAAGGCGCGCAAGCTCGTCCGCCCCGCGCCGTGAAGCCGCACTCGACAGGCGCGGCGGCGAACATGGAACGGAAACTCGCGGGAAACGATCGCAACACGTCCACCACGTCGTCCTCGCAGAAGCACCTCGCGTCGTTGAGTTGCGCGATGGTCTCGCAGCACGTGTCCGTGAGGGTACCCGCGCATCCGTCCTGCACCAGCCGGATCAGCGTCGAAGTCCCGCACTCTTCCACCTCGGTCACCCCCGGGGAGGTCACCTCCTCCTCCTCCCCCGCGACCTCCTCTTCCTCCTCCACCTCCACCAGGGCCTGGCACCGGATGCCCACGCGCGTGTTGACGCCGCACCTCCTGGGCGCCGTCGCCAACGCCGGGACCAACGCGCCCTGTCGTTCCCTGTCGAACCCCAAGAACGGCGCTTCGCAGAAACACGACGCGTCGTTCAGAGATACCAGTTCGCGGCAGCACTCCGAAGACGCGTCTCCAGGGTCGGTGTCGAGCGGGCCGCACAGGGTCACGAGCGCGTCCAGGCGCGTCTCGGTGCACACGTCATCAGGGATGGACTGCGCGCGTGCGGTTGCCAAAATCGCCGCGACGAGCGCGACTCGCGCGCGGCGCCGCATGAGTGCTCTGAGTGAGCCCGGTGGCACTGAGCGTCGTTCTCGGAAGCTGTGACCAAACCTCGGGACAACAGTCGGCTCCTCCAAAGCGGGCTGGGTCGAACCTGCAGTGGGTCAAAACTCATCGAATCGACGGCAGTTGGAAAAAGCGGGAAAAGCGAATCGCGAAAAATTCCCCAAATTTAGATCGTCGTTTCTTGAGTTCTTGAGGCTCAAGTCAATCTTATCCACGTGGACACCGTGATGACTGTACCACTGTGCGGTGCCGAAGCGTCCTCTGGACCGCGAAACCCTTCATTGGGTTTTTGTTAGGGGAACTTTTGGCATTCATCCGCCAATTTGGACCCGCGCCAAGGGAGTCGCGCTCGCCCTCACACCGCACGCTCGACCCCAAGTTCACACTCGATCGATCACCGCAGAGTGCTCGATTAACGATGATCGCCTCGCTCTGCCCCGCGGCGCTCACGCCCGCGCGCTTCGCGCGTCGGGCCGCAAATCCGGATAAAAAGATTACCAATGCCCGCCGCGCGTTGGTTCGCCCCGTTCGATCGACGTCCCGGGTCGTCACCCCCCGCGCGGCGATGTGCCCCAACCCCAACCTCGGCGACATGTCCAAGCTTCCCGGTGACCCCTCCGTCGTCGTCCACACCAACATCGCGATGGGCGACAAGAAGCTCGCCTTCATGAAGGCCGCCTCCAAGTCCGTCGCCGACTGCCTCTCCAAGCCCGAAGCCTTCGTCGTCATCGCCGTGCTGGACGAGCAGGACATGATCTGGGGCGGCGAGGAGACCCCTTGCGCCATCATCACCGTCAACTCCCTCGGAGGCATCAACTACGCCAACAACACCAAGCTCTCCGGCGAGCTCACCGCCCTCATGTCCGAGTTCGACGTCGCGCCCGACCGGATGTACACAAACTTTTGGGACATTGGTTTCCGCGAGAACTGCGGCTACAACGGCGTCACCTTCGCCGAGGGCGCCAGGCAAGCCGCCGCTGCCTCCCAGGACGACGACGACGATGACGACGAGGAGGAGGAAGATGTCGTCGAGGAAGAGGAGGAGGAGGAGGAAGAGGAGGAAGAGGAAGAGGAGGAGATCGTCGAGGACTCCGACTCCGACTCCGACTCCGACTCTGACGAGCTCTCCGAGGAGGACCTCGCCAAGATAGAGGCGGAGGCCGCCGCCGAGGCTGAGGCTGAGGCCGAGACCGCGAAGAAGGCCAAGGAGGAAGCCAAGGCGAAGGCGAAGGCTGATGAGGAGGAACGGATCAGGCGAGAGCAGGAGGAGGAGGAAGCCGCCGAGGAGATGATGGCGCTCCCGGCGAACGCCATGGACGGCAAGAAAAAGAAGAAGGTCGAGGTCGAGGACGAGGAAGAGGAAGAGGAGGAAGAGGAGGACGACGAGGAGTTCGTCGAGGTTGACTCCTCCGGCAAGAGTAAGGAAAAGCCCAAGCCCAAGAAGGGCAAGAAGGTTGACAAGCGCGTCACCCCCACCGGCAAGCTCAAGCGCCTCTCCGACGAGAAGATCCTCAAGCTCTGGCGCAAGAAATGCCCCGAGCTCGCGGACCTCTGGGACCTCGACGACGACGTCACCACCTGGGAGGGCCTCTCCTTCGAGGAGGGCGGCGAGCCCGGCAAACGGCGCCTCACCCACATCGAGCTCGACGACTGCGGCATCTCCGGCGCGCTCCCCGACGAGATTGCCGGCTTTGACCACCTCCAGGTTTTGGCCCTCGACGGCAACGAGATCACCGAGGTCCCGGCCGCCATCGGCGCCCTCGCGTCCATGGAGCAGTGCTACCTGAGCAACAACCTGCTCGAGACGGTCCCGCCGGAGCTCGGCGACTGCGTGTCCCTCGAGACCCTCTGGCTCAACGGCAACCAGCTCAAGAAGATCCCCAAGGAGATTGGCAACCTGGTCGCGCTCGAAACCCTGGACCTGTCCGACAACCAGCTCGAGACCCTCCCAAAGGAGCTGGCCAACCTCGACCTGCTCGAGCAGCTGGACATCTACAACAACGCGTTCACGAAGATGCCCAAGGCGCTCGCGCCCGACGGGGACATGGAGGAGGAGGGCTGCAACATCGTCCGCGAGGAGCCCTAAACGAATCCATCTACGCCGATTCGATTCGATTCATCCCTGTGAATACATACATGATCCTAACACTAATAAGCTACGTTCCTACGCCTCGTCCTGCGCATCGGGGAAGCTCGGGAGCGTCTCCCCGATGAGCTTCTCCGCCCGTGTCTTAGCCTTCTGCACGCGCTCCCGAACGTGTCTCATGTCCGCCGCTATTTTCCTCGCCTTGACTTGGTAATCGGGTATGAGGATCATCTGCTGCTCCACCACCTCCAGCCTCTGCAGCCAGAGCACCGCCTCCCTGGTCTCCCCGAGCTGCTCCGACACCGCCTCCTGACACTTCCGCAGCTCCTGGAGCGTCGCCTGGACCCTTCGCGCGTCGGCGCCGGACGTTGACGCGAGCGCCTCCGCCGCGCGACGCGCCCATCGCGGGTCGTCCTTCGCCGAGACGGGAACCGAAGCGGGGGAGTCCGATGGGGGCAGGCCCGCGGGGAGGATCTCGTAGTGCGATGCGGGTGTGCGCGTGTCGGTGGACGACATCTCTGTGGTCGCTGACCCCTCGGTGATGATGCCCCCGCGCGCGCCCCAGAGTGGTGTTGGGTGGGAAAAATGGACGTGAGTCAAAGAGGGGTGCACAAGTTTAAATTTACAACGAGGGGCGCCCGAGACGACGCGCGCGCCTGACAGTCGATCGCATCAGGAACGAGCTCCGACCGCCCGACTGCACGCGAAGCTGACCAGAACAGCGTCGTGAGCGCCCAAACCCCGCTCGCGACACCGCGTTATTCCCACGGGACGGCGACCCTAGCTAGCCCGTTGTTGTTAGCGACGAGAAGATGGCAATCACGTCGCCCCGAGCGTCGCTCTCGGGCTCGTTGATGTCCACCGGTTCCATGACCCTCAGCCCGCGGGCCAGCATGGCGAACGAGGACCCGAGCCTACCCGCGCACCTGGGCAGGGTCCACGCAGCTGCTGAGGCGCTCATGAACTACGCCCTGGAGAGGCTCGACGCGAACGAGGTGAGCACCGACCAGGGCACCGCGTAGTAGGATCCCACCTTCACCCACGACTGACCCATGACGTACCCTCCATCCACCCATTCGCGCACGCAGGCCAAGCACGAGGACCTACGGACGCAGTTCAACGCCACGCGGGAGACGATGGACAAGGAACGCGCCGCCGCGCGCACCTCCGAGCACCTCGCCGACCTACGACGCGAAGGCTCCGTCAAAGCCGCAGAGTTTGAGCGGCTCGCGAACTTACTCGAGGAAGAGGCGGACGAGGTGGAGGCGCAGTACCGGCGCATGGAGCGCGCGTCTACGACACTCCGGGGCGCGCAGCGGGAGGTTGGGGACTTGTTACAGCTCCTGGGCGGGGTGCTGGAGGACTTGGTGGATCTGGAGGAATCCGCGGATGACGAGTTACGTCGACGAGACTGGACTTTGAGCTCAGTCACGGACGCGGGGCGAGGCGCCGAGGATGAAGCATCCGCGAGCGCGTTCGAGGCTGCGAGGGCCGCCGCGATCGCCTCCGCGGCGTCGCTCTTAAGGGACGCCGGGTGCTTGGAAGGTAAGAGTTACGCCACGTCGGACCGGATTGGAACGCTGGCGGCGACTACGACGGAGGTGGCGGCTGAGCTCGTGGTGCGCATGGAGTCCGCGCTGGACGAGGAGGAGGGTACGCGGAAGTTACTGGAACGCGCGAGGAACGCGCGCCGGGCCAACGGGGGGACCCTCTCGCCCGACCCAGGGTCAGAAGGGGGAACCAGCGTCATCTCCGGGAGCGTCGTCGACCCGAACGGTTTTCTTCGAGTCGGCGGCGGGTACGCCGGGTCGCCGCCGAAGCACGGCCACGCGCTGCGAGCCAAGATGTCGCGAGACCTCGAGATGCACGTCAGGGCGCTGACCACGCGCGCGAAGAAGGCTGCGAAGGAGGCTGACTTGCTGGAGAGGCACCTCGCGGGGGTGGACAGGTTCCAGGACGAGTCCGTGGGCGAGCTCGAGCTGGCGCTGTGGCTCCTGCGTGGGGTGGACGAGCTGACGCGGCGGGAAAAGGCGGAGCGCGCGGCGGCGGCCAAGGCGAGGTCCGACAAGTTCAAACCCTCGGGGCAGAGCGTCAAGTACGGCAAGTTGAAGTCAATCGCCGACAAGAAACGAACCGACGCGGGGAGAAAAGTAACCTCCGAAGACACCTCCGGGGACGATGGACACGCGCCGTCCGCGCTGCACCGTCACCACGAGCGCGTGCAGCAGCGCAGGCGGGATAAGCGCCTCGGCGGGTTCGACCTCAACGGCGGCGACGACGACGAATCGACCCGCACCCTCCGTCCCGATGAGATCGCGAAGGACCCGAATACGGTGCGCAAGGCTCTCGTGTCCGCGATGGACTCGGCGGTGAACGAGGACGCGCCGCGGCGTCAGTCACGGACCCCACCGCCCCCCAAGTCTCACGGCGTCACGCCTCAGCGCAGCGCGCTGCCGCCAACCCCGGGCGTGGACGTGAGCGCGAAGATACTGAACGACGGAAAGACACCGGCGAGAGCGGCGAGGACGCCGGTTGGAAGATTAAGCGAGTCCGAGTCCGGGTCCGATGCGGAGGGTGAGACGTTTCACACCCCGGCGACCACCGGGCCGGCGAGTGTGCCCCGGCTGCCCCGGCGGAACAGCATGCCCCTGACGCCCTCGTCCCCAGCTGAGCACAAGAGCACGTACATCCTGCCATTCGGCAAGAGCACGTACAAGTCGTTCAAGCGGAACGTTCTCGGTATGAAGTCAAAGAAGTCAAAGCCCGGGGCGGCGAAGTGAGGGTCGAGTCGCATACAGTACGTCGTTGCGTGTACATTAAGAATATTCTAAGTGTCCAATATATACTCGTATCGTCCAACATCTATTTACAGCGCCCGGGAGTCTTCAACCTAACCCCGTGGCGCCATTCGCGCGCGTGCTCAGTATCCCGACCCTTCACCGACATGCCAGTGAGCATCTAAGTCTTGGGGTAGTAGCCCGGCTGCTGCTGCGGGGGCTGCTGGTACTGTGCCACGGGCTGGGGCTGCTGGTAGTAGGTCACCGTAGCTCCGGGAGGAGCCGCGGGCATGCCACCCGGAACTCCGACCATGGCACCGTGGGGACAGAACTCGGTCTTCTTGTCGCACGGGCAGCAGAAGGCCAAGAGGCCAAAGGGGCCGACAAAAAACGCCGTGCATAGGCAGCCAAGGCATGTGATGGGACCGGGGTACATCCTCTCCTCGTAGTGGCCCGGCACACCGTTCACGTACTGCGAGTGAAAAGGGTCGGAGATGTGAGCGGATCCGTCGGGCGGTGGGGTCGGGGTGGACGAACGGCGCTCGGGGTAGATCATCTTGCTAAGCACGCATAACGCGAGATCTGGCGATTTTTCAAGAAGCCGGGGTGACGTACCACTGTCCGGTCAACCATGGCCTGCGGGTGCGGGGGCTGGCCGTACCCCATCTGGGGCTGGCCGTACCCCGGCTGGGGCACCTGCTGGACCTGGACCCCGTAGGGCTGAGCGGGATACTGGCTCATACTCAGTCGAAGTGTGATCGACGAGCGACGTGTTCTACCTTCTTGAAAGAAAGCGCGGCCAGCTTGGCAAGATTCGCGTCAACGAGGCTCGATTAAAAATTAAATTGGACTTCTCGACAAGAAACTGGCTACTGCACCGTCCACCGCTGGAACCACTCCCTGTCGTCCGGCTCCACCAGCGTCTTCTCCTCCTTCCCCCCACTCACGACGTCGTAGTTGAAGTAGATGTTAAGGCTCCGTCGCTCGCCCGGGTTGTACCCCGGCTCCAGCTCGATCGTCCCGCACATGCCGTCGCCATTCTTCACGTCAATCGGCTCGTCGAACATGAGCACAGTCTGGTACCAGTGCGTGCTCTCAGCCGCCGGGCCGGTGGACAGTCGGACCTTACCGTAAAAGTCAACATCGAACCACAGCGCCAGGCCGTGCACCTCGCAGTCCTTGTCCGCGACCAAACGAACGTCGCCCGCCATCGGTTCGTAGAGGTCGTTCAAAGGCACCGTCGCGCAGTCGATTGGCGGAACCGCATCCATCGAGTTCGACACGAGCTTGTCCGCGGCGATGGTCTGCACCGGCGGGTCCGTGTGCCAGTCGCGCTTGGCGATGGGCGCGAGCGAGCTGAAGTCCAGGCCGTAGACGTCGCTCCAGAAGGTCACCGCGCCGTCGTACCGTTCCTTGTCCGACATCAGCGCCACCTTGACGCTCGCCTCGTTCGGAAGCACCAAACCGCCCGGCGCCATGAACCTGTCCCGCGCGTCCACCACGCTCGGCAGCATGCTCTCGAAGAGCAGCGCGTACCCCATCCACTCGCTTATGATGACGTCGACCTTCTCCGGCAGGTCCACGTCCTCCATCTTCCCCTTGATGACCTCGATTCGGTGTTCGAACCCGTTTTCCTTGACGAGCCGCCTGGCGTGCCGGGTCACGTTGCTCGCGTCCACCGCGTACACCTTCTTCGCGCCGCACCTCGCCGCGAACATGGACAGGATGCCCGTGCCGCACCCGACGTCCAGGACAACCTTACCCTCGATCTGCGGCCTGTGCGCCTCGATGGCGTCGAGGTAGGCGCCCGTCCGCGCGGCGTCTCCGATCATCTCGCGATGGATGCCGAGGTGCGAGTAGGAATCGAAGTAGGTGTCGTCCGCGTCCGCGTCGCTGCGACTGGCGTTGAGCTCGTACAGCTCATCGTCGTCGAATGAATCGATGACGTCCCACGTCTCGTCGCCGTCGAAGTCGTCAAAATCGAAGACGACCTCCGGGCCGTCGTCCCGGGCGGTGGCGTCGGTCTCATCGTCGGCGGCGGCGTGTAGGTTTGAAACGCATTTCCCTCGAGGGTTAGGGCCGGGTCGAGTGACGCGGGAGCGCCGCGAACGGCGTCGCGGGGCGGAGACCGCGAGGGATGCGGACGAATCGCGGTGGGAAGGCGCCACGAACCTCGCCCGTGTGGCGAGACGCACCGGGGTCGCTCCCAGAGCAGCCATGGCGGTGCCGAGGACAGTGAAACCCCCGACCGGCTCGGGCCACAGCTGTGCGCTTCTGTGATCTGTCCAAGCTGAAGATAACGAGATTGTCAAATCTGACGCCGGTTCACTCCGCGTGGGGCGCGAGCGGACGCCAGGGTTTGACGCCACCATGGGCATCAAGTCGCGGCAACGCCGTCGCCAGCAGACCGCCGGCCGCGCCAACAGTACCGTGCCCCGCGGCTTCAACCCCCGAACCGGCGAGTTCGACGGCACCGGAATGAGCCAGGAGGAGATCATGGCGCTGTACGAAGAGCTCGCGCAGGAAGAGAGGCGACGTGCCCGGGGCGCCGGCCGGGTTCGGTACTCCGAGGCCAACGCGGTGATGAAGCTGTGGAACGGGGTGGTCCACGTCCTCGGTGTCGTCGTCGTCGTCTTCATCGCGTCCTTCACGCAGCTGTTTCCCACCGCGGAGGCGTACGACCGAAGACGGGGCCAGGATCCTAACGCCAGGTTCGGGGACGATACCGACGGGCCCGAGGGTATCCACGGAGACGAGGGTATCCACGACGACAAGCCGCCCGATACCCCCGCCAAGCCCACGGACCCGTTCGAGACCCTGGGCCTCGACAAAACCACCGCCACCGTCGACGACGTCGCAAGGGCGTTCAAGAAGATGGCCATCAAATGGCACCCGGACAAGAACCGAGACGGAAACGAAGAGGAAGCCGTGCGCATGATGCAGACCGTCAACGCGGCACGCGCGCGGTGCGTGCAGATCCTGGAGGGCGGCGTGGACCCGGAGGACCCGGACACGAACGGACACGAGTTCGACCCGACCAAAGACAACGGCAACTTGTCCGACACCGACTCGGACGACGACGTCGGCGGCGCCGACCACGAAGCCAAGGCGCGGCGCCGGTCCGAGCGGGCGCAACGCAAGATGTACGAGGAGATGCAGCGGGACTACGAGAAACGGCGGAAGCAGGAGCGGCAGAGGGTGCGATCGGAGGCGAGGCAGCCCGGCGCCAGGTTCAGGCGGCAACGAGACGCCTACGTCGCCCGCAAGAAAGCCGCAGAGAAGGAGTCGACGGAAGACGGAGAAGGTCACCCCGAGTCCGAGTCCAACTCCGAGCCGAGCTCCCCGAAAACCCACTCGAACAGGAACGGGAAGGGATCCGGCACGAACAGGAAGAAGAATAGGACCAAGAAGGACAAATCGCGGTTCCAGGACAAGGGCGACGAGGAAGAGGACGACGTGAAGGCGTTGGGCGGGATCGAGAGTTGCGCCGAGCGGATGGACGCGTGCGTCCACGAGATCGCGCTCGCCGTCCGCGCGCACGCGCCCACCCTCCTCGCCGAGCTGTTGATGTTCGAGCACCCGCCGACGGCGGCTGTGGATGACGACGGGAACACGCTGCTGCACTACGTGGCGCGGTACGACCCGGGGCTGGTGGAAGCCGTGTTCCAGGTGGTCGGCGAGGGGTGGCGGCCGTGTTGCCTCGCGCGGAACAACCACGGGCAGTTGCCGGTGGACATGCTATCACCCGAGGTTGAGGACCTGGACGAGGCGACCGCGGCACACGCGGACAGGGTGGGCGAGTCGGCACCCAAGGGCTCGTCCCCGGCGGCGGTGGAGGAGCGCGAGAGGCTCGAGCGGCGGGCAAAGGAAAGGGCGGAATCGAGCCGAGTGGGCGCCGAGCGGATCCGGCAAATAACGCGGTACGCCCTGAAGGAGGAGGAGAAGAGGAGGGTGTTGACGCGACGGACGTTCGACGCGGCGGGTGCGCTCCGGGTCACGGTGGCCATGGGCGTCTCGTGCGTCGCCGCGTGGGTGGTGTTGTGGACGGGGGTGTGGGGTCGGTGGGTGTTGTCATGTGGCGCGTTCTTCGCGACGGCGATCAGTCTCTTGTCGTATCTCGTGCCGCAGGAGCAGGTGGCGGAGTTCGACCCACGAGCGGGTGGCCGTGAGGGCGAGGATGGTGCTGTCGCGGGGGAGAACGAGGACGCATAGACGCTACGTGTTGAAACAAACGTGATTGACGACGCGCTATCTATTTCTTACACTCCTTACATCTTCTGCGCTCACGACCGCGGGCGGCGCCGGCGGGATGGAGGCGATGTTTGCCCAGATGCACTCAAACGCGGCTTCCACGCGCGGCGCCAACCCCGGGATGAACGGGATGCAGGCGATGATGCAGTCGATAATGCAGTGGAACACGAGTGGTAGACACGAAGCGGGCTTTTAAGTCACACTAGAGTCACTAGAGGAGGGAGTCACACGAGGAGTTATTACTCGATGGCGCTCTCTTGGTGCGCCGCGCCGCCCGCGTAGACGGCGCCGCCGCCGCCGAGCGAGAACCCGTGCTCCACGCCGCGCGCCAACATCCCGGTCGAGTTGGCGAACTCCTCCTCGAACCCTTTCCCCGCGGCGCCGGCGCTCGCGGGGATCCCTGTTCTGTCCCAGTCGTCGCAGCCGCACTTGTGGCACTTGTGCGGCGGGAACGGTTTGGATAGGGTGGTGCACCGACCGTGGCAGTTGCCGCTCGCGCACTTGAACCAGCGCTTCTCCGCCTGGAACGGCTTGGCTTGGTGCCTCTCCTCGAAGCACCGCGTCGGTTTACGTCCCTCGTACACGACGCCGCAGCCGGGATGCGTGCATCTGGAAGCCGTCACCTTCATCGACCTCGTCGTCGTCAGCTGGGTGTAGAGCTGATCCTGCTTCTCCAGCGACTCCATCGTGCTCATCAGGCACTTGTGCTCCAACGCCGCCGCGTCGTCCGCGTACCTCGATCCCTTGGTATCGTCCTGGGTGTCCAGCACGGCGCCGAACACGTCCCCGAACGACCCGGGTGCGCTCTTTTGTACCGGTTTTCGTACCGGTCTCTTCACTCCCTCGCGTCCCTCCCTCGGCATGCCAGCCTCCGTCGCGTCCCGCTTCGCACCCGGTCTGTCCACGTCGGGCGCCCGGCCAGGGTTGGCGGCCTGTTTGTTGGCGTTGACGCTGACGCGAACATCGGCCAGGGGTTTGCGGCGCCAGTCGTTGGGATCGGGCGCGGTCCGAAGCGCCTTGGCCACGGCTCGCGCGCGTTCAATCGCGGCCAAGTCCTTGATCTTGTCCTCGAACGCGGCTAAATCCCCATCTTCCTCGTCGAACAACGTGATGTCCGCGTCGGCGTCTTGTACTGTTTGCTGTTTCGTCTGCTTCGCGAACGTGGAGGCGAAGCGAGCCGCCTGGTTCGCCTTGGCCGTCGCGCCCTCCCGCTTCACTCCCCCGAGCATAGCCGCGCCCCTCGACCCCATCGCTCCCGACCCGTGCCTCGCCGCGATCACACGACGTTCCTCCTCGCCGTACGTCCGTGTGGGCTGTTGGTGCTGGTTGGTGCCTCGGTTGGTGGCACCCGCGGTGTGCGGCCGGTAGCCCCCCGCGTGCGCACCCGGCGGCATGTTAGGAGCCGACCCGTTTCCTGTGAGAGTAAAACAAAACACGCCGTCAGGCCAAATTGCCCATACGGAAATAAACAAAAACTCACCTTTTGTTCCCAACACCGTTCGGCCGTTCACCGTGAACTTTGGCGCGCGGCGTACCCCGACGTTCATCCTGTCGCTCTGCCTGAACGCCTTGAGCGCGGATGCGGCGTGGTAGGCGCAGTACTCGGTGAGGCTCCGGTTGACGTGCATCGTGCAGTTGTTCCCGTCCTTGCGCGCGCCCTTGCATCGGCCAAAGTCGGCGGATGCGCCCAGCTTCCACAGCGCCCTCGGGTCCTTGCCGTCCACGGTGGCGGACGGCCTGCCTTTGTCCCGCTCCCCTTTGGACTCGTTGAGCTGCGCGTCGACGATGCTCCATATCGTGCCTTCCGGTTCTTTCCAGTTGTCGATGTGCGCCTGGCCGAAGAGGAACACCGAGACGCAGACGTCGTCCCTGCCGAGGTCCGATAGCTTCCACACGCTGTAGCTCCCGCCGTTGGAGCTCTGCTTCACGCTCTTCTCCACGAGCACCCCCGCGGTGGCCCAGCGACCTGAGATGGTGTGCCTCAGGTCCTTCAGGCGGTAGAACCGCAGGTCGTTGAACCTGTCCTCCACGACCATCCCCGCCACGACGCGATTCTTGATGCGAAGCCCCGAGTACTTCTCCACCGTCTCCACCCTCGCCTGCGCCGCCCGTGCCTGGTCCCGCGTGGCCTGCTCGCGGTCGCGCTCACTCGCGGTCGTGGTGAACGCCCTCGCGGGCTTGGGTTTGAAACCCTGCATCGCCTCGTACCGGTGTCCCGTGCCTCTTCCTGTGGGCGGGAGGATCTCGCCTGCGACGAGCATTTCAAACAGAGCGAATCTGCGGTCGGCTGCAAGTGGATAGAGAGGGCTGAGTCGGACTACGGTTGGGCCACTCGCACGCGCGCGTTCGGTGCTCACCGCCACCTTCGAAGCGACAGAGCGCGGCTGGTGTCCCGTTAGATGAGAACATGTCGTCGCTAGGGTCCACGAACGCGAGCGCGCAGGTCGCGGCGGCCCTCAAGTCCGCCGCGTCCGACTGCCCACGAAATGGGCTCGAGGTGATAGTGCACCCGAGGTTCAGGCGCCAGCTGGAGGAGGAGCCCGCGGTGTTCTGCCCGTTGGACTGGCTCCCCGACGAGGTCATCAGCAACGTACTCGTCCACCTGGTGAGTGCACGCCTTCACCCGAGAACCCACCATCACCGGACGCCCCCCAACCCCCGAACCCTCCGCCTTCCCCCGCGGACCAACAAAAACACCTTGTTCCGCACGAACGTTCGCTCCCCACCAACACATACCCAACAAAACGACTCCTCCATCTCACCCCTTAACCCACCATCTCATCTTTCCCCTCTACCCATAGAACGGCCGCGACGTCGCGCGCTTCAGCCTCGTCAACCGGCGCGCCCGACGGCTGTGCGAGGACGACGAGGTCTGGAAGGAGCTCTGCGCCCGGCACTTTGACATTCGCCCCGAGGGACACGACGCACCCGAACGCGGCTGGTGCGCACTGTACCAGATCCACCACAACGTCCTCTACGCGCTGTTCAGGGACGGCGGGAGGCAGTCCCCGGGGTTCGGGAGCGCCGACGGGTTCGGGCGCGGCATGGGCGCCATCGCGCAGGGCAGGGCGGGCGGCATGTCCATATCCCTCGGAGCCGCGTGAATGGATGACTGTTTACCTACCCGTGTACGACTGTGTTCCAACCTGTACCAACGATGACGTATGCGTGACGAGGCGCGCTATTCGTGTATTATGAAGACCTCCTACTGTTCGGCTAGCCTTACGTGACCTTAGCTCGCTAGCCCTATTTGATGATGTACCCGAGTCTGCACCGTGTGACGAGGTCATCATTCGAAGTCCCCGTCGGGTTCATCCTCCGTCTCCGCTCCTGAGTCCATCGTCTGGTCGATGTCGTCGTGGACCGTGTCGTTGATCACGGTGCCCCCGCGCGTCGTCTTCTGCCCCATCGGCGTGACGTCCGCCAGCGCCTTACGGATCAGCGATCTCTGTCAGTGAGTGGGATGGCCGGGGCGATGCGTCAGGTTGGGGGTAAAACGGCACCGGGAAACGGGCGCAAGCGTGATGTTCGCACCTGCACCTCGAGCTCGTGTTCGAGCCTGTTGAGCGATGCGGCCTCGTCGGCATCCGCGCACGTCGCTCCGACCCCACGCGGTGCCACGGAAGGGCACGTCAGCGGGAAAGAGACGGGCGCGAGCGGTAACATGGCGCGCGTCGGTCTGATACCCGCAACGGAAAAAACTCGGGCGACTGGTGGATGCGGGTTGGCGGGATGGCGGGCCAGGACGTGGACAAAAAAAGGGTGTTGAACACCCCCACAGCGCACCCGGGCACGATGTCGACGGTGGGTCGCGCCGCGATGGGTTCCTACGCGGACTACGACCCGTACGAAGCCCGCGGTGTCCCCCGCGGCATCCCCGTCGCGTCCCCCGTGGCCGGTGGCGGAGGCTACGGCGCCACCAACGCCCCCACCGGTTACGCCACGACACCGCCCGTCCAGCAGCGAATGTCGGACGACCCGAGCGCGGGGCTCGGGTTCCTCGGCGCCATCGACGGGGTGTTCCTGCAGGAGAAGGTCGAGATGCTGGAGGTCATCACCGGATGCGACACCCACAACGTCTACCACGTCACTCCAGTGCCCAAAGGCATGCTACCCGAGGGCGTCGTCCCCAAGGAATGGATCGAGTACTTCACACGACAGGCGCACGCCACCCCGATGCTCAAGGCCCGGGAGGAGGGCGAGTGCCTCGAGCGCATCTGCTGCCCCAACTTCAGGTCGTTCACGATGGACTTTAAAGACGGCACCGGCGCCACGTTCTTCACCCTGCACAGGCCGTTCAACTGCACGATCGCCACACCGTGCTTCATGTGTAACCCCCAGCGCATGTCCTTAGTGGACGCTCGAGGGGTTCACGCGGCGCACGCGGCGGAGGAGTTCCGCATGTGCTGGTGGTGCACGCGATCCTTCGTCGCAAAGGACGAAGACATGAACCCGCTGTACAGGGTACGCGCGGGAGACTGCGCCACGGTGAACGGTAAGTGTAACTGGTGCGCCCCGTCGTGTTGTAACGAATCGTACGACGTAGACGTACTGGACCCGGGTGAGCAAATACCCACACGTATAGGTGCCTACGCGGGAAACGTGTGGCCGGGGTGGACGTGCGCGGGGATCACGGACAGGAGTAACATACTGATCAGGTTTCCCCCGGACGCCACACCGAAGCAACGGGCGTCGTTGTTGGCGACGATGATGCTGGTGGAGTTTTCGCACTTTGAGTGGAAAAAAGGCGAACACGAGGGTAACCTCGCGTACGCGCTGTGAACGCCTCGGTGCTAACTGAGGTTATAAATGTAAACTAGTCTACGGTAAAGACCAACCATGGGTCATGGGTCAGACGCGCAGGTGCTGGGGCAAGGGTTCGCACGCGTCCTCCGCGTCGGACTCGACATCCGACCAATCGCGAGTCTTTCGATACGTCGGAGGCTCCTCCTTTCCGGGACCTACCGCGTTGTTGAACCCCGGCTTAGGGACCCGCATGAACGCCATGAGCGCCGCGAGCTCCGACGCGCACATCAGCCGGTTCAACGCGTACACCTCCGCGCGTCTCCGCTCCCGCCGCGTCTCCCCGAGCGCCCTCGCCTCCTCATCCTTTCGCCGGCGGTGCTCCTCATCGACCCGGACCCGTCCTGCCCTCGCGCTCGCGGCGTCGCGCGACGTCTTCAGCCGCCGCGCAGCCTCCCTCGCCACGGCCGCGTCCCGCGCCTCCTTCTCCTCCGCGGCGCGCGTCTCGAGCTCACGCACTCGAGCCGCGTGCGCCGCGCGGGTCCGAGTCGACGCGTCCGCGCTCCTCACCCTCCGCTCTCGTACCCTCTCCGCCGCCGCCGCCGCCGCCGACGCCGCCGTAGCCTCAGCCGCCTCCCGTTCCCGCGCGACAGCCTCCGCCGTGGCCTTCGCGCGCGTGCGTGCCTCCTCCCTCGCGGACTTGACCCGCGCGGCGGCGGCGGCGGCGGCTGCCGCGGCGACCTCCCCGGAGACGCGCGACTTCACCGCCGCCGCCGCGGACATCGCGCGGGCTCTCACCGCGGCGTCCTCCCGCGCGGACCTGACCCTCGCGGCGGCCGCCGCGGCAGCCTTGGCGGCGTCGGCGGCCGGGGAGAGCGACGCGCTGCGGACGCGGGCGGGACGGGCGGTGGAACCGGCGCGCGACGGCGACGACGAATGGAACCGGGGCGCGTTCGTCGCGTTCACGTCCATCGAAGTTGTCATCGAAGTTGTCATCGCCGGTGTCATCGCCGGTGTCCTCTCCGGTATCCTCTCCGGTGTCGCGGCGCTCGCCCTCGTGGACTCCCTGACGACCAGCCCCGCGCGCGCGCCCGTGACTGGGCGCACGCTCGTCACCGTGGACACGCGCCCGGAGGTCCGCGCGGGCACCACGACGTGGTTTGGTCTCGGTCGAACGTCCGGCGACATGGCGGTGGCTCTGAACGGACTGACCGATGGAGCGACCGATGGTCTCGTCGTCATCTCCGCGGCGGATCCGGATGAGGCCGAGGGTGGAGTTGGAGCAGCCACGGTGGGCGCGGTTCCCCACGCGGACGTCGCCGATGCGTGTTGGTTGGGACGCGGGTTGGGGACGACGCGCGGTTGGGTTCTGGCGGTCGGGACGGGCGACGGGCTCCTCGATCGACCGTACACCCGCTTCGACGTTTGAAAACTGCGTTGCGTCGGTGACGCGGGTCGGGTCAAATGGGGCGTGCCCGCGGTCGATTCCCCGCGCGTCGTCGCGCCGGTCGGGGTCGTGGCTCTGGCGCCGGTCGGCCGCGGGCGCGGCGACGCCGGCGCGAGCGGCCTGGCGACCCCTTTGAGGGATCGCCCGACGACCAGGCCGAGTCCCAGCGGGTTCAGCGTTACTCCCGGCAGCGTAACCTCCGTCAGAGAGCCCGGGGGCTTTCCCGCGCCGCGACCGCCGCGCGACGCGTGCGCCCCGGATCCTCTCCCCGCCCTCGATATCATCGCCGCGGGTTCGGGACGGTCGGATGGGAGGAGGCGGTGGAGCTTCACTCTGTCGCCGTCTGTTCCAAGATAATTTGACTTGACATCTCAGCCGACGGATGTTAACACGCCAACCCTACCGCACTCCTCAGCGCGCCGCAGGGATGCCAGGACGGGACCCGAACGCGCACGGGGTCTCCACCCCGGCGCTGCTGCGCCTCTCCGCCAGCGCGGCGGTCATGAACGCGGTCGTGCCCCTAGCGCTGTGCCTGCAGGTGGCGCTCGCGGGCAAGATGGCCGGTAGTTCGGTGCAGGCGGCGTTCGGGCTGGTCACCGTCACGTGCGGCATGGGCACGACCGTGTTCAACTTCCTCGTGGACGGCGTCGTCGCCAAGGTGGGCACCGCCGTCGGCGCGAGGCGATGGGACGAGGCCCGGGGGAGGGTGCGAGCCGCCCTCGCGGCCGCGCTCCTGTGCGGCGGCACCGCGACCGCCGTGCTGATCACCCTCCGAACGTCTCTCTTCGTCCTCTTCGGCGCGAACCAGGCGGTGACCGCGCGCGCCAGGGCGTACTACACCTTCCGCGCATCCGCGATACCCCTGCAGTGCGTCGCGAGCAGCGCCAACGGGTGCCTGGGCGGCTACGGCCGCGTCCACGCCGCAACCTTATTATCCACGGGGCGAGCGTGCCTCGAAGTCGCCGGCGTCGTCGCCGCCCTCGCGTTGGACGGGACGCAAGGCGCGATGGTGGGCATGGGCATCGTGTACGTGGCGTGCGTCGCGATGCACGCGACGATCGGCGTGGCGCTGGTGGCGTGCCTCGTCCCGGACGGGGCGCGTTCGAGACTCGGAATCTTCCGAGGCGTCTTCGGCGGCGGCCCAAACCCCCGGGAGGACGGGTACGTCGAGGCGCCGGACGCCTCCGACGGGACCCACGCGCGATCCCATTCGTCGTCAGTTCTCGCCGACCTGGCCGACTTCGCGGTCGACGGCGCGTCGATGCTGATCCGGTCCGTTTTGTTGCAAGGGTCGTTCTTCGCGGCGATGGTGTGCGCGAGTCGAAAACTGGGCGTCGCGGGTCTCGCGGCGCATCACGTGGTGACGCAGCTCTGGATGTGCAGCGCGTACCTGGTGGACGGCGTCGCGACGGCGGGGACGGTGAGCGGGTCCAGGCTCGTGGGAGCGGCGATGATGAAGCGGGTACCCAGGAGGACCGGGGGGAACGAAGGAATCGGTCCGGACACGGGTCCGGACGAAACAGACGAATTTGAAGACTCCGAGCCTTCACCGACGAACGTTTCGATACACGCGGAGATACTCGCGTCGCTGCGCTCGGTGTGCGCGCGTCTCCTGCTCCTGGCGTTCACCGCCGGTACCGCCATCTGCCTCGGCTTCGTCTCGTTCCGTACCGCGCTCGTCCACGCGTTCACGTCTGACGAAACAGTCGCCGCCGCTCTGCTGGACGAGAAACTCTGGCGGCTCCTCGCGTTGTCGCAGCCGCTCAACGCGCTCGTGTTCTGCCTCGACGGGCTGGTGTACGCGTTCCAGGACTTTGGGTTCGTGCGTGAGGTGTTCGAGGTTGGGGTTGGGTACGTCTTCGCGCCGACGCTCGCGTGGGCGTACGGGCAAACACCCTCGACGCTGGCAAACATTTGGACAGCGAAGGTTGCGCTGAACGTGTGGAGGCTCGTCGCGATCGGAGCCAGGATCGGGGGTTGGTGCCTGACCCGCCGCGGTCTTCGAGGCGCGTGTGAGAGGCGGCGCGGGGGCGGAGTGGAGCCAGGAGTGGACGCGCGGGAGGGACGGGAGGGACGGGGGCGGGGCGGGAGAGGGGAAACGTCCCGCGGCGATTGGAGCATCGGCGATGACACCGACACCGGCTCCGACGGCGGCGGCGGGGGAAGGAGGTCGCCGCCGATTGAGATCGACGAGTCCGCCGCCGCGGAGGAAGGGGACGCGTCGCCGGTGACGTCGGCGGACGGATCGTTGCGTCACTGGCGGATGCATGCTCCCGCGGCGGCGCGCTCGCCCTGAACTCTGTGGCCCCTCGTAGCAATTTAGCATTGTGGACCATTCTTTTTGTCTGCTGGCCTGCTCAGCTGCTGGAGTCGGTCGTGTCTCCGTTTGGAAAACCCCATATCTTGAGTTTTGGGGGGGTGTTCAACACAGCCCTCGCGCGCGCGCCCCGAGAATCGCGCGAGCCAAATCGTCGCGAGAGGCCTCCCGGGGATCCCTTGACGCCGTCGCGGCTGTGTGCGAGGCTGCGGGTACCGAACCGTACCGCGCCGACCCTCGAACCCCGTCGATCTTCAGGGCGCTCCCTCCGCTTACCAATCTCCCCTCCCGTCGAGCGTCGCATCCGGGGTCCCAGGTGTTTAACGCACGGCACGGGGACGATGACGGTCGGTGTGGGGCGCCGAAAGCTTTCGCCCGTGCTGCTGGTGCTCTGCATCGCGGGACTTCTCCGTTCCGCGACGGCGGCCCTCAACACGCCCACGTGCCCTGCCGTGCTGGACGCGTACACCGACGGGGCGTCATCGGTTCCGCTCAACGGCGAGCAGCAGCACACGTTCTCAACAACCGGGGTCATTCAAGTGAGGCTGGACCTGACCTTCGGCTCTGCCATTGACACCAATCAGGTGTTTTTTCTTTTCGGCGCGCCGACGCAGTGCGGCGGCCTGATCGGGGACGTCACGACGGGTGGCATCCTTCGGTTGGCCGTGAACTGCAACCATGGTGGCTCGGATCTTCCTTTGAGTAGCGGGACTGGGGCGGTGTCGCCGAACACCGGGTACGTCATCGACTACGTGTACAACCAGGTGACCAAGCTCGCGGAGATATACTTGGACGGCGTGCAGATAGCGTCCGGCACCAAGAACTGGAACGAGAAGGTGTTGGACGGCTACATCTCCGTCGGCGACGAATCTCACACGTCAACAGTCAACGCGTTCCAGGGCACGTTGCACGAGGTGAGCATGTACGACTGCGGAGGGCGCTTCACGGACAAGGCCACGCTTCAGAGCGCGGTGGACTGGTGTTTATTAAACGTGCCTTCCGGGTGCGCTGAAATATCGGACTACGACGTGTCGCAGGTGACGGACATGTCGGAGCTGTTCCGCGATTGCCCAACGGGCGACACCTCGTGCGGCGGCGTCACCACCTCCGAGTTCAACGCGGATATCTCGGCGTGGGATACCTCGCAGGTAACGGACATGGGGAACATGTTCCGTGGCGCTGCCGCGTTCAACCAAGATATCGGATCGTGGAATACCTCGCAGGTGACGAACATGGCGGCCATGTTCCATAGTGCCGCCGCGTTCAACCAAGATATCGGATCGTGGAATACAGGGCAGGTAACAAACATGAACAGTGCCTTTTTTGCTGCTCTGGCGTTCAACCAACCGATCGGAAACTGGGACACCTCGAAGCTCACGGCCATCAACCACATGTTTTGCCAAGCCGAGGTGTTCGACCAGGATCTTAATTCGTGGGATACTTCGCAGGTGTGGGACATGACCGGAGCCTTCAAAGCTTCCAGTGCTTTCAACGGAAAGATCGGCGAATGGGACACCTCGCAGGTCACAAATATGAACAGCATGTTCTCACATGCCTACCAGTTCAACCAACCGATTGGGAATTGGGATGTGTCCAAGGTCACGGCGTATCGAGCCATGCGGTTTGTGTTCGACAATGCCAGGGCGTTCGCCCAGGATATCACCATGTGGCAAACCCCATCAGGCACGGATAGCTACAATATGTTCACGGGCGCCACCGCGTGGCTTCAAATCGCGCGGCGCAACGATAACACCGGCTCGGTCAGCGGTCCGTCGAGTGCGTGGGTTCCCAAGCCGTGCCTCGCGGATTATCGAGCGCAGTCCGGGTGGTGCGTGCCGTGCGGCGGCGGCGGGATCAGAGCGGCGGGAGACGACCCATCCTCAGGTGACACGATGTGTGCGTTTCCTGACAGAGCCGCCCTGAAGACCGCGGTGGACGCTTGCCTCTCGGCGGTGCCGAGCGGTGAGGCGTGCTGCTCAACGGACCCGGCGTGCACAGATCGATCTTCCACCACCTATCGCTGCGGCGCGGCTGCATGCACCGATATGCCCGAGTGGGACGTGTCGCTGGTGACGGACATGTCGGAGTTGTTCCGCAATTGCCCAACGGGCGAAAGCTCGTGCGGCGGCGTCGTTACCAACACCTACGAGTTCAACCAGCCGATTGGCTCGTGGAATACCGCGCAGGTCACGACCATGCAGGCGATGTTCACTAGCGCCGGCGCCTTCAACCAGGACATCGGTTCATGGAATACCGCAGAGGTAACGACTATGCAGCACATGTTTGCTGGCGCCACCGCGTTCAACCAAGATATCGGTTCATGGAATACAGGGCAGGTCACAAACATGAGGGCCATGTTCCAACACGCCAACGCGTTCAACCAAGACATCACCGGCTGGACCGTCTCTTCGGTATCGGACATGGCGTACATGTTCTGGGACGCCACTGCATTCAACCAGGACATCACCGGGTGGAGTGCGTCCATCTCCACCGTGATGTTCACTGACGCTACCGCGTTCCTCAACAGCTACAAACGAATCGACGGCACCACCTCCACCGACGGGCCGCCGAGCGCGTGGTTCTCGCACGGGCACCAGCCCTCGTGCGCGCCCGAGTTCACGTCCACGTCAGGGTATCAGGTGAACGCGCTCACGGGTCACAGTTTCGACCCGGCCGGATCGATTTACATGCGCGCCGACGTCACAACCTCGGATGCGTGGCACTCGAGCGGCTACGCGCAGACGGTGGCCATCTGGGGCTCTACGTCCGGGAGCGGCGGATGCCGAGGGTGGATCTCCGACAACCGCATCGGCATGGATATTCAGTCCAACGGAGGTGGTTCCGATGGCGGCGCGTCCGTCAACCTCACCACCACCTCGCTCGACCCTCCTGTGCTCAACCGGAACACTCGCTACACACTGGAATTCTTTTACGATATGACACGAAACAAGGTCAAGCTTTGGGTGAACGGCGTGGAGGTCAGCCCCGCGGGTGGGATATCGAGAAACTTCTATCCGTCTGACGGGTCTCTATCCATCGGCTACAGCACACACAGCCCCACCGGGGCGCCTTACTTTGGGGGCAACTCCCAAACTGGCACGATTCACGAGGTGTCGGTTTACGACTGCAAACCGCCGCCGGAGCCGTTCACCGACCGCGCCGCCCTGAAGACCGCGGTGGACAGCTGCATCACCAACGGTGACACCATCGACGCGACGTATTGCTCAACGGACCCGGCGTGCACAGATCGATCTTCCACCACCTATCGCTGCGGCGCGGCTGCATGCACCGATATGCCCGACTGGGACGTGTCGCTGGTGACGGATATGTCGGAGCTGTTCAAAGACAAGGCCGACTTCAACGTGAATATCTCGGCGTGGGATACCTCGCAGGTGACGACCATGCGGCAAATGTTCAGACTCGCCTCTACGTTCAACCAAGATATCGGTTCATGGGATACCGCGCAGGTCACGGACATGCTCCAGATGTTCTTTAGCGCCACCGTGTTCAATCAAGATATCGGTTCTTGGAATACAGCGCAGGTCACGAACATGGGGAAGATGTTCGAAAGCGCCACCGTTTTCAACCAAGATATCGGTTCTTGGAATACAGCGCAGGTCACGAACATGCGGCAAATGTTCAGAGCCGCCCACGCGTTCAACCAAGATATCGGTTCATGGGATACCGCGCAGGTCACGGACATGCTCCAGATGTTCTTGTTTGCCAACGTGTTCAATCAAGACATCGGATCTTGGATCACCTCAGAGGTCACGACCATGCACGAGATGTTCAAAGGAGCAACCGCCTTCTATCAGGATATCACCGGCTGGAGCGACGCGGCGCTGACCACCTCCACCGACATGTTCACCGACGCCGGCGCGTGGCTCAACCGGCTCGAGCGCGACGGCACCACCTCCACCGACGGCCCGATCGGCGAGTGGGTCCATAAGCCGTGCCTGGTGAACGAGCGAGCGCAGTCCGGGTGGTGCGTGCCGTGCGGCGGCGGCGGGATCAGACCGGCGGGAGACGACCCATCCTTGGGTGACACGATATGTGCGTTTCCTGACACAGCCGCGCTCAAGGCCGCTGTGGACGCGTGCCTCTCGGAGGTGCCGAGCGGTGAGGCGTGCTGCTCGACGGACGCGAACTGCGCGGATCCGAGCTCGGCGCGGTGCGGGAGCGCGGGCTGCGTGGATATGCCCGAGTGGGACGTGTCGCAGGTGACGGACATGTCGCAGCTGTTCAGGGACAAGTCTCAGTTCAACGCGGACATCTCGGCGTGGGATACCTCGCAGGTGACGGACATGGGGTACATGTTCTATGGCGCCGCCGTGTTCAACGGAGCCGTCGGCACCTGGGATACCTCGCAGGTGCAGAGCTTGTCGGACATGTTCCGAGGCGCTGCCGCGTTCAACCAAGATATCGGCAACTGGAATACCTCGCAGGTGACGAACATGGCTTCCATGTTCAGATCCGACGCGTTACCCCGTAACGCGTTCAATCAAGACATCGGTTCGTGGGATACCTCGAAGGTGACGACCTTCCACAGGATGTTCTGGTACGCCACCGTGTTCAATCAGGATATCGGTTCATGGAATACCTCGCAGGTGAAGAGCTTGTCGGGTATGTTCAGAGACGCACGGGCGTTCAATCAAGATATCAGCTCGTGGGATACCTCGGAGGTGACGGTGATGTTAGAAGTGTTCTACAATGCCGTCAAGTTCAACCAAGATATCGGTTCATGGAGTACCTCAAAGGTCACGGACATGAGGAAAATGTTCGGAGGAGCCACCGATTTCTACCAGGATATCACCGGCTGGAGCGACGCGTCGCTGACCACCGAGATGTTCGCCGGCGCCACCGCGTGGCTCGATCGAGTCCAGCGCGGCGACGGAACAGGAACCTCCACCGACGGCCCGATCAGCGAGTGGGTCCATAAGCCGTGCCTGGCGGACGAGCGAGCGCAGTCCGGGTGGTGCGTGCCGTGCGGCGGCGGCGGGATCAGACCGGCGGGAGACGACCCATCCTTGGGTGACACGATATGTGCGTTTCCTGACAGAGCCGCGCTCAAGGCCGCGGTGGTCGCGTGCCTGTCGGCGGTGCCGAGCGGCGAGGCGTGCTGCTCGACGGACGCGAGCTGTGCGGATCCGAGCTCGGCGCGATGCGGCGCCGCGGGGTGCGTGGACATGCCGGATTGGGACGTGTCGCTGGTGACGGACACGCAGGGCCTGTTCCGTGATTGCCCAACGGGCGACAGCTCGTGCGGTGGCGTCGTTACCAACACCTCCGCATTCAACGCGGATATCTCGGCGTGGGATACCTCGCAGGTAACGGACATGGGGTACATGTTCTATGGCGCCGCCGTGTTTAACCAACCTATCGGCACCTGGAGTACCTCCAAGGTTACGAATATGCAGCGCATGTTTACCTTGGCCAGAGTGTTCAACCAAGACATCGGTTCATGGGATACTTCGCAGGTCACAAACATGGTTCAAACGTTCAAGTACGCTTCGGCGTTCGACCAAGACATCGGATCTTGGATTACCTCAGAGGTGGGGAACATGTGGGAGATGTTCCACAATAGCTACAAGTTCAACCAAGATATCGGCTCGTGGAACACCTCCAAGGTCACGGACATGGCCCGCATGTTCCACAAAGCCATCGCCTTCAACCAGGATATTGGCAACTGGGACACCTCCAAGGTCACGGACATGGCGGGCATGTTCGACGAAGCGCGCGTGTTCAACCAAGATATCAGCTCGTGGGATACCTCGGAGGTGACGGTGATGAATACCATGTTCAAAGGAGCCGCCGCCTTCTACCAGGATATCACCGGCTGGAGCACCACCTCGCTGACCACCTCCACCGGGATGTTTACCGGCGCCACCGCGTGGCTCGATCGAGTCCAGCGCGGCGACGGAACAGGAACCTCCACCCACGGGCCGATCAGCGAGTGGGTCCATAAGCCGTGCCTGAGGGACGAGCGAGCGCAGTCCGGCTGGTGCGTGCCGTGCGAGCCGAACTTCATACACATCGAAGGGTACGATCCGGCTGTCGGCGACACGACGTGCGACGAGATGACGTGCTGCCAGGCGAAGATGAAAAGGTCCGGCATGATCATCAAGCGGAAGCCGAAGCTCACAGACTGATCCGAACGCGCGGGAGTAGAGCTAGATGTAACGTCCAAACAGTCTCACGCCGCGTCCGGTCCCGCCTCGACGCCGCGTCCACCGTTCCGATCGCCGCCGCCACGTCCCCGCCCCCCGGATCCACGTCCCCGCCCCCCGGATCCACGTCCCCGCCTTCCGCCTCTCGCCGCCTCCCTCATCTTTTTCTTCTCCGCGCGAACGGCGAGCGGCGGCAACGTTTCGTCCGGGCCCGTCGGCAGCGCCTCCCCGCGCTCAGCCTCCACCCTCGTCCGTAGGTCCCTCAGCACCTTGACCTGCGCCAGCTTCTGCGGGCTCAGTATGTCCCAGTAGATCCCGGTGGGCTTGGGCGGCTTGGCGGTTTCGTCGGTCCAGATTGTCCGCGTCGGTGTCACGATGAGGTCCACCGGTACGTCGTGCCTGAGCAGCCTGCTCGTGTCGATCTCCCCGTCGCTCAGCACCTGCGTGTCGTGCACCGTCGTCGCCACCAGCGTATCATCGTCGATCGTCCCGGTCATCCGCATGATGGCGTATTCTAGCTCGGCGAACCCTTCGCCTTTCCCGAGCCGGGCTCCCGATTTCGGGTCGACGGCGCACGACCCGATGACGAGCAGGTCGCACTTCCGTGACTGCATCTCGTCCAGGTCGAGTGGCACGCCGTGCGACGCGACCCCCGCGGAGGTGCAGCACTTCTTCAGCGTCTTATCGTCGTCGGCCATCGCCGGGACGAGTGACTTGGATAGGACTGAGAAGAAGCCGGTTCGAAGTCGCGGCTGCGGGGTCATGAGCGTCTTGCCGGACTCCAGCACCGCCGCGCGGACCGCCTTCTGCGGGGTGTCGGGGTTCACCTTGACGCACTGTGCGTTTTTGAAGCACGGGAGCGACGCGAGGTTCGCCGCAGCCTTGTCCGCGTTGACGAAGTTTGGTATGCGGTGGTGTACGGGCCTCGGGAACTGCGCGACGTTTGTCTTTTCCATGGCATCCCAGATCCGCTTACGTACCGCCCACTTCCACTCGCCGTGCGGGTCGTCCCGTGACGGATCGTCGTCGACGTCGGCGGTCTGGCGGTCGAGCGCGTCCGTCATGCGCTCGCGCTGCGCCTCCATGTCGCTCGCGTCAGCCTCGAGCCGCTTCGCATCGTACGCGGCGGAGGACGCGTCGCCATCATCCGACGCCAGCTGTGTCCGGACGGCGACGCGGCGACGCGCGAGGACGCGGCCGGGTTGGGGCGCGCGGCGTCGCGCCGGGTTGGATCCGCGCGGGATGAGCGCGGCGGGGCAGGGGACACGCGCGCTGACGCTCATCCAAGACACTTACCCGCGGCGCGACGTGATGTGACCGCCCCGAGTAAAAGTTTATCCAGTCTCCCGGTCGAGGGTACGGGACGCGATGGCACTCTCCGACGCGCACGCACCGGACCCGACATCGCGGGTGTCGTTCGTGTCAGGTCGGAGCGAGGTGGGACATGCGTCGCGACCACCCCGCCGTCGTCGGGGAGCTCGAGAGGCTCGCGTCCGTCGCCGACGCACGCGATGCCGCCGTCGCGTCGGCGGCGGCAGCGGGCGAGGACGCGACGCCCTACCTCGAGGAGGTGGCGAAACGCGCGCGAGCCGCGGCGGACCGCGCGCGCGCGCTCGTCGACGATCCGACCGCGACGCCCGTCCGTGCTGTGCCCATCCCGCGCGTGCATTGCTCACAGCTGTCGCTCGCGCGGTTCCGCCGGGAGTACGTCGCGCGCGCGGAGCCGGTGGTGATTTGCGGGCTCGGGCCGCATCTCACCGAGGACGGCGAGCGGGGCGACCGGCTCGAGTGGCTGACGCGCCACTGTGCCAACAAGAAGGTGGCGGTGACCAGGGACAACGCGCACGTCAACTCCACGCTCGCGTGCGCGGACACCGAGATCCTCAACCTCGGCGACCACCTCGCCCGCGTCCTCCCGCTGGATGCGCCGAACCTTCCCGAGGATGCGAAGGAGTTTGGCACCCGCGAGGGCGACGGGACCTACCTCTACGACTGCGCGATGCCGCTCAAGCTCCCGAGCCTGCTCAGCAGCGTCCGGGTCCCGAGGTACTTCACGCACGATTTCCTGCAGCGCACCAGGGACGTGCACGCGTTCACGGCGTCGTGGCCCTCGCTCTTCGTCGCCGCGCCGCACACCAAATCGTCCCTGCACGTCGACCAGTGGCGCGGAAACTTTTGGATGGCCATGGTCCGAGGGACCAAGCGGTGGACGCTGTTCCACGCCGAGGACATCGCGTGCCTATCCCCGGACTACGGACGCGGTTTATTGGACCCGGCGTTTCCACGCATGCACGAGATGGACGCCGCGCACGAGACGCACAAGAAGCAAACGGGGATGGATGCGATTCACAATCAAAACGACGAACCGTGTCCGTCGCATCCGCTGCTGCCGTACGCTCGGCGCTGGGACGTGGACCTGGGCCCCGGCGAGGTTCTCTTCGTCCCCGGGGGTTTCCCGCACGTGGTGCACAACCTCGACGTGACGTGTTCGTTCGCGGGTAACTTCGTGGACGAGAGTAACCTGGACGCGGCGCTGGCGGACATGAAGCTCCTGGGCGCAAAGTACGGATCCGACATGGAACGAACGCACGACGCCATCGACGAGGTTTGGTTCGACCCGGAGGATGAGGTATGGGTGGAGGATTCGTTGACGCCGAGGCAGCTGGTGGTGAGGTACGAGGATTACGCGGGGGGACGCGCGGGGGGTTGGGGCGCGAACGACTGGGACGGCGTGCCGGAGGAGGAGTGAGGAGGTTGTGTCCGTGGGTGAGTGTTAGTGTTATTAGTCGGCTTCTGTGAAGTCAGCAGCGGTCTCCGATTCATTCGATTTGCCTCCGAGCTCCCACGTCGCGAGCAGACTCCGAAATTCGAAAACGAAACCGACAGATGAAGTGCGTTTTTTCGATCGTTCCGCCGGCCCGTGTTGCGACCGACCGCAGCTTCCCCGAGTACGCCGCGCGCCACGATCAATTGTCAAAATCGGCGGGAAAATCGGGTTTCAAAATGCGTCATGGATCCGGTCGAACCGCCCGCGTGTGCGGTGCTTTGATCGGGAATTTCATCGACACGCGATCGCGGTTGAAAGCGGTTGACCGATCGCACAGCTCGCGCTCGTCGGTGCACCGGTCGGACACCTGCCGACCGTTCTATGGCGAATCAGGCACGGGTCGCAAACCCAAAAATCGCGTTGTTATTGGGCCCGAATTCGTCAACAATTCTCGCCCAGTCTTTCCGGACTCTGCACTCGCCGTGTTACATTGGTCGAGGTCTTTCGCGAGGCCACTCCTCCCGCGCGCGACTCGCACGTGCACGTCGTCGGTCGAAGCGCATAAAGGGAACGAGCGGATCTTCGTTCGAACTCCCAACTCGAAGCAGCGCGCGATCGTTCTCGCGTAGCCTCAACCACCGGCGTCTCACGCGCGGTGTCCGGCGACCTCCGCGGTCTTCGCGCTTTTTTTCTTCGCGAGTGTGACGAAGAGCGGATACTCCTTATTCGCGCAACCCAGCGACCGGAAAGGCAGGCGTGCGTGCGCAATCTCCGGTAGATCGCACGAGTCGTCCTCGCCGAACCTTCGCCATGGACCCCAACCAACTTCCCGCGGGGTTGTTCACCCCCGAGAGGCCATCCGGTAACGGTGGCGTCGACAACACGGTGCGGCACATCTCCCGCCTCAAATCTTCCCGCCTCGACGACGGGCCGACTCTTCGATGCGATAGCCACCCGTTCGCGGCGCCGTGACGGGCGCGCGCGCGACTTTTCCGCGACGCGACTCGATCGCATCGGGGTTTCACCTCGCGCGGTTTCCGATTCCTTTCCCATCCTGACCCATCCCAATTCGCTCCATCCACCAGGCGGCGCTCCTTTCGTCTCCGTTCCTGCTCTTCGCGAACGCCCTCTCGCCCATCACGCCCTCTCGCGCCTTGCTCATGCAGGGCATCAGCGAGACGCAGGCTGCGGCGCTGACCGCGCTGCCGAAGGACTCCCCCGCGCCGACGAGCTTCGCATCGCCCGTGGGTACCAGAAGGTGAGCCCCAAACCCCTCTCGATTACCCCATCGCTCGCGCACCATCGCGCGTCTCCGGCGTCCCGCCGGGGTTTTTCCAGCATCATCGATCGCGGCACTCACACTCTCCCGCCTCTTTCGTGAATCAGCGGTGCCGTCACCGGTCGCTACCGGAGAGGCAGCAGCCTCGGCAAGCCGACCGTGCCCGCCGGGCTCGAGGAGGTCGCCATGCACGCCGACCAGGCTGTGCTCGCCGCCGTCAACGCCCTGGCCCAGTCCCCGCTCCGACCGGGCGTACTCGACGACGTCACGGACGTGGCCCAGCTCCGCAAGCAGGTGAGAACCCGCCCGCCTTCGTCTTCGCGCGCGTGTAAATCTTCCTTCTCGATTCTACCCGCGGGACCTCCCCCGTCGAGCCGCGCGCGCGATCGGTCACGAGATCCACGCCCGTATCCGTCGCGCGCACGCGTCCACCCCGACCCCGCGCGTCCCCCGCGCGAGTTTCACCCCACACGCGATCGCCCCCCGGTCACCCGCGGCGCGTGATCGTGACTCGCCCGACTTCGCCCCTTTCGCGCCCAACATCCCATAACCTGTTGACTTTTCCTCGATCACCCGCTGACCGTCCGCCTCCCAAACCACTCCCATCCACCGATGACACAGCTCGAGACCCAGTTCGACGTCAATCTCACCGAGCCCGAAGCTGCCGACGCCGGCATGGCGCGCGCGCTGGAAGAGGAGCTCCGCCAGCTGGACGGCGAGCTGGAACTCGAACAACACGCGAGGGGCTTAGTCGGCTCGTCCAGATCGGACGACGGCGCCCGCGGCGGCAACGGCCGCAGGTCCCTCCGCGGCGCCGCCGCCCGCGGCGCGACGGGCCCCGCGGGCGTCGGTGCCGTCGCCGCGCAGGCTGCCGAGGAATCCATGAAGCGGTCCAGCACCACCGGAGCGTCCATGGAGTGGCCGCACGGCCTCGCCAAGACGATCAAAAACGACGACCGCGATTCACCCAGGGTCCAATCCTCCCGCGGTGACTCCTCCACCGGTAAGAAGTCCAACGCCGCCACACACAACGGATCCAACAAGGGATCCAAGTCGAAGAAGGCGTCCGCGGACCAGGGCGACGGCCGGCCGCAGTCGGCGCCGGCGAGTGGGCGGAAGGGTGGGGATCAGAACCGCAGGCTATCCGTCGCCGCCGCCGCGACGCCTGCGGTGAAGGGGGAGCGCCCCGCGGGCCCGCTGACCACGCCGTCCCCGACGAAGGATGGTGAGGACCCGAATACGCTGGGCGAGAGCAAGAAGTGCAACTGCAAGAAGTCCAAGTGCCTGAAGCTGTACTGCGAGTGCTTCGCCGCGGGGGTGTTTTGCCACGAGTGCTCGTGCCAAAACTGCCAAAACACGGGCGACAACGCGGGCTTGGTGCAGATGACCCGGCAGCAGATTGAGCTTCGGAACCCGCAGGCGTTCGCGAACAAGATTGTCGTCGCCGGCGACGGCGGCGGTCAGCACAAGAAGGGGTGCCACTGCAAGAAGAGCGCGTGCCTCAAGAAGTACTGCGAGTGCTTCCAGGCTGGCGTACTGTGCCAGGAGTACTGCAAGTGCGAGGGGTGCAAGAATTCCACGGACAACGGCCAGTTTGGCGGCCGGGGCGGCGCCGCGGCGGCTAAGCCCGTCAAGGCGTCCATGTCCAACGGCCACGCCACCCAGGCTGCGGCCATCGCCGCGGTTGAGGAGGCGGCGATGTTCATGGCTTCCGAGAACGACCACCACGGCTTGATCATGGAGGATCTCAGCTTTAACATGAAGTCCCCGGGCCGCGTCGGTCTCATCGGTCACCACATGATCTCCCCGGGGCGATTCGTGTCCCCGGGGCGATTCGGCATGGGCATGATGTCCCCCGGGAGAGGGTTCGTCATGTCGCCCGGTCGCGCCGTCCTCGCCGCGGTGGACGGCCTCGGCCTCGACCTCCTCCAGTCGCCGCCCAAGGCTTCCGCAAACGCCGAGGCGGCTACGCCCGTCATCTCCGTGAGCGGCGGCTCCAACAGCGTGGGCGCCACGCCGATGAAGAACGCGCGGGGCGAGACGGTATCCCCGCTCACCCCCGGCAGCGGGCGGGGGACCATCCTCCGCGCGGGGCCGGGGAGGTTGACCCTCAACGGGGGATCCGCCGTGAACACCCGCAGCAAGGCGCCACCGCCCCGATTCGACGGCAAGGCGGGTGATTCAGCGGTCAAGGCTGCGAGCGCCATGGTGACGCCGACGGTGACCCGGTCCTCGCGGAAGACGAGGAGTCACTTTGGGGCCATCTCCGGGAGCCACGACGCGCTGGCTGGGGGGATGATCACCACCCTCGGGTCACCGGTGCCCTTGTCAACTCCGGAGGGGTTCGAGTGAAGGGGTTCATTCGAGTGAAGGGGTAGACGGGGTATCGCTCACGAGAAAGGAGAAAGGGTTTGGGGCGACGAACGAGACGCTGAGAGACGCTGAGTGAACGGTGAGAGACGCTGAGTGAACGGGCGTACGTCGGGAACGTGATTGATACGAATCGACGCTCCGACGGCGCGAGACGAGGAGGACACTAGGGATATTAGGGAGAAACGACGGGGTTATCGGGAGAGACATTCGCGACATCCGAGCCCAAGCGGGCAACGTGATGGCACCCCGAGCGCCGCGACGGTGGAAAGTTGACAAACGTCATGTTGACAACTTGCGCAACCTTCAGTGACGGGCTACGAGACCGGCAGGTCTCGAAGCGAAACACCTGTAAATTGTAATGAGACACTCGAGGAAAATCGTGAGAAACAAGTATTCTTAGTCCGCACTTCACAAGTATTCTCAGTCCGTCTAAGTGCTCCGTCTGAGTGCTCCGTCTGAGTGTTCACGTCTGCAGCAGCCGTTGGCTCTTGAGGTACAGCAACACGCCCAGAAAGAGCGCGGAGCACGCGGCGGCGGAGACGATGAGCACCTCGCTGAAAGCGCCCGGATCGGACCGCAGCGGTACCGGCAGGTTCATCCCGAACGCACCCGCGACGACGCCGAAGACCCCGACCGCCAACGTCGCGTTGGATATCACCAGGTCGATCTTGATGAGCGCGTTCCGTTGGCTGTCCAAGCTGATCTCGGCGAGGTCCTCCGTGTCCTCGACGGCGTCCCGCAGCTCGGCCAGTCGCGCGAAGGAGAAGTCGACGTGCATGTAATACGCCTCCAACAGCGCCTCCACGCCCTCGTGCTCCTCCCCGCCGGCGTCCGAATCCACGGAATCCGAATCGACGGAATCCGAGGACGGGAGGTCGTCGAAAGGTGCGGGTCCCGACGAGGAGGACCCGCCGCCGAGGCTCACACGCGGCTCGCGCTCGATCGAAGAGCTGGACAGATCCGGGAAGGAAACCGGCGGCTTGCGTTCATTCACCGCGGAGTGTTCGTGTTCGCCTTCGGGTTCGTCCACGGGGCTCGGAACCCGAATCGGCGCCCTCGCGGCGACGACGTCCGATTCGTTGGAGGAGGACGACCGGCGGCGGCGGCGAGCCGAGGAGCAGGACCGGTGGTGGTGGGTTACATGGCGGTGGTGGCCGTCGTGCGATTGCGTTTGCGCCTGTTCGTCCCGCTCGCGCTGCTCGCGGAGTGTCAGGCACATCGCCATCATGTCCCCGTCGTCCGCCAGTAACTTGCTCAGCTCCTCGCGCACCGCGCCGACTCGTCGCGAGAGCGAGTTCATCGAGGACTTTGCGCGCCTCACCCGTTCCAGCGACTTGGTGGTGACGTGCTTCGCGAGCTGGTCGAGGCTCGGATACGCCGCCTCTTCCAACGCGGTGGTCTCCTCGAGCAGCCGCCGGCACACGTGGAACAGCGCAGCCTCCACCACCCGTAGCTCGAAGGGCAGCGCGAGGACCTTGAGGTCCGCCGGGGTCTGTCGCAGGCCCAGGATGTCGGTGACGGTGGCTTCGGGGGATTTTTCTTCTTTTTCTTCTTCGCGTTTGGCGGCGGCGGCGGCGTTTATGGACGGTTCGTGTTCGTTGTCGCCGCTTGTGCTCGTATCCGCCGGTGCCGCTTTGGCGAGCATCTTGCGGAGGGATTGGAAGAAGGCTGCGGCGTGCGGGTCCGGTCCCCCGTCGTCTTGATCCGCCATCAACACCACGAAGGAGGTAACCACGACTGCTCTGATGTGTTCTAGGTTGATGACGAGCGCCCTGGGCCGGATGAACACGCTGCTCGGGTACCGCGTGGGCAGCGCCGGGTCGAGGATCATCAGGTCGCGAAAGGGTACCCCCAGCTCGCGCTGCATCTCCATCTTCGTCGCCTCCAGGAAGGTGGACTGGCCGTCGACGTCGAGGACGAGCCACTTGCGCTGGACGTGGTACCTCTTCTCCGGGGGAAGCGTGGGATCTGACCGTTCGCGCGTGTAGATGACGGCGTTGGGGCCGGGCTTGAACTCGGGAGCGGGCTTGGATGTTGGGTCGGGGACATGGGTGGGTTTGTCGACGGCCTCCGAGGTGGAGCGGCGGCTGAGCCAGATGGATACGAGCTCGGCGTCTGACCCGACCGAGGAGGCTCCCGAGCGGCCGCCCCTCTCTTCGCGCGCGTTCGTGAGGCGCCGCGACGCGAGCCGGGCGGCGTCGCCGCGCAGGGTGGTGGGATCGCCGAGCTCCCCGCTCGGGGTACGATCCAGCCAGTGCGATCCCTCGCCCATGGATCCCATGTCGTCGTCCGCGTCGTCGTCGTCGTCGTCGCCTCGTTCGTCGGGTGTGGCGCGTTCGTGAAAGTCCTCGTCCTCGTCACCACCGAGCAGGGGTTCGTCGAGCGTGCCCCCTGCGCGTCGTTGAAGTCGGGTGGTGTGTCTCGCCGCCGCGGGCGTGGGGTTAGATGGGTGGGTCGTCGTCGTCGTCGTCGTCGCGGGAAGGATTCGCGGCCCCGGCGTCCCGCGCGCGTGTGTGTCGTGGCTCGCCGCGGGGGACTCGAAGAAAAAGAGGGCTGTTCCTCTTGGACCCGCCAGTTCAAAGTGACAAAAACTGACGCGCAACAGCTGTGAGCGTGGCGCCTCGTGAGGAGGAGGAGGAGCTCCAGGAGGAGGATGGACGTTCCGACCGAAGCGCGACCCCAACTCGACGTCGCATCCTTCGACGCGAGCCAGCTGACGGTCTACCTCAAGGATGTTCTCACACTCGCGCTCGAGAACCGCCCCGAAGATCCCATCGCGTTCGCCTCGGATTACCTTCGCAGGGTGCTGGGCGGCGCCGGGGCGGTGGCCAGGGCGCACCAGTACCTCGCTCTGAGCCCGCACACGCGCAGGGCGTTCACAGACAACGCGCTGCTGGCGTTCGACGTCCTCAGCGGCTCCGGCGGCGACGAGGAGGGCGGCGACGACGAGAAACCCGTGCCCGGCCGCGCGTTCAACCAACTCATCGACGCACTCCTGGAAGACGTCCCGTGCGTCGTCGCGGCGGACACGCGCGCGATGCTGAAGACGAACGACGACGCGGAGGTGGACTGGTGGGAGTTTCAGCGCGCCACCAAGGCGTGCTTCGCGCTGAGAGAGACACTCGAGGAGCTGGAGAAGCTGTACGAACGCAGGGGCGCAGGGTCCGCAGATGATGGTGACGCGTCGACATCAAATAATCACGAACCAGACGATGTCGGAGAACCAGAGAGCGCGTTTCAAGTCCACCACTCAATCACCCTACCCAAAGCCGCGCTCACCAGGGTACTGTACGAGACCGTGCGGCTGGAGCGCGAGGCGATACCCTACCCGTGGGGGCCCATAGGCGCGCAGGTGCGGGACATGGGCGACGCCGCGGGGGCCGCGCTGAAAAAAGCCAAAACTCGGCTCGGGTTTGAAGCATTCGCCGCCGCCGTGCTTCGGACGGCGACGCCCAGGAAGGTTACGCAAGCGCCGACACCGAGCCGCGTGGGTTAGCACTGGTCCATTCATCACGCAGAGCGCTCTACTAGCTAGCTAGACTAATGTGAGACGCGTGCACGTCAAAGGAACTTCTCGTGACCGCTCACGTTGTCTCTACGAAACTCGCCCATCTTGTTCAGCTTGTACAGCGCCCTCAAACTGTCGTCAACCGCGTTCTCACCCCCGAGGTCCAACCCCCACACGCGCAGCCCCTTGAAGCACCGGTCCAACCCGATCAGCGCGTCCACCCCGGTTCCGTTCGCGCGTTTACTCGGTTCGTGCGCCAGGTGCGTTATGAGGTCGCAGGAGTCCCGGAGCTGACCCAAGACGGCTTTGAACGGGAAGCCTCTTCGGGCGGCGCCGTCGCCGAAGGAGCTTCGCGTCGGGGCGACTATGACGTCCGTGAGGGAGAGCAGATAGAAGTCCACCGCGGCTTTGAGCCAGCTGGCGCGTCTCGTGTCCGCGTCGATCGTTCGTACCTCGGCAGAGATGGATTGATTCGCGGACCCGCCACCGGAGACCTCGACGGATGGACCTCCGTTCGATAGCTTCTCGGCTGTTGCAGAGGAGAAGCCGTTCCACGTGGGCACGACGAGCGACGACGCGTTTCCAAACACCACCACGTCGTCGTCGTTCTCGAGTAGTTCGTGGACCACCGCACTGTCCGTCGTCGCGAACACCCGCGCCGGTTCGTTGACGTCCACGTCTCCGGTCCGTGTCCGGATGCCCGTAAACGACCCGGATGTCTCCAGCGACGTCAGCGGCAAACCGAGCGACGCCACCCTCTTGGCGCAGTCGAAGAACCCCGACAGCGATCCGAAGACGTCCGGCCAGAACATGAGCCCACCGCGGCACGTGTACGGCGTCTGCCTGCACGTCTCCGGCGACGCACCGCCGACGGAGAGACGACTGAAGGCGTCGTCGACCGCTTTCCACGAAACTTCAATCGTCGGCGGCATGCACGCGGGCACGTCCACCGCGAGCGTCCGCGCGTGAAACCCGACCAGCGGCCGGTGTTCACCGAGCGCCGTGAGCTTCCGCAGCGTCGGTAACGACGCGATCTGCGTCGTCGGCGACGGCGTGGTCATCGCGAACCGGGCGCAGTGTCCCCACCGAGATCCCTCGACGCCGACGGACCGAAACTCGAGCGGGACGTTCCCCCCTTTTTGACCCCCCGGGCCCTTTGACTCGCCGTCCAGGGTGTCGGTCTCCCAGTCCTCGGGTATCGGCCCGTCGTTCGGGTGGCGCGAAGCGAGGTGTTTCAGTAGTACAGGCATGTCCTGGGTGTACCAGCTGTGCGCGGGATCGTCGCGGTGGGCCATCGCCGTCCGGTACTTGGCGCACTCGCTTCGGTACTCAAACGCAATCACCGGGTGATTCGCCTGCTCCCGCTCGTCGCTCCAGAACTTCTTGAACCTGTCCATGTATCGCGCCGGTATGTTTCCGTCGTACGTCTCGGTCGCGAGGTCGCAGGACTCGCAGCAGTCGCACGTGAACATCCGTTTAGTGTTTTCGTCGGCGGATCCGCCGATTCGGTCACTCGGCGAATCACCGTGCGCCACGTGTCCCTCGCGGTCGTTACACGCCCCGACGACCGTCAAACCCGCGTGCGTCCCGGCGCTGTCCACCGCCCGTAGCCTCGCCGCGGTACTCGCGTTCCAACGAACGTCGATTCCACCCATCAGACGGAAATGATCGCCGAGGTCAAAGTATCCATCAGCCGCATCGCACGACGGCGGCGGTGGGTTAAACGCGCTCGGGTAGAGCTCCTCCCACGGCTCACCGCTCTCCGCGCAGAACTGGAAGAACACCGCGCGGTTCGTCGCCATGCCGAACATGAGCCACCGCGCGAGGTACTCCTGCTGGTGCCCCGCGCCCACCTGCCGACGAGCTTGGAAGTCTCGAACGATGAGTACCCTCGGCCGCGTTCTCCGATCGACTTCAAGGTTCGGTGCCCAGAGGTCCTCGTACAGGCGCGTGTACTCCGCCAGAGCCTTGATGAACGTCCGTCCGTCCTTGGGTTTACCGTGCGAATTACTCCCGGGTTTAGGGTTCAGCATGTCGTCGCCGCAGACCTGCGCGAAGGAGTCGAGTTGCCTCTGCACCGACGGGATCGTGGACCATTCTTTGCCGTCCGTCGCGTCGGTCTTGGCCACGAGGGCGGCGAGGAGGTTTGCGGGGGAGTCGTCCGTGTAGAACTTGCGTCCCCACGTGTCGTGCGCCCCGGTGGTCTTGAGCGACAGGGTGTTGTTCTTCTTCGGGCGCGCCGGGACGACCAGGCCTTCGCCTTTTTTCTCTTTGAACGTCCACGTCCTGGACGGTGGGCCTTTGGTGGTGACGCCCTCGTCGTTTTGTTTGAACGACGATGCCCGCGACGCCGCGCCGGTCGCGCCGGTGTCCGCGCCGATATCGAGCACCGCCACCCCGCGCGATCCGACCCGCCCGCCGGCCCACCCGATCTGCGGGGCGCCGACCTGCGCCACCAAGATCAGCCCGGCAATGACTAAGAGAGCCGCGAGTGTGTTCAGGGTCCGCGCGGTACCGTGCGTGAGGTGTTGGGTCAGGGTCTTGAGCTCGAAGGCGCCGGGCGGGGAGGCGGACGATGAAGACCCGCCGGAAGACGAGCGCCGGCTCCCGGGCTCATCCTCCCACCCAGGGTCTTCCACGTCCCTCATCGAACCGACGGACGCGCAAACAACTGATTTTCCGAGCACGAGGATTTTGGTTTTTGCTCCTTTTTCGTGGATCGGACTGGTCACATAGCAAATAGTCGGCAAATAGTGTCAGATATTGTTTATTTCATGACTGGTTTACATACGCTTCGAATATATCGTGGAAGCCGCGGGCCCAACACCAACTGTAACACACAGAAGCGCGCGGGGCGGGGACGGCTGTGGCGTCTCCCGAGCACCTCGCGCGATGAGACGAGCGAGCTCGCTCATCTGCGCGATACTGGTTCTCGCGACGTGCGACGTCGCGAGCGCCGATACCCACGCCGAGCGCGTCGGGCGCGCGCACCGGCCGGCGCATGCGAAGCGGGACGGACCACCCATCGCGCATCGCGGCGACGGGGACGAGAAGGTCGCCGGACTCGGGGACGGGGACCTGACGCCCGTGCCGTTCGAGACGGCGTACATCGGGGACTTCGACGGTAAGCGGCTGATGACCACGGTCCCGGGCGGCGCCATCGAGTACGCGGGGGGACTGGCGCTCAACCTCCCGGAAGGCGCGCGGGGATGGTCGTCCGTGGTGGGATCCCCCTTCGACGGTTCGGCGCTCTGGGTGCTGACGGACAACTACGCGCGGCTCCTTCGCGTGTCCCTGGCGCTCGACCCACAAAGCGGGAACCTCGCGGGGATCAACAGCATCGAGGACGCCGCGTGGGGGATCCAGGCGCCGGGCATCGACGAAGGCCGCGGCGTCAAGCCACCATCGTGGGGAGCGGTCGAGCCCGGGACGTGGGCGGGGAGCTCGTGGCAATCGTCGCGCAACGGCGGCGGGCCTTCACAACTCTGGCACCAGGGCGGCCGCGTCGACGCGGAGTCCCTCGTCATCATCCCAAACTTCTGGACCGGCCAAGGCTCGTCCTGGTTCTCACCGGACGACCCGGGCGAGATGGTCGTCGGAGTCGAGGATTCGTTCAACCTCGCAGCGAACAACCTCGTCCGCTTCCGATGGGGCCGACGCGCGCAGTACGCGGACGTCCCGGGATCCGCCGCGGTGCTGAGGGGCTCGTGCGCACCCAACCACGGACCGAAAGCGCTGCTCTACCTACCGCCGGTATACGGCAGCGGGATGCCGGGACGGTTGGGCGCGTCGGTGCTGGCTTTTTGCTCGTCGCCGTCGCCGCCGCCGTGCGCGGGATGCAAGGCTCGCATGGACGCCCTCCAGGGTTTCCTGTTCGACGTGGAGTCGCAGTGGCCGGAGGATCGGCCTGTCGCGACGGTGAAGATGACGCAAATCACGGACGGGTGCGAGCTGACGGACGCCACCGTCACCCCCGACGGCGCCTACGCCGTCTTCATGCACAAGTGCGAGCAGGACAGCAGCGTACAGATCCGTACCGCGCCCGCGTGGTCGTTCCGCGTGGACGGCGGACGGGTCCCGAGCAGGCTGCTGGTCACCCTCGACGGCCACAACGGCCTCGCGGGGGCCAAGACACCGGGGCACCAGAACCGCGGGACGTTCGCCAGAGCCTCGGGGATCCACGCGTTCACCGAGGAAATCGACGGGTCGCCCACCCTCGCGTTCGCGATCGTGTCCGACGACGATCTCAACGCGGACGGCAGCGCGCTGACGACGGTGGCCAAGTTTCGGGTGTACGGGGACGTGTACGCCGCCCCGGGTGACGCGCCGTGGCCCAAGGACCCGAAGGATGGAACAATCGGCCCAAAGTACGCCATCTACGACCCGCCCAAGGATGCCGCGCTCGGATCGGACGATGACGCGGGGGGTACGAAGGGGCCCGACGGTACGCCGCTCGCGAAGCTCGGGGACGGCCCGTTGGTTCGCGACGCGTTCCCGCGACTCGCGATGGACGAGGTGGATGGGTTCTTAATGGCGGAGGCTGACTACATGGAGCGGCGCGAGGAAGCGTATGACTCGGATCCGTTTCTGGAGCACTCCGGGTCCGGGCCCGTGATTCGCTTAGTGGCACCCTCCGAGCTGGACTACGACGCCAACATGGGCGCGATGGAGAGTGGCATGATGGACCCGTACGCGTTCGAGCGCGAACACGAACCGCGCGGGTCTTCGCGAAGGATCACCGAGCGGCTCTCGTCCGGAAGTATCAAGAGGGTGTTCCGCGAGATGTTGGGTTTGGACGAGAGCGGGGGTATGGGTTGGCTGGCGGGGACCCTCGCGGCGATGTGCGTGTTCGGCGGGGTCGTGGTCGTCGCGGTGGTGGCGGACAAGGTAACCTCCAGGTACGAGCCGTTACCCGAGGCGGCGGATCCGTATGGTGAACGGGAGATGGACGTGTATTCGGCTCCGGGTTACGGGAATCTTCGCGACGCGTACGGCGGTTCAGTGGTCTGACCGATCCTTATTACGGTTAACTAGCTTGTCACGTTTGTTGTATTGACACTTCAAAACTACGTATCACTCACTACTACTCGGGGTACCCGTCTCGCTCCGCGAACGGCGAGGAGAGCCCCCGCGCGGTTCCGAACGTCGCCGGCCGCCCCCACTCCGCCCGGGGCAGCCGAGGCCGCTCCTCCGGATTTTTTGGATAAAAGCAGAGCTTCAACACCAGCGAATACCTCGGCACCTTGGCGCCCGCACTCGGCGTCGACACCCTGTGCGTCACGTCCTGGTCCATCAGCAGCACCCGCCCGGGCGCCGGCCTGATGAAAACCCCGGTGCCGGTGCCTGGATCGAGCACCAAAGTCTCCGCGTTCATGTCCGGAGTCCAGCCCGGACCGTTGAGGTACACCAACGCCGATACAAACAAAGGCCTTCCGGCGCTCCTGTTCACGTACAGCCCGTACCGTTCCGCGAACGGCGACGATGGCGACAACGCGCACGGGTCCATGTCTATGTGCCACTTGAAATCGTCACCGTACACCGCAGCGTTGCCAACCGCGGTGGTGATCCGGGACCCGCCGCCCATCCCGCCGGGAATTCCGTCTGGCTCCAGCGCATCCGCGGGCATGGTTCGAACGTGATACTCCGGGTACAACGCCTGGATCCGAGATAAAAACACCTGCGTCGCGGGTGCGGACGCCACCTGTCGGAGTCCCTCCTCGGTCAGGCCCCAGGACCCCGGCGCGGGGCGGAACGTCCCGGCCGGGCTATCTTCGTCTTCTTCTTCTCCGTTAACGCCGTCGTCGGTTGCCCTGTCCCACATCGGCGTCGGGGGCGACGCCGACGTCGCGTGGTCCCACCCGGGCTCCGTGATTGCGTCGAGCAACGCGACACGCAGGTCCTCGCCCACCACGCCGTCCAGCGCGACGACCGCGGAGGCGTCCGACCGGAAACAGTCCGCACTGTCGACCGACCCGCCAAACGGAGACGGGTCCGGCACAGTCGCGGCATCAATCAACGCGTTCATCACCGGCACCGCGTCCGACGCCCGCCACCCTTCCTCGCCGGTCCACGCCGTCGTCGTCGCCCACAGCGCCTGCGACGACGCCTCCTCGGCGTACGGACTCAGCGGTATGGACTCTGCGCTCACGTCGTCAGTGTCGGCCACGGGTGGGGGGTCGCCCGAGAGGCGCCAGTGTCTTTCGTGCGCTCGCACCACGTTGGTCGCAACCGTCGCGATGGTGGCGTCGGCGTTGGACGCGGTGAACGCGCCGAAGACGGCTGGATCGAACCCCGCGGACTGCATCTCCCATCGGAGGTGGGGCATGAGCGCCTTGGCGCCGTCGCCGCGGAGTAGGACGCAGCGCACGGCCGGGGGAAGGAGTGCGGCGGCGGCGGCGGCCGGGTTCGTCTCGAAGAATGATTCCTCGGCCCAATCGCCGGGGCGAACCTCGTAGCCGTCGAAGGACGCGTCTAGATCCTGTTCCTCTAGATCGTCCATGCCGTCCGCCGCCTCGGACGTATCCTCGTCGTCATCTGTGTATTCTTCTTCTTTTGTCTCCTCCTCCTCTTCGTCGTCGTCGTCGTCGTCGCCCTCGAGGAGCGCCGCGAAGGTCTTGTCGAGGGACTTTCTGTTCACGAGCGCCACGCCAATCTCCTGCGCCAGCTCCAGCTCCGCGGCGATGGAGCCCACGAGCTCGGTCAGGGGCTGGATCTCGTCCGGGTGGAAGCCCACCAAGAGTAAGGCGGATACATCAGCCGCGGCATCGACGGCGTCCGCGGTGACATCGTCCGCGGCGGCGTTCGATCCTTTGGAGGAGTTCCGGCGCGTTGTTGAGTTTGGCCAACAATCGCGAATCGCGCGGTGAACTCGACGCGGAACCCTGGGTCCCCGGGGGGGGCGCGCGTACGCTCGCGGCGCGAGGACGCTGTGCGCGAGCGAGATCGTCGCGAGCATCGAACCGGGTGAGGAGTGACACCACGGGGTGGACGCGGCGCGGCGCTCGGCTCTCTGCCGGGAGGTCTCGCGCTTTTTCACTGGGCGCCGATAAAATCAGACTGGAGCTGACGCGGCTTTGAGACCTGAAGAGAATGCTCGACGAGGACACCGGATCTGAGGAGTCGCGTGCACTTTCGTGGGACGCAGCCACCGCTAGACGCGACCCGCGCCCCGGCGAAGCTTCCACGCGCCGTACATTCAGCTCACGTCGCCGAACCCGCGCGAACCCACCTCGGGCGTCCACCCCACACGCCCCCAGACCGCGGGCTCTCGGAGGAGGCCAATTAAATCGCCCACCTGGCGCTTAGAAGAAGCGACCCACCGGGATCTCGCCATGTCCCAGCAGTACTCCTACCCTTACCCGCCGGCGTCCGGCGAAGGTTACCCCCAGGTGCGTCATCGCTACGGCTTACATAGAACACGCGCGGGCGTTGAAGCCGCGTCGTTTCGAGATGAACACGCCCCGGGCGCCCCCGAAGCCCGCGCCATTGCCGACGAACGCGAATTTCTCATCGCACCTCGGGAAATTGAGACGACGCTCGCCATGGAGACGCTGACCGCCGGACCCGACCCTTCCAACCCTTCCCAGGTTCCCCCCGGGGTTCAGGACCCGTACGCGACGCAGGGTAACTATGGATATCCCGCGGCGCCCCCGGCGCCGGACTACGGCGCCCCGCTCATCCCCGGGTTCGGTGCAAGCCAGGCGCCGGCAGCCTACCAACAACCACAACCACAACAACAACAGACTTACGGCCAGCAGCCGGACCCCTACGGCGGCTACGATGCCGTCAACTACCCCAGCATCCCTGACCTCATCGCACACTCACAGCGATCCAGCGCGCCCCCATCTGCGGGCTACGGCGGTAACAACAACGGCTCGGCTTCGGCTTCGCGAAGTAAAAAGCCGCAGGAAGTCGCCGGAGCTCCGAGTGGGAGCAACCGCTACCGCTGCATGCTCTTCCCGACGTGCGACGGTGGCGACATCGATAGCGTCGTGTGCCAGGTGGGCTTGGACGGTATCGCGCTGTTCGAGGACGACGGAGCAAGATGCGGAAGCGAGATGAGCGCGCACCGGTACGAGATGGATAAGATATCAAAGTGGCGCCTGGCGGACCCCACCATTCTCACCGTGAAAGTCGCCGGTCGCGACGGGATTTCCTCGCTGTCGCTATCCTCCGACGACGCGACGTGCGCCGCGATGATGGACACGATGGTCACATCCGCGTTCCAGTGGTGCGAGCTCCGCGGGCACGATCCGAGCGACACGATCGGAGACGACGGAGCCGGGGAGTGGGTCAACAAAAAAGCGCTCGTATCCGCGTCGACGGGGGCGTCGTCGTCGTCCCTAAACGCCGATACGAGAACGCAGGTGGCCGCGGCTGTCGCGGCGGTTCAAATCGCGTGGCACGACGCCCCGGAGTACTGCGGCTGGCTCACGAAGAAGGGCGAGCACCTGTCCATGTGGCGCAGGCGTTGGTTCGTGCTCAAGGATAAAAAGCTCGGGTGGTTCAAAGACGTGAACCAGGCGAACAAGCCGAACGTTCGACCGCGGGGGGTCATCGACCTCGGCAAGGTGATCAGCGTGTGCACCGCCACGCACGCCGACGCGGGACGCGCGCACGGGGTGGAGCTCATCGGCAGCGTCGAGGCTGAGAAGGCTGGGTGCAAGTTCCTCTGCGCGGATAGCGAGCGCGAGGGTGACGGGTGGGCGACGAAACTCGCCGAGGTTTGCAACGACGCCGCGCCGACGACGGATCATTCGCCGCCGGCGCCCGGGTCCTCGTCCGCCGCCGCGCCGGCACCCGCGCCGACGCCTTCCTCGCAGCTCGCGTCGCAGCTCGCGCGCGGGTACCAGAGCTCCGCATCGAGCGGCGCACCGAGCGGCGCACACGGAAATGGAAATCAGCAACCTCTGATGGACATCAACGTCAGCGTCACCGACTACGCTCAAAACGCCCAAAACCAAAACCAAAACTTTGGCGCCGACCCGTACCTGAGTCAGTCGGCGCAAGGGGCGTGGGATACGTACTACACGAACGAGGGCGTCGCGTACTACGTCAACTCGCTGACTGGGGTGACGCAGTGGGAGAAACCCGCGTGAGGGAGGGAGAGTAGCACCACTACCCACTCACGACGCGATTCAGAATCGATCGCTAATAAGAGTTTCACATAAAAATTAATCTTGGTCGTAGTTTGGATCTCGCGGCCGTCCCCACGCGAACTTTGGATCCAGGACGACCGCGCAGCACGTCAGCGCGCCGTCCGCCCTCGCCAGCTCCGGCTGCTCCGCTCCGATCACCGTGACCGCGTCTCCACCCCGTGCCTTCACCGCGTCCACGGCATCCGGGTGCGCGAAGACTACCGCGTTTGGCGATGGATTAACTTTTGGCAATGCCAAAACATTCGCCGCGTGTCTCGGGACGATGACCGGCGGGTCCCGTATCTTATTCACCGGCGTCGCCTCGAATCCGTCCAGGCACTTCAGCGCCCTGCGCAGCACCGGGCATTCTGTGGACGACGCCACGAACCCGACGTTTGGCGCCCAGGTGATGGCGCTCTTGAGGTGGAGCCAGCCGGTTTCGTTCATGTCCACCTCGTGTACCACGAAGAGCATGTCTTCGTCGACGAGTTCGTGCAGGACGCCGTCGGCGGTGGCGCACGATCGTAACGCCTCGCGTAACGCCTGCGCGCCGAGCGCGTTGGACCTGTTCCCCACGCCGACGAGGTAGTGGTGCAGGGTGTCCGCGCCGCCCTTGACGTAAAGAACGTCGCCTCCCTCGATGAGCTCATCTTGTTTCTCGTTGGCGAGACCTCGAAGTTTCATCGGGCCGACGTCCGGCCAGCTCACCCCCATCGCGGCGCCGACGACGGGGTGCACCTCCCCGCGTCGCGAGGGATGCGGGCAGCACGCGAAGAACCCACGCGCGGGCAGAGCGACGACGCAGTCCTCCACGAAGACGCAGTCGGGTTGAGCGTCGTCCGGCGGGATGGTAATCACACGGCCGGCGTGAGGCTTGAGCTTCTGGACGAACGCGTCGTGCTCTGCGGCGGCGAGCTTGTCGCTGAGGGGCGCGCCGCCGTCGTCCTCCATCCGCTGCGCCGCGGCGAAACCCGGGGAGACGCCCCGGGTCAGGAGCACGCACCCGTACTGCTTCGGGTCCATGCTGCCGGCGCAAGGGTGGGACCGAAGAGTGACGAACGCTGACGAAGGACAAAAGTTTGCCATTTCAGAATACGCCTTTCTCGGAAAAGTAAAAGCCACGACCAGGAGGAGCCACGACGCCTCACTCTCCTCCCCGCACCGTCACCATGCAGCTCAGGAACGGCATACAGACGCTCGATGCGTACCGTCCTACCTTCGATCCGCACTTGGATATCGCGACTGTGGTGTTCTCCCACGTGCAGTGCGTCAAGACCCGCCACAGCCTCGCCCTGGTGAGCAAGTTGTGGAGGGACGCCTCCAAGCCTGCCGCTGCGTACCCTCGCAAGTTCGACTGGGGCGCGTTCCCGGAAACGCATCTTACTCGTGGCATAGACATGATGGACAACGACGAAGCACTGTCTCTGCCCTACGAGAGAGTCGTTGGACTTCTTGGTGAAGCTGCGAACTCCGTATGCTCCTACGCTGCTATGCAGGGGTGTGTAAAGCTGCTGAAGTGGGCGCGAGAGAACAACCGTGATTGGAGTACACACACGTGCTACTACGCAGTCGCAAATGGGCACCTGCCCGCTCTCAAGTACTTGCACGAGAACGGGTGCCCTTGGAGCTTGAACACGTGCATTTCCGCAGCCGAAAATGGGCACATGCACGTTCTTCAGTACTTGCGTGAGAACGGGTGCCCTTGGGACAAGTGGACGTGCTCTTCCGCCGCCTATTACAAACACTGGGACTGCCTGCAGTACGCGGTGGACAACAAGTGCCCGGGGTGGGAGATATTCGCCAAGAAGTACGCGAATCATCTCCGATGAAATGCCAACAATAGACGAGTACGATCTTCGCACAACATCTCAGCTTCTGTTTTAGGCTCGAGCAAATTTTTGCGATTGTTTAAAAACGACGGCGTTGCTATGACTAGCGGTCGCGGACGAGCGCGGCGGCGACGGAGTTCTCGCGCGGCGGCGGCCGCGTAACCTTCGGCGGCTTCACCTCGTACAGGTACCCGCCCAGCACATTCGAAGACCCCCGCGCGCGCTCCCTGTTCGCCGCCAGAACGGCATCGTTCTGGCACATTCCCTTCATGTCGCACATGAGCTCCTCCGTTCGCAGCGCCGTCGCCTCCATGATAGCCGCCTCGTGCTTCCGTCTCTCCTCCGCGCGTGGATCCACGAGCCTGTAATCGTCAGTCCTCGGTTTAAGCGCCCCGGCGCCGCGCGAGTGCTTGTACGCGATGACACCCTCGCTCTCGAGGTTATGCCCCCACGGATCGTGGTACTTGGTCCCGCTCGACGGCGACCCCTTCGGGTTGAGCGTCACGGGCTCGGACGTCACGTCAACGGCCCGGCCCCACTCGCTCCCGACCACCGAGGTTCCCTTCTCGATGGACATGGAGTCCGGCGCGGGGGTGATACCGCCGCGGCCGCGCATGTTCCCCAGCCCCAGCGGCTTCTCGGGTCGATCGGCGATTAAGAAGTTGGGATTCGCGGAAGCCGGACGGTTGTGTCCGGGTTCCCACTCGTACTTGACGTGCGCCGCCTTCTGGCGCCTGTACGTGTCGGCGTCGATGCCGTCGTCGCTCCCGGGCTCGAGTGATTCGGTGCCCTCGGCGACGAAGGAGAAGTGCGTCGCCTCGTGCTGCGTGGGCCCCGCGGGTCTGCCTTTGCCGGATGGCTTCCCGTGCAACGATTTGGGCCTGCCGAAGCAGTCAGCTTCTTCCGGGTCGTCCGCGGTTGGGAAGATTGACGCTTTGGTATCCTTGGTCTTGCCACCGTATGGGACGCGGCCGACGGTGAGCATGTGCGAGTGCGGTGTCCATGTTTTGTGCCGAACGGCGTCGGGGTCGAACTCTTTGTCATCCTCCGGGATCTTGTCGGGGTGGTGGAGTTGCGAGCCGAGGACGTTCGCGGCTTTGTAGGATCGTCGGGCGTCGGTGACGCCCGCGGCGTTGGCGGATGTCGGGGCCATGGGCGCGATGGAGGGGCGCCATTCGTCCTGGGCGCTCTCCATGTGGAAAGTCTGCGGGGTCTTCTTCTGCACCGACGGGCGGACTGCTGGATCGTACCCGTCGTCGCCGTCGAGGAAGGGATGGCGGTCGGCGTCCACCTGCGGGATGGCCGCGCGGCGGCCGACCGCGGCCTGCTCCATGTGCGACATGGGCGAGGGGAGCGCGGAGCTGATGACGTCGGAGCCGCGGGACGCGCGCTCGTCTGTTGGGGATGGACGGGGAGGGACGGGTTTAGGGGTCGGGGGGCAATTGTCAATTGTCAGCGGTAGCGCGTGAAAAGTTCGGCCCTGGGGAGCGTTTGGGGGCCCGGGGGAGCGAGCGAGGGGACGCACCGGCACCCTGACCGGTGGCCAGGTTATAGATCGAGGATCGTGAATATTCCTCGGGCGCCATGTCGGGTCTCGCTTCCTCTGGCAGCCTGCGGGCGCCTCGGAGTGGGTCGGGGGGCGGGACCGAATTGCCGAATTGTTGTTGTTTCAAGCTGTGACTGGGCCCGCTCACTTTTTGTGGAGAAAGATAGAAGGCCAGCCCTACCAGTGTGTATCCACAGCGAGACGCGCCCGGGATGACGACCGCGACGCTCAGCGGGGTGCTCCCCGCGTGTACATCACGCGGGGGCCGACGCCACGCCCGCCATCGGGACGGCGACCGGCGAGTCACGCGCGGCGGGCGCGGGGCACACATCCCGAGGTGCGACGCCGCATCTTCCGAGGCTGCCTTCCGCGGTGGCTGCCAGGGTTCGGGCGCGTGGGGCGGTGGGCGGAAGCGCGTCTCCATCACGCCGATCCGATGCGTCTCCACCCCGGCGAAGACCAGCGATCCGGACAGTAAGACCCGGCCGGACGCGTCGCTGGTGAACGTCAGGGAGACAGAAGTCAGCAGCGAGCTGCGGGCGGCGGCCGCGGCGAGGGCGCTGTCGTTCTACACCTACCCGGCGGACCGCTCCGAGTTCAGCGTCCGCGCGCACCGCAACATGCGCATCGACGCCGAGTGGGACGCCATCCGCGCCAAGATCGCCGGCACCGACGTCGCCTTTCGAAGATCCAGGGTGACCTGCCTAGTAGCCACGCTCGATCTCGACCAAGACGGAGTCGCGCCGGGGGGGTGGGCGGAAGCCGGCGTGGACGCCAACCTCGATCCCTCGTGCTTCGCCAACGTCTCCCCCGACGGAAGCAACGCACGACGGGTCATCCTCGGTACATTGGACGTCAACCAGGGCGTCAGTCTCCCCGCGGAGGAGCTCGCGGGGACCTTGCCGCGAGCAGAGGATCCGACGCCGACACACGTAAACACGAATCAGGACGGCGTCGGGACCAACGGCCCGAGGCCCGGCGAGTGCGACCGCGACGGCACCGACATGGACGGCGGCGTGCCGTCCTCCTCGGGTAGCGCGGGTGCCCTGGTGGACGAGTCGAACGGGACGTGCGGGGTCGAGGGAGCGTTTGAAGGTTCGGAAGGTTTCGCGGGCGAGGCGGGGGCGAGGCCTATGCGGTACCGCCGGGCGTACCTGAGCAACGTGTGCGTGTTGCCCGCGGCGAGGCGGACGGGTTTAGGGCGGCGTTTGATGAACCGCGCGATGCGGGTGGCGCACCAGTGGGGGGTCGAGCGGCTGTACGTGCACGTCGTCGCCGATAACGACGGGGCTAAAGAATTTTATTTGGATTTGGGATTCGAGGTCGAGGCGGAGGAGAGCGCGGCGTTCGCGTCGGGGCTGAACCGGCCGCGGCGACTGTTACTGACGCAGGTGGTGCGAGACGTGCCGGAGTCTGAGTGCTGAGGTGGTGCGTGTCGTGGGTGTTAGAGGTGGTGAGTGTCGTGGGTGTTAGCGCGATGATTGATTTTTTGAACGGCGGCCGCTGACGACGTTGTCGGCGGTGCGCCGTTTCGTCGAAGGAATATAATTTGATATTCGTTCAGAGACTCACTCCTCTTCCTATTCGTCCTCGTCCTCGCCCTCGTAGCTGTGTTCCGGGTGCATCTGCAGCCCGTGGACCACCTGCGAGAGCCTCGGGCCTCGGACGCTGACGCGGGGCCCCGCGACTGACACCCGCGGCGTCGGCCCGTGCGATTGTGATATGCTCAGCCGCCTCAGGTTCTCCTGCGCGAGCGTGGCGACGTTGGTGAATCCAAAGTCCTTGAGCTCGTCGTCTTCGTCCTCGTCGTCGCCGGCGGATGACGACGTCCCGCCGAGGCCGGAGCCGCGCTCGGAATCTTCGTCCTCGTCCTCGGTGCCGCTCCCGAGAACCTGCCTCTCCTCGTCCTCCTCCTCGTCCTCGGTATCGGAGCCGGCGAGCTGCGTCGCGATGATGGTGTTCTCCTCCATCTCGTCCGCCTCGTCTTCCTCGATCCCAAACTGATCCTCGCCCGCGGTACCTTCGCTGGTGGGATACGACGCGTAATCGCCCGATTGACTCCGCAAGTGCGTCCCTCGCGTCTGCGTCTGCGTCTGCCTGGCGGGATCCGGGGTGTTGGCCCTGGACGACTCGAGGCTGATCATGATCGCGTCCCTCTCGTCCTCGGAGTTGGCGCCGCTGCTCGGCGGCCCGTCGCTCTGCGTCCTCAGAGACGCGTTCGACGCGGGAGCCGGCGGCCGATACTGAGGAACGGGAGATAACACCTCACCGAAACTTCGCCTGCGGGTCACCGTAGTGTCGACTCCCGTCGCTTCCGTGACTCCCATCGCCGACGCGGGCCGGGGTGGCACGCCGATGTTCGAGGAGATCCCCGAGGCGAACTGCGCGGGCCGGGACGCCTGCTTGAACCCGGACCCTTTCCGCGGGGACCCGCCCTCGCCGCCCCACATACCCTGTCCGGGACCCGTAGATCCGGAGGTTGGTTTCACGCCCGTCTGCCTCGCCGGTCCGGGGCTCGGCGATCGCCTCCTTCCCCCTCCGTCCATCGGGTCACCGCCATCCGCGGCGTCTAACGACCGGCGTCGGGACGATCGCATGCGACTCGGTGACCCGAACGGTAACGACGTTTGTTGCCCGGTATGGACGGAACCCAAGGGCAACGGCGGCGGAGAGTTTTTTCGAAATTCACCGGGCCCCGGAGCCGCAGAGCCCGGAACGTCGGCTTCGTCAGAGTCGTACTCCAGCACGGACGCCGCGCGGCTCGCGGTTGGGGACGCGGCGGACGACGGCGCGTACGTGCTCTGCGCCCGGGACGTGCTAGCGTGCCCAAGGCCGGAGGTCCCCAGGGATGAGCGCCTGGATCGGGAGTTGAGCGCGGAGAGTCGTTGCTGGTGGCGGTGGTACTCAGCCGCCGGGGAGCTTGTCGTGGGCATCGGGTGCGTGACGTGCGGAGGAATGGGTTGCACTCCGAGAGAGTCCTCTTCCATGTTGAGGGAGGTGCGCCTGGAGTTGTTCCTGGAGTTGAGCCGTGAGGTGTTCAGGCTTCCGTCCAGGCTGCTCCGCCGGGAGTGCCGCCCCCGGGACTGGCCTTCCTCGGCGCCGTCCAGCGATTGCCGCCGGCTCTTCGGCTTGCGGACAAAGTAGCTCGTGTCCGTCTCGCCGTCGACGGTGGGCACGAAGATGGGCTGCTCGGCGCCCGGCGGGGGCGCCGCGGCGTTCTCGCCCGCCCTGCAGTCCTCGAGCATCTTCTCCCAATCGATCCCGGCGAAGAACGGGTGAGCCTTGAGGTCGACGGCGCCGGGCTGCGACCCGAGACGACGCGACACGTCGGGGTGCAGCAGACCTCTGATGAGATCCTTCGCCGCGTCGGATAGGCGACCATCGTCCTCGTCCTCGTCCTCCGGGTGGTCGCCACTTGGTCCCTCCTTAGGCCACGCTATGTTTCCGGAGAGAATATTCTCAAAAATTTCAACCGGCGTCGACGCGTGAAACGGGGGAACGCCCGCGAGCAGCTCGAAGATGACCACCCCGAGCGCCCACCAGTCAACCTCGGGGCCATACGGCTCACAGAGCAAAACCTCGGGCGCCAGGTAGTCCGGGGTTCCCTTGGCCACGCCCTGTATCGCGGCGGCGCCCTGCGACTGCATGACGGAGTGCGAAAAATCAAACATCGAAGTCATACCCCTGGACCCTAAACCCTCGGAGCTCACCGCGGTGCCCGCGTCGCTGTCGGCGATTGACGTGGCGTACGTCGACGCGTACGCACCGACACCCTCGCCCCTGGGCGGCTTCACCGGCGACTGTATCCGTGAACCCAGGCCCGAGGGGTTCCGCAGCGCGGCCAAGGCTTGCGTGCGGCCGTGCCCAGAGTTTTCGGGCGACGGGTTCATCGAGGACGGCGCCCGCCCGCTCGCCCTCAGTTGCCCAATCCCGAGCGTGGACCCAGCCCTGGACCCCGCGGCGCTTCCCGTGCCGATGGTACCGGCGCTGAACCGGCGGCTTGGGACACCGCGCTGAGAATTGCCCGCGTCGCCGTTACTCTCGGGAATTACCCCGTTACCTTCGCCGCCGCCGCCGTGCTGGCTCCCGTGGTTGCGCTGCTCGCGCGATATGCCGATGTTGGAGAGGCCAAAGTCCGTGAGCTTGATGTGCCCGTTGCCCGCGATGAGCAAGTTATCGGGTTTCACATCGCGGTGGATGATACCCCGGTCGTGGCAATAATCCAACGCCAAAACAATCTCAGCCGCGTATTGCCTCGCGTGGTCTTCACCGAGCCTGCCCAAGTTTTGAAGCAAAGAGTACAAATCGCCGCCGTTCGCGTACTCCGTTACCATGTACAGGTGCCTGTGCGACGCGAACGAGTAGAAAAGCTTGATGATGAACGGGTTATCGGTGTGGATGAGCGCGTCGCGCTCCGCCATCGCCTGCGAGGTCATGTTCTTGTAAAGTAAATCGCGCCTGCGCATAATCTTGACGGCGTACGTGTCCCCGGTGGTGTGCTTCCTGCACAGGTACACCTTGCCGTAGGCGCCCGAGCTGATGAGCTTCAAAACCTCGAAATCGTCGATGCTGTGCTGGTGTTGCGAGTGCTGCGAGTGCTGCGACGCGATGGACAGCCTCGGTCGGAAGTCAACCGGCGAGCCCGGCCGTACCGGCGGCGAGAAATGCATTTTACCCCCAAAGTCCTCCGAGGTGAGGTCGACGGACAGCCCCGAGCTCTGGCTATTGCTCCTGTGAAGCGACCTACCCCCGACGGCCCGCCCCCCCGGGTCGTCGCCCGGTGAGCTGCTCGGCCCGCTGTTCATCGCCATGGACTCCTCCCACCACCGTTGAAGTAGCCACAGTAAGTGGGTCACCGCGGAAGCCGTGACGTGATGGCCGGCTTCGGCGTTTTCATCCAATAAACGTTCGAGGTTCTCCGCAGTCTGCCCGACGAAGATCGGAGATACACCCCCCGTCGGCTCGACGCTCGCGCGCCGCGCCAACTCCCGCGTGATCTCCACCGCGGCGATTCTGAACCGCTCGAAGGACGCGTGCTCCTCGTCGGTCATCACGGTCGGCGCGCCTTGCCCCGGGTTGAATCCCTGCGGCGTGAGGCAAACGCCTCGGGTCATTGAAGCGTCCTCGAGCGTCTGGAGCGTCGCCTGGAACCGTTCATCGATCCCGACGTTGGATTCGAGCGCGAAATCGACGTCCCTCAGCGCCCCGCAGCACAGCGAGTGCGGTACCAGGCCCTCCTCCGGCCACGGTTTCTCGCAGATCCTGCATATGATGTACCCGGGCTCAGCCGCGGGGAGAGGCGCGGAGTGCGTCCTCGGTGATCCCCCGACGCTGACCCATGGGGAGTGCGCCCCCCCCCGGTGCCGCGACGACCTCCCCGACCCTGACCCCGACGGGGAGCTACCCGCGTGTGCCGCGAAGCCGAACGCCGAGGGCGGGGACCCGCGGTGGTAGTCACCCGCGGCGCTGCCCGGCCCGCTCCCGGCGTTGGACGATCTGCCGAGTGAACTGGCGGAGACGGCGTTTTTGGTCAGAATCTGAGCCAGCATCGGGTTCGCCTGCGTGCGCTTGCCTTGCTCGCGCTGGGGCGGGAGGAGCGCGTCGCGGTACGGTTTGGCGGCGGGCGGTGAACCCGAGGGCGGCGATCCCGGTACCGATGATCCCAGCCGCATCGCGAAGGAAGCGGTGTTTGTGTTTCTATCCGGCGGGCTCGTCTTCGAAGGGCTTGTCTTCGCGGCGTTTTTAGTTTCTTCATCGGGCGGGCTTTCCTTCTTCACGCCCAGCGCGCTCGCGTACGTGAGCCTCTGCTGCTCACCGATGGATACGCGGGGGGCGGTGGAGTCGGTACCCTCACGCGTTGGCGACCGCGGTGGCACCGGTCCCTCGGAGATGACCTCGAACTTGGGCGCCTGCGATCGCATCTGTTCCTGGATGGCCCTCGCCGCCGCCTCCGCCACCAGCGTCGCCGACGCGACCGAGTAACTCCGCCGTAACCCCGGCGATGCGACCCCCCCCGGAGCGTCGACGACATCCTCGCCACCCACGCCGCCAAAGGCCCCTTCAGCTCGGTCCCGCTCCCGCAAAGTCTCGATCCTGCTCACCTCCTCGTCCCTAGATTTCCGCCGCTCTGATTTATTAACCGCTGATTGTTCGTCCTCGTCGCTTACCCCTTTCCTGGCGTCCTCATCGCTGCCCTCCTCGGTGTGGACGCTCTCGGCTTTGACCCCGTGAGGTGACGCGTCGTTGTCACCAAGCCCTCGTGAGTACGACCTGTGCGATCGCAGCACGATTCCCGGGTGCGGGGAGTGGATATGCGGCGGCGGCGATTGGATCCGGCCCGGTCCGCCCGGTTGAAACTCGTGGTCCACCACGGTCGTCTGCCACGCACTCACGGACGCGGCGTAGGAACGCAGGGCGGCGATGATCGTCGCGACGTTTCGTGTCACGTCCGGCCGTTGCCGTTCCTCGATTTTGTCGCGTGATCCGTCCAAGGACCTGCGGCTCATCAATCGATCGATCAGCGCGGAAGCCTTGTCCTGCTCGAGCCTGGCGGCTCTCGCGGCTTCCGTCACGGCCTCTGGGGCGTCCGCCGCTTCACCTTCTGTATCGTCCAGCGCGGTGAGGTCCGTGGTGGATGCCTTGCCCGGGTTCGTTTCCTCGTACGACGCCACGAGGGGCATGAACCGTGAGAGCGAGAAGAGCAGGGTGCCGAGGAAAACCTTCTCCGGGGATCGTTTCGCGGTCACCTCTAGGAGCCTGCGCACCTGCACCACCACGAACTTGACGCAGGCTCTCAGCGCCTCCGCGTCCATCTCCATGAGCGCGGATGTCAACACGCTGATCTCCGCGGCGACCTCCGCGGACGTCGCGCGTGACGCGCCGTCCACCGGCACCTCCGGCGGGCGAAGGGGCGCAGATCCCGTGCCTTCCGCGTGCGTCGCGACGTGCGACCGGCAGCTGTTGCGGAGCTGCCGGAGCGCCGCTCGGACGTGCGGGAGCGCGAGGCGAAGGTGGACCTCCGTCGTGGTCTCCAGCGCGTTCCCGACCCCGTGCTTCGCCTTCGCGGACGTCGCGGGGGGGTCCACTCGGCGACCGTCATCGACCCCGTCCACCAGGCGAACCCGGGGCTCCGTCTCTGGAGCCGCTCGCGTATGCGACGGGGTTGCAACGACGGGCGTCGCGGGGCTGGTCTCCATCGCAGCCTTCCTCGCGGCCGCCGCGTAGGTCGGCGTCGGGGATTTCTCCGTCCTACCGACGTCGGCGAGGTCGTGGAAGGAGGCTGAGATCCTCGGAGGGCGCGGGCCCCCGGGAGGGGTCTGCTCCGCCATCGGAATCTGCGAGGCCGACCGCCAACCCGAAAAGATACCTTCCTACGTGACCCGGTCTAAGGAGTCATCTCGCCCTATCGGCTGCGACTCCCGGCGGCTATGTGCTACGTATCCGAACGCTCGTTGAGGTCCGGGTCGGTCAGCTCCGGTGCCTCGCGCGCCTCTACGTGTGGCACCGCCTCGGCACTGATGAGGGCACCCGAGTGACAGACGACAGACACAGTCGGAAATGTAGATCAAAACTGCCCGAGTCCCGAAAGGTCGCGAAGAAAAAAGTTGTCGTCAAAAACGCATGTTCAACAACCTCGCGGGTCGAAGGCCGCCGCTAGGTCACGCGTCTCGGGTCCATCGATCGCCCCGCTCGTCGTGCACATCGTCAACTCTCGTTACATTCGTCTCTCACCTCGCGCCACGTCGTCGTCCTCCCTCAAAGCTTCCTCTCCCACCAAGGCACCCCCGACGCATTTGCATTTGCATTTGCCGATACCTTTTTCCCAGACTGGAAACTGTCGTCGTCCCGCTTCACAAGTTGCGACTTTTTGGCCCCGACCCCGGCGCCGACGTCGCAACTGGGGGTGAACTGAACCTTCCGCGCCGACACCCCAAGGCCCCTACCACCCCGGCCCTTACCCCCGGCTCCACCGACGCCTCGAGCGGCCGCCTCGAGCGGACCCATCCGCATCGACGGATCCACCTTCGCGCGGACCCGGGAGCGCCCCTTCTTCTTCGAGGCGTCCTCGGCGTTGTCGGCCCTCCTTCCCTCGGCGGACACGTCGCGCAGGGGCTCGCGCGGGTGGAGACCGACCGCCAGCGGAACTTTCGACTCGACGAACGGCTTCACGGAACCGAGAAGGGACTTCGGATTCACCGCCAACCTCGGTTTCTCCTCCTCCTCCTCCTCCTCGTCCAGCCGGTGCGTTTCAATCGCGCCCCAGGCGTCGTCCCCTTTCCTCTTCTTCTGGACGTTTCTAGACGCGACGGAGATCACCGCACTCTTCATCGGCCTCTCTTCACCGTCGCCGTCGCACTCACCGCCCCCGCGGCGGCGCCTCAACGCGGTGCCATCGCGTGTGCGTTCCGCGAGGTACCGGACCAGCTCGGGGAATGAATCGCTGTACACAAAACACGATGTCATCACTCACTCTAATTGCACGTACGATAATTAAAATAAACGTACCGGAACTTCGTCTTTGGTCCGACGTCGCGGACGGCGCCGAAGAACGTGTGCACCGGTTGCGACGCCATGGCGCCTTTCACGATACCCCCGTTCCTCCCGGCGGCACGCGCGAGGCACCGCGTCCAGCTCTCGTCCGGAGTTGAACCGCCGCCGGAGAGGCGGCGCTCGATCGATCGGGCGCCCGTGGTGCCTTCATCGAACCCGGGGGAGTCGAACCCGGAGTCCTCTGAGTCGTCGTCGTCCTCTGAGCCGTCCAGTTCGCTTCCTTGGCCCCGCTCCGCGAGCTTCGTCTGCATCGCGACGTATACATCCGGGTCCAGCGATATACTCGGGTCCGTGCCGACGAGCTTATCGAGGGGCCACGCCAACGCCATGGCGCCGCCGTTGGGGCTGGAGACCATACGATCGAGGCAACCGCTCTCCCTCAGCGCGCCCCGGAGCTCCCGGCTCGGCCCGAACCCGCCGTCGCAGACGCACAGGAGCGCGTCCAGGGGCGTGGACGCTAACGCGCGGACCAGGTGAGCGCGCGAGTGGTGATTGGTCCACGTGGATGTGGTCAAAGGCGCGCCGGGGGAGTCGACGACGCCGACGTTGAAATCGCGTTCGTTTCCACTCATTTCGCCGCCTTCGTTGGTTCTCATTCGCAGCTCCACGAGGACGTCGCCCGCGATGCAACCCCACCTGGACCAATCGCCGTATGCCACGCGGCACAGGTACGCACGAACCGCGTCGACGACCGCGCCGGTCAACGTCGGGGTTTTCGTGTGTTCTTTAGTCTTGGCGTCCTTGCGAGGCCGCCCCCTTTTCGCCTTGCCTTTTCTCAGCGACCTAAACTCGACCACTCGGGTTTTACCGAGGAGTTCCACGAAGCGGCTCGGGAGGTAGGGCTTGGACCTGTCGCGTATCGCGGCCGGTACGTCGCGCGTGCGCACGCCGAGCACCGCGGCGACGCGCCCGAGGTCCCGCGCGGTGAGACCCGACGGGTTGCGGCGAACTTCGGCGTCGGCGTCGGCGTGGGAGGAGGACTCCGCGGACGTGTCCGAGTGCGAGTCCGAGTCCGAGTCCGCGGCTTCTGAGTTGAAGCCCGCGGCGGCGCGTAGCGGGGGCCCGCGTGACTCGCCGTGCGCCAGCCGCGCGCGCTGGATGAGCGCGTGGATCTCCGCCTCGTTCGCGTACGTGACGGAGACGCGCGCGGCGAAGGACGCGTGTTGGGGCGCGGGAACGACGCGGGTCGTGACTCGCGTCGTGACCCCCGTCGGCAGGACGCCGCCCCGCGTCGCGACCCGGTTCGCGGTGGCGATGCCGTCGGGGTGAGCGGCGAGGTCGGCGACCTCCTGCGCGGATATCCGCTCGGTGGACGGCATCGACGGCGCACCGAGTGCGGCGCCCTCGAGGAGGTAAGTGACGTCCACGGTGTTTTTGCCGTCAGAGGCGGTCGAGTCAGACGGGGTTCCTCGCGCGGTGTCGGGGAGAAAGGACGCGAGTATCGCGTTGGCCATCGTCGTCTTGCCGGATCCCTGCACGCCGGTGACGACGATACACGCGGGCGTGGGCGCGGCGTCGGTCGGGGGCATGGTCGGGGGCGGCGTTGGAGTGCGGTTTGAAACTCTTGCAAACTTTAGAAAGGTCCTGATTGACGACAAAGCTATTGACGACACAGCTGTGAAAAAGAGTTGAAGCACTCGCCTCACTCTTCAGGACGGGCATCAGCGCACCCGCATTGGCACCCGAGACGAGACACCGACGCCTTCCTCGCCATGGCGTCGACGCGCACCGAGATCGAGGCCTACGCCTTCCGCCAACTCGTGGCGCATCTCCAGGCGCGGACGGACTCCCAGAACATCGACATGATGAACCTCGCCGGATTTTGCCGCAACTGCCTCGGCAAGTGGTACCTCAAGGGCGCGCGGACGCAGGGCGACGCGTACATGACCTACGACGAGGCGCTGGAGGCTGTGTACGGCGAACCTTACGGCGATTGGAAGAAGAAACACCAGGCGAAAGCCACGGAGACGCAGATGGCGGCGTTCGAAGGGGACAAGCACCGGCACGCGAAGCACGACGAGGATCTCCTCGCACCACCCGCACAACGACCGGCGGGCGCCGCGCCTTTACCTAAACCCGCGCCAACCGTCCTCTCCGACGTGTGCTGCACCCCGGCGGACGAGTGCGCCCCGCCGGGCACGGCGGCATCCGGGCAGCGAACGGGCCCCGTCGCATCACAGATCCGCGGGCCCGTCGCCATCCGACTCGGCATCCTCACCGTCAGCGATCGAGCATTCTCGGGAGAGTACGCCGACGAGAGCGGCCCATCCGTCTTACACGCCATCACCGCCATCGCGAATAATCACGGGAATCCATCCGCCCTACACGTGGAGTCCACGCAGCGGCACATCGTCCCGGACGAACGGTCGCAGATCGCGTCCAAGATCAAGGAGATGACGGCGACGGGATGCAACCTAGTGTTGACCACCGGCGGCACGGGGTGCGCGCCCAGGGACGTCACACCGGAGGCCACAGCGTCCGTGCTGCACAAGCTGGTGCCGGGTATCGCGCACGCGATGACGGCGTCGGCGTTGACGCACGAGCCGCACGCGATGCTGAGCCGGGGAGTCGCGGGGATCAGGGATAGGTGTCTGGTTGTCAACCTCCCGGGCCGGCCCAAAGCCGCGGCGGAGAACGCCGCCGCGCTCGCGCCGGTGCTCGTCCACGCCTTACGCCAGGTCAACGGCGATTGATGTAACACGTGTTTAGCGGTCTATTTGGTATTTAGCATTTGATATTTAGCACCACTACGTCAGCGGGTGTAAGGCCTGTCGAGTGGCTCGCCCGTGTCGGGGTTCACCGGCTTGCTCCGACCGAAACTGCCGAGCTTTTGCAGCGTCGCCCACAGTTTCCAGCTCGTGTTGGGCGACAACGTGGGCTTACCGGTCTGGTCATCGCCCGCCATGATCTCACCCAACGTCTGGCCGGGGTTACCTTGATCTTTGATACCGAGGACTCGTCGTTCCATTCGCCTGGATTGTTCATCTGGATTGTTTTTATCAAAGCCGGCGTCGTCCATGGACACGTCGGATTCATCCCCGTCGTCGTGCGCGTGCGAGCTCTCCTCCATGACGATGCCTTCCGCCGCGAGCTTGGCCCTCAGCACCGCGTCCGTCATGCCTTTCCTGTACTGCCCGCGCACCATCCAACGCACGCTGTTGGCCAGCGTTTTGAAGTGAACCTGAGTTGAAAACAAACAAACACGTCAATCAAATTGCCCATACGAAAATAAAAATGTAACTCTCTCACCTTTCGCCGGAGCCAAAAGTGGTCCACGATCCACGCCATCGTGGACGTCCTGTAAACAAAACATAACGTCATACTAATTGCCCATACAAGCATTAAAATAAACTCACCTGTGCTGCTCCGCCGCTGTCGCGATGAGCACGTTGAGGTTGCGGCACTGCGCCTCCAGGTCGCCCTTCTCCCGCCTTAACTGCGTCACCTGCGACTTGAGCCTGTCCAGCTCCTGCTGCCGCTCCTTCGCCTTGGCCCTGAACCGCGCCGACGCCATCCGGTTCTGTATGCGACGTCGGTACTTTGGATCCTTCGGGTCCAAGTCGCTGGTGTCAATCTGCTCCATTCCCCCAATCTCGAAGCTCTCGCCGCTGTGCCGCCGGCCGTGTCCTTTCTTCCCTTTCTTGTTACCGCTTCCGTCGTTATGTTCGTGGTCGCTGCCGTAAAAGTCCAGGTCCTCGGATGACGTGTACGTGTTGAGGCCACCCGCGTGGTCCATGTCCCCGGTGGTATTGGCCCTGTCTACGTCCATTATGTACCCTTGGGGCATGCCAAAGTTGCCGGACTGCCCGAGGACTCCAGCGTCCATCTGGCCTCCGTTGTGTCCTCCGATGTTGTCAAAGTCGAGGACACCGTCGAGGTTGGCGAGGTCGTTCTCGTCGAAGAAGGCGCCGGCATCGGCTGGGACGGAGGGCATGCGGCCGAGTTGGCCGGGCGCGGGCGCGACGGAGTGCGAGATGAGGTTGTGGCCGCTTCCTCCTCGGGGGGCGCCGGTGCGGGGTGGGCCGACGCCGCCGCGCGGGGAGTTGAGGAGCGGGCCGAGGTGTTTGAGCACCGGGTCGATCTCTGCCGGGTCGATGACTGCGTGGGAAGGGAAACGGAGTGCGATGTCAGGTGCGCGCTCGCGGTAGAACACGGACGAAACGTTCGACGTGGGCGACGGTGTGGAAAGGGCGGGAATGTGGGGGGCGTCGGGCCCGGGGTTGTGGGGCGCCGACGCCGGGTTCAGTTCGCGCAGGCGATCGTGCGCGCCATCGTGGTACTCACACTCATCCTGGGAATGTCGGGGGGATCGGGAAGGGCGAGGATGGTCAGCGGGATGGGTGCGGGTGGTGCTGGCGACGCGTCGTTGGTCAAACCACGGGAGCCCGCGGCCTTCGGCATGCGCCAAGGGACGACGCGGCGGGACGCGCCTCGTTCATCACGGGCGGCGGATTCGCGCGTCGCACTCACCTCTACTCCCATGAAATTGCTATCCATGGGCTGGTCCTTAGCGTTCATGTCGCGTGTTACGGCGTGGGCCGCGTGCGCGCGGGCGCCGTCGGCGGTGCGCGGGAAGCTATGACTCGTGCCGAGTGGGATAAAGTTGCGCTGACTCCGAGAATCGATTTCGATTCCTGTCAGTGGGCGGGGCACCCGGGGTTGCGAGGGATGGCGGGACCGAGGCGTCGGATCAGCCGGCGCGTGCTCCCCCTGCTGCTCATCATCGGGGTCCTGGGGCTCGGCTCGCGAGTCCTGGGGCCGCACCCGGGGGGCGGTGTGGACGGCGACGCGGCGGCGACCACCGCAGATCCTGGGTCCCATCATCGTTCCTCGGCGTCGAACGATGAGAATCTGGGCGTCGCGGTCGTCGAGGAGAAGCGGTTGAAACCTGGTGTGAACGACGACACGGTCCACGTCGATGCCTTCGACTCGCCGCTACCGCCGATACCCCGACGCACGCGGTCAAAACCGCCACCCTCTCGGGCCCCACCGGCGGGCGGGGCGGACCGCGGACGAGACACGAAGAAGGATGAGGGCACCACCGGAAGACAAGGCACGAAGAAGCTCGTGGCGGGGACCGCCGCGCTCACGGTCGACCAACGCACCCACGCCGCGGACACCCACGCCGCGAAGGCCATCGCCAACGCGGGGAAACAGACCAGCGGCTACGCGGACGCCCTATCCACCGATAAGATCGTCTTCGCAACCTTCGTGTCGAACGGGTTCCACGAATTCATGCTCAACTGGTAAGTTCATCTTAATTCTCGTATGGCGCGTACGGGCAATTAGAGTGACGACGTCGTGTTTTTTACTCAGGTTTGCGCACACCAAGAGGCTCAACGTGGACAACGTCATCGTCGCCGCGCTGGACGCAGACACCGAAACGCTGTGCAAACAACACAACATCCCGTACCACAGCGACAAGGACCTGCGGTACACATTCGACGTCATGGCGACGGGCGGGCAGCCACTGCACGACCCGAACGCCAAGGTTACGATGGAGGGACGCGCGTTTCAACAGATTGGAGCGCTGAAAGCCGCGTTCTTACTCTTCCTCTTGAACCGAGGTCACCGCGTGTTGGTGTCCGACGTGGACACCGTGTGGCTCAACGACCCACGGGAATGGTTCGAACGCGATGATCTCCCGACACGTGTCGATGTCGCGGTATCCACGGATTGCCTATCGCACGAGGAGGAAAAAAGGCACAGCGGGTGCTGGGGTCCGGTGAGTTTCTTTTAATGCGTGTACGGGCAATTAGACTGACGTCGTGTTTTGTGTGCAGGGTTTCAACACTGGGATACTGTGGCTTCGGCCCACGGAACCGACGATTAAACTGATGGCCACGTGGCGGGACGCGCTGTTGACGACTACCGATAAGTTCGAGCACGACCAGGATATATTCAACAAACTGCTGAGAAACGAAGACGACGGGTCCCCGGCGCGTTTCACCTCCGTCGAGGGTTCAGACGGGGTTCGGATGACGAAATCGACATTCGCCGAGGCGGATGGCGACGGCGCCGTGGGCGAGAGGCTCCACATGACACGAGCCGCGCGCGGTATAACCCTGGGCGCGCTGCCCCTCTCGCGGTTCTGCAGCGGGCAGGTGTACTTCGTCCAGCGGCTGCCCGAGCGACTCGGCGTGAAGCCCTTGGTGGTGCACACCACCTACCAGTTCTCGCAGGCGCGGGGAAAACGGCAGCGTCTGAGGGAAGCGGGGTTGTGGCTCCTCGACGACGATTCGTATCGCGGCGTCGGACCGCACTTTAAGAAGAAAGGGTTCATCGCGATGTTACCCACCGATCAGCCGCCGCTCTCGGTGATTGAAGGCGCTGGGGTGGAGAATCACCTCGCGGCGGCGGCTTGGTACCGGCTCGTCATTCGCAACTTGATTGCAATCGGCGAAGCCACGGATCGCGTGCCGATCATCCCTCGGATCGTGTGTACGTGCGACCGGTGGTGGGGGAACGTGCTGCCTTCTTGTAAGATCCCGGGTTCGGACGTGCCCCCGCCGTTCACGACATGCCCGCAGGATCACATCATGAACCTTCCGAACATGGAACGCGCCGGGGTGGATTGGCGCGAGTGGAGCTTCCCGGACCGGCTACCCGAGGGGGAGAATAACACGGCCGTGTTGGTCAAGCTGGCGCCGGGTGGTGAGTCACCGGGTGCCGAGGGGGGTGCCGACACAGACACAGCTGTGCGGGTCACACGGACGATCGAGTTACCCGCGTATCCCACGGACCGCGAGTGGGTGACCGCGATCGGTGACGCGACGGAGAAGGTTGCGTACGTATCATCCGCCGTCGATTCTTTTTGCACGTTTTCCGATGCAGCCGCGTCCGCCGCGTTCGACGCGAAGATGTCCGTGGCGCTGCAGGCCGAGTCGCACTTCTGCGAGCTCATCGAGGGCGCGAGGGACGGGCCGAAACGCGCGTGCCACGTCGGGTTCGATACTCCGCGCGGTGTGTCCAAGGATAACGATTGCGTCGCGATGCGAAGAAAAGCGGGGTCGGAGGACGCCTTCCGATTGCGCTTCGATCGGCGGCACCCGCTCGGCGGCGAGAAGCGTCCGCCGGCTTAACGGTGACTTAGCGGTTTCACGAGGTGGCGATTTAATACTTCAACTAGGCATTCATAAAGCGTCGACTAATGGTGTTATTCGCGATGTCGAGTCGTCCCACGGAGGTTGTCGTCAAGCCCCGGGCTTGACGGACGATCCAGGTTCTCCTGACTCGGCTTCGAAAAACAGTTGGGCACGATCGCGCCCGCTGTTGGGCTCTATCACGGCCCGATGATGACTGGGTGACCGTGTGCCCGATCAGTCGTACAGGCCGTCTTCGTCCCAGACCTCCACCAGGAAGTCCACCATCTCCACCAAGGGCACCGGCTGCGGGAACGCGCGTGACGACGTGAGTAGATCGTCGTACGTAGCGTCCGCGCTCAGCACCGGCCGTCTCGGTGCGCTCCGCCCGCCCCCCTTCGCCGCCTTGCCCGCGCGGCCCGCGGCGACCCAGTCCGCGCGCTGCCTCTCCCATGCCGCCCGACGGTGGTTGACGAACGGCTCGCCGGGCTTCTGCTCGGGAATCCCGCTCGCCCCGGCGTCGCCGGCGCTCCGTCGCTCCCCGCCGATCGTCCCCTCCATCTTGTTATTCGTGTCAGTCCCCGTTAGGTCTTGGTTTCCTTTCTCCTTCTTCGACTTGCCGAGAATCTTGCCAAAGAACATGTGGTGCAACACGCGCCGGGAGTGTGCCGCCGATCGCCACGGCCGCGATGACCTCTATCGGGCTCGGGTGGTCGAGATACCGCGCCAGTTCCTGGGCGGCTCAAAGTGAATAATCGCACGGGCCGAACTTTCTCAGAAAATTAGGATCTGGGAGACGGTTATTTTACAGGCTGGCGACGACGAGGCTACTTGTATGATGACACTCACGCGTGGACATTCATTCCCTCACGCCGCCCTGGTCGAGTGCGGCACAAAACACTCACGGATCAACACTCACGCGCTAAGATAATCATCCTCGGCATCCAGCGTGACCACCACCTTGCCCGAGGTTCCCCCCGACTGAAACACCCGAATGGCACTCGGCAGTTTGTCAAACGTAAACACCTCGCCAACCTTCGGCGCGGGCAGCCCGAGCGACGTCAGCCCTCCCAGCAGCTCCCCGAGCTCCACGATCTTATCGAACATCCAGATCAAGTTAAAACCCATGACGGATTTGTTATCGCCCGGTAAGTTCGTCGGGTCCACCATCGGCCGATTGACGTACTTCCACCCAAGCTTGAGCCAACCGAATACGTTCCAGCCGAGGTCGCCGGCTGGGGTCAAATCCGCGGCGCCGTACACGACGTACCTCCCGCCGCGCGCCAAGCGTGACCACCCGCCCTTGAAGAAGTCGCCCATCACCGCGTCCATGACCACGTCGCACGTGCCGTCGGTAGATCCCGCCGCGGTAGCCGCCGCCTCGACCTGATCTCCGAATCGCTTTCGCTCGCGAACGATGATCGTCTCCGGGTCCATGTCCGGAAACCTTTCCAGAATCGCTGACACCTTCGTCGGCGATCCCACCGTCGCGATCGGGACGGCCCCCAGCGCGTTGCATATGCCGATGCCGAATAAGCCGCACCCGCCCGCGGCGGAGTGCACCAACACCGTGTGTCCTCTCCGCACGTCTCCGAGCTTTTTCAACGCGTAAAACGCGGTGAGGCCTTGGACTAAGAACGCCGCTCCTTGCTCGTGGGTCCACCCGGTGGGGAGGGGCCGGCACTGGTGTAAGGGCGCGTTGACCGCGCTGGCGTACGCTCCGAAGCGCGTGACCACCATGACGCTGTCGCCGACGGCGACGGGTGGAACGACGGTTCCCTCTGGTAAGTTCTCATCGGGCGGGCCGATCGCCTCGACGACGCCGCAGCACTCCAGGCCCGGGACGAAAGGGCAATCGGGGGTGGCGCCGTAGAGACCGAGGACGCTGAAGACATCGGCGAAGTTCAGGCCGATCGCGCGGACCTTCACGCGGACCTCGCCGGGTCCCGGGGGATCGATCCGCGCATCGTCCACGCGCACCATGCCGCTCAACGAGCCGGTCTTCTTGACCTCCCAGACGGACCGGGTGGTGCTTCCCATGTCTGCCGACGCGGTGTGTGCCGATGCGGCGCGTGTTGGGGCGCGGACGTTGGTTTTGCGTCCGGGGGGAGAGACGCGGCGCGATGCGGGACGTGCGGGCGGAGCGGTGGGCGCGCTCCGAAGCATCGATGCGTCCGATGCAGTGGTGGCTCCTCGAAGAAGATCGGTCGGATGGTGTTTTCTTTTCAAATCACTTCGAGGGGCGCCGACCTCGCGGCGGGGGGGGATGACGACGACGATTTGGAGGCCGAAAGTCAGGATAGACGTTCCGGATGTCGGTGATATCGATGATAAAGATACACGGAGAGACGAGTCGACCAAGAAGGGCACGAAGCGGAAGAGAGCCCCGATGCACCACGGGCCGTGCGAGCACGGGGTGAAGTACCGCTCGAACTGCAAGGTGTGCAGCGCTTGTCCGCACGGTCGTCGGCGCTATGATTGCAAGGAGTGCGGTGGGAAGGGAACATGCGAGCACGGTCGTAAACACTCTAAATGCAAGGAGTGCGGTGGGTCAGAAATATGCGAGCACGGTCGTGAGCGCACTAGATGCAAGGAGTGCGGTGGTTCACAAATCTGCGAGCACGGTCGTGTACGCTGTAAATGCAAGGAGTGCGGTGGGGCATCAATCTGCGAGCACGGTCGTAAGCGCTACAGATGCAAGGACTGTCGAGGCAATAAATAACATTCAAAGGGTCCACCCCGCGCACTAACCTCATCACCTCATCAACTCGTGCACAGCTTTGGCCAACTTTTAGGCTTTTAGTTCCCGGGCGCGACGCCGCTCCTGGCCAACGAACACGCCCCGCCGCCCCCGTGCCCGCATTGCCACTCCAACCCCTCCGTCACCGGCGTCTTCATCCGTCGCGCGTTCACACGAAACGCCCCGACCAGCGCCTCGCACCACCACTCCCCGTCCCTCATCATCCGAATCTTTTCCAAAGCGTCCACAGCCGCGACCCGCGACGCCTTCTTCTTGCTCACGTCGCGTCCCTCGCCAATCTCGACGCCGTCCAAGAAACACCTCACGATCGCCCCACCATCCGTACTGTTGTCGTGTCCAGCCTCCTGCCTCGGGACGTAGTCGAACCGGAGGTCGAGGTCACGGTGCTGCGCCAAGATCTGCAAGGTGGACCTCGCGTTGACCCCGGTTTGGCCTGTACACAAAACACGCCGTCAATGCAATTGCCCATACGTACGGAAATAGAGATAGGAAATAGAAATAAACGTACCAGTCGCCACCCCCTCGTCGTGCGTCGCCAGCGCCAGGCTCGCTTTCCGAAACGCTTTAACCGCCTTCGCGTCGCTTTCCTCGCGCGTCCACGTGGCAAGCCTGTGCTTCATGTGCGACCGCATCGTCGGGTCGGTCACGCCGTCTAGACGCTCGCACCGAGCGACCAGATGCTTCCGGGTCTCGCACCCTGCGAATGAAGCGGACCAAGTTTCTATACCCACCCCGGTCGGGGCGTACCCGTCATACAGCCGCTGCAACACCCACAAGGACAGCGCCGCGTCCTGCGCCGCGTACCGTATCTGCGCGTCGGTCAGCGGGGACTTGGACCAGTTGCTCACCTGCACCGACTTGGGCTTGGAAACGTCGTGGAACCCCGCGTGTTTGGCCAGGTTACCCTGTTGTAAAAAAAAACATGACGTCAATCTATTTGCCCATACGATGATAACCAAATAAACGCACCAGCCCAGTTGCCGGAACGTCGTAAAAGTCGACAATCGCGGCGAGGTCCACGAACCCTCTGGACGCGTCTAGTTCAATCTCTGGAAAGTTCCGCGATATCTGCCTCAGGTCCTCGGCGACGCCCTGGCCCACCGCGATGACGGTTCGATCGTTGAGGAGTTTCGACAGCGCCGGCGGGAACGGGCGCCTGTTGGAGCCCGGGACGTAGGCTTTGTCTTGGTGCGAGAAGAGACCCATCGCGTCGTAGACGTGCGCCAGGAGGCACCCGGTGTTGTCCGGGGTGGTCACCTGGACCAGGGCGACGGGGTGCGTGATGCCCTTGACGCGTGAGGGCCTCGCCTCGACGTCCAGACCCACCAGCCTGATCCCTCCGGCGTCGTTCGTCGCGTCGTCAGGCCTCGACGGATTGTTAGGGTAGAAGTTTTGATGGACGTAGGCGTCGATCTGCGTGGATGTGTACGCGACCGCGATGTCGGACGGAGCGACGTAAGGCGTCGATGACGTCGACGGCTCATCGGGCGGGACCGCCGCGGCGGCATCCGCCGCGAACGAGCGGCGGATGTCACCCACGCGGCGGTGTAGGTTGGCATCGTGCGTTCCTCCGTCGCGCGTCGACGGGGACGACGGTGCGGGGCGCTTGGTCCCGCGTATCGATGCCGTCGCCATCTCGGCGGCGGGCGCTGACGCCACGTCCGATGCCGTCATCGCGCGGAGCAAAATCCTGCCGAGAGCCGACCGTCGCATGAAACCCCCAGCCCCCGGTCGGGACCCCACCGAGGGCGCTGGGCTGTTGTGAAATTCGCTTGAAATTTTTTCAGTTGACATCGTCAAGAGGGGTCCCGTCACCCAAACCGTCACACCCGGAACGGCGCACCCGACGCATCCCACGCGACATGGCCGAGGCGATGCTGCGCGGCGGCGACGGCGAAATCTTCCTCGGTGCGTCATTTAACCGCCCGTCACCGTCCTCCGTCTTCCTCGATGCGCGCGTCCGGTCGTCCCCCGCGCGGACCGGCCCATTTTGGAAATGAAATGACGCGACCCGTCACCAGTTTTGGCATGTCTCGCCATCTCAACGAGACCGCCCTCACCTCGTTACCCCGATGTCTCCCCCAACAGACGAAGACGATACCGGCGAGGACTTCGCCTTCTCCTTACCCGACATCGGCGCGCTCATCGCCGGGCCCCTCCCGTCGCTCGGCCCCGACGACCTCACCTTCATCGCCAACATCGACGATCTCGACAAGCTCCACCCCGATGCGGGACCCTCGTCGTCCATCACCTCCAACGGGGGGTTCCAAACCGGCGCGATGCTTCCCTCGCCGAGGTCCTCGTTTCCCCCCGGGGTCCGGCTAGGGTCCACGCACGCGTTCGCGCCGCACGGACGCGGCGGCGCATCGGACGACCTCGACGCGCTGGCGCCGTGGTTGCCGAGGTGGTCGGTCGACGAATCCGTCGGAACCCGGAACGTCCCGAACGCCGCCCCAAACTCACAAAGCGGCTCGTTCGCGTCGACGATACTCGACGACGAGCACGGCGCGATGCGCGCCGCGGTGCGCGCCAACCCTCGGTACCCGAAGCTCCTCGACGCCTACTTCGCATGCCGCCGCGTGGGCGCGGACGCCGCCGGCAAAGCATCGCTCCAGCGCAGACGCCGGCAGCTCTTGAAAGAAGCCGCAGACGTCAACGCGGGCGCCATGCGTCTCGCGCTGGACGGATGCGTGCGCGCGTACGGCGCCGACCTCGACGAGTTCATGGACCGCGTCACCAACGAGCTCACCGCGTACGCGCAGGAGCTCAACGCGTGTTTCGACGAGGTCGTCGACGCGTGTCGAGACGCGGAGGCTCGGGTCGCGAAACTCGCGGTTAAAACACAAAACGCGCTCAACGTCTCCGACGTCTCCAAAAAGTCGGTCAAGGCTGCCAAACACGAGCCGAAAGACGACGACGACTCCGACGACTCGGATCCCAGCGACGACGACGACGAGTCAGCCGCGTGGGTGCGCAGGCGCAAACGCAAATGCGCGAAGGAATCCAAGACTGTGGACACCCGCGAGGACGACCTGCGCAAGTCGCTGAAGCGCAAATACGCCTCCTCCATCCTCGCGCTGAAGGATGAGTTTCTAAAAAAGACGAAGAAAGGGAAACTGCCAGCCTCGTCCACGGACGCGCTGAAGGAGTGGTGGCTGGCTAACCTCCTGTGGCCGTACCCGAGCGAGGATGCCAAGAAGGCGTTGATGCGACTCGCCGTTCTGAACCAGACGCAGATCAACAATTGGTTCATAAACCAGCGCAAGCGGCACTGGCACCGGCTGTTCACGCGCGACGAGGCGCAGCCAATCAGCGAGGCGGAGGCACGGCACATGATCCTGGAGAAGTACGGCAACGTCGAAGCCTTCCTGGAGGTGGCCAGGGCGGCGTGAAGTGACTGTGTATAAGCGTAAGCGTGAGTGATATTTAAAACTGTTTCAAAACCAGTCATCGGGGAATAAGACGCCCACGGAGATGAGCGCGTACACCACCGAGAACACCACGTAATAGCTCAGCGACGCGATGGCCATGCCCCTGCTGAACCTCCACCTGTGCATGAGCGGCGTGGCGATCGCCTGGAACGCCAGCGACACTAAAAGCGCACCCGCGAGCACCACCAGCTCGTTCTCCAGATGAATCCCAGTGATATCCCCGTGCGTCTCAGTGGCGATGGCCAACCCGGCGGAGAGGCCCATTAATAGGTTGAACAACGGACCCGCGAAACACGCGGCGATGGCCATCGCCGGGTGCCCCTCCCTCGCGACCGTCACGTCCGCGACGATGTCCCCGACGCTGTTACCCCACGCCAGCACCGTCGCCCCCAACAACGTCTCGCTGACCCCATGAATCTTGCCGAGCGCCGTGAGCAGCGAGACCAACTCACCGGCGGTGGCGTCCATCCACGTCACGGACATCACGAACGCCACGCACGTCAGCACACCGTGCATCACGCGACTGTACTTGACGTGCGGCCACGCGACGTACATCGCGCACGCGCCCATCACGCCGCACACGGCTCCGTAAACGGCACCCGCGGGGGTGATCAATTTGTTCACGCCCAGGAACCGCTCGACGAAGACGAAAAACAGCGGAGCCGTCACGGGCAGGAGCGAGGTGCACACTCGCGACCGCCTCGCCGGGTCCGAGCCGAGGTCCGGCATCGTGCAACGGATGAAGCTCACGACGGGCGCCTCCGCCGCCGCGGTGAGCATCCCGGTCACCTTACGTAGTCCCCGCCGCGCGGTGAACCCGCCGTCGCTCAAAAACGAAGCCGTCATTTCAGCGGGATGAGTCATACTACTCACCCGCGTCCGTTCGTCCACCACAGCTGTGTCGGCACCCTCCTCGGCACCCTCCTCGGCACCCTCCTCGGCACCCTCCGCACTGAAACTCCCCGATGGCGCATCTCCTCTGCTCACAGTACCTGGGTACTCACCCGGGTACTCTTCGTCGGCTACCTGGGTGGTGTTGGGTACTAATAACATCCCCGGCGCTCCGTCTTCGATGAGCGCGGCGTAGTCGTCAATCTCGTCATCCTCGTCTAAGAGGCCCTGCGTGAGCCGCCGCTCCGTGTGGTCGTTCTCCCACATCAGCTCGTCGCTCTCCACGCCCACGCGTGTCATGTGACGCACCAGCGCTGACACCCGCGACGGGACTAACAGCACCGACAGGTACACCAAATACGCGCCAACCAACGCAGCCGCCTGTGAACAAAACACTTACCCGTCAGTTTAATTGCCTATATGATAATTTAAATAAACGTACCTCGGTCCGATTCACCGAGCCCTTGGTCATCGCCAGCGACACCCCGCCCACCGCGCACGCGTAGAAGCACACGTCGCGTATGAACGGCCCTCGCTCCACCTCGACGCCGCCGCGCCGCGTCCACGCGTCGAAACGTTTCCAGAGCCCGGGGTCTGGGCGTCTGGAGCCGTCTGGAAGTAACGGAGCGTTGGCGTCGCTCTCGTCGCCGTCCTCCTCGTCGAATGATGATTGAATTTCATTCGATCGACGATCGTCTTCAATGTCCATGGGATGCCTGTGCCGCGCGTACCTGCTCGGCGTGATGAGCACCACGATGGGAAACACCGCCGCGGAGATGAATATCCCGGCACCCAAGTTAGCCCCAAGCGCCAGTGAGATTCCTTCCCGCACCGCCTCCGGGTCGTCCCTGCTGAGCGCCGCGATCTGCGCAAAGCTGTTAACAAGAAATACGATGTCGTCAGTCTAATTGCACGTACACACGGAAGTAAAAATAAACTCACCAATCCGGAGCGCCGTTGCCGAAGGAGAGTAAGGTTGCGCCCGCGACATCCTCCGGGATGCGAAGCGCCGCCGCGATGTTCTCCAGCGCCGGGCAGAAGAACCGTTCCGCGACGGTGGCGAGGATGTAGAACAGCGACGCGATGACGAGCGCCTGGGAGACGGCGGACCAGACGCCGGCGTCGGTCCAGCAGTAGTGCATCGCTAGGTACGGAACGAGGTGGTGCTCGGACTGGCACGAGTGGGTCTTGCGGACGAATTCGCATCGGTCGGCGCGCGGGACGCGTCGCGGGGAGCATCGCGTGGGCCACGTCGATGCGTTGGATGTCGGCGGTGCGGGAGCGTCGGGCGCGTCCGGGGGTTCCGGAAGGGGAGGCGACGGGGGTGCCTTTTCCGGGGGTGAAGGGGCATCAGGCGGCGTCGGCGTCGGTGGACTCTCCGGCGCTTCCGGGGGCGGCATGCCCGGGGTCAACGTCGGCGGCGGCAGCATGGGGATCGGCGGCATGGGAGGGAGCGGCCGTGGGGGTACCATCGGCGGAGGCACCGTCACGTTGGGCGCCGGCGGGTCCAGGCTCCCGCCCCCATCCCGCATCCCAAACACGTCAGCGGGAAAATTATCCCTTTCTCCTGAATGCCCGATCTCCACCGCCGTGTCCGCGCCCACCCCCGACGCGGCCATCGCGACGAGCGCCAGGGCCAGTACGCCCCATCCTCGCCTCGCGGTCGCCCACATGGCGCCGCGACCTGTGTCACGGCGGCGAACAGGGAGGCCTCGGTCGTGCTGTCACCCCGTAAATTTCATCAATATTCATCGCCGAGATTCAACTTTTATACAGAAGAACGTTGGCCTCTCCGAGGCCACTCGGGGCACGCACGGTCGGCGGCTCATGTCCGAGATCGAGCCCATCCTCAACCCGCCCGCGCCCCCCGCGGGCACCGCGGACGGCGCCACCCGCATGCAGAACTTCATCGAGCGCGTGAAGGTGCCCCAGGCGACGCGAGCCTCCATCGCGGTCCTCCTCGCCATGTTTCTCTGCGGCGCGTCGTCGACCGAGTTTGTCGCGCACGTCGCGCTGGTTCCGGGGCGGACCATCCCGTACGTGTGGAACGTGTTCACGGCATCGTGGCTGGAGGTCAACCCGCTGGGGTTCATCGTGTCGTGCGCGGCCGCCATCCTCACCGGTGCGTCCCGTGGCGAGATCCCATACCAGATTCTATCTCCCATTCTTTCAAATCCCCATCTCGATCCAAAACGTCTCGCCTAAACCCCACGTCATCACCCGCAGGTCGCATCGTGGAGCCCGCGATGGGCGCGAAGGAGTACGCCCGGTTCCTCGCCGTGTGCACCGCGTGCGTCGGCGGCGCCGCCTTCGTCTCCATGCTCTTTCTCTACTACGGCCAACGCGACGAGAAGATCTTATACGAACCAATCTGCGGATTCCAAGGACTCGTCGCTTCACTGCTCGTCGCGGTGAGGCAGCTGATGCCCGACGCGCCGGTTAACGTACGGGGCTTACGCACGCTCCGGTGCAGGCACCTTCCCGCGATTCACCTCGCGGCGATGACCGCGGTGGCGGCGCTTCAAG
>Ga0302114_10000063_pt1 | contig 76715 bp, 59 predicted proteins | sample AG5_Surface_MG_FD_203107 | JGI IMG/M metagenome (GOLD analysis project Ga0302114, IMG submission 203107) | Marine microbial communities from Western Arctic Ocean, Canada - AG5_Surface | ecosystem: Environmental > Aquatic > Marine > Oceanic | place: Canada: Western Arctic Ocean | collected... | reverse complement strand
CCAAACATGAGCGTGGTGTCCACGATACTGCGCACGGAGGGGATCCGCGGTCTCTACGGCGGTCTCACTCCGACGCTCGTGGGTATCGTCCCGTACGCCGGGATATCATTCGCGACGTTTGAGACGCTGAAGGGTACGTGGAGGAAACGAGCCGCGGCGACGGCGTCCGCGGCGGGTGAGACGTGGGATCCCGACGCCCCGGGCGCGGCGCAGATGCCGGTGACCACGCGGCTGCTCTTCGGCGGGCTCGCGGGTCTATTCGCGCAGAGCATGACCTACCCTCTGGACATCGTGCGAAGGCGGATCCAGGTTTTGGGTTCAGCCGGGGGGTACGTGAGCCCCTGGAAGGCGCTGTTGGACATCGCGCGCACGGAGGGTCTGCGCGGGGGTTTGTACAAGGGCGTGACGATGAACTGGGTGAAGGGGCCTTTCAGCGTCGCGGTGAGCTTCTTCGTGAACGATAGCGTCAAGGCGTACTTTCGGGAGCTCCACGCCTGAGTCGGGGCGGTATCTATGATTCTTTCAATTTTAGCCGAGTCATCAACCAAGTTTATTGTTAGCCGAAATTTGTGTGTGTTTGCCCATAGGGTCCCACAAACGGACTCAAGTTTCAATCCATTCGTTCGTCGCGGGCACGGCACCCTCCCTCGGCTCGCTCGTGGACGGCTCCAGCCGGTCGCGGTCCTCCGGCGACACCCAAAGCTTCCCGATCTCCTCCTCAAACTCCGGCTCGGGCACCGCGTGCGTCTCGAGGATCGCTCGCATTTTGTCCCAGTCCACCGTCTTGTGCTCCACCAACGCATCCGTCACGGCGTCAATCGCCGCCTTTTGCCGCCGCGCGAACCTCCTCGCCGCCCGGTGCTCCATCTCCATCATCTCCCTCGCCTCGATGTCGGAACGGTAGTACCGGTCCACGGTGGTGGACCGGATCAGCATCTCCACCGCTTCGGTGCGTAGGAAATCTTTAACCTCGTACTGGTCAACCGCGGGGACGTAATTGAGCTGGCTTCCCTCAAAGGACATACCCGCGCTCGTGACCATCATCGCGGCGATCTCCCGGGCGCGAGCCGTGTACGGCGCCGCCGCCGCGGTGAGGTTATCGAAGCCGTAGTGCTCCTCCTCGGCGAGCTGGGGCACGAAGCACGAGCGCAGGTGCCGCTGGATGATCGCTCTCGTCATCGCGTTGGGCCTTTCGACTTCGGGGAAATCCTTCAGCGCCACGCACCCGTCCATGTTGGTCTCCCTCGGCGTGATCGTCGCAAAGTTGAGCTTGCAGACGTCCCTGAGCAGAATAGCGGTGGCCACCGCGCATCCCGCGTGCACGCGCGCGATCCGTCGCTCGTTCTCCTCGCCGCGATCGACGGGCAAGATCTTACCAAGTTGCTCCGCCTCCACCGCCTGGTCGAAGTTCGCCTGGCTGACGTCGTCGCGGCCCTCGCGAGCGGCGGCGAGGCACGCGGTGTTGACCACGTTGGCGATGATGGCACCCGTGAACCCGTTCATCTCGTACGCCAGGTCCTCCAGGTCCACGTCGTCCGCCAAAGGCTTGTCCCTGACGTGAACCTTGAGAATCTGCAGGCGGCCCTCGCGCGTGGGCGGTTGCACCGTGATCTTTCGATCGAACCGACCGGCGCGAACCAACGCCTTGTCCAGTACGTCGATGCGGTTCGTCGCGGCGATGCACACCACCCCGGAGTCGCTCCCGAACCCGTCGAGCTCCACCAGGAGCTGGTTGAGGGTCTGGTCGCGTTCGTCGTTGCCGGACCCGCCGGCGCCGCGGGGCCGGCCGATGGCGTCGAGCTCGTCGATGAAGATGATGGACGGCGCCTGTTTCTTCGCCTGCGAGAAGAGGTCGCGGACCCGCGCGGCGCCGACGCCCACGAACATCTCGACAAACTCGGACGCGGTGAGGGAGAAGAACGTGGCGCCGGACTCCCCCGCGACGGCCCGAGCGAGGAGGGTCTTGCCGCAGCCGGGGGGACCGGTGAGCATCACGCCTTTGGGAACCTTCGCGCCGGACGCCTTGAACTTTTCAGGCTTGCGGAAAAAGTCGACAATCTCCGCGAGCTCAATCTTCGCGTCGCCGATCCCGGCGACGTCGTTGAACTTGACAACCTGCGACTCGTCGCGCATTTTCATCTTGGACCGGAGCTGACCTTGCTTCATCCGGCGGCCAGCCTTCTCAACCTCCTCCTCCGCCTTTTTGTCAATCTCGGAGAGATCAACCTCGTCAAACGCCGCCTGCTCAGCCGCGGCGACGGCCTTCTCCTTGCGCTTCTTGTCATCCTCCTCCTTGGCGCGCTGCGCAGCCGCCATGGCCTCCTTCACGGCGTCGCCGTCCCCGCCGGCGTCGCGCTTCCCGATGACCTTCATGGATCCGAGCTTCATGAACTTATCCGCCGCGGCGGCGGCGTCGCCGCCGCCGGTGCTCCCACCCCCGGGTCCGCCCCCTTCCTCGGAGATGAAGAACCGCGCCCGCGCCTGGAGCTTCGCCCTGCGAACCTCGAGCTCCTTCTGCGCCTGTTTGTATCCGTCCGGGTCCGTTTCCTTGTCGATGGCGTCGATCTTGGTCTGCAGGAGCTTGAGCGAGATGTCCCCCTCCACCTTCTTCATCGCCTCTTCCCTGCGCTCAATCTCCATCATCTTCTGCCTGTCGTCAAAGTCACCCTTGAACCTGTTCATGCTCCACACGATGAACCACACGATCCCGACGCCGATGAGAGGCACGCCGTAGTTGGTGAAGAGCAGCGCGGACGAGTCCTTGGCTCCCATGTCGATGCCGGTGCCGGTGGCGTCCGCCTCCGTGTCGTCGATGATCTCCTGAATCTCCAAACCCGCTCGGTTGATGAGCTCGCTGGTCTTCCACTCGTCCACGGGCACCTGCACGTACGCCACCCTGTCGTCGTGGTAGACGAGGAGATACCTGTCCAGGCCGTCGCGCTGCCACCAGAGCTCTTTAATCGTCGGCGTCTCCGCGGTGAGGTCTCGGATGAACTGGTTGTACGGGATGGTCTGTCGGTCCACCTGCATCAGCGCGTTGCCGTTGATGCTGTACTTGAGATCGGAGATGGGCCGTGGGTCGTACCCGGCGATGCCGGGCTTGTCCCACGGGTAGGGCGTCCACGGCTTGCGCAGCGGGTGATTCACGGGCAAATACGTCAGAAAGTCACCGATCGTCTTGGGCGCCGCGGATGACTTATTCGTCGCATTGGATCCCTTCTTGCCCATCTTCTCCGTCGTCGTCTTGGATCCCTTCTTTGATGCCGTCGCGCCGCTCTTGTCGCCGGACTTCTTCTTCGTCTCCTTCTTGTCCGCCGTCTTGGCGTCGGAGATCTGCGCCAGGAGGCCGGCTCTCGCGCGCGCGCTGTCGTACCCTCCGGGTAAGCGTGCGCCCGATCCCGTCGTTCGATGACGCGGACCCTCCGATGCCTCCACCGTGGACGCGGACGACGGCGCGGACGTATCGATTCCCACCGCTTTAGCATCGTCGCCGTGGGACGAGGCGCGGACGACCGCGACGACGACGCGTCCCTTGGCCTTGAAGCCCCGCGTCGGAGCCCGTGATGCGTTGGGACGTCGTCGCTCCAAGCCGCCGGCGAATGGACCCGCGCGGTCGCGCAGCGCGACGGCGGGCGACACCGCGCCGGCGACGGCGACGCGCATCATGTCGTCTCCCTCCTGTGAGGTCCGCTCGAACCCTTCGGCGAGCGCGCTACTCGCTTCCTATGAGCGCCCGACGTGCGCTCCTCTCAATGGCCAAATCCTTGGGTAAGTTGAAGCGGAGCAACCCTAGAACCCTGAAGAGAGCTCGGCTCGGACTTTGGATCAGGGTAATTGTCCATACGTAAGCAGAATGGCGGCTCATGATTGGCCAATTTCCGCGCGACCAATCTGCGAGAAAGGGAGAGATCCATTTTTTTTCACTCGGCGTTGTTCACGCTGTCCGCGGATCTACCCACACTTCAACCCCGCCGAGCATGATACCGACGGTGACGACGCCCCTCACGGCGGCCTCCACGGCACGCGCCACGCTCGCCGCGCCGATTAACCGTCGCGCGCGCGCCCCTCGCGCCGCGACCAAGATCCTCGCGACCGATTCCAGCGACTCCAGCGAGAACGCGTCGACGTCCCAGCCCTCGTCCGCGATCGGCCGCCGCGCGTCCATCGCCGGCGCCGCCGCGGCGCTCTTCTCCATCACTCGTGGCGCATCCTCCGCCCGCGCGGAGTCCATCGGCGAGTCCCTCCTCGAGCGCAGGCGCGTCGAGGAGGGCGCCAAGCGCGCCGAGCTCGACAAGCTCTACGCCGAGCTCAAGGAGGAAGAGGCGCGCGTCAAGGCGTTCCGCTTCGAGGAGGAGGAGAAGGCCATGACCAACCTCAACGCCATTCGCGTCGAGGAGGAGCAGAAGGCGCGGCAGCAGGTCATCGACGGTAACACCCTCTGCGTCACCCCTTTCGGCATCGACGTCGTCGGCATCACCCAATCCGTCGCGCTCGTCGGCGCGGTGGGCGCGGGACTCACGTCCAACGCGCGCAAGGCTGAGATCGCCGAGCTCAACGAGAAGCTCCGCACGATCAACGTGACGCTCCGCCAGCAGGTGCGCGACGGGCAGGCGGCGTCACGCAGCGGCAGCGGCGGCATCTACCCCGACGGCGGCGGCGTCGGCAAGGGCGCGAGGACGGGCCCCGGAGTTGCCAACAACGTTGTTGACGCCGACGGCGCCGAGGCGGCGGCGCCGCCGATGGACTCGCTCGACTCGGAGGACGAGTTCGGCATGAGCGCGGGCGCGGGTACCAAGGACTTCAACGCCGAGAGCATCAAGGAGCTCAAGGAGGCGCTGCGGGGCGGGCGGCGGCTTCTCACGGAGGGGGACGAGCAATCGTACCGGGAATCCGAGAAGCTCTTCGAGAAGGCTCTCATGCTCTCGCGCATGGTGGGCGACGTGGTGCAGGTGCGCAGGGCGGTGCGCGGCCTGGCGGCGTCCAAGCGCGGCAGGAACGATTTCAAGGGTGCGATCGCGGGCCTGAAGGAGGTGCTGCAAATCTCCGAACAGCTCGGCGATCACGTGGGCGACGCCGACGCGCTCGGCTCCATCGCGGACATGTACACGGAGATGGGCGACCTGGAGAACGCGGGCCGGTACTACGACATGTACCTCGACGCGCTCAACGAGGAACTCTCCATGTAAAAGCAGCTATGTGATATCACGTTTATGTGTGTAAAGAAACCACCACCGAATTCGCCGCCCCGATTCGCCTCAACCGACAATCAATCTCTTCGAACCGCCGTCAGCGAAGGAAGGATGGGACGTCGGTGGGCGCGACGAGCCCGCTCTCGCACACCACGCTGGTGATGCACTCCGCCGGCGTCACGTCGTACGTCAGGTTCAGCACGCTCAGCCGCTCAACCTTCTCCCAACCCTCGAGTCCCTCCCGGCGCCGTTCCCCGCCCTCGTCGTCGTCGCCGCCGCTCGCGCCGGGCGCCTCCACGCTCATCGATCCTCCTGCCACGTCTCCCCGTACGCCCGATCGCCCGACCCACCGTCCTAAGCTCGGGTTCCGTCCACCGTGCCCGTACGCCGCCGGGTAGCTCGTCGTGGACGCGACCGCGGCTGGATTCCCTGTAAACAAAACACACGTGACGTCAGTCTAATTGCCCGCACGAGAATGAAAATAAACTCACCGAGTTCGTTGTTAGCAACCGCGTCGAGCTGAACCCGTTCGTGAAACTTGCACGTCTCCGCCGCGACGAGCACGGGGATACCCGCGCCGCGCGCCACCGCCGCGACCGCCGCGGTACCCACGCGGCTCACCACCGCGCCGTTCGCGAGCACCGCGGCGGCGCCGATGAGAACCTTCGTGGCGCCGCCTTTAGTGAGGACGTAACCGAGGCCGGGGAGCGTGACGTAAGTGCAGTCGACGCCGGCGCGAAGCAGCACGCGCAGAGTATCGCGTCCCTCCAGGTTAGGCCTCGAGTCCACGACGGTCACCGCGAACCGCACACCTTTGGCTTTGGCCTTGAGTAATATCTCGCGGACGTGGTGCGAAGCGCCGTGGGTCACGACGACGTCGCCGTCGCAAATCTCCGACGACCCGTGCTCCGCGATGAACCCACCCGCCGCGACGAGCTTCTCGCGCTCAAAGTACTCCAAGTGCTTCAGCGTCCGAGCCCGTGCCTCCTCCTCCGTGGGCACCGCGTCCTCCGCCATGCGCGCGAGGTGCGTCTTGAGCGACTTGACCGCGTTGCCCATGCTCACCGCCATCGGCCGCGCCGCCTGCAGGTGCTGCACCACGCCGTTGACCAGCGAAGTGAGCGCGTGAGCGTACTTGGTGTTCTTCGGCGTCTTGAAATCGGAGATGACCAGCTTGAGCGTGTGAAGCAACGCGACGCATCGCGCGCGGCCGCCGGTGATGGTCCCGTCGGCGTAGTGCGCGGCGAGTCGAGCCACCGCCGGGTGTACGCCCCCCGCCGCGGTTGCCAACAAAACGGTTCTAACCTTGGAATCCGCGTTCGCGCCTTCGTCCTCGTCCGCGAACTGCCTGAGGTGCGAGAAGTGGTCCATGATCTTACCCGAGGGGCGTGATTTGGCCTTGGCGGAGGCGGCCGCGGTTGTCTTGCGCTCGTTCTTCTGGAGCTGGCGGGCGCTGGGCAAATCGCCACCCTTCGACTCCGGCGCCGCGGCGTTGTTGGGCCCGGGCGCGTTGGCGTTACTAGTAACGCCCGCGTTCTCCTTGCTCTCGCCAGCCCCAGCCTTGGATCCATCCCCGCCGGTCGCGCCGGTGTCTTCGGCGGCCTTCGCGGCTTTCGCCGCGCGCTGCGCCTCTTGTTGCGCCCTCCGCTCGGCTTTGCTCATCTTCAGTTTCTCCTCCTTCGTCTCGCCCGGCGCCTTGTCGCCCATGGACGCGAGGTGCGCGGCTTTACGCGCCTCCTTCGCAGCCTTGGCGGCGGCTTTGGCAGCCTCCTTGTCCTCGGCGGAGGCTGGTGCGGGGGCCGGTGCGGGGGCTGGTGCGGGGGCTGGTGCGGGGGCCGCAGCCGGGGCTGGCGACGCCTCGGGCTGCTTCACCGGGGTCTTAGCCTTGGGCTTCGGTGTCGAGAAGCTGCCCATGCGCATGTTGTGCATGATCTCGGGGATCTGGACGTGGACGTGGGTGCAGGGAGACGCGGGGGCGAGGTCAGCGACGGGGCGCGACGGGGCGACGAAGCGGGCCGCGACGTCTGCGATCGGGGTTGGTTTTTGAAAGGGTTTTTGCAGACTCCGCGCGTGTCGAGGGGTTGGGAGAGCGCGGGTGCGTACGCACCCCGCGAGTGCCGTCCGCGGATCGCGCGTCGCCGCCGGACTCCAACGAGCTCCCGGATGGGTGCGTCCCGTCGAAGTGCGGGGTGATGTACACCGGCGAAGGGGACCCCACGGCGCCCTGCGCGTCGACTCCATCGCCGAACGCCATCGCGTGGCCGTCGGCGGTCGATCCGGCGCCTTCGCCGTCCTCGTCGCCCGCGATGGCGAAGCCCACCGTGCGCTTGATGGGCTGGGGTCTTCCGGGCGTGCCTCGGATGTCCATCGCGTGTCGTCGTCAGCGCCGGACTGGTCTGGCGCGCCTAGTCTCTCGCGAACTTCTCAGGGTTTTGTTTCGATACCACGCAAAACAGCGGATAAAGAGTCGCCAACTCCGCCGACGCCGACACACTACTCCTACGTCACGGATGAGCGCCCACGCCGTCTCTCTGCCGACCCAGCTCGCGCCCGCCCGGGCGGTCGCCCGCGGCGGCAAGCGCGCCAAGACTCGCGCTCGCGCCTCCACGGTACGCCCCTCACCCGCGCGATAGACACGAAGCCTACGCATCTCGCGATGAACGTGAGCAACCTCCGCCGTCCGAGTCTCACCCGTCCCGTCCTCGTCCGTTCGCAATCCGCAGGCCATCCGCGCGCAGAAGATGGAGGTTGAGCAGAAGTGCAAGTTCAGCGCGGTGCCTTACGGCTACTTCGCGCAGGAGCAGCTCGACCACAAGGGCCCGCGCTCCAACGTGGACCGCGGCGACCCGCACGACTTTAGCCGGCCGATGGTCAAAGGCATGCAAGGCGGCCGCGCGTCCTGCGGCAGCTGGGCGTGCAGCGAGGGCGGCTGGGACTCCCCGAACGCGCGTGGGACCACCGAGTGGTTCTACGTCTTCTCCGGCAGCGGCGCGGTGACCGACCCGGACGGAACCCCGCACCCCTTCGCCGCGGGCGACACCGTCGTCCTGCCCAAAGGATGGCACGGCAGATGGGACGTCTACGAGCACATCCACAAGGCGTGGCTGGTGTGCGAGCACGAGGACGTATCCGGCGCCAGCCTACGGCCCGTGGTCATCAACAACTCACAGCTCGTCGCACCGTCCAACAACACCGGCCGGACCGGTAACGTGTGCTACGACGTAGGCTGCGTCAAAGTGGGCTCGTGGACGTGCGCGCCGGGCAAGTACACCATTCCCGAGCGTGACACCACCGAAGTTTTCCACGTCCTGACCGGCGAGTTCTTCGTCACGGATGGCCCGCCCGACGGCGCGAGCGCGCGTCGGTGCGTCGCGGGTGACACCATCGTGCTCCCCGAGGGCTGGAACGGTCGTCTCGACGTCATCGAGGTCACCGAGGCGGTGTGCTGCGAGGTTTCGAGAGACGCGGCGATGGCGCACGGGTCAGTCGCGCCCGGAGCCGCGAGGCCCACCGCGGAGGCCATCGCCGCGAACAGGCCCCCGCCCGCGCGTCCTTCCACCGGCGGGTACGTCGCGCCGCAGCGGGCGTCGGTGACGTACGACCCGGACCAGTACGATCCTGACGCGAACCAGAGGTCGGGGTTGAACTCGGGGGGTGGATATGCCGCAGCGGCTCCGAGCTATGGGGGATCTTCTTCGAGTCATCACGGGGGAGTCGGCGGCGGGGCCAAGCCATCGCGCGTGGTCCGCGCGTCCGACGGGGTGGTCTACGACCCGGACCAGTACGATCCGGACGCTAACCAACGGTCCAGGTGAGCGAAAGGCGCTCGATACATACGACTACGTAGTTAGTTGGGGTACATTGACTAATTGGTTTTACATTTCACATTTCCTCTATTAGCGACCTCGCGTCGCCTGCATGACTGCGTACCCGCTCCACTTCAGCATGGTTCCCCGCGCCTCTTCCCACGAGATCCACGCGTTCGGCCGCTGACCCCGTCGCGCGCAGAGCATCTCCCTCACCCGCGTGCCGTCGCCATCCGTTCGCTCGCGAAGCGCGTGGATCAGCGAGTAGTGGTTCTTGAGGTGGAACACGAGCGCAGAGCCGTCCGTCGCGAACAGCGTCCTAAACTTTGCCCACTCGTCCTCGAGCACGTCCGGATCGTAGCTGCGGGATAGAGGCAGCGCGAGGTCCTTCCGCAGCTTCGTCTTGGCGCCCACGGCCACGCGGCAGGTCACGGACGGAGCGGGCGGGGCGTCGGGGTCGGCCGCGGCGGCGGCGGCGGCGGCAGCGGAGACCCGCCTGAACGCCTCGGCTACGCCCCAGTTGCCGAACGCCGCCGTGCTCGGCCGCGGGCGTCGCAGCTTCTCCAGCCCGGCCATCTTACCGATGATCTCCCACAGATCTCGTCGCCACCTCCATACTACCCCGACGGGCTCGGTATCGGCGCCGTCTTTGGCTCGCGAGAGCGCGGGCCGAGTGGGGAACTTTTTCTTCAATTTCTTCTTCTTCTTCTTCCCGCCGCCGCCGAGGTCGACGCCCGCGGCGAGCGCCGCGATGAGGTCCTCCTCGCACGGTTCGGAGTTAGCCGACACGTTCGAGGACGACGCGCCGTTCTCGTCTGCGTTCTCGTCGTTCTCGACACCCTCGTCGGGTTCCTCGTCCTCGTCATCCGCCGAGGCGGCGTCGGCGTCTGCATCATCGTTGGCATCCGCCGTTCGTCGCGCCGCGTCTTCCCGCGCGAGTCGCGCGAGCGCGCCGAAGGATGACATCGGCGCCGGCTCACCGGGCGGATACGCGCCTCCTTCGGGAGGATCGTCATCTCGTGCGAGGACTTCGTGTTCGTGATCCGGGTCCATGGATGATTCGCGTTCCGCGAGTTCGGCTTCTCCGCGCGAGGCGATGAGTTCCGTGACGATGCGCATCACCTCCGGTCGCTTCATTCCGGGCTCGCCCTTGCTCACGCCGCCCAGCGTTTTCCCCGAGGGATCCACCGCGATGGCGGCTGACAGGGCATCCATGAAGTCCCCGATGGGCGCGCCGAGCATCCGCTCGAACCTCGCGCGCTTGGCCGCGATGGCCTCGGACAGCACGTCCTGCAGATGCGCCACGACGTGTGTCTGTCGTAACGCCCCGGGCGCGTGACGGTCGCCGCCGCACGCCAACGCGTTCCACGCGCCCGCGACGACCGCCGCGGCGCACGCGGGGGAGGTCTGCTTGACCCACCCGCCGTGTACCGCGCCGGAGACGTGCAGGCCCCACCGCGCGGGCACCGCGTCGGCGTTAACGAACGGCGCGACAATGGATGGTTCCTCGGACGTAACGTCGTCGGATCTCGCGCTGCCGCGCTTGGGCGGGTCGCCGACCACCGCGAGGGTCTCCATGAGCGCGCGCCACGAGCACGCGTCCTCCTCTGACTCCGGCGTGTCCATCTCGTGCACAATCGCGTCCGCCGGCATGGCCTCGGGCTCAGCCATGGCAGCGCGCGGCCGTGAAGTGGCCAACCAGTCAACGGAAAAGTGCGTCTCTGCTCAGTTGTTGAGTTTACCGCGTGAATCTCACTTCGGGGCGCGCCGACCTCGCGTATGGGGATGACGACGGTTTGGAGGCCGCGCGTCAGGATAGCCGTTCCGGATGTCGACGATGCAGAGAACACTGATACACGGAGAGACGAGTTGACCAAGCAGGGCACGAAGCGGAAGAGAGCCCCGATGCACTTCGGGCCGTGCGAGCACGGGGTGAAGCCTCGCTCGAAGTGCAAGGTGTGCAGTGGGTGTCCACACGGTCGTCAGCGCTCTGAGTGCAAGGAGTGCGGTGGGGCATCAATCTGCGAGCACGGTCGTCGGCGCTCTCGGTGCAAGGAGTGCGGTGGGTCACAAATATGCGAGCACGGTCGTGAGCGCTATACATGCAAGGAGTGCGGTGGGGCATCAATCTGCGAGCACGGTCGTATACGCTCCATATGCAAGGAGTGCGGTGGGGCATCAATCTGCGAGCACGGTCGTGAGCGCCATCGGTGCAAGGAGTGCGGTGGGTCTGCAATATGCGAGCACGGTCGTCAGCGCTCTAAGTGCAAGGAGTGCGGTGGGTCACAGATATGCGAGCACGGTCGTCAGCGCTATCACTGCAAGGAGTGCGGTGGCGCAGGAATCTGCGAGCACGGTCGGCGGCGCTATGACTGCAAGGAGTGTTCTTGATTGACGCGAAGGTCTACTCAAGCAACTTAAGTGTTATCCACGGGCTCGTATCAATCTGACCGGCTGCTAGCTAGAACGTCACCTCCCCGGCCTCAGCCTCCTGCCTCGCCCTCACCGCCGGCGGCACCACACCCCCCGCCCTCGCCACCTCCTCCGCCCGTACCTCGTTCCCTTCCGCCCACTCCAACTGCGCCAACGCCTCGAACACGGGCGGATACCTCGGAGTCAAAGCCGCCCCGCTCTCCAACGCGGCTCGAGCGGCGTCCACGTCGCCGACGGACCCCTCGAACAAACCACGCTCCAGCCACAGCGTCGCCGCCCTCGGGAACGCCGCCACGCCCCGCGCGAACAGGTCCCGCGCGGCGGCATCGTCACCCTCGTTCGCCTCCATCGTCGCCCACGCCTGGTACAGGAACTGTCGGTAGGAGTCGTCGGATGACTTTTGGAGGCCGAGCTGGTACCGAGACCGAGCGGATCGGGCCCCGGACACGCGGCGCTCGAACTGGCCCCACTGGAGCCACGTGGCGCCGTCGGTGGGGTCAACCTCCGCAGCGCGATTGAACAGCGTCCGCGCCACGGTGTTGGCGCCGTCCCTCTTCTCCAAGAGCGCCCACAGCCGGAGATGCGCGGCGCAGTCCCGCCGAGTCGCCGACCTCAACCGTTCGCCGCCGTTGTTACGACCGTTACTGTTAACGGTCGACCCGGGTGAAGACGAACCGTCGGAGTTTGAACTGTGGGAGGAGTCAGCGGAGTAGGACGCGTACACGGCGCCGCTGCCGTCGACCGCCGCGGCGTCGACGAAGGAACCGTCGAACGCGCCGAACTCGTCAAACGTTCCCGACGAATTCAGCGTCTCAAATGTTCCCTCAACGCCGCCGATGGATCCGCCCCTGCCGCCGTTGGACGCCACCGCGCTTCCCTCCATGAACAGCCTTCGCGCCCTCGCGACGTCCCCCGAGTGGTGCGCCGCGGCAGCCGCCGCGGTGAGGCAAGGAAGGCTCACGTCCTTCCCGCTCTCAAACGCGGCGATGGCGGCGTCGAATTCGCCGAGCTCCTGCAGCAACAACCCGAGCGAGTGCCTCGCGTGTGCGTTCGTCGGGAAGTCATTCGCGAGCGCCTCGAGCTCCCGTCGTGCGCCGTCGGTGTCCCCGATGGACTTTAGACTCAGCGCGCGCGCGTGACGCAGGCGCTCGTTACCGGGGCACTTGGCTAGGCCCTCGTCGGCGACTGCGAGTTGGCGCTCCGCCTCGTTTCTGACTGTTTGCCCATACATACGCGCCACGAGCCCACCGCCGTCGATGCCCCGCAGTGCGATCGTCTCGGCTTTCCACCACTGCGTCCACGCCTGCGAGTTCTCCGGGCACGTGTCGACAGCCTCGCGGAAGAGGGTCCTGGCGAGGGACAAATTTTGGTCGCCGCCGCCGCCGCCGACGCCTCTCGCCACCTCGAAGGATGCCCACGAGCAGAGCAGCGAGCTTCGCGCGCGAAGCTTGGCGCGCGATCCGCCGTGCCCACCGAGTTTCGATGGCATGCGTTGGCCTCTCTTATCCTGTCGGGGCGGGCGGCCCTCGGACTTCCCGCCCTGGGTCTGGGTCCGCGTTTTTTCATTAGTTAGCGCGTCCTCATCAGAGGGATCGTCGTCGATGGCCGCTCGTCGCCGTCGGCCCTCATCCTGCCGCGCCTCCACCTCCTTCCCTTTCCGAACCCGTGTGCCGCTCGATCTCTTCATCATCCCCCGCGCGGCGTCCCGTGTCGCCTCCTCCCCTTTCCGGAACAGCCGCTCCGCCTTCCCGGCGTTGCCGAGCCTTCGTTCCATGTTAGCCCACGCCTGCCAACTGGGCGCGTGCGACCCGTCCGCGTCCACCGCGTTCGCGAAGAGCTTCCGCGCCTCCGTGAAGTTCCTGTCGTCCACCTCGAGCAGCGCCCAGGCCTGCGACGTCGCCGCGCGCGTCGGGTCCGCGCGTCGGCACTCTCGGAAGAGCCTTCGTGCTTTCGCGAATCGGCCTTTCGATCGCTCGAACACCGCCCACGCGTGGTACGCCGCCGCGTGATTCGGGTCGAGCTCGACGCTCCTGGCGAAGAGTTCCCTGGCGCGAGCCGCGGCGCCCTTACCCCCGCGCCGCGCCTCCAGCGTCGCGCGAAGGTTGGCGACGACGGGGTTGTTCGGCTCGTGCTCGGCGCACGCCTGCGCGATCGCCAGAGCGTCGTCGAGCGCGACGTCGGCGCCTCGGCCGTCGACGTCCTCGGCGACGAGCCTCGCGGCGGAGACGCCGATGTGGGCGTTTCGCGGGTAGAGTTCACGCGCGGAGGTGAGCAGGCGGAGCGCGCCGAGGCGATCGCCGCTGCGCTCGAGATTCTTGGCGCGCCAGTGGAGGTTGACGTCCGGCGCGTGCGGGCCGTGACGCCGGCGATTCTTGTTTGTCGCTCCGTCCCGGTCGCCTCGTTGTGAGGGCGACGCGTGGGCGCCGGTCGCCGCTCGAGCCGCCGCGGGACCGCGAGTGGGCGCGCGTCGAGGGGGCGCGGCCCAGAGCGCGCGCAAAGCGCACGCCGCGGCCATGCCGTCCTCCCGGGGAAGCGCTCCTGAGCTATGGATAGCGACGACGTTTGCGGCTTGGTTCTCATGATCTCTCATCTTGATCCTGAATCGTGCTGGTCTGTGGCGGATGTCAACGTGTAGCCAGTCAGAGGAACCAAAGAATTAGGCAATTGTAAGCAGTAACTAGTCTCTTTTCAGTGAGGAGCAGACACGGCTCGGAAATCAGTCGAAACTTACTTTTGTCCGTTACTCGGAACTTACGACAAACGTCGCGGCGTTTGCACTGCGAGGGACGCGCGCGTCATGACCACGCACGACGACAGCTACGCCGACGCGAGCTTCGACCTCGACGAGAGCATCGACGAGGACATCGAGGATGAAGCAGCCGACGACAACACCCCGGCGCGACGCATAAACGTCGTCGACAGCGACGGGGACGACGACGACTCCATCCATCCGAGAGCTCGCAGGTCGAGTCCCCCCGAGCCATCGCCGCGGTCGTCCCCGGAGGAAGAGGCCGGGGCCCCGGAGATGACCACCCCTCCCTCGAGGCTGAGCGGTGGGATGGCATCGCTCCCGCCGCTGTCCCCGCGGCGCCTCTCGCCGATGTCCCCCGTGGCGACGCGCGGTTCTGGATCGCTACTCAAGCCGCTTCTCGCGCCAAAGTCGCCGCTTCCCCCGTCACCCAGGTCCCCGTTCTCCTCGCACAAGCCCACGATCTACGTCCCGCCGTCGCGCGACCTGCCGCGCAAGACCCCGGCGAAGCTGTGGGAGATCGAGTCCAGGTGGGATAACGTGGAGGCTGGCGCGGTGGACGCGGGCGACGACGACGTCGTCGAGGAAGTTCCAGACGTATCCGACGTACCAAGTCCAGAATCATCAGTCGACTCACCTAAGCAGTGGATAGACACGCTGAGGACACCGACAAAGGCGGAGAGGCTCGTGTACCGGTACTCCTCCGTAAACACCACCATCAACCCCGTGCTGCGGCGGCAGATGGAGCTGAGCAGGCGGCGGAGAGACGCGGTCACCGAGTGGACGCCCCCAAAGGAGAAAAGGACAAAAGCCAGACGCAAACCGGCGCTGCCCCGCTTCGATACCAAGAAGGACAACGTCGATCCCTCCAAACCGGTGAGTAGTCCAGCGCGAGTGAGAACGGCGTGCGTGGACGTCAACGCCGCGTTACCCGTGTTCTCCAACGCGGTGTCACGCGCGCTGGCGTCGTGCGCGGTGGACGAAAGCGACCAACAACGGTACCTCAGTGAGCAGCGCGGGGAAAAAACCAAAAACAATCCGAGGGCGACTGTCGCGATGGTGGAGGATGTCCCGGCGCTGTCCGCGGTGCGAGGGCCGGGGACGCCGTACGCGAACGTCCCGGCGCATAAGAGGTACTCGTGGTACAAGCACTACGGGTTCGGTGGGAAAGGTGCGAAGACGTCGTGGGGGTATAACCCAAAGAGGGGAGACATCGGCGCGAGGTACGAATCGGCTAAAAGTCAACCACCGAAGTGCACGGCTTGCCCGGCGGGTAATTGAACATAGCACTAGATGCCAAGTTTTGTTCGTGGAATGTACATCAGTCATTAACATCGGTAGTGCCCACGATCTAAGAGTTGTGTATGTCAACCCTTTTACCAACCCGATACCCGAGGGGGGGGAGCAAATTCTTTCGGCCTTTTTGGCCGCGGCTCCCCCCGCGACAATGCAATGAATGGGAGGTCAATCACATGTCGAACCCCATGATCCCGTAGCCCATCGCCGCGAGGCTGATGGCCACGCCCGCCGCCAGAAGCGCCCGCAGCCCGTTACCGAGCTTCTGATCCCCGGAGAACTGCTTCCACATCACCAGCGGCGGTAACACGCCCCACAGAAACGCCACGGGCACCGTCCCGGCGAACTTGATCATCAGATAGTACAGCTCCGGCCCCTTCATCGCAAGCACTAAACTCGGCAGCACGGTCAGCGCCAGCAGCTTCTTGCACCCCTTGTTCAGCGGCAGGTGGAACGTGTCCGCGTTGAAACGCGACAGCGCCAGGTAGCAGCCGATCAGTGTGCTGATGGAGGCGCACACCGCGATTGACCCGGTGGCGGCGCCGAGTAGCCCACCGTCCGCGAGGATCTTAGCCGCCAAGTCCCCGCCGCTGGCGCTGAACGCCGCCAGTTCCTTCCGTCCCAGCGTCACCGCCAGCCACAGCACGTACATCAACGCCGGGCCCGCACTCCCGATGGCCAGCACGCGCCGTATCTTCTTCCGGCTACCTCGGCACATGTCCACAACCGTCGGGATAGCCTCTGCGTAGGTCATCGTCTGCATGATCGCCGGCAACGCTGGCACCGCCATCAAAACGTTCACCTTGGCGAGCATCCCGGTGGAGATACCCGCGCTGCCCACGACGCACGCCGCCGCGAAGGACGCGAACAGCCCCGTCGTCGCGAGCGCGTTGATGCGACCGACGTCCCTTCGAAACGCGGCGCCCGCGATCAACACCGCGGTTGCCAAAGTACCGAGCCTGGTGGCCCACCACCACGCGGCTCCGGCGCCCGCGCCGATGCTGAGCGCCGCGAGCTCGCCGCACTTGGCGAGCTGCGAGACCAAGGTACAGTTGATGAGGATCCAGAACGTGATCCCCGCCGCGACGCCCGCGAGTTTGCCGAGGTACGTCTCCACCACCGTGTGGATGGACACCGCGACGGCTGGGTTGTCCTCCCATACCCGGATGGTCGGCTCCACGAGGGTCACCGCGCTGCCCAGGAGCGCGACCCACGAGATTGCGAGCAGTCCCACGGCTGGGATGAACCCGCCCGCGGCGCAGAAGTAAGGGAGCGCGAGGGAGCCGCCTCCGACGGCGGTTCCGGTTATGAGCAGCGCGGCTTCCCACTCCGCCGCCTCGTCGCCGTGCGCGATGTCGTCGCCGTCGTGCGCGAGGAACGCCTCGGACTCGATGCACGAGCGGCTCGGGGGCAGGGATTCGTCGATGGACTCTATGTCCGGGACGACGTCATCGATGGAGGAATCCATGTCCTCGAGCTCGACCTCCTCGGGGCCCGGTTCAGGGACCGCGCTCGTGACGCTCACCGCGCGGGTTCTCGCTCGCGATTTCCATTTGAGTTGGTTGGGCCCGCAGGTTGGTCGGTGGGCTCCGACGCGCGCGCCTTGGACGACACGGTGGGACCGGACGGCGCGCGTCCGTGCCCCGCATCGCACCGTACACGCGGGTCCTCCCGTCGCGGGCGGGAGGCTCAGCGACATGATGCCGGCTCCCGCCACCGGTGATGCCGACCCCACCTCCTTTACTTCAACTCGAGCAGGCAGCTGAGTTGTCCCGTCACGCGGGATGTTTGGATGGAGGCGCGACCTTCGCGTTCGAAGGCGCGGTGTCTCCCGTGTGTCGCAGGTCCTCCGAGACGGGACGCGCGTCGGCGACGGTTCGCGTGACGGGTCCGGCGGTCTCGGTTGAAACTGACGCGACGCGCTCACCCGAGCGCGCCTCCGTTTGGCTGAGAGCCGAGGCGCGTATCTCACGGTTGGGTCACGCTCGGATAACGTCCAAAATCCGGGGATTTGGTTATTTTGTGGTGATTGTCAGCTCAAATACGCATACGAATTCTATCGGAGTTAACCCCTAACTGGTCCAATATTATGACTAGAAACGGTCGCAGAAATCTATTTGCTAATAACAAAATTTGCCGCGAGGTTAACACTGATCAAATCGAGATGGCGCGAAGTGAGTCAACCTCTGTTTTCACGACCTCGACGTCTCATCTTTGGCTGAGCGGCGTCTGAGCAGCGGGCGCCGCGCGAGTCGAGGTGCGTCTCTTCCCCAGTGTAACCCTAAACCCGCGAACCCTCTTCCCGTCGCGTGATACCCCCCCGCGCGCACATTCAGGGTCGAGAACCTCGGAAAGGTCGAACGCAAAAGACAAACAATGGCACCCCCTCACAAAAAACCAGATCCTGACACATCCTCCCCTTCACGCCACCCGCAGATGTCGAAGGCGAAGCGGAAACGCCCGGAGGATGAGGCGAGTGACGGCACGCGCGCGTCCCCCAGGACCCGCGGCGTGAGCGGCGCGGGCGGCGCGTCCGCCACGCGCTCCGACGGCGGAGCCGATGGAGGTGTTAAGAAAGAACCCGGCGACGACGACAGCGCGGGCGCTTCTCCCGGACGGGCGCGACACCGCGCGTCACCGCGCGTCACCACCGAGCCCAAACCGAAGCGCGGCAAGCGCGAGCGTACGTGGCGCGACCTCTCCCAGAACGCCCTCTACGACATCGTGCGCCGCCTCCAGGGCCCGCACGCGGTCAAGACGCGCAAGCGGGATCTCGTGGAGACGCTCGAGAAGCACGTTCGGGAGCTCATCACCTGCGCGGTGAAACTCCTCGGCGTTTCCAAGCAAATCGCCGAACACCTCAAACACACGCCTTCATCGTTCCAAGATGAGCGCACTGAGCTCCTGGCGAACATCAAGACGCTCTACACCATGGCGAAGGACCACGTAACGGAACACGCCGACGCCGATCCCCGTTCCCTCTCCGCCGATAAGATTGTCCGAGCCAGGCTCAACGCCGCGCTCGTCGCCGCGTCGCTCCCCATCCTCGCCGCGTTCCTCAGGGACAGCGTGTGCGAGGCGTGCCCGGCCGCGACGATCGCCGCGTGCCGCGCCTTTGAAGCCCTGCGCGTCGAGGTTCAGCTCAGGACGAGCGTGCGCGTGTACCGAGAGATGCCGGCGCTGCGAAAGACCTTATACGACGGAGCAGTCTCGCAGGCACTCGCCGCGGAGCTCGTGACGCGAGTCTTTGGCAAAATCGAGGATGAGGATGAGAACGACGCCGAACAAACGGGAGGGGAACGAAGGACCGGTGACGACGAAGGTGTTCACGACGTGTGGGTCGACGGAAGCGTTCGGGTGGCGCCGCCGCAGTCGCTCGTCGACGCGCTCTTCTCCGCCTCTTCTCACGACGACGCCTATGGGCAAACAGTCAACGACCCGGTGACGGGATCCGGGGAGGAGGATGAGGGCGAGAGCCTGGAGTCCGCGAGGACGTGGGCGGGTCTGTGGGGGGAGACCCACGACGTCCACCCCGCGAACCAAGGCTTGTTCAGCCCACCGACGGCCAACTCACCCGCGCCCGCCACGCGGCTCACCCCGGGTCAGCACCTGGATGTTCTGGAACGGGAATCGATCGAGACCGCCGGCGTGGACTTTGTCGGCCGCCGCCGAAGCGCGCGAATCGCGACTCGCCCCGAACCCACGCCGACGCCGGGAGGTAACCTCGATTCGCCGCAGACGGAGAGACCGGAATCGCGCAGGCGTGGTAGGGTAACCCTCCATCACGGCGCAACCGTCCATCACGGCGCTATCTTAGGTCCTTTCACGCGTAGTTTACATCCCTCGTTCCGACAAGGAGGTGCTCCGACGAGGCGCCACGCGGTGAACCTGTCGCACGATCCCCGCTTTCGCACCGGCGGGCTCGACCATTTTTTTGGAGACGACGACGACGACGAAGGCCCCCGGTACCCCGAGTCCCTCGCGCCCCCCGCGCCGTGGACGCTCGTGAACGTCCACGGCGACTCCGACGATGACGTGTGGGACGTAGACGAAGAAGAACCGGTGGCACCCGGGGACGTGCTCGAGCAGGCTCGGGCGGCTTGGCGCCACAGCCAGGGGATGAACCGCGCTCCCAACACCGGCGCTGGGTACGCTGTTAGAACCGGCGCTCGCCGCGGTGAAGATGGAAGGCTCTACACCCGCGACGGCCGGTTGATCACCCGCGCAGAACCCTACGACAACGGCGACATCTCCGAGGGTTCGAGGGAGGACGGCTTCGACACGGACGACGACGGGGGCGGCCGCGACGGTATACCCCGCGTCATCACGCGGCGCATCCGGAACAGACGCGGAGCCGAAGTACTGCGGAACAGATTTGAGCCGCCCAGGTCGCGGCCCCCCGTGGGTCTGTCGTGGGACAGCGAGCTGAGCAATTTGTTCAACGATTTCCCGGGTCTCAACGACGCCGCCGTGCCGGATGCGTTGCCGGACGACGCGGACAGGCCGCCGACGAGGCGGGGCGGCGGCCCTCAGGAATCCCCGGCGGATGATGAGTCACCAAACGATGAGTCACCACCCTCGAACGGAACCACCACCACGCAAATCTCCGCGGCCAAGTCCGCGGCGATGCGAACGTCGGTGCAGTTACTGGCGAGGCTGGTAAAGTACGAGCTGTTCCGCCGCGACGCGATTCCGCACCCCGGCACCTCACCCGCGTCGAACGGAAGCGGCGGCGGCGGGAGTTCATCGACGAAGCCGCGGGAGTTCAACCCGCCCGGCGGACGCTCACCGCTCGTCCCGACCTTCAGCGCCACCGGCCTCAAGATGCTCAGGTTTCTCACGCGCCCAGACGACGAGAACCGCGCCGACTTCACCGTGCTCGAGTTATTGACACCACACCTGAAGCGCGACGGCCGCGTCGCAGTTTTACTCGCGTGCGGTGAGTGTTAGCACTACTTTCGTCCCGGTGGTGCCGAGCGGTCTCCTTCCATACTCAAATACCCAATCACCACCCAATTACTAACCAACTCCCCCCTACTAACCAACCCCAGGCTGCGAACTCTTCGCCGCGAGGGACGCGCTTCGCATGTGCCCGTTCGAGGCTTGCGCCGGCGTGTACACCTGCGCGGCGGCCAGGGTCTTGGCCACCGTGGCGCACCAGTGGCACGTACACGGCGTCCCCAAGCGCAACGCCGCCGACGGGTGGATCGCGCTGACCAAGCTCGCGGAGACAATCACCGAGTCGTGCGTCGCCGGGCGCGTTAACGTGATCAATCCGCGGTCGGGTTTAGGGTCTAGACCCTTCGGCGGTCTAAACCCTTCGAACACCGGCGAACCCGGGCAGGACGGCGCGGCGGTGTCCACGTCCGCCGCCGGGTTCCTCGCGGGTATCGCCGGGAACTTGCCGGAGCTCCTCGGGAAGGCGCTGCCGGCGCTGACGTCGACGCTCATCGCGTCGCGCCCGCCGCAGAGAATCGTAAGTTTATTTTAATTTTCTCGTGCTGGCGATTTGATTGACATTGTGTTTAACACTTACAGGTAAACTCATTCGCGGAGTCCACCCTTGTTCTGGCGCACGCGGCGATGCACCCGCCGCCGCCCCAGTTTGGCTCGCCGGCCTACGTGAACCACCACGGGGTCAAACCCGCGATGCTGCAGTCGACGCTTGGGGAACGCATGCGAACCGCCGCGCTCCTGGAGATTGAACCGGCGCTCGTCGCGGTTGAAGTTTGGGCACGAAACGGCGTCCTCGCGCACCTCAAGGCGCCCACCGCCGATAGAGTGCAGGCCGCGGACGATTGCTCGTCGGTCGCGGCGCTGGTATGCGCCGCCGCGCTGGTGTCGAGAGTCGACGCCGTTCACGTCGAAAATACGCGGCGGTGTTTATTCAACGAGGGGGATATCGCAGACATGGTTTCAAGGTTTGAGAACGTCGTTCAACTGGAGCCGCGCCAGTTGAACGACTTGTTGTGCGTGTTCATGCGAAGACTGAGCGATGTAGTGTGCGCGTGGCCGGGCGTGGACTTGAGCGCGTTTGAGCCTCTCGAGGGTACGCACGTCGCCTTGCCCGACGACGCGGAGCTCATCGGCGAATCTTGGGTTATCAGCGCCGACTCCGGTTCGTCGTCCCCGTTGTGTCCGTCGACCCCGGCGGCGCGTGCGATGCGCTCGACGCTGGAGGCGATCGAGCTCGCGATGGAACGGGTCCTCACCGCCGCGTGGCTGTCATCCGCGTCCGCGGCTGGCGCCGGGCGGCGCGGAGGCGACCCGTGGGCCCACGGCGATGTCTTCGTCAACGACGACGCGACGATTCGCGAAAACGACGCGCTTCGTAACGCGTTCTCCACCGGCGCGATGGCCGCGCCGCTCAAGACGCTCGTCACCGCCGCGGGTGCCATCGACGCGGCGGCGCGGATCCTCCGCGCGGACGCGCTCGACCCTTCCAAGTTTGATGACATTTCCGGAGCTTCGAGTAAAAGTCACACCTTGCCGGATGTCTCGCGCGAGATGTCGCTGCTGGTGCGGCGCTTTCGGTCCGCGTTGTCGCGGCTGGTGGATGCGGATCCCTCCGCGCTGTGCCCACCGCGCCCGCTCCAGTTCCTCGAGCGTCACCCACACTGCGTGTCCTTCGCGGCTAAGTTTAAGCGGCTGCAGCGGGAGATTCGGGCGCTCCACTCGACGCACGCGCCGCCATCCGCCGTATTCGGCCGAGTCTTTGAAGTTGAAGTCAGCCGAAGCGACACCGCGGGTGACTTTTACGACGTCATCCACAGGATATACAGGCGCGCCGCGGTTACGTTGCCGCGAGGACTCCGGGGGTTGTCCGGGGGCGCGACGCCGACGCCGCACCGCGGGGGACTCGGGCTCATGAGTTCGGGAGGCGCGTCGCCGGCGTATCAGGAGGCGGCGCGGGACGTCGCCGCGGAGATGCTGGGGTTCGGGGGCCCGGGGGGCGTTGGAAGGGCCGGGCAGTTCCCGGCGGAGGTTCCTTTGACGGACTTGTTTGCCGAGCGAGCGACGAACCCGCGCGGCGGCGGCGGCGGCGGCGGAGGGAGCACTGGCACCGGCACCGGCGCTGGCACTGGCACCGGCACTGGCGCTGGCACTGGCACCGGCGCTGGCACCGGCGCTGGGGCGGCCCGAGTGTCGAGCCCGAGGACGGTTTATCCCCCAGACGCGCTTCGCGGTATGGTGATCAACGCGTCGTTCCGTGGTGAACTCGGTAACGGTCCCGGTGTTGTCCGCGAGGCGTTTCAGCTCGCGGCGACGGCGTTACTCGCGGATACCGACCGAGCCCTCTTCCGCGCGTGGCCTGGGTCGGGATCTGTTGGCGTGAACCAAGTAAGTGACGCCCCTTATTACCACGTGAACCCGCTCTGCGCCGTCGGCGACTCGCCGCTCGCGTGGCGCTTCGTGGGTAGGTTCATCGGCCTGTGCGTCACGTCCGGGTGCCACGTGCGTTTGCCGCTGGTGCCGTGGCTGTGGGATCAGCTGCTGTACGGCGCGGATGGGGGTTTCGCGCCTTCGGATCCGCGGGACCGGTTCATCGGCGAGAAACTCGGACGAATTTTCAACCTCGGCCTTCCCGCGTCGACGAACGACCTGCCGGCGATGCGGCGGATCAAGGAGGCGATGGAGAGGCACCCGAGGCGCGGCGGCGGGACGGTCGATGGAGGAGGTGACGGTTCAGATGACGAGGACGACGGAGGTGACGGTTCGCATGACGGGTTCGGGCCCGCCCACAAACAGCGTACAAAGCTCGAGCGGTTGCTCGGGTTGTCCGCCGCGCCCGAACCCGACGCCCCCGCGCTGAGGTGGCTGGATTCGATGGCTGAGATCGAGCCCGAGTTTCACCGCTCGTTGATCGCCCTCCTCCGCGCGCCGATGGCGTCGGAGCAGAACGCGTGGGCGGTTGACATGCTCACCTTTTCTCGCGAGGCGAGCGGCGACGGCGGCGTCGTCGAGCTCGTTACCGGCGGAGCGGAGGTCGTTGTGACGGACGAGAACAAGGCGAGGTACGTCGCGGCGCTGGCGCGTCACCGCGCGACCGTCGTCGACGGGGTGTCCACGCTCAAGGCGGTCAGGTCCATGCGCGAGGGCCTTAACGATGTCGTCCCGACGCGGCTGCTCAGGGGTTTCTCCCCCGAGGACTTGAGAAGGTTGGTGTGCGGGGTCGATGCACTGTGCCCAAAGGCGTGGAGGTCCGCGACGCGTCACTCGGACTTTGGCGCGTCCGCGAGCACGTCCGTGCAAGGCGGCGTGGATGGCGTGGGCGACGGCGCCCGGGGCGGTGAGCACGCGGTGGTTGGGTGGTTCTGGCGCGCGGTCGAGTCGCTAACGCCGCAGCGGAGATCGGCGCTGTTGCAGTTTTGGACCGGCGCTTCAACTCTTGGGCCCACGGGGTTCGACGGGTGCGAGTTTCGTCTCACGCTGGCGAGCCACCTGGCGCCGCATTCGCTGCCGGAGTCGCAGACGTGCTCGAGGACGATCAAGCTGGCGGAGTACGGGTCGTTTGATCAGCTGAGACGGAAGCTGATCATGGCGCTGGATTTCGGCGCGGCGGGTTTCGCCTTCGCTTAAATGAGATTTGGTACGAAGTGTTTCATCACGGGTGGGTGTGGCGGGACGCGACGGCACGAATAGGGTATTCGACGCATATAGATGCATTCTTTCAATACGACGAAACGATCGCGATTAGGTCCTCCATGTCTTCCTCTGTCCTGGCTCGGGCCGGCAGTTTCGTTTTGCCATTTTCCCACAGCCCAGCCAATAAAATCTGGCTCGAAGCGGCGGCGGCGTTTCGTTTTGGCGTCACAAACGAAGGCGCGGAGACGTAGGCCGCGATGGGCAGGAGCGACAGGAGCCGGAGCAGGAGCAGGAGCAGGAGCCCGAGCAGGGGTCGGGCGGCTCGGAGGAGCAGGAGCCGGTCGCGAGATGACTCCAGGAGAGCGGGATCCCCAAACGATCGCCGGCGAGGTCGGCACGATTCTTCTTCATCATCAGACAGCGAGCCGACGGCTGTGGGTCGGCGCCACGACTCCCCGTCCTCCTCGCCGTCCAGGTCCCGCTCCCGCTCTGCACGGGGAAGAGGCGCGACAGGCGACGACGACGCGGATGAACGAGCGCGGAAGGCCGAACGGAAAGAGAAGAAGGCTGCCAAGAAGGCTGCCAAGAAACAGCGGAAACGCGAGAAGAAGGAACGCAAGCGCTCGAAAAAGGAGGAGAAGCGCGCGGCGAAGAAGAAGCGCAGCCGCGAACGCAGCGATGCCTCCGACGCATCCGACGACGACCGGCGCGACGCCAACACAGCTGTGCACGACGACGCCGACAAACCGAAGCGATCCAAGGGCGGACTCCAGATGAGATCCGCGGAGATTGTCGCAAAGGAGAAAGCGGAGCGAGAAGCAGCCGCCGCCGCTGAAGCCGCCGAACGCGCCCGCGCCCAAGCCGAAGCCGAAGCCGAAGCCGCGCGCATCGCCGAGGAGGCCAAGGCGCGGGCCGAGGAGGCCATGCGAGCGGCGAACGTGGACATGGACCACGAACCGGTCCCCGGGTTCGGAGCCGCCATGACCTTGGAACAGTACCGGGCAATGTCCGCCGGTAAGACGTACATGAAGGGAACCCTGCACGCCACGCCCAAGGAGGAGAAGGAGGAGATGGACGACAAGGCCAAGAAAGGTTTCTGGCCGTGCCAGTCGTACAAGTGCACCAAGAGCGGGAGTAACCACATGAACCCAAAGTACGCGGAGAAGTGTACTCGGTGCGGCGCCATGAAGCCGCTCGGCGCCGGGTCGGACGTGTTCAACCACGGGATGAGCGAGAAGGCGTACCTGCAGAACCAGTCCAAGTACAGGTGACACGGAACGATAGCACTAGCCTTAGTATAACAACACGGACGCGCGACGGCGTCCAAAAGAATAACCAAAAGAATAACCAAAAAATAACCAAAAACTCGTCACGTGATCTCGACGTCCGGTCCGCCCATCCTCCCCGCGTTCCTGTTGATCCACGACACGATATCCCCGTCCGTGCCGTCCCTCCCGACCCCGCCGCCGTCATCCATCACGTCGCTGATCCGTTCCCCGAAGCTCGCCACACCGGTGAACACACCATCCTCACTCGTCTGCAGCCTTCGGCTCGTCGCTTGCCCGACGCCGACGACTGACACTTCGTGATCGTAAACCTCCATCGTCGCGTAACTCGTGCTGCCCTCCGGCGCCTCGAGCATAGCCTCCAGCGTGACGTAGTGAACCCTGCCGAACGTGCGGTACTTACCCTCGCGGTCGGGTACCAGCGTGCGGCCGTACCCGCCCGGATGATCGTGACCCGCCACGCAAACTTTCACGCAGTCAAACGACTCCAAAGTCTGAGATACCTCGTCGGATCTCCACGCCGACATACCCGGCCTCGCCGCGGTTGGACTCAACGCGATGTGCGACGCCACGATCACCTTCTCGCGCCGTGCCGTCGCGGCTTCCAGCTCACGTCGGAGCCACTGCGTCTGCGTTTCGCCCAATCCGCCGCCCCACGGCTTCACACGTTCCGCGCCGCCTATTAAGAAATAAAAAGAATTAACCACGACGTCATTCTAACTGCCCATACGATGATTTAAATAAACTTACCCGGTTTGGATTTAGCCGACTCGACGAAAGCCTCCCCCGCGACCTGCGCGTCGCTCCCTGGGGTTTCGTACCGCGGGTTAACCTCCGTGGTGTCCAGCACCAGCAGCCTCCACCCCCTGGGTAACTTGACGCTGAAGTAAGGCGCGTTTTTAGGGTTACCGAGTGTCTCGCAGACCTCTTCTCTGGGTAGATTGCAGTCGTGGTTGCCGAGGCAATGGTACACCGGCATCGCCCCCGCGCCCGCGCGTACGACGGATCGCATGACGTCCATGTCGGCGCGTGATTTGTCCGCGAGGTGTGTCGGGACCGGGCCGGTGCGCGTGGGGACGGGGACGGTGACGTCGTCGTCGTTGTACCCGTCGATGAGGTCGCCCAAGTTGACGATGCACGCCATCGACTCGCCTTTGGCGCGGAAGTCGACGAAAGCATCCGCGAGGCGGGTCGCGGAGGCGCGGAAGTACTTGACCCTCCCGGGCTCGGACGGGCGCTCGTAGTCGTCCTTGTCCGCGTACTGCGCGTCGGCGAAGAGCCCGATGGTGAACAGCGGCTTGGCGCGCATGACCTCCAACCGATCGGCGCTGCCCATCGATTGTATGGAGGGCCGTCTCCTCGCGTCGTCGTTCATCGCACCCGGTTCACCGTACGCCCTGACCGTGAGAGGTCCACGACGATGCGCGATGACGCGTGTTGTCGGTCGGGTGTATACGAGCGAAGGGCGGTGCGCGATCGCGCTCGCCGTGAGCATGTCACCGCTCGCCGTGTGAGGCGGCACGGGCGAGGGCGGGTGTGCCACCTCAGCGCGAGTTTTGGCGGGACGTGGATCTCGATCCAGCCCCTGCACGAAGAAAAGCGCCCCTCGGTTCCGCCGGCGTTCAGTGCCCGCGCGCGCGCCGCCGCATCCACCGACCACCCGCACGACCGGCACACATGCGCGCGCTCGTATCGGTGCCGTCGATCCGACCGACGACGCCTCGGTCGTCGACGCGGCGGCGCCGCGATACGCCCGCGACGCGGCGCGGGTTTGGAGGCCGACGAGTCCTCAACAACCCAACGCGCGCGGTGGTTCACAGCGACGCCACGCCGCGCCTCCCCGCCACCGCCGGCGGGTTCTTCGGAGATCTGGACGTCGCCGCGAGGACCGAGACGCGCGCCGCGCCCGCCCCGCACGTCGTCGACCGACCCCCGCCGGGAGTCGTCGACCACTTCCCGCCGCCGCCCGTACCTCACGACGAGGCGCTCAGCCCTTTCGGGCCGCTCGAGCCCGAACACGGCGCCTCGCACACGCGCACGTCGACGCACGCGCGGCACCCTCACACGATCCGCATCATCCTCACGCGTCCGATCGATAAGCACTTGGCGTTCATGCCGGCTCACGCGCCCGCGCAGCACTGCGCGCTGACGGAGCTCGCGGTAAGTAAGCGCGCCCCCAAAGCCACGACCCGCACCCCGAGAAAAAGAGTCAACTACAGTGACTTAGTCTTCAAACTTTTTCGCAGGACCCGAGAGACTTGCCGAGCCCGGCCACCGGCGCCGTCGTCACACACGTGCACCCGTTCCCCGGCCTCGCCGGTGGACTCGTGTTACCCGGCGATCAGCTGCTGTGGCTGGAGGACCGAGCCAAGACGCCGGGGCACCTGGACGCGACGGAGGCTCCGTTCGGTACGATCGACAGGGTGGCGTCCGAGGCGGGTGGCTCGTGCGTGACGTTGTTGTTTGCCCGGTGGGAAGACGGGGAAGTGCAGGGTGGGGAGTTTCTGGCGGCGAGGTACTGAGTTGAGTGGTGCGTGTGTGGGGTGGATCAACGACGACTCCACGTGTGATGGTCTCAGCGATCGCCTTATGTGCGTCAATACGAGCGTACTGATTTTTACCACAAACGAGAACGTGAACGAGATGAACTCGACCCGCAGCTGATGGAACCAAACAGACGCGTGGAAATCTCTCTGTGACGCGAGAGGCCGCGTTCATCGGCTATCAGCTGGAGAGCAATTCAACATTCATCTCGTTCACGTTCCTTCGGTTCAGTACGCACGTGTGGACGCTCACGTGGAGTGAGGGTTGCGGTTCCACCTCGGGCGCTACGTGACTCCGTCGCGATGAGACTCGCTCGCGCTGCTCCACAACTTCTTCGGAACGCGAACGAGATGGTCACAAACCTCAGATGCTATGTTTAGCATCTGGGCTGTTGTAGGTAGCACTATGGTGATCATCTCGTTCGCGTTCCTGTGGATCAGCGCGCGCGTGCATTACCTCACGTAGCGTCTTCCTTCCATCATCCTTTTGTAAAAACGCTCCACGAATTCGCGTTACGAACTCGCACCGAAATTTATCGCAACGGCTAGTTTTTCCTTCTCTCGGACGCATCACCGTATAGCTCCACGACCTTCGACGCAAAGCACAGCGAGGATGGCGCCGAGCGATCCCCCGCGCAAGCCCTGGGGCGCGCCCGCGTCCTTCGGGCGCGGCACGAAGAAGCCGCCCACCGTCGGCGCGCATGCCCGGCGCCCGTCGACGTCCGTCTACAATCCTCCCCCCGTAGCGTCGTCGTCGAAACCGAGGGGCAACAACGACGACGACGAATTCGACGGCACCGGCGCGGCGGCGTCCGGCGACGAGAACGACGCCAACTTCCGCGCGTGGCAGCGCGTCGCGTCCAACGCCAAGGCATCCTCCACCAAGGCCGCGAAGCCGTCGTCCAAGTCCAAGCCCAACGCGGCGGCGGCGTTCAAGGCGACGCCAACGTCCCCGTTCGGCGCCCACGACATGGATTCGCTCGCGGCGCCCGATGGGTCGTACGTGCCCCTCGGTGACCATGCGCACGCGTCCTTCCACGATCTCGGCCCTGAGGAGAAGCGCAAGGTGGCGAAGCTCATCCGGCAGGTGGTGGAGCTCTCCGAGGCACGGGCCAAGCTGGAGAAGGAGCTGGAGACGCTGAAGGGCCGGTGCGCGACGGAGGAGGGCGCCCGGCGGGATGCCGAGACGGCCGAGGCGAACGGACGCGCGGAGATCGAAAGCCTCAGAACGCGGCTCGATGAAGCCCTGGCGACGATCAACGCGCTCGGAGTCGGGCACGCGGGGATGCTCGGGATGGGTCCATCGGGCGAGCTCACCATCACGCCGCTGCCGGATACACCCGCGCGGCGCGCGTCCGCACCAAACACAGCTGTGTCGCCGGAGAGCGCCGGGAAAGATTCCCCCGCCGCGGTTGGACTAGTCACCGAACCCACGGAGGAATCCATCGCGTCGCCATCGATCGCACCGGCCGGGTCACCTCCTGAGACCATCATGGTGCGCACGAGCGCGACGGAGACGACGCCCAAGCCCTCGACGCCCCCCGCGGCTGTCGTCGCCGCGGCGAAAGAGAGAGCAGCCGCAGCCGAGAACGCCGCGAATACACAGCCGAATAAACAGCCGCGACAACCGCCGAACTCACCGTTCGTTCCCGGTCTCTCCCCCGGGTCCGCGCGGGACCTCCGGTGGCTCTCCGCGGTGCAATCCGGCGCTGCCCAGCGTGCACCCGCGTGGGCCAAGTCGTCCATGCTCGCAGCCGCCGCGCGCAACGCGGCGGCTCACAAGATCGGCCCGGGTTCCGGGGGTTCCGACGGATCGTCTTCGTCGTCGCCGAGCCCGGTGACCCCGACGGTTCGTACCGGGATCCGAACCGTCGCGACGCCTCACGCGGCGGCGACGCCCACGGCGATGGGCTCTGCGCAGTGTTCCGGCGCGACGATGAACATGACGCTCTCACCCGACAGCGTGGGAGCGGCTCCGACCCCGGGTGAAGAATCAACGAGCGCGAATGTTCATTCGGTGACGCCCGAGTTGCCCGCGGAGGTGAGGGCAGCCGCGAAGAAGGCTGCGGCGGCGGACCCGGACGACGCGCTCGTCGCCGCGCTCGCCGCGGCCGCCGCCGCGCAGGCTGGGATCCACTGGGAACCCTTCGACGGGAATTCGATCGATTCGCCCAGGGGGGAGGCGGCAAGTAATTCAATCGACGGCGAGCCACCGAAGGTGCTTCGATTCGATCCCAACATGGGGCCATCCGGGGCGTTTTATTTCGCGGACGCGAGCGTGGACACGACCACCACGTCGTCCGTCGCGGTGAACTCGCCCGCGCCCACGGTGCCGACGGCTGATTCGCCCGCCCCGACGGCCCCCGCGCCGGGAGGTACTAACTCGTTCGACGCGAGCTTCGCGGTCGAGAGTGATGACTGCGCAACGAAAGAGGAGGAGGAAAGAGAAGGCGCGCCCAAGGACGTATTCGCCGAGGTTGCCGAGAAGGTCACGGCTCATACCGTCGCCTCAGTGCTCGGAGTGGACGAGTCAGGCCGCCGGGTGTCCGCGGAGGAGGCTACCGAGTTCCTGCTCGAGGTTGACCGGAAGATGACGAATTACGCATCCGCCGCCGCTGGCGGGCCGACCGTCCCGAGCCCGACGCCCGAGTCCGACGGGACGTTCGCGTTCAGCGACGCGAGCTTCAGCGCGGTCATGCACCCACCCTTATCCCCGCCCTCGCGGATCATCGAGGACTTCCTCGTGCTCAAGGGTACCACGCCGGTGACTCATCCGGTGACGCGGCAAAGGGTGGTGACTCACCGCCCCGCGCCCTCCCCCGAAACCGCCGCCGCGCTCGAAGCGTGCCTCGGCGTCACGGACCCACGCGCGGACCCCGTCGGCGACCACGTGTCATCCGCGCCCGTCACCCCCGTCCGCGCGTTCGACGAGTTTGTCAAGCGTCGACACGGCGACGGACGCGCGAGCTCCATCGTCGCCGCCGCAGCCGAGACGGTCCGTCTCGGGATGAACCACCGCCGCTCCGGCGGATCGATCGACGCCTCACCCGCGGGTCACTCGCCGGGTCACTCCCCCGCGCCGCCGCCGTCGGTCCTATCGTTCGGACAAGGTACCAAGCCGGCGTTTGTCATGACGCCCAACAGTTTGGCGGCGAGGCGCGAGAAGGCGGCGGCTGTGGCGGAGAGGTTGCTGGCGCTCGAAAGAACGGAGGCGGCGGCGCTGGAGAGGGTGGAGGTTTCAAGCCCGAGCCCCGCGCGCGTGAAGGTTGATGCGCGCGTGAGGGTTGATGCGCCGGTGAGGGTTGATGCGCCCGTGAGGACACCGCCGCCGGTAGCGTGGGAGATCCCGAGCCCTCAGCCGTTGAAGGCCGCGACCGGTCCAAGTTCTGCCGACCGTCGTTCGACTAAATTCGAGGAGGAAAAGAGGGATACCCCCGCGCGGTTGCTCGACGACGCGCAGGCGTTCTCGTTCGACCTGTCGCTCATCGACCTCGTGGACGAGGCGGAGGCGATGCTCCGCGAGGAACGGGAGGAGGACGAGTTGGAGCTCAGCGATGACGAGCCGGTCGTTCCTTCCAGACGCGTTTCCGGGGTTTCCGGGCGTCGGACACCGGCTACCCACAGAAAACCGACGGCGCCGAGGACGGCGGAGAAGAAGAGGACGACGCGGGATTCATCCAAACCGTCCGCCGCCGCTCGAAGGGCACCCGCGCGGACGCCCCTGGGACCGATGCGCCCGAAGGACTACAACAAGTTCGGCGGGGTGAGGACGCCGCCGAGCAGGGGCAAAGGAGGTGACAAGCCCGGGTGGGCCGTCGACTACCGCTCTTTTTCAATCGGAAAAGCCGGCGAGCCGGGGTTGTGACGAGACTGTGACGAGCGAACGCGATTTTCTTCAAACGCTTTTGATGACATTGAAACGTCTCTTGTAGTTTTAAACGATAAGTGTTTCCCCCTCGATTGTATCCACAGTCGTCGGCGAGCCCCCGCGCTCAAACCGATAATATCCCTCCCCATCCCGTCCCCCCGTTTTGATTCCCCAATCCCGAATCACCTCTTGGCCGCCCGGCCGTTGAGGTCCGCGCCCGCCGCGCGCTTACCCACAGCCATGCTCGCGCGCCTCGCGAGCGCACCTGGCGGCAGTGGCATCATGCTGGACCTGCGAGCCTTATCCCCAGCCTTGGCCGCGGCCGCCGCCGCGGGTCCAACCACGACGTTGGCACCCGCGTTTTCCTTGTTTTCGTAAGTGACGTTGCGCTTGGCCCGCGTCTTGCCGCCGCCGAGCTCGACGGCGTTCACCTGCGCCGCAAACTTGAGCGAGTGCATGGATTCCTCCGCGCTCTCGGGCTCCGGCGCGACGTTGACCATCATCAGCGTCTTGCCGTCGCCGCCCAGGCACGGCGCGAGGAGGTGCGTCAGCTTGCTGTTCCTGTACGGGATGTGCTTATCCCCGCGGCTGATGGACATGAAGACGTCGCCGAGCGAGGACAGCGATTTGTTGATGGCGCAAGCCTCCTTCATGCGCTGGCCCTCCGCGCCCGACCGCGCCGTGCGCTCGCTGCCCGCGAGGTCCACCAGGTTAAGGCAGCCGTTGAGCAGCTGCCCTGACGCCGGGTGCCTGCCCGTGATGTACAGCAGGAAGAGAGTGTGCGAGCGGCTGGATTGCGCGTTCATCTGCGTCGCCTCCACGGCTCTCGCGGCGGCGGCGCGGCGTACGAGGCCCGCGGCGGCGTCCACGCTACGCACGGGCTCGCGTTCCACGCCTGATACCGTCGGGCATCCACCTTCCGGTGCGCTGACGATCTTGTGCTTCTCGTCGTGGTCCGCGCCGGGCTTGAGCAAGTCGCGAACCCGCTCGTTGTAAATCTCGACGTAGGACGCCTCCATCGTGTACTCGTAGCCCTTCTTGGAGAGCTGCTCGGCGTGCTCCAGCACCTTCTGGACCGCACGCGGGATGATACCGCGCTGGTCACCCTCGCCCGCGCCGAGCATGGTGTGCGTCTTGCCTGAACCCGTCTGACCGTAGGAGAAGAGGCAAACCTTGTACCCGTCCAGCGCGGATTGCACCAGCTGGCTGACATCCTCGAAGATATCCTCCTGCCGCGCCTCCGGGCCGAAGCACTTGTCAAAGGAGAACACGGCGTCGTCGCCGAGCCTGTCGGTGATGGACATGGACTCCACGTCGATCGTCTTGACTGCGCACGCGCCACCGGGCGCGGGCGGGCGCGTACGGGCAAATACCCTGACGTTACCGCGGAGCTCCTGAATCTGGTTATGGAGCTGCCGCCGAGTCTCATCGGCGTCGAGGAGCTGATCTTCGAGCTCCTTGACGCGATCGTTAGTCGCCGCGATCGCAGCCTCCTCCGCGGCGATGCGCGTTTGCTCCTCGGCGAGCTGGCGCCGTACGTTGTCGATCTCCTTGTTTGCGAGCACCAGCATCTCGTTACGCTTCTCCTCGCTCTGTCCTTGCGCCGCTCGCATCGACGCAACTTCGGATCTGAGCTGCGCGGCGGCGTTTTCAACCTCCTTGGTGGCGCGCTCCGCAGCCTCGGCGCGCGCGACGACGGCAGCCTTCTCAGCCTGCGCGAGTTGCGCGGCGGCGTCGGCGGCGCGCTTGACGCGGCAAACCTCCTCCTTTTCGCTGTCGAGCTGCGCGATGACGCCGTCGAGGCGCGCCTTGTGCTGCGCCGCGCGTTCTTCCGCGTTTTGCACAGCCTGGTCGCCCTGCTCGTGCGCCAGCCTTCGAGCCTCGGCGGCGCGCACCTCAGCCTCACGCACGGCGGCGTCGCGCGCGTGCTTGGACTCAGCGTCCAGCTCGGCTCGGAGCATGGAGAGCGCCGTCTCCCGGTCCTTGCCCGCGGTTTGTTCGAGCTCGAACCTGACGCGAGCGACGGCGGCGTCCCTCTCGGCGGCGGCTTGCACGGCGAGCTGGTTGGTAAGCTCGGTGAGCGCAGTCTGGTGTCGGCCCTCAGCCTGCGCCTCCAGCGCCTTGACCTTGACGTCGGCGGTGGACTCGAGGGTGGTGCGGAGGTCCGCGACTGCGGCGGCGATCGCCTGCGCCTTTTGCGTCTCAAACTGCGACTCGAGCGTCGCCTTTTGGCGCTCGAGCGAAGCCTTCTTCTCCTGCTGCGCGAGGTCGAGCGCGGCGGACTTGGACTGCTCGCCGCTGCTCTGCAGCATCTCGAGCTGCGCCTCGAGCGCGGCGGCTTGCTGCTCCGCGGATTGCTTGAGCAGCTCAGCCTTGAGCTCGGCCAACGCCTGGGTCTTGGCGGCAGCCTCCTCGTCGCGGATCTGCCTCTCGAGCGTCTCAATCGCCTGCGACTTGTCCTCGATGAAAGCTTCAGCCTGGGCGTCGAGCGCGGACTCCTTCTCCTTCTCGGCGGTTTGCTCGAGCTCGCGTCGTTGCGTAGCGAGCGAGGCGGCCATCTCAGCCGCGGCGGCTTCGAGAGCCTGGACGCGCGCGGCGGACGCCTCGGCGAGTGCCTCGGACTGCGCGGCGGCAGCCTGTTGCAGCGCGGACGCCTTCTCGGCGGCGCACTCGGCGCGGACGGCGCTCTCGCGCTGCTCGAGCTCGGCGGCCTTCTCGGCGGCGGCGGCGGCGAGGGCGGACGCGGCGGCCTCGGCGGAATCGTCGGCGGCCTGCGCGGCGCGAGCCTCGGCAGCCTGGACCGCGACGGCGACGTCGGCGGAGGACTTCTCGCTGAGCTCCTCGTGGAGGTTGTTGACGGTGAGTCGAGCCTTCTCATCGGCGGCCGCCAGGGCGGATTCGAGCTCAGCTTGGGCGGCGGCGCGCATCGAGGTCATAGCCGCCGCGTGTGCCTCCTCAGCCTGCATGGAGAGTGTGGCGCGCTGCTCCTCGAGCGCAGCCTCCATCTCGGCGGCGGCGACGGCCAGGGCGGACTCCTTGTCCGCGGCGGATGTGGCGCGGAGGGACGCCTCGAGCGCCTGCATAGCCTCGCCCTTATCCCCGTGCGCCGCGGCGAGCGCCGTGGACATCTCAGACGCGAGCTTCGCCTCGAGCGCGGCGATCGACTCGGCGTGCGCGGCGGTCGCGGTGGCGAGCGCAGCCTGCTTGTCGGCGAGCGCGGCAGCCTCGGCGTCGGCGACAGCCTCGGCACCGGCGGCGGCGGCGGCGGCGAGCGCGGTGGATTTGTCGGCGGCGGCGGCGGTTAACGCCGCCGCGTGCATCTCCTTGAGGGCATCCGCCGCGGCCTTGGCCTGCATGGCTGCGGACTCGAGCGCGGCGGTCTTGTCCGCGGCGGCTGCGGCGAGCGCGGCGGTGCGATCCTGCGTGAATCGCGCGTTCATGGCCTCCTCCTGCTCGCGTAGCGCGTCACCCTTCTCCTTGGAAAAGTTTACGTACATTTGCGACTTTTCGTTGGCGGCGCCGACCAGAGCCTCGGAGCGCTCGGCGGCGGCTTCGGTGAGCGCCTTGGACATGGCCTCGGCAGCCTCCTTGCGGATGGCAGCCTCTTGGATCTTGAGCTGCGTCGCGAGGTTCTTCTCGGACTTGTCCTCGAGCTTCTCGGTGACGTCGGCGACTGCGGCTTTCATGGAAGCGTCGGCGGCTGCCAACTTTTCTGCGAGAACCGCCTGCGCGGTTGCTTGGGCGTCGGCGAGCTCAGCCTTGAGCTGATCGGCGAGCTCAGCCTCACGCGCGTGGAGGGCGGCGGCGGCGGCTTCGGCGGCAGTTTGCAGCGCGGCATCCTTCTCCGCGGCGCACTCCGCGCGCACCGTCTTCTCGAGGCGGGTAGACTCCTCTTTGAATTCGGAGGAGGCGCCTTCGAGCATCTGGAGCCTCGCGGCGGACATCTCGGCGCGGAGGGACGCCTCGAGCTCGGCGAGCGCGGTGTCCTTTTCCTCCTTGGCCTCAGCCTTGGCCCACGTGATCTCAGCCTGCGCGGCATCGTGCGCGGCGGACTCAGCCTTGGCGACGAGGTCGTGCGTGAGATCCTCGGCGGCGGCGGACGCTTTGTCGAGTTCCGTCGCGAAATCAGCCTTGAGCGAGTCAATCTGCGCAGCCATGGAAGCCTCGGCGGCGGCGACGGCGGATGCGACGGCGTTGGCGTGTTCCTCGGCGGCGGCGGCGAGCGCGAGCTCCTCGTGGCTCCGCGCGGAGGTGCGGAGGGCAGCTTCAGCGGCGGCGGCTTCAGCGGCGTAGCGAGCGGCGCACTCTTCGCGAACCGCGCTCTCCGCCGCCGTGAGCTTCTCCTGCGCGGCGACGGCGGCTTGTTGCAGCTCGAGCGCGCGCGTCGCGGCGGATTCCTCGACGAGCTGCGCGCGCTGGCTCTGCAGCGCGGCGTGCGCCTCGGCGGCGAAGGCTTCCAGCGCCTGCTCCTTCTCACCCGCGAGCTTAGCCTCGAGTTCCTTCACCGTCGCGGACTTATCGGCGTTGGATGACTCGGAGAGCTCACGAGTCTTGGCCTCCATCGCGGCGGCGTGTGTCGCCTCCAGGTGTAGCCTCTGCTGCTCGAGCTGGTGTGCGGTGGACTCGGTGAGTTTCTGCTCGAGTTGGGCGAGCGCGGCGGCGTGTGTCGCGAGGGTCGCGTCGAGCGCCGCCTTGGCGTCGGCGGCGGCGGCGGCGAGCGCGGCGGCTTTCTCTTCGACGAATTTGTTTTGCGTTTGGTGCATAGCCTCGGCGAAGGACGCTTCCGCGGCGAGCTTCTGCTGCTCGAGGGATGACGCGACGTGCGCCTGCGCGGCGGCTTCCAGATCGGCCCGGAGCTGCGCGAGCGCCTGCGTTTTGTCATCCGCCATCGCTCGCTTGGTCTGCTCGAGCGTCTCCCGGGCGTTGAGCTCCAGCTTGGCGATCTTCTCCTTGTGCGCCAGCCTGGCTGCGGCGGTGTCACCCTTGGCAGCCTCGACGGCATCCTTGAGGTCAGCCTTGAGCGCGGAGACCTGGCCGAGTAGGTCCTCCGCGCGCGCCGCGGCGGCGGATTCGACCCGCGTGAGGGTCTCCTTGGCGGCGAGCTTGGTCGCCTCGTGAGCCTTCTCCGCGGCGTCAACCGCTCGGGAGAGTTCGCGGGACGCGCCCGCGTTTTCAGACTGCAGCTGCGCCTCGCGGGCGGCTGCGCGCTCCTTCACCGCGGCGAGGGTCGCGGCGGAGTCCGCGGAGGCTTTCGCGGCCGTCTCGCGTGCTTCGCGGAGCTGCTCGAGGTGAACGGACTCGCGCTGCTTCGTCTCCTGCTTGTGTTCGTGCGATTGTTCCTCGAGTTTACGCTGCATAATCTCAGCCCACTCGGCGGCGATTTCCTCCTCCTTGCGCTTGATCTCATCTCCAAAGTTATCCTCGAGCATGTTCAGCGCCTCATCCTTGGCGTGCATCATCTGCGCCCTGAGCGAGTCCATCTCAGCCTGCGCCTGTTGGGCGGCAGCCTCGGCGGAGGCGCCGAGCTCCTCGACGCGCGCGGCGGCGTCCGAGGCGGCCGACTCCAAATTTGCAATTTGCGCTCGGAGATCCGCGGAGAGCGCCTCCGTTTCGGCTCTTGAAGCTTCAAAGGCGGCGGCGTCGCTATCCTTGGCGAAGGTGAGCGCGCTGAGCTCAGCCTTGACCTCCGCGAGCTCACCGCGGAGTGATTCGTTGAGCGCGGCGGCTTCGGCGGCGGCGGCTTCGGCGTGCGACGCGGATTTCTTCTCCTCGGCGAGGTGGTCCTGCGCCCGAGCCGCCGCGGCTTCAGCCTTCTCCGCGGCGACGATGCGCTGCTCGAGGTCAGCCTCGCGCTTGGAGAGTGACGCCTTGAGCTTCTGGTGTTCCTCGTCCCTGATCTGCGCGCGTTCCTGCTCGAGCTGGTCGATGCCGAGCTGAAGCTGCGCCTCTTGTTCCTCGATCCTCCGAAGGTTTTCCTCGAGGAGCGTGTTCTGGGATTGCACGCGGCGCTTCTCAGCCTCCAGCTCCGCGCGCTCCTCCGCGGTGGCCATGGCGGTACCCTGGGTGTTCGCGTTCGTCGCGGCAGCCTGCGACGCGAGCTGGTTGGCCATCGACGCCGCGGAAGCCTCCGCCGCGCCGACGGCGGTGTCCATCTCAGCCACGAGCTCCGTCTCTAAGTTCGCGCACGCATCCACCAGCTGGTCCTTCTTGGTGTTCATCATCTTGAACGTCTCCTTGGACGCCTTGATGTGGTGCGTGAGCTCTTTGAGGTACGCGTCGCCGTCGCTCTTCTTGGTCTTTGGGCGAAAGGTGACGATGCGTTCGACGCCGCCGAGAAAAGCTGCGTCGTCGAAGATCATCTCGGCGAGTTCCTTCACTCGGCCGATCTCGCGTGCGTTGTACGGCGTCGCGGCGAAGCCCTGGATGTCGGCACCCTTCTGGCGGAAGTCCTGGGGTGCCATGGACTTGCGCTTGAGGCCGTTGAGCCTGGTGGGGAGGTGGTCGCGGGATGGGAGGAGTCGCGTGTGAGTCGGCGGTGGGAGGAAAAGATGGGTCTCGGCGGTGGGAGGGGGGAACGGAAGTCTCGGTGCGGGATGTGCGCGCCGCGCGCGGGGTGGTGATGCGCGGGAGCGAGATCCGGGGGGATATCGGGACGACGTGAGAACGCATCGTATCGATGCGATCGCCCGCGGTTCCGATACCGCCCCGCGACGCGTCCCATGTCGCGTCCCACCCCGTCGCGCGGCGGTGGAAAAACCGCCGGGGGTATTTATTCGTAACGCGCGTTCGATGACCCACCTGCCCTTGAAGCTGGCGAGCTTGGCGGCGCTGTTGGGGGCGATCATCTCGTTGACGTTGGCCTCGGTGAGCGTGCCGGTGCGGTTGGGAGTGCGCGATGACGCGCGAGCGCCGTCGAAGTTCTCCTCGCCCGCCATGTCGACTCTGGGAACCGCGCTCTCGCTTTTCCCCCTCGACGACCGGTCAGTCGTTTTTGCAGCCTTCGGATCCGACGGGCGGTCGAACTGAAGGTCGTCGCTGGGTCCGATGTGCTCAGACCTGATGTATCCGCACCGGGAGCGTGCTCGCTCTCGCGGAATGCGCGATGTCGTCCGTGCGACGGAACTGTGGCCGCGGCGATGGAGTCGCGCGCCGGTTCCCCCAGCTGTTGTTGTTTTCGGAAGTCGCGAACGGAAACGGGGCTCGATGATTTTCAGATTCGTGCGTCGAAAAATTAAACCGTCGTTGAACCGTCGACTTCGGCCGATCTCGGAGGTTGACAGGCGAGCAGTCTACAACTTTTGCAGAAGAGCATAATCGAAAGATGAACACGTCTCGGGGTTGCCCACGCACGACGCTCACTTTGCCCGTCTCGCGAGGAAGGGGAAGTGACGTCGCGCGAGCTCGAGCCGTCGCGCGGCACGAGGGGAGTCTCGGAGTTTACCGACGCACTCCAGGGGGCTGAGCGATGTCCGCCCTACGGGAGGCCGCGCGGGCGACGCGCGCGCCACGGATGAGGAAGCAGGCCATGGAGCTCACCGAGGCTGCGGCGAACAGAATCAAGGAGCTGCTCAGCTCGCGCGCCAAGCAGTACTTGAAGATCGGGGTGCGCACGCGCGGGTGCAACGGGATGACGTACACGATGAACTACGCGGACGACGGCGACAAGGGGAAGTTCGACGAGGTCGTCACGCACGAGGGGAGCGGCGTCAAGGTCATCATAGATCCCGCCGCGCTGATGCACGTCGTCGGCACGAAGATGGACTTCGTCACGGACAGGCTGCGGAGCGAGTTCGTGTTTGAGAATCCCAACGCCAAGGGCGAGTGCGGGTGCGGAGAGTCCTTCAACGTGTAGATCTAGCCGGCGCCGTCACCGTGGGGAGGGCGGAGGGCGGAGGGCGGACCCACACATTCCATTTAGACCTAAACAATTTTTTTCCAAATAGCCGCGAGAGACGCACGAACTACAGTGCTCTTGTTCGCGACGAGTGTAATACCTATACAAACGCGGGATAACAGCTAAGAGTTACGAGATACTACATCCCTATAACCCCACGGACGGCTTCTCGGTCCGCTGAAGCTCCAGCCGCCGGGTCTCCACCACGCTCGCGAGCTCCCCTTCCAAACTGTAGTCGTGGTCCACCGCCCACTGCATGTCAGCCTTGCTCAGCACCGTCGCCAGGACCCTGGTGGACGCCACGACGGACGCGGTCCTCGCCTTGCCCGGGTGCGCCGCGTTGTCGTCGATGTGCCCGTCGCTCTTCGCCACCGCCATCTCGCCGATGAAATCCCCTTTACCCCGCGTCGCCACCTGCACCGCGCCGCCGTCGGGGTGCGTCACGATGACGTCGCACGTGCCCTCGCGGATCAAAAACACCTCGCGGCCGATCTCCCCTTGCCGCACGATGTACTCGCCGGGGCGGAACTCCCGGACGTCCAGTTTCAACGCGTCGGCGAAGTTGTGGAGCCTCAGCCTCGACTTGCGAAGGTCGCGGGACGAGCAGTCGAGGTTGGACGTGAACCAGGTGTGACTGAGTGCGTCCGCGGCGGTGAGACGCGTGAGCGGGTTGACGTCCAGCAAACCCCTCAACAGGTCCTTCACCTCGTCGCTGATTTGTTTCCACTCGGGCTGCGCGGTGTCCTGTACACAAAACACGAGTACTCAGTCTAATCGCCCGTAGAGTGCTAACTCTTAATGATAAATAAAATAAACGCACCATTTTCCCGGAACAAATCAGGCGGAACAAAGTCTGCTGATCGTCGTGCGCGAAAGGAAAGGAGCCGATGAGGAGAGTGTACAGGATCACGCCCATGCTCCAAACGTCCACGGCGGGAGTGTAGGGCTTACCGAGTAAGATCTCGGGTGCCACGTAGGACGGGGTGCCGCACTGCGTCTGGAAAACTTGCCGGGCGGTTTTGGCGTTTCGCGCCAATCCGAAATCTGCGATGACGACGGAGGAGATGTCGTTTGGCCTCGCGAGTAAGAGGTTCTCGAGCTTGAGGTCTCTGTGCGTGACGTTGTTGAGGTGCATGTACGCGAGGGCGTCCAGGAGTTGCCGCGCGATGGACTTGGCGTCCTCCTCCTGCGAGCAGACGGAAAATGATGAGAGTGCTTGTGGTTAGCTTTTTGGTTATTTTTGGAATTGGATTTGGGGTTGGGGATGGGGATGGGGTTCCTCCGGGGTGTCGCGTATGGGGTTTATGCGTGACTCACGGTGTAGTTTCCGAGGTCGAGCAGCGCGTCCAGCAGCTCGCCGCCCTTGAGGTGCGACATCACGATGTAGAACTTGCCGTTCTGGACGAAGTACTCTTTGATGTACACCACGTTGGCGTGCTGCAGTTTCTTCATGACTTCAATCTCGTTGCGAATCTCGTCGACGGAGACCTCGTCGTCCTTCGGGGCGGAACTGGCGGTGGCCTTCATGACCTTGATGGCGTACTCCTTGCGCGTGGTCTTGTGCACCGCGCTCCACACCACCGCGTAGCCGCCCGTCCCGAGCACCGCCTTCAGGTCGTAAATATCCTGAACCCTGCGCAAGTTTTTGATGCTCGGCTGCGCGAGGGCGCCGCGGAGGTGCGCGGGTGAGGTTCCGCTGGGTGTGGAGCCCGCCCCCGCGCTGGCGCCGTTACGCAGCGCCTTCTTACCCTTCGACGCCTTGCTCGTGGTCGTGCCCATCTCGAGGTGGACGACGCGCGACACGCGTTCTACCCCGATCCTCGGGCGCCCCTCGGAACGTCAACAACTCAGCAGCGCCCTTTTTCGGCCCGAACCGACCGTCGGGGAAAAACGTTATCCGGTCCTATGAATAACAGTCTGGAAAAACAGAGAAATAGCTCATAAAAGGTGAACTTTTCGGAGACGTAACCGGGATGACCGTCACGTTTTTGCAACGTGTTCGAGTCGGAACTTTCAGTCACGTGTTGATTCACGAGCTGATTCAGGCTGAGCGTTTCACGAACCAGCTGGGGGAACAACGACACAGTGGACATGAGCGGAGTGACGCTGGCGCCCAGGCCCCCGAGGAGGGACAGGCCGGCCCCCGGGGGTGTTCCCCGGCCGTCGGGTCGGACCATCAGGCCGCATAAACTGCGGAGGGAGCCGCTCAGGGAAGACGACGGGAACGCAGGTGACGTTGGGGAACGTGCCGCGGCGTCCCATCGCGCCGGGGGACTAAACACATCGGACGGAACGACGCACAGGCGATGGAACCCGAGCGCGGCATCCAAGCGCCCGTCACCGCCCAAGGCCCCGAGCCATCTCGACAAGGAAAACGACGATGCGTGCGCCGCAAAGGCGCCGATCGTGCTCGAACCCCCGCCGCGCGCCGCCTTCGACTTCGCCGCCGCCGTCTCCAGCGACGCGCGAGCCTTTCTCGCGAAGCAACAACAAAAAGGAGGAGCGGGTGGGTCCCATCGACACCGCCGGGGCGCCAGGGCGGGATCGAGCAGCCCGGATTCAAACGAACCCTCATCAAACGGAGCGGCGGCATCTAAGGGCTGGAACGGGTCCATGACACTCGACCCGAACGCGTGGCCATGCGCGGCTGAGAGGGGGGATGGGGAGAGGAAGATGACGCCGTCGCCGCCCGGACATCACATGCCCGGTGTCCGGATGAGACGACGACGCTCACCAGGTCACTGGACCTCCACCCTCCGAGGCACCGAGGCAGAGACGAGCGGAACGCGACGCGCGAGGAGCGCGGAGGCGGACCCCGGTAGAACCCAATCGGGCCTCGGGGAGACTGAACCCCATGGTGGCGATGATCAATCCATCGACGAATCTAAAGATGGAAAGTCGAGAAACTTGGCGCCGGCGTGGGCGGTGGCGCGGGCGCGGACGTCGTATGAAACCAGGCACAAGTCCAAGTCCGCGCACGCGGGCTCGAGGCATAGGAAACCGGGATGGAACTCGGACGTCACGTTGGGTGCGACGGACGGTGAGATCAACGCGCGGCAGGGAACCCCGGTCCGGGGTCTGCGGCAGCAGGTTCATGAGTGGCGCGTCAAGTGCGACGATTTTCAACGCGAAAACGAGTCCCTGAGGGCCGATGCCTCCGAGGCACGGGCGGACGCCGAGGCTAAAGAGACGCAGATACAAGTCCTGCTCGCGAGGGTGAGGGAACTGGAGACTCTGGTGTGCGAACGGAACGAAGGAAGAGGTGAGTCTAATGAAGGGGGCCGGGCAAATAAAACGCCGCCGCGGAGAATCGTGAAAAAAACCGACGCCGTCGACCCGCCGTCGCCGTTTTCGAACGATTGGTCCCCGCCCACCGTGCACACATCCTCGCATGCCGTCGACGACAGCCCGCCGCGCCATATGGCTCGGTTCAGCGCGGGCCCGGGTGAAACGGCTGAAACGGAGCCGTTAGGAGGCTTCGGTTCCCCGGAGCGGTTCTTCGGGAGCTCTCCCGGTAGCGCCGGAAGCGCGTCGGGGTCGACGGGCTCCCTTCAGCCGGACGAACCCCCGAGCCCGATACTCTTCCCGATAAGAGTGTCCGCACTGCGTGAGGAGACGAGTGATACGAGGACGAAGACTGAGGAGGGGAACGAAGGAATTGATGCTTCCGCGGAGATCGACGCCGTCGTCGACGGACTACTCGACTGGGCCGAAGAGGAGGCCGACGACGACTTGTCACCCGCGGAGCCCCGTGACCTTCCCGTGACCCCCGAGCAACGGACCCCATCCCCATCGCGTCCCCCGAGAAGTCATTCATCGCGTCATCCTATACCGACGCTCCTCCCCTGCGTCGCCTGCGCGGATCGCGCGGCTGAACTGGAGAAGGCGTCGATGAAAGAAGCCGAGTTGCGAACCGCGCTCGACGAGGCGGGTTTAATCGCCCGGGAGTACCGAGCCCGGATGCACCACGCGCGGCTGGACGCCGATGGCGACGGGTACATCGGCCTGGACGAGCTGCTCCGCCACGAGCTCTTCGCGTCGTATTCGCAGGCTGTCGTCGAGCGCGTACACGCGTTCTTTCCCTACGCCGACAGGGCCAAGCACGGCGAGCTCGACGAGGATGACTTTGTTAAGCTGACGCTTTGGACGGAGGATAGGAGCACACGGGACTCGCAGAGGTTCTGGTTCGGGGTGGTCGACGTGGACGGCGACGGGGTGCTGGGCGCGCACGACGTCAAGTGGCTGTACGACTCCCTGTGGAAGGAGGAAGGCAGCTGCGTGAGTTGCGAGGATTTGACGTGTCAAATTCACGACATGGCGGGCGTCGACGATTTTCACTTTCGGTCGACGCAGCAGCGCGGGGCGGCGCGGGGCGGCCCAGGGGACCGCGCGTACGCCCCGGAACCCAAACGTTTCGCACCGAGGCCACCCGGGAGTGCGCCCGTGCTCCGAGTCCCGGGTTTAGGGTTGGGGTTTAGGCCTAAACCCTCGGGACCGAAACTGTCGGACCTGCGCAAAAGCGGGCTGGCGCCCGGGGTGTTCGGACTCCTCGTGAACCACAACGACATGTTACTCCGTCGATCCACCGCGGAGTTCTCCAAGCAGGACGTGCCCATGTGAGGGACAAGTAGGGTACGCCATCGCCGTATCGTATCGTCAGTACACACGGCGTGCGTGTCATCTAAAGTTAGCTAAGTGTTAAAGTAGTCGTCTATCTATCGATCGGTCGCGCCGAGGCCCAAGTTTTTCAGCCGACTCGTCTGCGACACCGGCTCCGACAACCCACGCCCTTCCGGACCCAAACCGTCACCCTGCACGTACCCCATCCGGCGCATGATCCTCGACCCGAACCCCGTGGTGTGTGCCTCGAACGTGCCGAAGTCTTCGCTGTACGAGCTCGGGTGTTTTGGGTTCCTCGGGTCTTTCGCGGCGCCGACGTCGACATCGGACTCATCGGCGGACTCATCGGACACGGCTGTGTTCACGCCGGTATCGCCGTCGATGACCCCCGCGCTGCTGAACACCGGCGCACCCACCCGCGCGGCGATCTCCCCGCGCCCCGTGAGCCCCGCATCACGTCGCCCCCGTCGCCCCCGCTCCGACGCGGGCGGCACCTGTCTCCCGGTTCCACGCGTGCCGGGCTCGGTGTTCACCCTCGGCCTCGCGTCCCCCCCGCGGGGTCCCGTCCCGCCCTTTCCGAGGAACTTCGCGAGCCTCGCGAGGCGCGTCGGATCGTTCAGGAACTCGGAACGCGTCGGGACGGGCGCGGCGATGACCGCGGCGCGCGCGGCGGCGGCGGCGGCGGCGGCGGCGGCGGTGGGCTCCGCTTTGTTGATCCCGACGCCTCCGCCGACGGTTCGCCCCCGACCGACGAACGCGTCCGTCTCGCTTCCTTTCTTCGTGATGTTCACGGGATGCGTGGTGTTCACCACTGTGACGTACGCGCGTTTCTTCCGCCCGGACGCCTGTGATGTCTCCACTTCGCATCGCAGGCTCGGGTAGCACTTAGTTAATGCTTCGATCGTTTTCGCGTCTTTGGTTCGCATGCCCCCGCCTGGCGCGGTCCACTCGCGTCGTCCGGACGTGACCAGGGTATCGAGTTCCCGCTTGACATCCTCGGGTTTCCATCCGTTGCGCGCCTCCGCCCGTGTCGCGCGTAACTCCGCCATGTGCCGTTTCTTCAGCGAGCGCTTCTCGCCCGGCATGAGCGCGGGTTTTTTCTTCTTGGCGGTGGCGCCCCGTGTGAGGGCGGCGCCCGGGCCGGCGCCGGTGGACCACGTCCAGCCGTTCGTCGCGGCATCATCCGCGTCTGACCCCGGCGCCTCGCCCTCGTCTCCGTCCGTCTCCGAATCCGAAGAAGACGACCCGGACGAGGACCCGGACGAGGACGAGGTGCGGGGCGTCTCATCGCCATCCTCGGAGTCGCCGTCGTCGTCGTCGTCGTCGTCGAGCGCGAGCGCCGCGAAGGCTCCCGCGTCGACGCCCCGTCCCTCCCTCGGGTCCCCTCCGTCCGACTCCGATGACGACGTATCGGACCCGCCGCCGCGCATCAGCTCGCGGAGGTAGTCGTCGTCCTCCATCCTGACCCCCCCGTCGCCCCCGGCGCCCCTCAGACTGATGAGAGCGGAGCCCAGCGGTGACGCACACTCGATGTTTAATTCACGAATCCCCCGACACACCGCCGAGCGCTTATCCTCACGGACACCGCGCACGCGCCTCGGAGTCGCCGCGATGTCCGCGCACGTCCTCGCGCATGGGCACTCCACGGTCGTCGTCGCATCGTCACGCGCTGTCCCGCGCGCGAGAACCAACCGACCGACCGCCCCCACCCGTCGTCCAAAAGCGCCCGCCCGGGACGTAACGACGAGCGCCAAGCGGGGCAAGGGCGGCAAGGGGGGCGGAGGGGGCGGCGGGGCCGGGGGCACCGCCGTCGCGGGGGATACCCTGCACGTCACACTCGAGGCTGACGGCAGCGACGACTGGCGCCTCGACGACGTCGCCGACGCCATCCGCGCGGGCGGCGTGGGGATCATCCCCACCGACAGCAGGTACGCCTTCGTCGTGGACCTCGAATCACGGGACGGGGTTCAGACGCTGTACGACCTGAAGGGCGCGGGGAACAGCAAGCCACTGTCCATCCTCTGCCGAGGGTTCAGCGACATCGACCGGTACACGCAAGGTTTCCCCGACAACGTCGTCGCCGGGCGCCAGCAGCCGTTCAAGCTCGCGCGCAAGTGCCTCCCAGGTCCTTACACGTTCATCCTCAACGCCGGCAAAGACCTGCCGAAGGTGTGCCTCGTGGACCCACGATCCAAGGCGAAGAACTGCAAGGTACGCAAGACCGTGGGCGTGCGGGTCCCGAACCACCCCGTCACGCAGGCGCTGCTGGCACGGCTCGACAGGCCCTTGCTCTGCGGCACGGTACCCAACCTGGACGAAACGTACGATGACGACAACCAAGATCCCGTGCTCATGCTCGACGAGTACGAACGAAAGGGACTCGCTTTCCTGGTGGACGTCGGCGTGATGCACAACCCGGCGAGCACGGTGATCGACCTATCGAGCGGGTCGCCGAAGCTGATCAGGCGGGGCGCGGGGGACGCGAGCATGTGGGTGGACGAAGACGAGGATCCGACTCTCGCGTCTGACGACGAGGCGTGGGGGTTCTGAATGTTTGGTTTCCATTCGATCGATGTTCGATGTTTAATTTGGACGACGACGCGTGACTGCTGGGTCACGCGTCGTCGTGTTGTTGTATTCTATTCTTTAAGAGTTACGTGTTTAGTCAACGCGCCTCGTTTCGAACGCGTTCGTCGGTTAAGAGTTAGTTAAACTACGCCTTTCCGTGCTTGAGATTGATTAAAAGGCTACCCGAGGGTCCATCGTCGCACACAACGCTAAACCTCTCCACGCTGCGGTGCGTTCGGGTCGACGTACCAGTCCCTGTAGTCGTGCCTTAAGTGCGGCGCGTCCGGCATCGGTATCACGCTCAGCACCACCGGCAGCAGCACCAGCCCAACCGCCAGCCCGTACAAGATCGTGGAAAAGAGCAGAGCGAAGAACACCTGTAACAAACAAAACACACCGTCATCAGTCTAATTGCCCGTACGGAAATACGAAGGTAAGAGCAAAAAGACTCACCCTGAAGATGGTACTCGTGCTGAACGCCATGGGAAGCGTCCCGAGCAGCGTCGTTCCCCCGCCCTTCAGTATGCAGTCGCCCATGGTCATCAGCGTGCGCTTCACCCGAGTCACCCGGTCGGTTCCGGGCTGAGCGAGGAACGCGTGGCAAAAGTGCAGGGTGTAATCCACGGCGAGGCCGACGGCCATCACAAAGTTCACCACCGATATGACATTGAAGCGGATGTTCCCTGCGAACAAAACACGACGTCAGTCTAATTGCCCGTGTGAACATAAAAATAAACTCACCGATGATCAGCGACGCGAAGAGGAAGATGTCGACGATGCCGACGCCGCTCACGGCGATGAGCGCGGCGGGGTTCGCCAGCGCGAGCATGCACACGACCAACACGCCGATCCCCGCGAACGTCAGGTTAGTCACCAGCTCATCCGTCAAAATCGCGTCTTGCTGCCAGTACAACAAGAAGTGGTTAAACGTGAAGACCCTCAAGCCCGGTATGTTGACACCCTTCGCCGCGTACGGACTCAACGCGTCGTTCACCTCGGGCCCGGTGAACACCCGCGCGATGACGTCGTCCAACCGAATGGTCTCCTCATAAATCTCCAGCTGTCGCGTGTACACACCCGCGACGGGCACCGCCTGAAAAGAAAACACGACGTCAGTCGAATTGCCTAATAAGAGTTATACGATAATTAAAATGAACTCACCTTCACGCTGATGATACTCGCGACCAAAGCGCCATCGGTACTCCGGCGAATGAGCTTACTCGAAATCGGGGGCGCCGACTCGATCGCCGCGTTCAACGATGCGTTGAACGCCGACTGGACGATCAGCGGCGGGTCGAAGTCGTCGGTGAGGCTGTCATCCGCCAGTCTGTACGGCATCGCCGCCATCGCGCACATCTCCGGCGAAACCCCCAAGGTGAGGCACGGCGCCGTCGCCCCCGACGCGATGGCCGCCTGTAAACAAAACACGACGTCATTCACGTTGCCCGTACGTGCGTTAAAATAAACTTACCTGCGTCGCCATGGTGAGCCAGCTGATGGGCGACGAGTACCTCGTGTCCAGCCGGGTGTTCTGCGCCGTCATCCACCCACCCGCCGGTTTATGCAGCGACTCCGTGAGCGGAGATTGCAGGTGCAATCCCCACGCCGCCATCACCCTCGCCTGTATATCCGGGTGGGAGTGATCCACGCCTTGCACGTGTAAATCCAAGATTAAACCCTCCTGCGCTTGGTACGTCGTGTCGAATATGGAGAAGAACCCGACGAGGAACGAGTCATCGGGCGCGAGCGACGTGCGGGGTAACCCTTGCTCGATCCGGTCGATCAACACGACGGTCATGATGCCGTACGCGAGGAAACCGGCCGCGACGACGAGACGCACCGGCGTGAGCATGAGGAAATCTCCGTACGCGCTCATGTAAGCACCCTTGTTCTTCACCCGACCCTTCGAAGTCTCCGTCAAATCCTTCTTCAGGGTCTCCGTTGAACCCTTCAGGGTCTCCGTTGAATCCTTTTGGGTCTGCGTTGAGTCCTCCAGGGTCTTCGTCGAAGCCTTCGGGGTGGTCTGCGTTGAACCTTTCTCGGGGCCCACCAGCTTGGCGACCGTCGATCCCGAGTTGTTGCTCCCGGTTGTTTCGATTGTTTCGAGTTCCAATCCCGGGAGCGGCGACGTCTCCGCGGCGGCTCTCTCGTACGCGACAGCGGGCACCCCGCGCGCCTGATCACGCCGTTCATGCGCCACGATGATCGCCATGAACAGCGTCATGCACATTATGTAATCGAACGTGATGGCGCAGGCCATGTACGCGCAGAACCAGTTCACCGCGGGTATCACCTTTAAAAGAGTTAACACGACTTCATCAGTCCAATTGCCCGTACGAAAATAAAAATGAACTCACCGTCATTGACCCCAACGAAAAGGCGATTACGCTCGTCGCGCTGGTGATGGTTATGCTCACCCCCGCGCGCTCCGTCGCGAACCGCACGCGCGTCTCCACCGTCCCTCCGTTCGGTATGGTGATCCTCGCCATCCGAAAGGACTCCAGGAGCACCAAAACGTCGTCGACGCCGACGCCGAGGAGGATGAATATCCCGACCAAACTCAGCGACGTGAACGGAACGCCTGTGAACAAAAAAAAACGTCGTCATCTTTATTGCCCATACGGAAATAAATAGAAATAGGGAAATAAATAGAAATAGGGAAAAATAGTCTAGAAACTCACCGAAGAAGATCACGACGCCGTACCCGCTGAAGACGCTCAGGGCGACGCAGCTCAAACCGAGGGACGCCTGCGACGCGGAGCTGACGTCCGGCCGCGTCCTATGCAGCTGCGTGAGCACCGCGCTGACCAACGTGAACGTGAACGAGGCGATGACCAGCGGTATATCCCCGGTGACGGATCGCGCTGTGAACAACAAAACATGACGTCATACTGATTGCCCATATGAGAACTAAAAGAAACTCACCGATTTCGCTGTCGAAAGCCTCTTGATACGCGAACTCAATCTCCCACCCTTCACTCGCCAGCCGGGTCTGCTCGCGTCGCATGACCTGCTCGAAGGACGCGCGCCGTCCTTTCGCCACCGAATCGTCGCCCGGTTCGTACAGGTACCAGGACGCGGTGTACGTCGCGCCGGTCATCTTCGAAACACCGGGCGTAGCCGTGGCAACAACCGAGCCATCTGTAAAGTACAAAAAAACACGACGTCAATCTAATTGCACATACGGAAATTAAAATGTACTCACCGTCGTACGTCGGGATTCCGAAGGTTCGGAGGCGCTCGATCGGGTACCCTAGGCACCCGGACCTGCGCGTGTTGACGATGTCGATCAGCTCCGCCGTCGGGTCAGCCCGACCGCCGACCTCTTGTTCGTAGTGCGTCCTGTTGCACCAGAGGTTGGTGACGCCGCGGTACATGCATTTGTCTCTCGAGAGGTGAAGTTCGCCCCGCTTGACGCATCCTTCGTCGTGCCCCGGGATCTGCGTCAGGATCTCTTCGAGGTCGTACATCAGCTCGACAGCCTCGGGAGATAGCGCGGCGGTCGTGGAGCCGACTTTGCGCACCACGAGCGCCTGCCAGCTCGCCGATTTGCCGAACGTCTCCTCTACGTGGTCGCGGTTGCGCATTATCGCGGTGTCCTGCGGGACCCAGATCTCCGTCACCTTGTTCTTCGTCTCGACGCGCACGAATCCGGCGGCGCACAGGATCGCGAAGAACGCCGAGCACATCGCCACGGCTGCGGTGTGGGGAGCGGGAGGACGGGACGCGGTCAGTCGGGACGCGGGAAAGGCAACGAAGGGGCGGGCTTTTTCCGGCCGACGCGTTGGGGATGTGATGGAAAAACACGTGTTCTACACGCGTGCAGGAGTCGGGACGGGACGCACTTCGAGGATACGCGCACACCACCCTGACCCAGCGGACCAGCACCCTGGACATCATCTTGGAGGGTACCGTGAGGGCACCGCTCATCCCCCTCATCGCTCCCGCCGCCCGGAGGGCACGTGTGTTCTACAAATTGTGTCTGACCGACGCGCGAGGGTTCGTTACGAGAAAAAGCAACCGACTGGACACGATCGGAGGGTTCAACACATCCCTGTATACCCATACAGATGTCTGAAATTTAGACAAACAGCAGCAAGGACACAATATGTGGCGTATATTGGTGGTACTTCACATTTATCATTTCATAAATTCGCGCGAGTGGTAAACAGATAGGGATGACCGTGAGAGGTGAGCCCAAGCTGCCAAGCTCAATCGTGTGGCCCGCAACGTGGCCAGTGCCGTTTTTTGAAGTTGTCACAACTCGAGAGGGATGAGCACGGTGCGTATCAAGCGGAAGCACGTGCTCGACAGCGACAGCGATGACGACGACGACGCCCCGTCCGCATCCGTCGCGCTCGCGTCCGTCTCCAACGGGTCCTCGGAGAAGGAGAACGCCGGGGTGGGCGGAACGCCGTCGTCTCCCACCGGCGACGCGATGGAACCGCAGATCAAAAAGCGATTGACCAAAAAGGCGGATCCCTCCTCGGTCCCATCGCCCGTCGTCGCCCCCGCCCCGGACGTCGTGGTCATCGACGACGGCCTCGGGACCACGGACGACGACGACGTCATCGTGGTGGACGCCGCCGCGACGACTCCGGTGGGTCCCGTCGCCATCGAGGACGAGAGCGACGAGGAGGACGATCAGGCTCTCATGGAGTGCGCGCGGATCTCGCGTCGGCTTCGCAGGGCGCTGGGCCACGACGACGACGCCAAGGGCAAGAGCGACGGCCCGCTCTCCCCCGGCGGACGCGCCTCAAGTGAACCCCGTCGACTCGTCACCACGCAGGACGTCGCCGCGGTCGCCGGCGACGGCTCGCGCGCGAACGGCCTCAAGCCCTACCAGATGGTGGGCGTAAACTTCCTACTACTCCTCGACGAGCAAGACGTCCCGGGCGCCATACTCGCGGACGAGATGGGCCTCGGCAAGACGGCTCAGACCATCGCGTACCTCGCATGCTCGAGAGCCGGCAACGCGCTCCCGGCGTCCGCCGACGTCGCGAAGGAAATGCGAAGGCGAAGGAACGAACCCGCGCTGGTGGTGGCGCCCGCGTCGCTGCTCGAGAACTGGCGCCGAGAATTGACGACGTGGGCGCCCGCGCTGCGCGTGGGCTTCTACCACGGCGGTCCGTCGCAGGACGAGGTGCGCGCGACGGCGGAGGCGTGGGCGCACACACGCGGGGATGGGCGGTCAGCCAGCGGCGGCGGAGCCTTCGACGTCATCATCGCGTGTTATTCAATCTTCGAGCGCGACTCGGCTGATTCGCGGGAGAAACGCGCGTGGCTTCGCAGCCTGAACTACTCGCACCTCGTGCTGGACGAGGCGCACCTCGTGAAGAACCGTGCGACGCAGCGGGCACGACGGCTGGACGCGGTGGCGACCAAGGCGCGGCGAAGGGTGCTGTTGACGGGGACTCCGCTGCAAAATAACCTGGGCGAGCTCGAGTCGTTGATCCACCTGGTTCTCCCCGGGCTGCTAGAGGAGGGCGCGCTCGGGACGGACACGTACGAGGAGACGGACACGAACGAACTGGCGCGCGCGCACAGGCTACAGAGGGTCAAGGAGATCTTAAGGCCGTTCATCCTGCGCAGGCTCAAAGAAGAAGTCGCGAAGGAGCTGATACCAAAGACACAGGAAAAACGGATCGTGGCGATGAGCGAGTCGCAGAAGGCTCAGTACGACGCCGCCGTCGAGGCTGCGAGGAACGAGCGGCGGCGTGCTCGCGAGGCGGCCTCGTCCAAGTCCGATTCCCACCCAACCGGCGCGTCACCACCCGCGCCCGCGCTCAACAACACCAAGGTCAAGGCGCTGTTCGTTCACCTTCGAAAGATCGCGAACCACCCGCTGTTAGTACGGTCCCGGTACGGAGACGAAGAGATTGCGGAGATTTCCGACGTGTGCCACAGGCGCGGAGTGTTCGGGCACGAGGCGACACTCGCCAAGGTGGAATCGCACGTCAAATCGCTGAGCGATTTCGACCTCCACCAGCTCTGCGGTGAACAAGGGCATTTGTCCAACCTGTGCCTTTCGCCCGCCGCCTTCTCTGGCGCCGCCAAGACATCGGCGCTCGTCGACTTGTTGGCCACGATCAAGGCCAAGGGCTCGCGGCCGCTGATCTTCAGCCAGTGGAAGATCGTGCTGGACATCCTGGAGTGGGTGCTGCGGGAGAAGGGACACAGGTTCGTGAGACTGGACGGCAGCACGGACGTTCACCAGCGGCAGCAAATTTGCGACGCGTATAATAAGCCGGGTTCGGAGATTTTCTGTTTTTTGTTGAGCACGCGCGCGGGTGGCCAGGGGCTTAACCTGACGGGCGCGGACACCGTGATCATCCACGACTGCGACTTTAACCCGCAGATTGACCGGCAGGCGGAGGACAGGTGCCACAGGCTGGGACAGAGTCGCCCGGTGACGGTGCATAGGCTCGTGACCGCCGGCACAGTTGATGAGCGCATCGTGCAGATTGCGGAGCGTAAGCTGGACCTGGACGCGGCGGTGCTGTCCGACACGAAGGTCATGGCCGCGGAGGAGAGCAAGGCGATGCACTCCATCATCGAGGACCTCCTCGGTTAAGTGTTGAACGATTTTTTTAAATGATGAAAAATTCACGACGGCGCTAAGTGTTAGCTCTCACGTGATGACGCGCCTTATTTGACGATGTATAAATAGCTGGGGACGTCGCCTCTCAGACCGCGAGGAGCGCGGCGGCGGCGAGGAAGGTGAACGCACCGACAACCTTGGAGGACTCCGCGGGAGAAACCGGCCAGGTGTTCCTGGCACCGAGTTTCTCGAGGTCGAGGCGTTCGCCGTAGTTCTGCGTGAACAAAGTGTAATCATCATCGTACTGTTCGCCTGTGCAGCCGTAGAATAGGTAGCATTCCTTGTCGACTGCATCGTACGCCCAGTGGGTGCAGTATGCCTCGGAGTACTGGTCGGTGAAGGTCTTCTGCGCGCACTTGAGCTCGCACTCGTCGATGGTGCATTGCTTGTCGGGAGAGTCATCGACGCAGACCTTCTCGTGCGGGGTGATGTCCTTGTCGCAGCGGCGCTGGGCGCAGCCGCCGCCCAGGGAGGTCCTGGGCTCCTCGCAGGTGGGGTCCTGGAGCACATAAGTGGTATAGTCCTCGTCGGCCGCCTCATCCTCGCACGTCTCGAAGAGGTAACATTCCTTCTCCTTGACATCGTACGCGTAGGTGGAGCAGGTGAAGTCGGTGTGCTTCTTGCACTTGTCCTCGCACTGGTCGAGGGTGCAGTCGGTGGTGCCCGGGGTGTCGTCGGTGCAGATCTTGTTGTGGGTCGAGACGTCCTTGTTGCACCTGCGCTTCTCGCAGCCCCCCTTGGCGCGGGTTTTCTCGCACGTCGGGTCGGACATCGCGTAGGTGGTGTAGTCCAGGTCGAACTTGTCGTTTTTGCATTGGGAAAAGATGTAGCACTCCTTTTCGGCGGTGTCGTACGCCCAGTGCGTACACGTCTTTCCCGCGTTGGCTCCGGTGAATCCGCTGTCCGTGCAGTACTTCTCGCACTCGGACTGGGTACAGTCGGTGGTGCCCGGTTTGTCGTCGGTGCAGATCTTCGTGTGGTCGGTGAGGTCCTTGTCGCAGCGGGTCCAGGGGCAGCCGCCATCCGCCTTGGTCTTCTCGCAGTTGGCGGAGACAACCTTCTTCTCAACGCACGTGGCCATCTCGTTAGCCACGGTTCCCGAGCTGCACGACGAATCCGCCTGGTAGAGCCTCGCCTCGTGGGTCTCGCCCACCATGAGCATGTTGATCTTGCCGTCATCACCTTTCCAGAAGGTGAGACCCTCGGGCTGGCCCATGTTGCACATCTCGCCGCCGAATCGCTCGGTGATTGCGCCGGTGCTGATCGTGTATCGCATGATGCCCTTCTGGATGTACTTGGAAGTGCCGTCGCGGCCGGTGCTATTATAGGTCTTGGCCATCAGGAACAGCTCATCGGTCGCGTCACCGCCGCGAGTGAGCCCGCCGAGCGCGATGATCTTATGCGTCGCGTGCTCGCGTAAGTCGCCGGAGAGAGCCTGTAAACAAAACAAGCCGTCAGTCTAATTGCCCATACGATAATTAAAAGAAACTCACCGCGAGGGAGCCGGCGCCGTTGGTCAGTTTCCAGATTTTCGGGGGCGTCGCCTCTTGAACCGCGAAGTAATCGGAGCCGATTTTGGTGACGCCCTCGAACCCGACGTTGGATCCAGCGGCGGGAGTGATGCCGGAGGCGAGCGTGGACGACCCGGTGACGGTACCGTCGGCGTTGAGAGTGGCTTTGACGATTTTGCTCGGGTTCTCGTCGGTGAATGCAAACTCGCGGCCGCCCAGCGCGGTTATACCCTCGAGGTCGAGGGTGAGGGCGGTGACGTCCCACTTTTGTACGAGTGTGTTGGGGTACGTGATCTCGTAGATCATGCGGTCGCCGTTGTTCACGGCGAAGAGGGTCTTGGTGGAGGGATTCCAGGTGATGCCTGAGAGATCTGATGGAACTGATGTCATCTCATACTTGTTGACGGCGGCTGTGCCGAAGCACGCGAACGGAGGTACGGTCCAGCCCTCGCTGCCGACGTCGGCAGCGGCGACGAGGGGGAGAAGGGCCGCGAGGAAGAGCGCGATGCGAACCATGATCAGTCGCGACTGCGTTCGAGGCGGTCGGGTATGTGCTCAAAGGCCAAAGGAATGAGCAAAGAAAAAACGCGTCCGAAGGTAAAATTCTTTTCCCGAAGGTGAAAAAAGAATATTCCGTATGGTTATTCAGTCAGGTGGAACGAATAATAAGACTTTTACCTTCCAAAACGCCTTCCAAAACGCTTAAGAGAATTTGGAGCTGAAATGCCCATACAAATACCGAAATTCGTGAAAGGTACACTTATTCCTTTTTTTTTGAGGGGACAGATGACGAGGCTGATGTATGTGGCAACGGGGGTCGAACGACACCTGTCGTTCTGTCCGCGTCAGAAAAGATGAGGGGTCTCGCGCTCGTGGTGATCCTCGCGCTCACGTCGTACCCACTCGCAGCGGCTAACGTTAATCACACTCGCGACTTGCCCGGTTGCCACTTTAATTAAAAACGCACAGAATCCAACAAAGATGGGTGTGCCTTCGCTCGTCGTCGCGGGCGTCTTCGCGGTCATGCAGCTGTGGTGACGGTCTGTCAACGTAACCGTCCGCGTTGAATGACTCGCGCGCAAAGGCCACCCCCGGGAACGACGACGCTAAGTGTTAAAGGTAGCTCTCACGTGATGACGAGGTGAGGAGTTTATAATGTACCTTCGTATTACTCTCACGTGATGACGTCGGTGTCTCTGCTGGTGTCCGAGGAGCTTCGGTTAAACCCCGCCGCCTCCGTCGCGCCCGCCGCCTCGTTCAGGGTCTCGGCGATCTCCCGGTTGCTCGGCTCGCCGTCCCTGCGTGCGTGCCACTCGCCGATCACGCGCACCCCTTCCGCGTCGAACAGCTGCCATTTACCCGGCCACGCTCGGCGTAGCGTCCCTGTACACAAAACACGACGTCAGTCTAATTGCGCATACGAAGATTACCAAAAATAACCAAAAATAACCAAAAATAACCAAAAATAACCAAAATAAACGTACCCTCTGTTCCCGCGGCGCTGCGGACCCTCCGAGCCACGTACGCCTTTTCCCAGTCGCCCGTCGCCGGCGCCAGGACCTCCTTCGCCCTCGCCTTCAACCCAAACTCCCACGGCTGCCCGACCTTCTCACCGGCGCCGGTCCAGAACGCGTTGACGACGACCAACACGTGGTCGTCCCGCGCCACCCGCTCGCCGTATTGGCCGTCGACGAGGTCGAGGAAGAACTTCATGGTGACGTCTGATGGGTGGGTCACGACGGTCATGTTCTCGCCGCATGTCCACACCGCCATGCCGTCCGCGTCGCGGTCCAGGAGCCCGAGGTACTCCCACTGGTACCCGTCCAGCATGTTCTCCTCGACGTACGTTCTGGTCACGCGGAGGCGCTGTTGCATCCCGCCGGACCAGTCCGCGGCTTGGCCGTGGAGGCCGAGGTATTTCATCTCGTCGGTGCGGATGTCCGCGGGGGGCAGCGGGAGCTCGACGCGGACCCTGCGCGGCGTCGTGGGATCACCCGCGACGGCGCCCTCGCGCAGGATGCGGAGGACGTTCCTGGCCTCGGACGCGGCGGAGCTGCACAGGTTGGGGGGTGCCCTGAAGGGGGCCATCGGTGCATCGCCATCGTCGCCCGAGCGCTTCGAGGTGGCGACGAACTCGTCGGAGGATCCGCCGAGGACCGCGCGGGCCGCGGATCGACGCTGTGGACGGACCCGTGGACGCGATACGAGCGCCGCGGGGCCGATGGGCGCGAGCGATGCGTTCATTGGAGCGGATAGCGCGCGATGCCGAGTGCGATCATCACAAAAACTCGTGCCAAGTCAGCTCGAGCGAGTTCCCGCGCTCAGAGCCAAGTTTTTGGGACTTAGGTCTAGGCACTGCGAAGGGCGCAGCCGGAGGGGCCATGGTGAGAGGCGGAAACGCTCGAGAGGCGCTTCGCCGCGTCGTGGGGGCGCTCTCGTCTCCCCCGGGCGGGGCGGCGCGGGGCTCGGCCACCGCCCGCGCGAGCGGCCGCGGGCCGCCCGTCGCCCTCGGTCTTGTTAAAAATAAAAATAATCCCGGCGGGTCGCTCCTCGCCCCGGGTCATCACCACCACGCGTGGGTTCCCGGCCCGCGGTCGCATTGGACCGCGCGCGGGAGTATCCACGCCGGCAGCTTCGCGCTCTCCCCGATCCTCCGCGACGACGACGAGCGCGATGCGGCGATGTCCACTTCCCGCGCACGCACGCTGCACACGTCGGCCCGACGCCACCTCGCCGCGAAGCTCCCCACATCCGCGAAGCAATCCGCCAAAGCCGCCGCGAACGCCAACGCCAACGCCGTGTCCACCGCTGCGGACCCGGCGGACTCCCACGACAAGGGCTTCAAGCGCAGCGCCGTGGACATCGCCAACGACAAACGCGCGCTTCACGCGGTGAACGTCGCCATGTACTCAAACACCGCGATATTCTGCTGCAAGATGGGAGCGTACTGCGTCACGGGCTCATCAGCCATGCTCGCCGAGGCGGTGCACTCCGTGGCGGACATCGTCAACCAAGGCTTACTCCGCGTCGGTATCAACTCATCCGCGAAAGCCCCGGACGCAAAGTACAACTACGGCTACAGACGCGAGCGGTTCGTGTGGTCCCTCATCAGCGCCGTCGGCGTCTTCTTCATGGTGAGAGTTTATTTTCATCTTCGTACGGGCAATTGTACTGACAACGTCCGTCGTGTTTTATTCACAGGGGAGCGGCGTCAGCGTGATGCACGGCGTGCACAACATCATGCACCCCACCGATCTGCAACACATATACGTGGGGATCGGCGTGTTGGGGGCGTCCGCCGCGATCGATTCTTACTCCCTGTACGTCGCGTACGAAGCCCTGAAGGCGAACGCGGCGGCTAAGGGTATGGCCCTGGATGAGTTCGTGAAGGTGAGTCTATTTTATTTCAATTCTCGTGTGTATGGGTAATTGTAGTGACACGTGTGTTTTGTTTACAGAGCGGGCACGATCCCACTTCGGTTGCGGTTGTCGCGGAGGACGCCGCGGCTGTCGCCGGGTGCGGCATCGCGGGCGCAGCGCTCATGGCGACGCAGCACTTCGGCAGCAGCGTGTTCGACGCGGCGGGGTCCATAGCGGTGGGCGGGTTACTTGGCACGACGGCCATGTACCTCATCAACTCTAACCGGCTCTTGCTGTTGGGACGGTAAGGTTATTTTTGGTTATTTTTGGTTATTTTTGGTTATTTTTGGTTATTTTTGTTGGTTATTTTGGTAATCTTCGTATGGGCAATTGTACTGACGTCGTGTTTTGTTGAACACTCACAGGAGTCTGGGTCCCGAGAAGATGCGGCGGATCACCGACGCGGTTCGCGCGGATCCCGTCGTGGAGGAGGTGTACCGCGCGAAGAGCGAGGAGCTCGGCCCCGGGACGTATCGGTTCGTGGCGGAGATCGAGTTCAGCGGGAGCAAGGTGGTGGAGCGGTACTTGGACCAAGGCGACGGCGCGAAGCGGGAGCAGTTACACGGTGCGTTGATTTGGTTATTTGGTTATTTGGTTATTTGGTTATTTGGTTATTTGGTTATTTGGTTATTTGGTTATTTGGTTATTTGGTTATTTGGTTATTTGGTTATTTGGTTATTTGGTTATTTCCGTATGGGCAATTTGATTGACGGCGTGTTTTGTTTACAGGTGTTTTCAAGGCGGCTGTGGCTGAGGGCGACGGTAGCGGTGACCCGCGTGCGATGGACGCGGCGCTGCGGCTGTACGGTGAGGAGGTGGTGACCGCGGTTGGGGATGAGGTTGATCGGATAGAGAAGGCGATCGTGAGGGTGGAGCCGTCGATTCACTACGTGGACCTGGAGACAAACTGACCACGGGAAGTTTGGTTTTACACGGACGGGTCTACCCATAGCTGTTGTTGTACTCGTACAAGTACTCAACCAGAAACCCACGGACCATTCCAGCCTGTGGTGTTCCACCGCATCTTATGTCGAATGGTACGATGCCCTTTTCCATGTCCCATGTGCTGCCACAACTTTTGCGACGCCGGGTGGTAATAGCCTTCAGAAAACGTCTTGCTGCACACAGGGCACGTCACTTCCTCGGACTCGGACTCGGACTCGGACTCGGACTCGGACTCGGACTCGGACTCGGACTCGGACTCGGACTCGGACTCGGACTTACAGTACGCAGTCCATATTAACTCCCCGATAGTCGCTTTCGCCTCGGCCAACGCGGTCTCGCTTTCCTCGAGTTTCGCCCTGAGTTCTGATATTTGTGAAACCATAAGCTTGGGTCCCGGGAATAAGACGGAGTTTCGACACTCCCGACGCGTATCCACGGGGATCGACGTCCCCTCCGGCTTACTGCACCTCAGCCCCATGACTACCGCGAGTAATACGGATGCCCAGCACGCGGCTCGACCGGCAGCGCGATGGGGAATGGGGAAAGGGATGACCTCCGTGTCCAAAAGTTCTCTCCTTCTCGGACGCTTCTCTTGTTCTCGGACGGGTCACCTGACTGTTACAGCACACGTATCTCCACCGCAGAGCTAAGACGCGCTGGTGACGTCGCGTATCCGTATCCGTCACATGCCATGCTGTCTCCCGAGGCGTTCGTGCGCTGGCTGCGGCTCGGCGTGGGCGCCGCGTTCGTGAATTCCAAGCCCACCCCGCCGGACCCGACCTTGTCATCAAACTCCGAGAGACTGAGCCACCTCGAGGACCCCGCCGCGCGCACCTCGCTCGGACCCAAGGGCGGCGTCGTGGTCCCAAATCCGTGGTGGCGCCGCGGCGGACACACGAACCGCCTCGCGGCGGGCGTCGCGGTGTCCTTAGCGCTCTCAGGCGTATACATGTGGGCCTACACCTTCAACGAGAAGGACCACGACGGCGTCACGAGCGGCGCCAAAGCCTCCTGGCGCCCCGTGTTCGACCCTGGGTCCAACCCCGCGACCGAACTGATCGGCGCCAGCAAGTTCGACAAACCGTCGGGAACGAACGATAAGTCCGTGATGCAACACCAGCTCGCGGCGGACGAGTCCGGCAGGAACCTCCCGGCCGGGCACGTCCACCAACAAGACAGCGTCAACAAAAGCAAGTGAACAGTGAACAAATGAAAACGCGAGTGAACGAAGTGAAGTGACGCGACGCCGCCGCCGACGTCTACAGAGAACAGAGGACAGTCCGCTTCTCTACGCGAGGGCGAAGGCACGGCACCGGATCGATGATTGCAACCGACGTCATCGTGATTACAACCCGTTGACTCTATCGTGTTTCGCGCGCTGCCGCTGCGGCTATTTGTCTGTTTGTATTAGTCTGTTCGTATGGACACCCGCCTCGGCGGTATGAACAATCCATCCCCTCTCCTCGCCCCTCGCCCCCGCGCGTCCCCCTTTATGGACACTCGAGGTCTCGCTCGTGATCACCGGCACATCACGGCGTCACTCACTGCGCGCCGCCGTTACCTTCCCCGCCCGGCGGCGGCATCTGCTGCGCCCACTTGTTCCACATCTGCATGTAGTCACCCATCGGCCCCATGACGCCGTGGGGCAGCGCTCCGGGGCCGGCTGGCGCCGCCGCGCTGGCTCCCACCGCGGGCGCGGACGCCGCCGCCCCCGCGCCGCCCGGCATGACCGGGGGCTTAAACGCGCCGGCAGCCATCGCCTGGTAGTAAGCCTGCGCAGCCTGCGCGGCGGCGGCGGCGGAGGCGGCGGGAGCTTGACCACCACCCGCAGCCCCGCTCGCCGCCGCCGCCGCCGCCGCCATCATCGCCTGAGCCTGCGTCTGCTGCTGCTGCTGCTGCTGGAACATCGCCTGCATCATCTCCATCCCGCCCGGTCCCATCTGCGCGAGCATCGCGAGCGTCGCCGCCTGCTGCTGATGCGCGGCGGCGTCGGGCGCGTGCGGCGGCGCCGGCGACGCGATTCCCGCCGCCGCCATCGCCGCCATCATCTGCGCGTACCCCGGGCTCGACGCGGGCGACGGCGCGAACCCCGGGACGGCGCCGGCGGGACCCACGGCGCCGGGCGCCGGTCGGGTCGCGACGGGCGCCGCGAGTTTGGGCGGGTCCGGGTTTGCGCCGAGCTCGGCCATCGCGCTCAGCGCGTCGAGCCCCGGCGCCAGGCCCGCGTTGTTCCCGTTCCCCGCGCGGGTGGCAACCGGCGCGGATAGGTTGGACGCCGATGCCCTCGCGACGTCGCCCAGCGCGCTCTTCGGGCGCTTGATCTCGTTCGGGTCTCCCCCCGCGGGATCCGACCGCGAGGGCGAGCCGTGCGGTGAGGAGGCGCTTCCGCGCTTGGACTTGCCGAGCGCGGATCCCGGCCGATCCGGGCCGGCGCCCACCCCCGCGCCCGCCGCCATCGCCGCCGCCATGGACGCGAGGTCCGCACCGCCCGGAAGCGCCGCGAACGGGGACACGACGCCGTGCACCGGCGGGGTCATCGCGCGGCCGCCCACGTTCGGCATGAACCACTGGGGGTTATACGCCGGGGACGGCGCCGTCGCGGCGGCGGCGGGCTCGGGCGCGGCGGGCACCCCCGCGCCGGTCCCCGCCGCCGCGGCTTGAAGCGCCGCGAGCTCCTTCTCGACGCCGAGCCAGCGGAACGCGGGCTTGCGCGAGTCCACCAGGTGCGTCTTCTCGATCAGCCTGAGCGAGCTGAGGATATTGGCGATGTCGTACAACCTGCGAACCTTCGTCTTTAGTTTCGCCTGGTCGGCGCACGAACCCAGCAGGGTCCGCGCCGCGCTCTCCAGGCTCACCACACGCGCCCTGGACACCAGGAACAGCTGGACAAACTTCTGTGAGAGTAGCCCGAGGGACTTCTCGCGCCTGCAGTCGCCGGTGCCGCCACCCGCGCCGGAGGGCTTGGCTTTGTCCGACAGTTGTCCGACAGAGTTGGCGCCCGAGTCGACGAGCGCAGCCACCGCGACGGCGGCGTCCTCGTCGTCGTCGCCGGCCTCTTCCTTGACGTTGTCATCCTTGTTGCTCCCGCCGGAGGACTTGGCGTCGCCGCTGCCGCCGCTCTCGGCGTCCCCTTCGCTCTTAACCTCGGCGTCGTCGGAGTGAGTGTCGGGCGCTCCGGGTTCGGTTTTGACGTCCGTCGTGTCAACCGTCTCCGTCTTGACCCGCGCGTTTTCCATCTCGGCGAGCTTGGCTTTCCCCCGCGGCGAATCCTTGTCGTCGTCGCCGCCGTCGAGCACCAAGTCCTCGCCAAACTCCTTCGCGCCTTCTTTCCACAGGCGGTCCAGCGCCGCGGGCATGCGGGAGATGCCGTGCCACGTGTACTTGTTCTTAGCCTTTCGAACGACGACCTCGACGGATTCGAGGACGTTGACGATGTCGTAGATGCGGCGGCGCTCCACGCCGAGCTTGGCGGCAGCCTCGTCCAGGGAGATGAGCTCCTCCTGGCCGGCGCCGTACAGGTGCAAAAAGTTCTCGCACAGCAAGCCGAGGCTGTGGTTGACGAAGGAGGGTTTAGGGGGAGTCGGGGGAGGTCGGTCAGTGGAAAAGTTTTTTTTTGAAAGCGTTGGTTCCGCTTTGGGTGTGTCACGACTGCGACGCGGGAAAAGTACGCGGGTGGGTGGGAGGGTTCGCGCGCGCGTACGGGCAATTGCGGGTGGGAAACGCGCGGCTCGGTGTGTCAGGGGCGTGCGCACCTCTTATCCTTGCGATTGTACGTCGCGCCGGGGATTTCGCCGCCGACGCCCGGGGTGGCGCCCCGCGACGCGGGCCCATCTCCGGGGCGCATTTGGTGATGATGATCGGGTGGGAACATCGCCGCCGCGCTGCCGGGCCTCGGCGGCCCGCCCGGCGCGCCGGGCGGGGCGAAGAGACCGGGCGCGGGCCCCGGTGGAAACGCGCCGGGAACTCCTCCAGCGTGCCCCATGGCGCCGAGGAAGAACGACTGCGCCGCGGCGAGCGCCGCCGCGAGGGCGGGATCACCGGGCTGCGGGACACCCGCATGAGGTGGCGCCACGCCGGGAATCATCGGCGTGGGCTGCGCGGGCGCGGCTCCCGAGGGAGCCGTCGCGCCCGCGCCGGGACCTCCGGCGGCGGACATCGCGCGCGACCTCCTCGATGCCTCGTGCCCCGTCACGTACGCCCGCTGCAGCGCCTACTCACCGTCGCTCGATGCCTCTCAACGCCGCTCGACCCTTCGCGCGTCGCTGTCGTGGCCCAAGCCCTGAGACCGAGCCGCGCGGACGCAACAACACGGGTGGGAAAAGGTGACCCTTTCGCGCCTTCTCCTTCTCGCCGGGACGCGCGTCCTTCGCGTGGGCCGTCGCGGCTCCGAACGGGCGGGATGCGGGAGACGACTCGATGAAGAGACGTGTGTGGGTGTTCCTAGGCGCGCTCCGCTTCAGGGAGCGTCCGTGCAGGCGCGAATGGGTGGTAAAGGCGCCGCTCTGATCGTCCATTGATTCGGTGCAAAAAATATTTCCGCGCCAGCGCCGCCATTTGCATTTTTAAAGTTTCGTGACTGCTGCGCATACGAGTCGCGTTCGAAATCGATTTCGCGGGAGATTCGGCCGGAGTTCGTCCCGCGCAAATGAAGATAACAGCTCGCGGTTGCTGCGCCGCAAACCGCGAGTTGGAGGACGGAATCTCCGGTAAATAGACTGGCGGATGGGGATATTTGGCATTTGATTTGCGTGGACATTTCCAGACTGAACCCCATAGCCAACGTGGCCTTGTTTTGGATTGGGCAGACACTGGAAAGCAGGGGTGCTTTTTATGAGTTCAGTTTCATTTTGCTCGGACTCGCTTTTTCTCTCGCGACACATTTTAACGGCGCCCGGCGGCGGCCTTCGTTGAACGACCACCTACGATGGGTTCGAGGGGCCCTCGGGTGCTCGACGCGGGCATCCGCGTCGCCGGCGGCATCTCCAAAAAGCTCGCGAGCAGCGCGGGCCAGAAGAAGACCTCGATGCAGGGCGGCATCCAGTTCCTCAAGTCCTACGGCCAGCACATCCTCAAGAATCCGATGATTGTCAACTCGATCATCGAGAAGGGCGGCGTCAAGTCCACCGACGTGGTGCTGGAGATCGGTCCGGGTACCGGTAACCTCACCATGCGGCTGCTGGAGACCGCGAAGAAGGTCATCGCCATCGAGTTCGACCCGCGCATGGTGCTCGAGCTGCAGAGGCGCGTGCAAGGCACACCGCACCAGCAGAACCTCACCATAATCTCCGGAGACTTTCTCAAGGTGGACCTGCCGTACTTCGACGTGTGCGTGGCGAACGTGCCGTACCAGATCTCCTCCCCGCTGGTGTTCAAGCTGCTGTCACACAGACCGATGTTCCGCGCCGCGACGCTCATGTTCCAGCGCGAGTTCGCCATGCGCCTGTGCGTCCAGGCGGGCGATCCGATGTACTGCAGACTCTCCGTGAACACGCAGCTCCTGGCGCGAACCACTCATCTCTTAAAAGTGGGCAAAAACAACTTCAGGCCCCCGCCCAAGGTGGACTCCAGCGTCGTCCGCATCGAACCACGGCCGCTCAACACCATACCGGTCAATTTCAAGGAATGGGACGGCCTCGTCCGTCTGTGCTTCGGTCGCAAGAACAAGACCCTCGGCGGGATCTTCCGCACGAAAACCGTGCTCGAGCTCCTCGGGACCAACTACAAGACGTACAAGGCGCTGCAGGTGAACAACGGCACGGGGATCAGCGCGTCCGCTAAGATGCTCGGCGCGGCATCCATGGGCCAGAAGAAATCGGGTAAGAAGAAGAAGAAGGGCGGCACGCGGGAGGGGTTGGGGGACATGGACGTGGACATGCTCGGGGGAGCGGAGCTTCACGATCCGACCACCCCCGACGGAGTTCGCAAGCTGCTCGAGGAGGTGCTGGCGACGAACGGGCACGAGAACATGCGCGCGAGTAAGATGACCCAGGATGATTTCCTCAACCTCCTCGCGACGTTCAACGAGAAGGGCATACACTTCGCGTAGGGCTAGAGACGTACGTGTAACAGAACTTTATAATTAGCGCACGCTCGCGAGAATGCTTAATAGTACCGAAGACTCGCTCTCGGTTATTCGAATAATACTTACGTGTAGTCTACTCATCTCACAGGTGGTCGAGGCGCCTGAGGAGGTACTCCACCTGGACATCCTTGGTCATCGGCATGATCCACTCCCTGTACAGCTCACCCACCCGCTCCGGCGCTACTTTGTAATCGATGTCTTGACTCGACAGGACATCAGCCGGGAGTTCCTCGGAGATGTCCTGGCCGTAGGTCGCCGCCTTGTTCGTCACCCTTCTCACGACCCTGTCCTCCACCTCCTTATACGTCAACAGGTCCATCAGTCCACTCGCGTCCTGCGCCTCGATGAGCTCGGTGAACTCTTCGGGCTTGGCCTGGAACTTGCTCTCCGCGACGAATTTTCCGTAATGGATTCGCTTGCTGAGGCATTGGAGGCAGTTGACGTCCGCGAGGCCGGTGCTGCCGTAGTTGAAGTCGTCGCCTTCTTCGCCGCACAGCGCGGGGAGGAGGTCGTTGACGTACATGTCCATGATGCGAGCGTTGATGTTGATCGAGCCGGCGGCGGGCGCGAGCGGGTTCGGGTAGGACATGGCCGGGATGACCAGCATCGGCAACGCTTCGGGGTAAAAGGCGTGCTCGTCCGGTGAGGTGTACCGCCGGATCTTACCGCCGCCTTGCTCGTTCTCGCGGAGCATGAACTCGAGCATGGAGGCGCGCGTGCCGTCGGGGTGGAAGCACGGGACGTCCACGCCGCCCGGCTCGTACACCGCGGCGTTGATGAGGTACTGCGCGCGTTCGATCAACCCGAAGATTATGGAATCCTCCTGGCGGATGAGTGAGGCGCGGATGTTGTCCAAGGAGAGTCTGTCGGACTTGTCGGTCTGCTGGTCGTTGGTGGAGGACGACGCGGTCGCGGCGGAGCAGACCGACGACGACGCGCGACGGTGATCCGCGGACGACGACGGCGGCGTACGCGGAGATGCGCACACCACGGGCGATGATACGCATCCGCGGGCCCTCGCGCCGCGCGCGGCGGCGCGGAGGGGCACCGCGCACCCGGCGGGGCGCGACGCCGCGACGGTCGCAGCCGTGTGAGGGGCCATGCGGGACTAAACGCGCGGGGTAACCCGGGAGATGGACCACGGCCGGGTGTGTCAGGTGTTGTGAAGAGGCGGCCGGGGGTGAACTACTACGTTTCAGGGATAGGGCACGGGTGCTGATCGTATCTGATGACAGTGGAGCGATGGCGATGAGGCGCCTCAGTGTTCTCAAGTCCCTCGGTTGTGTATTATTGGAACAAGCTCTTTAACTTCGACCCGTCAAGCCGTCGGTTTGACGTGGCGTGAGCGCGGCGCCGTTCCCATCGCGTCCCTCGCGCCTAACGTCGCGCTCTGACCACCCTCTCACCCACCCTCTCTCCCTATTTTTATGGTTTTTGTGGAAAAAAATGTCGGACTCACGCCTTGGCCGCGGCGGGCTGCCTCGCGGGCTGCCTCCGTTCGCCACCCTGCGCCCTCGGACCGCCCTGCGCCCGCCTCTCACCCTGGCCCTGGTTCTTACCTCCCTCGCCGTCCCGGCGGGGGCCGCGGGTGCCCTGCTGGCGCCCACCGTCCCGCTGATTACCGCCCCGGCCCGCGTTGTTGTTGGCGAGCTTCCCGCGCCCGTTGGCGCCGCCGCCCTGGCCCTGGTTCCTGTGCCCGCCGCTCGTCTCCCTCTTCTCCTCCACGCTCAGCGCCCTGCCGTCCATCTCGATCACCGCCTCGATCGCGGCTTGCGCCGACTCGGCGCGTTCAAACTGCACAAACGCGTATCGACCCGCGGGTTTGTCGCTCGGCGTCGCGGCGTCGCCGGAGGCATCCGGAGCCCGCTTGGCGGTCCGGATGGTCACGGTGGCGATCGGGCCGATCTTCGCGAAGGCAGCCTCGATGGACGCCTCGTCCGCGGACTGCGGGATGTTGCGGACGAACACGGCGGTGACTGGGTCGTGCGTCAGCTTCTCGTGCGTCGTCTTGTGCGCCGGGGCGGGATCGGCGGGGGACGCGGCCGGGGCTTTGGGTGGAGCCGCGGGCTTGGGCTTGGACGCCGCGTTGGGAGCCTTGGCCGCAGCCGCCGCGCGCATCTTCGCGGCGATGGACGCGTACGTCGTGGGCCCCTCCGGTTCCTTCGCGTCCGTCTCCGGTTCGACGATGGCGGCGGGCGCCTCCTTGACGACCTCGGCGGCGGCGGCGGCTTCGGCCGCCTCCTTGACAACCTCCGCGGCAGCCTTGGCCCTTGCGTGTACGTTCGGGGCCGCCGCGTTCATCCTCGCCTCCAGCTCCTCCAGGGACACCGCGCCCGTGGGTCGCGTCGGCGCGGGGGGTGCCGTCACGGGGGGCTCGGGTGCCTTCACGGGTGCCGACACAGCTGTGTCCGCGGCGACGTCGACGTCGGCGCCCTCGTCGTTACCCAGGAACCGAACCAAATCGTTGAGGACGTAGTACCCCCCTTCCTGCGGCGCGAGCACGAACGTCTGCGTGAACGCCCTGCGATCGACCCCCCCGTCGGGGGTGGCGCCCGTCACCATCACCACGACGCTACCCCCGATGGAGTGCGACGAATCCACCGTGCGTACCTCGCATCGCTTGCCCCGGTAGCCGAGTTGGTTGAAACGCGCGTGGATCCCAGCCTGCGTTCGAACCGTCTGGTCACCCATGGCGTCTGCGCCGGGCAGCGGGGGCACGCCCACGCCGCAGACGTGCAGCGTGCTCCCGTTGTTGTAGAACTTGTACAGTTCATCGAGTGTCGTGGACATGATGGAGTAGTACTGCTGAACAAAGACGTTCCCGATCATCGCCGGCGAAGCCGGAGGCGGGGATGAATGGTTGGATGAAGCCGGGTGGCCGCCCGAGTGGTGCGACGCGGGCGAGCCCCCCCGCGCGGAGCCGGGGGGTGCGCCGGGCGGCGGCGGGGGCGGGTTAGGCGCCTGCGCGTGTGCGACGGATGCCATTGGGTCCGGTGGGGTAGCGAGGGCGGTGGCCTCGCTGCGTTCGCTTTCTTCGCTGAAAATCTGTTGGAGGTACGCGAATAATGGGGGTCAGTCGTGTCGAGTTCCGGGGCGTCTGAGAGATCATCGGTGGGGTGGGGTGCCGCGCGGGACGGGCGGCGCGGGCCGGTCGGCGGCGGCGGGATCCGTCGGTGACGCCGCGGGTGTACCCGCACGGACCCATCGGCATCGCGCGCGGACGCTCGCGATCGCACGGGTCGCCGGGCGCCCGGGCGCGCCCGAGCCCTAGCTCCGCCTCCATCCCACTCGCGAGGAGAGCGACGAGAGGGGTGTCCGATGGGCGGCGCCGACCGCGATCGTGCTCGCGGACGCGCGCGATGACGGCGTCGATCGCGTCGAGAACCGCGCTCGGATGTCGATCATGCCACCGGCCATCGCGTGGATGCCGGCGCGGTGGTCTCCATCCAAAGGCGAGCGCGTGCGCGACGCGTTCCCCCACGCGGCGGCCCCCTCCCCTCCCGGACGCCTCTGGAAGCGTACACGACAAAAAAACAAAGTGCCGGCACCACGCCCGGAAAACGGCGTGGCCGGCGAACGCGATGCGAGCGGAGGGCGCACCTGATCGGCGGAGCTCTGTCCACGCGATGTGAGCAACGTTGGAATCTCTCGCGCGCGCGAGTGTGTGCGCACAAGGGGCCGGCGGGCGCGATGAAGCCCGATCGAGAGCTGAGCTTTACACGCGCTTTATTTTACGACGATGATTTGGGATCGGTGTCTGGTCACTGGGTGAGATTTCATTTCATTTCGCCGCCGCGGCGTCTGCGTCGCCGCCCGCCGCCTCCCCCTCTTCCCCGCCCGCGCCTCCTCCTTCCCCGCCGCCACGTCGCTGCTCCTCCACGTCGTCATCGTCCGAACCACCCACCCCGTCGTCGCGCTCCGACCCAGCCACCGTCTCCTCCTCCTCGTCCTCGCTGGATCCCTCCAGATCGGTCGGATGATGCTCGGAACCCGGCCGACCGGCCAGCGTAGCCGCCGCAGCCGCAGCTCCGACCGCCCTCGCCGCAGCCAACAGATCGATCTCCCCCTCATCATCCTCCTCCTCCTCCTTCCCTTTCTCCTCGTCGTCGTCGCCCCCGTCGTCGGTCGCCGCTCTCCGCCGCTTGGCTCCGCCTTCATCCTCGGGTTTTTCGGCACCGGGCTCGTCCGCCGCGCGCTTCACCGACGGCGCCGTCTCCTGGTCCACCCGCGTGCCCGGCGTCGGCACCTGTGCGGGCGCCCCGGTCAAGCCTCGTGCCTGATCGGCGCCAACTTGTTGCCTGGGCACGAGGAAGCCGGCTTGCACGAGACTCTCGTTGTTTGTTGTTCGCGGCGTCGGTTGCGGGGCGAGCGCGTTCATGCTCGGCGCGGGCGGGTCCTCCTCCTCCTCTAACGGGAGGTTGACCGCGAACTCCCTGAGCAGCCTGTGCTCCCAGTCGCCCGTGGTCCGTCGGTTGTTCACCGCCGCCTGTGCAGGGCTCAGCCCGAGCCGGGATCGCGGGGGAATCGCGGTGTGGCCGTGATGACCGGCGGGGTTGGGCCCCATGTTGGCTGCTGCGATGGGTGACGGATCGAACCCGCCGTTGGCTCCCACCGCGCCTCCCCACGCGGCTCCGCCGTACCCGAGGTTCCACTGACCGAGCATCCCCGGCGGGATGGACAGCCCGGTGTCCATGGCGTGCCCGTACGCGGCGGCGGGTTGGTCCATCATCGCGGCCGCCGCCGCCTCCCGTGTGCCCCGCTCGGGTGTGACCCAGGTGAAGTCGCGCGTGACCCGCTTGCGATTGCCCGGGTCGTTGACGTGCACCACGCGCGAGCGATCGACGATGGCGATCCACGCGTGCGTGCCGTCGTCGTGCATCACGTGGAACGGGTGCGACTCGCTCGGGTCGTGGTACACGATGCACGCGTTCACGTACCGCCGCGCGCCCGCCTCCGTCACCCTCTTGATGCGCAATCTCCGCCCGAGCCACGCGTGGGGCTTTCCCTCGGACGCGGGAAGCGGGCACGCCTCGGGGCCGACGCGGGGCGACGGACCCGCGACGCCGCCGCGATTGGCGCCGCGATTGGCGCCACCGCGCCCGCCCCTGCCGCGTCCTCCGCGCTTCGGCGGCATACGACGCGCTACAGGTGTCGTCGCAGGTGTGAAGCGTCTATCGAGATTTATTACATTTGAGGGTTGCTGTGTGTCAACAGTGAGCTGTGAGCAGTGAGAGTCAACTCGAGTCTCATCAGATTACACCGTCGTGCGCCGAGTGCGTCTTTGACCTCGCGATGCCCACGTCCAGGCCGTTATCTCTGTACATCGCCCCTCCGAACCCATCCGTGAACTCACCCTTGACGCCGTGCCACCGGATCGGCAAGTTACCCGGCCCCACAGTCTTAACCCCGTACTGGTTGTTGGAAGTCACGTACACGGGATGCTGTACACAAAACACGACGTCAGTATAATTGCGCATACGTAAGTAAAAAGAAACTCGAAATAGAAAGAAACTCACCTGCGCCGGGGTGGATTTTGTCCACGCGGAGGCGTCGCTGAACCTTGGGGGTAAATCGTCGCCGCGCTGCTTGTAGCGGTCCACGGGCCGTGTGGGTACGCCGTACGACGCGTTAAACTTGGGCACCAGGAGCTCCATGTCCATCTGCGCGCTCACCGCGCGCTCCCGCGCGTCACCCGCGCGCCTGTCCTGAATTGCGAATCTCTCGAGCAAAATCTTTTTACGATCGCTCATGGTACCAGACCCCCCGCTCGCCCACTCGCTCTTGTACCGCCCCGTCGCCCGTGCCTTCTCGCCGCTGAGGAACCCGAACAACTCGTTGACGTACACGTACGCATTCACGGAGACACCGGGCGCGAAGCAGTGTTTCATCTCGAGCGCGTAGACAGTCTCTCTTTTTTGCAAAAAGACGAGCAGGCGCCCGAGCATCTCTTCGGGAGCGACTCCGGACTCGCTCCATCGCAAACCCTCATCCGCGAAGAACTCCGCGACGAGGGGCAGCGTGGTGCGCCGGAGGAACATCACGGGCCCACACACGGACACGGTCCCACCCGATCCATTGGCACGCGCGTCGGGGTAAGGCGTCACGGAGACCACCTCGGGGTTGGACACGGTTCGACCGGCTGGATTCTTCTCGAGGCTCAGTCGGGGCCGGACGCCGGCGTCGCTCGCGTCGACGTTGACGTACGCCACGGCATCCTTCCCGCGCATCACGGCGTGCTCCACGAAGCCGTTGAGGTCGTAGTCCGGCGCGCAGAGGTACGCGCCGTCGATCACGAGCACGTGCGAGTCGTAACCGACGGCGTCTTCCAGCGCGGATAGGAGGTCTCCGGCTGGACCCGGGATGGGCATGGAGTGGTCCGCGCCGTTGGACACCGCGGTGCATCGCCCGCCGGAGGGCGCGAGGTCTGGGAGAGCCTCGAAGTCGCCCTTGGCGTCCGCCGCGTGCGTGACGAAGACGGAGGATGGGCCTTTGCCGCACTTGGCGACGCCGTCGACGCACCCGAGCCAGTACTCGAGCGACGCCACGCCATCTACGGGAAGGAGGCAAGGCTCGCATCGATCCCCGGGCTTGACCAAGCGCGCGAGGGATGCGTCGTTGGATGATTTGATCTCGGCGGCTAGTGCGGTGCCGCGCGCGCCGCCAAGGATGAGGGTCTTGACGCCCGTCGCGACGTCGCCGCTGGACATGATGGGGGGGAGGGAGGGTGGACGGTGGGTCAGCTTTTGGATTTTGCGGGGGGCATTTCCAGTTTTGGCAATTTTGGGTCTCTGGGGACGGCCGATGGGGGCGCGATGGGGGCGATGGGGCGGTGTCTCACCCGCGCGGGACGGTCTCGACGCCGAAGCGAAGGCTAGAGTCCATCTCGCAACGTCGATACGACGAAAGGTACCGCGCGATACTCGTCTGCGGGCGGGTCAATCTCGCGGGTTCGGTCGGTCCCCCCAGTTTGCCAGTCACGACTGATTCGCGACACGACTGAAGTTTTGGCGATAGAGCGGCACGACCAGTGGAAGGCGAGCGACGCCGGCCGCTCGTGACACCCCGGGGCGGAGAAGCGCACGGCGTGGGAGAGAGAGACGCGCGCGAAGGACGGACACGCGCGTCGTATCGGGGGAGAGATGTCGAGGAAGGACGCGGGGAACGTCGAGGAAGGGCGCGTCGTGACTGAAGCCCGGGACGCGACATCGTCATCGCGTAACAACGCTGGTGATGCGATGCTGGAGGAGGCTGAGCGATCCGCGCTGCTGTTGCTCCGACGGGAGCTCGCCGCCAGCCGCCAGGCCACCGAACGCGAGCGGCTCGTCGCCAAGCGCGCGTGCGAGCAGCTCGCCGAGGAGCGCAGCGCCGCCGCGGAGCGCGAGGAGGAACTCATGAAGATGGAGACCCGTCTCGAGGCGCTCATGGAAGGAACGAGGGAAGCTTCCCACCGCGACGCGTCGGCATCCAACCACGAAGAGGCCGATGAGGTCACCACGCGCATCAGCGCGTCGTCCCTGCCGGCCGCCGCGAAGCTCTTCAAGACACCGCACACAGCTGGCGAGGATGACGACGACGACGACGACGACGAAGATGAGGACGATGATGATGACGATCACGATGCAAACGTGGACCCGAGAGCCGTCGCCGCGGCCGAGGCTCTCCTCGCCCGCGCCGACGCCCTCGAACACGAACACGCCCACACGATCGCCTCACTGAACGCCCGCATCCGCGCCCTGGAACGCGCGCTGTCCGCGTCGGAGGGAGCCGCGCGAGTCGCCGAGGCGGCGGCGAATGAATCCCTCGCGCAAAGCGCGTCGGCGACCAAAGCCGACGCCGACGCCGTCCGTCGCCACCACGACCTCGAGCTGGAGGCCCGGGACCTGGCGCGGCGGCTTGATCGCGAGACGACGCGTTCGAACGCGTGGAAGACACGCGCGCTTAACGCCGAGGCTAAGATGGAGGAGACGAGGAAGGCGGCGCAACGGGCGGCGAGGGACGCGGAGATGGAATCCATCGCGGCGCGCGAGAGATCATTGGCGGAGGCGCGCGCAAGCGGGACGTTCGAGGAGAAGGTGGCGCGCGCATCCGCCGGGTCTTCTTCCGCATCGTCCGGCGACGGCGGCGGTAGGTCGGCCGGGGTGTTCTCGAGGAAGATGTCCACGGGGCGAGTCGCGGTGCGCAGCCCGAGCGCGGGTGAAAAAGTTCAAAAAGTGCACCCGTCGGGAAAACCAACGCCGGGAACGGCAAAGGCGAATGCCCCGAGCGCGCGATTGATGGTATCGCTCGCGTCGCCCATGGCGCCGAGTTCTTTACGGCCGTCCATGGATCATGGAGGATCGAGCCCGCTGAACGCGGGGAGTAAGACGGAGAGGGACGCTCTTCGCGCTTCGCTTTCGCGGCAAAACGAATGTTTGGCTCGACTGAGTGCCGCGAGGGAGACGCGACGGGCGGAGATGTCGCTTTTGCGGGACACCATCCACGCGTTGGGTGCCCTAGAGGCGTCCTAGAGGTAAATAGGTATCTAAGTAGGATAGAGAGTCGACTCGAAGCTCTGGTTTTTACGGAGTTGCGTATGTTACAGCCGATCGTCAATTTGCTAAAACCAAATCAGACAAGAAAACAAACTCGCTCCGCGGCGCGCGGCGGAGGTGTCGCGTGCGGACGCTTAGAACTCGCCGGACACCTTGTTCTTGAGGGCATCGAACTGCTCGACGAGCTCGGCGCGGGAGTCCTTGTAGAGCACGTACCTGTACACGAACCAGGACGAGTATCCGAGGCCGACGAGCTCCATCACCTTGGGAAGGACGGGGATGGAGTTGATGGCGCCGACGACGGTGCCGGAGAGCCACACGAGCGCCGCGCCGCCGGCGACGTAGGTGATCACCGCGGACTTATTCTCGGTGTCCTCCCACTGTTGATTGACGGGGAGACGAGAAGGTCAGCGAACGGAAGGCGGAAGGCTGGAGGCGGTTGTTTCGTTTTTTTTTTCTCGTGGGGGGGTACCAAAACTTGGCGGGAGCCGATCGGGGGCATGTGGGTCGGACTTGGGCGGCGCGGCGTACCTTGTCGGCGATGGTCTTGAGGACCACGTCGGTGCTGATCTTGGAGTCAGCGACAGCCTTGGTGGAGACCGCGCGCTTGACCGCGAACTGCGAACGGGGGGATGCGATGGTGGGGCGGTGGGCGATCGGTCAGCGTGTGGATGGAGATCTCTTCCGACGGTGGTTCGGTCGTGAGGGGAAAGAGATGTTTCGACCGCGGCGTGATCACGCGCTCGTGGCGGGCATCCGCGGCGCGAACGGGATTCCATCGCCCGGAATCATCACCGCGAAGGTCCCGGCGAATCATTCCCGTCGAGTTCGGCGCGTTCACACCCTCGCGGCGCGCGGTACGGCCCGTTCGCGGAGCGCGTTCCGCGGCGCGAATCTTCTAAATATCGCGGAAATAAATGACGCCGGAAGAATGTGTTTCGGGACGCACCTTGGGCTGCGCGAGCTTGGCGCCCTTGAAGGTGGTGGCCTTGAGGGTGCGGGTGGCGCGGGCCTTGGGGGCCACGACGCGGGAGGTGAGGATAGCGGAGGGGGCGACGAGGGCGGCCATGTTTCCTGAGTGTTTCCGGTGTTGGAAGTGAGCCCTTCGCCGGCCGGTTGCGATATTTTTGAAGCGAAAAAAAGGCGGTGCCAAGCGTCGGAGCCAATGGGATTTTGCCCTGCTGGCAGCGCATTTGCTGACAGCCATTTGTTGTATTTGCGCAGATTCTCAGTGGACCCTCAGTCTGGCGTTTCGGACGGATTCAAATATTAGAGTGCTTTCGCGCATGGCGTACGGTAAGAGGTTAACGGTAATTGCGACGTGAAATTCCGGCAACCGCACGGCGAAGCAGTCAGGGCAGGGAGATGCGTTTGGCAAAATCATCATGAGTCGGGCTTTTCCATTCGTCAGAATCAGAGAGGAGGAGTGGCCTGCACGAAGAGAGATCTCGGGGCCCATGGGCGTCCTGGCCTTCGGGGATTCGTCCACGTGGGCGATCAAGGACTACGAGGACCCCACTCACGTGAAGAAGCTCGCCAAGGCTTCTCACAAACCGTTCGAGGAGCGCGAGAAGGAGAAGAAGGCGGGATTGGTGTCGCTGAAGAAGGTCCTCCAAGCGCCGTCGTCGAAGGACAAGTCGAGGTCGAGGGGCGTTCGCGGTGACCTTAACCCCTTATCGCCGCCGAGCAGCGACATCAACAGCAACCCGAACTTCGCCCCGAGGAGCGCGTGGCCGGAGGGCAAGTTCACCATCAAGTACCCCAAGGGATACGACCCCGAGCTGAGAAGATTCGTCAAAGATCACACAGGATCGGCAGTCGTGGTTACGAAACTCCCGGCGGCGGTGCGCCGGCGGCTGGAGGACGAGGCCAAGGCGAGGGAAGAGGCGGAGGCGAAGGCGCGTAAAGAGGCGGCGGCAGTACTGAACCTCGACGAGGAGTACCTGGAGAAGGTGCGTTTACAGACGGAGACGGCCAAGGGCAGACGAAGAAAATTTGGTCAAGCGGCATCAGCATCTGCAAAATCGGTACCGGCCCCCGCGGCGCCCGCACCGGTCGAGAAGGCCGCGCCGGATCCCGCGCTGCTCGCGTCGGTTGGCGTGGACGACGGGTACATGGCCAAGCTCGCGGAGCAGGAAGCGGCGCGGCGCGCTGTGAAAGAGGCGCGCGCCGCCAAGGCCAAGGCGTCTGCTCAATCGGCGGTACGACTGATAGAAGCCGCGCGCACAGCTGTGCGCGAGTCGGATCCGGAGATGGCGACGTACGCGAGGGAGTACGCGGACCGCGCGTTGGAACAGGCGGAGCAGCGCGCGATGGTCGCGGCGTCGCGCAAAGCCGCCGCGGAGGCTGCCGCGGTCACGGTCAACAACAAGGGCGGCGGGGGCAAGCGCCGGCGTAAGGGTAACAATCGATAGACCAACTTTTATTAGATAGCCAAACTTTAGCGTCGAACCGCTACTAGCTAATAGAGTCCTTGCGCTCAATCCTCCTTGCGCCCCTTTCCGCGGCCGAGCGCCTCCGCGAGATCCTCCCAACCTTCCTCACCACCCTCCACCCTGAACGGCGCGCGCTCCGCGCTCGACAGCAGCACCTTGGACCGCTGCCACCCGACTCCGCCCAACTCGGTTAAAAAATCATCAACCCCGCTCTCCGCCCGCGTCCGGCTCTCACCCAACGCCCACCGCCGCGCCGCCTCGGCGTCCAAATCCGCGCGAAACGGTAAGTGCCTTAAGTGCGCCACCTGCAACATCGCCTGCAGCACGTCCCGGCTCGTCGCGCCCGCACCCA